>Ga0194133_10000268_pt1 | contig 111028 bp, 108 predicted proteins | sample TA2KigOf40mmetaG_FD_155448 | JGI IMG/M metagenome (GOLD analysis project Ga0194133, IMG submission 155448) | Freshwater microbial communities from Lake Tanganyika, Tanzania - TA2015055 Kigoma Offshore 40m | ecosystem: Environmental > Aquatic > Freshwater > Lake | place: Tanzania: Lake...
GTCAACAACGTGGATCTCACGGTCGAGAAAGGCAAGTTGGTCGGTCTGATCGGCCCCAACGGTGCCGGCAAGACCACGTTCATCGACGGCATCACCGGCTTCGTTCCCACGACCGGCCGTATCGAGTTCAAGGGTCAGGAGATCAACGCGCTGCCGGTGCACTCTCGCGCCCGCTTGGGTCTGGGTCGTACCTGGCAGTCGCTCGAATTGTTCGACGATCTCACCATTCAGGAGAACGTTCAGGTGGCGGCCGAGCGGCAGTCGACCAAGAACTTCGTGCTCGACCTCGTGAACCCCAATCGCAAGCGCGGAAGAGACGGCGTCGACTTCGCGTTCGACGTGCTCGGAATCGCTGATCTCGCTGGCAAGTATCCCAACGAGATCAGCCAGGGCCAGCGCAAGTTGGTCTCGGCGGCACGGGCGCTGGCGGCCCGCCCCGAAATCGTGTGCATGGACGAGCCGGCGGCCGGTCTCGACACCGTCGAGTCGCAGGAGCTGGGCAAGCGTCTGAGACAGATCATCGACGCCGGAATCACCATCTTCCTGGTCGATCACGACATGGGTCTGGTGCTCGACGTGTGCGACTACATCTACGTGATCGAGTTCGGCGTGAAGATCGCCGAGGGCACACCCGATCAGGTGAAGCGTGATCCCAAGGTCGTCGAGGCGTATCTCGGCAGCAGCGCGAAGGAGGCCTGAGGTGACGGCACTTCTTGAGATCGAGAACCTGAACACCGGCTACAACGGTGTGTCGGTCGTGCGCGGACTCAACGTGCACGTGAACGAAGGCGAAGTGGTCGCACTGCTCGGACCCAACGGTGCCGGCAAGACCACCACCTTGCTCACGGTGTCAGGTCTGGTTCCGGTCATCTCCGGCGACGTGAAGGTGTTCGGCAAGAGCTTGCGGGGCCGTCGCCCGCATCTCATCGCCCGAGAGGGTCTGGCGCACGTGCCCGAAGGGCGGTCGCTCTTCTATCAACTCACCGTGGCCGAAAACCTGCGACTCGGTGCCGCCAAGGGTTCGGCCGACATCCGCAAGGCCCTCGGGTACTTCCCGGCCCTCGAACCGATCCTCGACCGCCGGGCGGGATTGCTCTCGGGTGGCGAACAGCAGATGCTGGCCATGGCCCGGGCGCTCACCGTGAATCCGAAGTTGCTCATGGTCGACGAGATGAGTCTGGGTCTGGCACCCATCATCGTCGAGCGCCTTCTTCCGATCTTGCGCCAAATCGCTACCGAAACCGGCGCCGGCGTTCTCCTCGTCGAGCAACACGTGCACATGGCTCTCGAGGTTGCCGACCGCGCGTACGTGCTCAGTCACGGCGAACTGACCATGCAGGGCAGTGCGGCCGAGTTGGCCAAGGATCGCAGCCTCATCGAGGCCTCGTACCTCGGCGAATCCCACTAACGACTGCGTCGACCTGATCGTGTGATCGGTGTGATCGGTGTGATCGGTGTTCTGGTGACGATTCTTCACCCTATGGGTGAAGAATCGTCACCAGAACCACGCCCATCGAGGCGGTGAGTCAGCGCGGATTGTCGGTGGGGAACTGCGTGAGGTAACTCTGCAGGTCGAAGTAGTCGCGCCACAGCGTGATCTTGCCGTCGACCACTTCCCACACGCCGTTCACCGGCAACTCGACCCAACCGTGGTCCATGCGGAACTTGTCGGTGCGTTCGTTGAACACGACGTTGCCCGACGCCGACTGACGATGGACCGGCCACGAGATCTCGTGGCACCGCGCGAACATGGGGCCCAGAATGCCGCGCATGGCCTCGGGGCCGTGCACCTTCATCATCGGCACGTTGTCGTACTCACAATCGGGAGCGACCAGGGCCAGGGCCGAGTCGAGATCGTTGCGCTCGATGGCGGCGATGAAGGCGTTGACGGTGTCGAGGGGGCTCATGCGGATGTGTCTCCGTGGTCGTGGGGCGGTTCCTTGCTCCAGAGGACGTCGAAGTCGCGAGCGATGTCGAGCACCTGGAACGCGCGTCCCAAACCTACGCAGAAGCCGATGGTGACGGTCAATTCGAGGAGTTCGGAGTCGGAGTAGTTCGCGCGCAGCCGGTTCCAGAGGTCGTCGTCGACCGCGGTGTGATCGATCGCGAAGCGCTCGGCGTACTCGGCGGCCAGTCGCTCACGCGGGCTGAAATGCGGGTTGTCGTAGTAGTTCTGTACGGAGTTGTACAGCTCGTCATCGAGTCCTTGCCGCATCGCCGATGCGGCTCGAGTATTCAGTCAAACGACGCATTGGTTGAGCTGGGCGACGCGCATCCGCGCGACCTCCCGCTCACGAATGCTCAGCGTCGACTGCACGTACACGGCCTCGCTCATGGCGTGCACGCCTTTGCCCATGTGCGGGGCCAACTGCCACATGCGAGCGGCCTCGAGGCCCTCTCCGTCGGGAACGTCGATACGAGCCATGGCTCCTCCTCGGGTGGTTACTTGACTGATTCGAAGATGCGGATCCGCACCGGGATGGCGCTCTGCACGACCATACCCGTGACCCGGTCGTAGCCCTGATCGACGGACACCAACCGATTGGTAGGAGCACCGATGTCGCGGACCTTTTCGTCGGTGAGCGACGAGCCGCCCCACGAGTGAGCCATGGAGATCACGCCCCGACGGATGTCGGGAGCGGTCTCGACGACCGCGTGCAGTGAAGCGCGCGGCGACGTGATCTCGATGATGTCGCCGTCGGCGATGCCGTAGTCGGCCATGTCGTCGGGGTTCATGTAGGCCGGGTTGGTGGTGCCCTTCACGGCCAAGCCCGGGAGTTCGCTACCGAGTGAATTGAGCACGTGCTTCAGGCGGCGACTCACCAGACGGAACGGGAACTCGGCCGACGACGCCCCGACTGCCTCGGCTGCGTCGGATTCGGTGCGAACCACGGCCAACTCGTCGGCGATGTCGGCGGGAGCCAGAGTGAACTTGGCGCTGCAGTCGGGGTCGGGGCCCTGCACGCGCAACGACTTCTCGGGGTGCACCTTCATGCGGTTGTTCTTGATCTCGGCCAACGACATGCGCGAGCCCGCGTACGCCAACTCGAGGATTTCGTCGTCGCTCGGCTGGTGATCGGTGGGTGCCGCACCACCCGGGAAGGGCAGCGGAACACCGAGCCGCTTGGTGAGTTCGTAGAACACTTCCCATTCGTTGAGCACGTCGCCCAGACGCGGCACGATGGCCTCGGTGTAGTTGGTGTACGGCGCACGGAACCAGCGATCCATGAGGTGCGGAACGTCGGCCCGTTCGAGCGACAGTGTGGGCGCGATCACGTAGTGCGCGAACTCGGCGGTGGCCGACATGCGGTGATCGACCACGACGAGCAATTCGAGATCCTTCATGGCCCGAATCGTGAGTTCTTGGTCGGGCCAGGCCACCACCGGATTGCCGCCGCTCACGATGAGCGCGCGCACTTGGCCCTCGCCCGGCGTGAGGATCTCCTCGGCCAAGGTGGTGGTGGGCATTTCGCCGCGCATGCCGTGCAGATTGCGGAACCGCGCGGCCGGGCCCGGAGTGGGGTTGCGCGGAGCGATCACCTGAGCGCGGCGCGGCATGTCGGGATATAGGAAGAAGCCGCTCTCGACTTCGTCGCCTTCGCGATTGACGCGACCACAGATGGTGTTGAGCACGATCACGAAGTGTTCGGCCAGGCTGGAGTGCGGCGCCATGTTGGGGCCGGTTCCGCAACCGGCCGTCCCGCGGTTTCCCTTGGCGAACATCTGCGCGGCCGCCACGATGTCGTGGGCCGGAACGTCGCAGCGTCGGGCCACGTACTCGAGATCGAAGTCGCGCACCGACTCGGCCAGCCGATCGAGGTCGCCCACCCAGCGATCGCAGAACTCGTGGTCGATCAGGTCTTCGTCGAGGATGATCTTGGTGATGCCGGCCAGGAGCGTGGGGTCTTCACCGGGCTTGACGGCCAGATGGATGTCGGCCTGCGTGGCGAGTTCGGTGCGACGCGGATCGATCACGATCAGCTTGAGGCCCCGCTTCTTCGCGTCACGGATCACGACGAACGGATTTGTTCCTTGCAGACCACCGGTGGGTCCGAAGCTCGACACCATCGGGTTGTAACCCACGGCGAGCAGAACATCGGCGCCGGTGAAGTTGTGGTAACCGGCTTCCCAAATGCCCGTACGGAACGGAGCCGTTCCCTTGGCCGGTTGGTCGATGGTGACCGACGTATAGAACGACGACGAGCCGATGCCCTGATGGAACGCGCGCGCGGCCGGAACCGCGAGCGCGTTCTGGTAACCGCCGGTGCCGGTGTAACTGGCCACGGCGCGAGGGCCGTACGTGTCGATGATGCGGCGCAACTCGGATGCGATCGCGTCGAGAGCGTCTCCCGACGACACTTGCTCGAAGGTTCCGTCGGGGCGACGGTGCAGCGGCGCACGCAGACGCGAGTCGTGCACCATCTGGTCGGGGAGTTGGCGTCCCTTGATGCAGGTGTAGCCGGCGAAGATCGGATCGTCGGGGACGCCACGAACCGCGGTGACACGACCGAACTGGACGTCGACCTCGAGTGGACAACTGGCGTGGCACACACGGCAGAACGTGTGCTGGGTCGAGACGCTGTCGGACATCGGGCACCCCCTCGGAGGGACCCCCGTCCGCTCCGCCCCACAAACTAATCGACCGGTAAGTTTCGGGTGTGACCGGACTCCAGCCCGGACAGGAGAGACCATGACCAGCACGGCCCAGAATCCGACCCCGCGTGTCGACGACCTCATCCATCGCGAGCAGTCGGCCATTGCCTGCCCGTATCCGATCTTCTCCGACCTTCGTTCCGGTGGCGGGGTGGCGTGGGTCGAGAGCCTGGGCGCCTGGATGATCACGCGGTACGACGACGTGCGCGCCATCCTGCGCGACACCGAACGTTTCTCGAGTTTGTTCCCCACCGGTCCGGCGGCCGGCGGCGAAGCCCTCATGAACGGAATCATGCAGTTGATGCAGGAACCCGAGATGCAGGCCGTGTTGGGTTCGACCACCATGCAGCGCGGCCGAGCGGCCGTTCTCCTCAACGCCGATCCGCCCGAGCACCGTCGTCAGCGTCGACTGGTGAACCCGGCCTTTCGTCCCGACCGGATTCGCGGGATGGAGCCGGCCATCCGCGCGACAACCGAGCGGTTGCTCGACGACGTGTGTCGTGAACTGAGCCAAACCGGATCGGTGGAGATCGTGTCGCGTTTCGCCGTCGGTCTTCCGATGACCATCATCGCGCTCGCCCTCGGAGTTCCCGACGACGATCTGGCCACCTTCAAGCGGTGGTCGGACGACCTCGTGATGCCGGTGGGCAATCACAATCCGTCCACCGAGCAGGTGCGCGGGTTCGTGCTTTCCACCAAGGCATTCAACGAGTACTTCTTGGCTCGCGTGGCCGAGCGTCGCGTGACACCGACCGACGACATCTTGTCCGACATCGCCAACGCCGAGATCGACGGTGAGGAGTTGTCGGACGACGAGCAGTTGGGAATGCTCACTCAGTTCTTGGTGGCCGGCAACGAGACCACCACCAAACTCATCACCAACACGATCCGGTATCTCGCCGAAGACCCCGAACTGCAGGCCCGCGTGCGCGCCGATCGCAGCCTGGTCGAGACCCTCGTGGAGGAGATGCTGCGCATCGAGGCCCCCGTGGGCGGTCTCTTCCGTCAGGCCAAGGTCGACGTGGAGATCAACGGCACGAAGATTCCGGCCGGCGACCACATGTGGTTGCTGTTCGCATCGGCCAACCGCGACGAGTGCAAGTTCGCTCAGCCCGACCGCGTCGACCTCGACCGGTCGAACGTGAAGGAACACCTGGCCTTCGGAAACGGCGAGCACTTCTGCCCGGGCGCTGGTCTGGCCCGCACCGAGGCCCGCATCGCCATCGACCTTCTGCTCGATCGCCTCGATGACATCGCCCTGGCCCCGGGCAACGATTTCGAATTCGAAGATTCCTTCGTGCTGAGGGGCTTGAAGCGCCTGGTCGTCTCGGCTCGCCATCACACCTGACCGGGGCTCCTGACGCACCGACTGCCGGCATGGCGGCCGAACTGATCGGTCGGTTAGTTTGAGGCGTCCGTCCGGGGGTCGGACGTCGAGATGGGGGAGTGCAATGGCTGATCGCTGGATCACGGACCGGGACCCGAGCCCTCGTTGGCCGCACTACACGCGGGCCAACGCCGGCGAAGTGCTGCCCTCGGCGGCGAGTCCGTTGAGTCAGCAGTTGTGCTGGGAGAACGGCATCCTGCTCGGCTGGCGCGACGGCTACGTGCGCGGCGGTAACTACACGATCGACGAGTTCACCGACGGCCACCCGGAAGTGGCCGGGTTCTTCGCCGGCTACTTCTACATCAACCTCTCGAACGTGCGTATGCAAGGTGTGCGCAGCCCGCTCCTGACCGTCGAGCAACTCGACTTGGCGTTCTTCGGTGATCATCCCGAGGTTCCGCCGTACGAACCACATCCGCTCGACGAACGCCCCGATCTGGTCGACGGCATCATGGGCCACCTCGGTTGGGTCATGACCACCACCTCGGTCCCCGAAGTGGATGCCGAGAAGGAAATGACGATCGGGCTGCGCCGCAACCGTCCCGATCTCGCAACCGCATCCGACGCCGATCTGGTTTCGCGCATTCGCATGTTGCAGCCGCTCTTGCGAAAGTTGTTCGACAGCCACACGCCACCGAGTTCCGACTCGGCGATCGCTCCCGGAATCCTCGGTGCGGTGTGCGCCGCCCTCGGCGAACCCGAAACCGCCATGAAGTTGCTCGCTGGTATCGGTGACGTCGACTCGGCCGAACCGAGTTATCGCATGTGGGACATCTCGCGGCGGGTTCGCTCGTCGGCCGAACTCACCAAGGCGTTCGATGCCGGGGTGAGCGGCCTGCTCGGTCGCCTGTCGGCATCGGGATCAGCCGATGCGCAAGCGTTTCTGGCCGACTTCGATCAGTTCTTGTTCGATTTCGGTTCGCGCGGGCCGAACGAATGGGAGATCAGCGCCGACACGTGGGAGACCCGACCCGAGATCGCGCTGGCGGCCATCGACCGCATTCGACTGCAGTCCGATGACGAGTCGCCGCGCGCGCGTCAGAAGAAGAAGGCCGAAGAGCGTCATCGTCTCACGGCCGACATCCGCGCCAAGGTCGCGCCGCTCGGAGCCGAATTGGCCGGACAGTTCGAAGGTGCGATCGTGGCCTCGTCGCAGATGGCCATTCGCGAGCGCACCAAGACCAACATCATTCGTGCGGTCAACGAGGTGCGCGTGGCGGTTCGCGAACTCGGTCGACGCCATGCGGCGCTCGGAAATCTGGCCAACGCGCATCACGTGTTCATGCTTCTCGACGCCGAACTCGAGAAGTTCGTGGCCGATCCGAAGTCGTTCGCGGGGCCGTTGGCCGAGCGGTATGCGAAGTGGCAGCAACTGCAGACACTCGAACCGCCGTTCTTCATCAAGAACGGCGTGGTGCCGCCGCTCGGTTCGTACGCGAAGAAGGGCGAGGCCAGAGTGGCCCAGGCTGGCGCGGGCGACACGGTGCACGGTGTGCCGGGCTGTCCGGGCAAGTACGTGGGCCGGGCCCGGGTGATTCTCGATCCGACCGAGCCGGGCGATCTCGAACCCGGTGACGTTCTCATCGCGCCGAACACCGATCCGGCTTGGACCCCGCTCTTCATGCCGTGCGGTGCGGTGGTGGTGAACGTGGGTGCGGCCATCAGCCACGCGATCATCGTGAGCCGTGAACTCGGTCTGCCGTGCGTCGTGTCGGCCACCGATGCAACCAAGCGCATTCCCAACGGTGCGCTCATCGAAGTCAACGGCGACACCGGAGCCGTCACGATCCTGGAGGTCCCGTCATGAGCCGCACGTTCCGCTTCGGAGTGCAGGCGTACGCACCGGCCTCGGCCAAGGAATGGCGCGATCTGGCCCAGCGGGCCGAGTCGCTCGGGTTCTCGTCGTTCCACTTGGCCGACCACGTGATCGGACCCGGCCCGGCTCTCAGTGCGACGGGCCACCCGGTGCAGACGGTCGCAGCTATTCCGGCCATGGCGGTGGCCGCCGAAGCCACCAGCACCATCAAGGTCGGTTGCCGCGTTCTGTGCGTGGATTACCGCAACCCGGTGATGCTCACCAAAGAACTGGCCACGCTCGACTTCTTCTCCGAGGGTCGACTCGAACTCGGATTGGGCGCCGGTTGGCTCAAGAACGAATACGAAGCCATGGGAATTCCGTTCGACTCGGCCGGCGTTCGCCTCGACCGCATGGAAGAAGTGATTTCACTCATTCGTGCGTCGTTCGCCGACGGCGAGTTGAACGTCGATGGCAAGCACGTGCACGCGGTCGGATTCGAAGCAGTGCCCAAGCCGGTCAACAAGCCGTGCCCGCCCATCATGATCGGTGGCGGCGCCAAGCGAGTTCTCGGCATCGCCGGACGCGAGGCCGACATCGTGAGCCTCAACTTCAACAACTCGACCGGTCGCCTCGGACCAGAAGGTATTGGCTCGTCCACCGCCGAGTTGACCGACCAGAAGATTCAGTGGATCAAGGACGGGGCGGGTTCGCGATTCGACGACATCGAACTCGAGATCGCCGCGTATTTCACGGTGGTGACGCCTGACGGAGCCGCGACCCGCGGGAAGATGGCCCCCATGTTCGGCCTCACGCCCGAACAATTCGGCGAGCACCCGAACGTTCTCATCGGCTCGGTCGACGAGATTTGTGATCGCATCGTCGAACGCCGTGAGCGTTTCGGAATTTCGTACGTGAGCTTCGGCTCATCCGTCATGGAGGCCGTGGCCCCCGTGGTCGAGCGGTTGGCCGGCAAGTGAATCGAACTGAGAGTGAAGTAGGAGAACAGTCATGAGCGTCGACATCAGCAAGTTCAACCCGTTCGATCCGGCCACCATGCAGTGTCCGTTCCCGCACTACGCCAAGATGCGCGAGGACGCACCGGTGATGGAGATTCCCGGCATGGGAATCAAGTTGGTCACCCGCCACGATCTCGTGATGCAGGCGTTGCGCGACCCGCAGACGTATTCGTCGCAGTTCGGGTCGTCGGGTATGCCGTTGCCGGCTGAGATCCGCAAGCGCTTCGAGGAGGTGTACGCCGAGGGTTTCCCGCGCGTGAGCACCATGCTCACGGCCGACCAGCCCGATCACACGCGTTATCGCCGCTTGGTGTCGCGCGCGTTCCACCCTAAGGTGGTGGCCGAACTCGAGCCCACCGTCCGTGAGATCACGGTGCGTCTCATCGAGTCCTGGATCGACGAGGGCCAAATTGAGTTCGTCACCGAGTTCGGTGTTCCGTTGCCGGTGCGCGTGATCGCCAAAGCCCTCAACGTTCCCGACGACCGTCTCGACGATTTCAAGCGCTGGTCCGACGACTCGATCGCCGGTATCGGCACCAACATCTCGATCGACGAGCGAATCCAGGCCGAGTACGGCGTCAACGAGTTCCAGCACTATTTCGCCGAGCAGATCAACAAGCGACGCACCGAACCTCAGAACGACATCCTCACCAATCTGCTCAACGCCACGATCGAAGACGACGATCCCGAAGTCTCCGACAAGCGTCAGCTCGACATGCCCGAGATGCTGAGCATCATCCAGCAGCTCCTCGTGGCCGGTAACGAGACCACCACCAAAATGCTCACCGAGATGATCCGCTTGCTCGCGGAGAATCCCGATCAGTGGCGCAAGGTGAAAGAAGACCCGTCGCGGGTCGAGCGCATCGTGGAAGAGACGCTGCGCATGTCGACGCCCACGCAGGGCATGTGGCGCATGGTCACGGCCGACACCGAGTTGGGCGGCTATCCCCTCAAGAAGGGTGATCGCCTCATCATCGTGTTCTCGTCGGCCAATCGCGACGAGAACCTGTTCTCCGATCCCGATGTGTTCGATCCCGATCGCGACAATCTGCGCGACCACCTGGCGTTCGGCAAAGGCATCCACTTCTGCCTGGGCGCCCAGTTGTCGCGTCTCGAGGGCAAGGTGGCGCTCGAAGAGTTGTCGAAGCGCCTCGACACCATCACTCTTCCCGACTCCAACAAGTACGAGTACTTCCCGTCGTTCATGTTGCGCGGACTCACCAGCCTCGATCTCGAGTTCACACCGGCCGGAGTGAAGGCATGAGCGTTCGACTCGCGGGCAAGGTCGCCGTCGTCACCGGATCGAGTCGCGGCATCGGCCGCGGCACCGCCATCGCACTGGCCGAAATGGGCGCGACGGTGTACATCACCGGTCGTTCCATGGGCTCGGGTCCACTCACGATCGACACCACCGTGAAGATGGTGAACGACGCGGGTGGTACCGGTATCGCCGTCCAGGTCGATCACGGTGACGATGCGCAGATCGCCGCATTGTTCGCGCGCGTGAAGTCCGACTTCGGCAAGATCGACATCCTCGTCAACAACGTGTACAAGATCCCTGATCCGCCGGCGTGGGGCGGTGGCTTCTGGGAACACCCCGTGAGCATCTGGGACGATCAGGTCGGTATCGGTTTGCGCGCTCATTACGTGGCGTCGTGGCACGCCGCGCCCTTGTTGTTCGAAGGTGGTGCGGGTGGCTCGATCATGAACGTGTCGTCACCGGGCGGATCGTCGTATCACTTCAGTTCGTCGTACGGCGCCGGCAAGGCCGGCCTCGACCGTTTGAGCGCCGACATGGCGATCGAGCTGCGCCCGAAGGGCATCGCGTGCTGTTCCATCTATCCGGGTTCGGTCGCCACCGAATTCATCCAGGAGTGGGCCGGTAAGCGCGGAAGCGATCTCACGCAGGCCCAGACCACCCTCGGCGTGGGTCGGGCCATCGCCGCTCTGGCGGTGGCCCCCGACCTCATGGATCGCAGTGGAACCATTCAGTGGGTCGAAGACATCTCCGAGCAGTTCGACGTCCGCGACGAGAACGGAAATCTCGCGGTGCGTTATCACTCACGCCTGCGCTGAAGCCTTGAGGTTCGTGTGTCGACCGGACATCTGGAACTGAGAAGTCTCGAGAAATCGTTCGATGGTCGGGGAGTCGTCTGCGAGGTGAGTCTCGATGTTCCGGGCGGGGAGTTCTTCTCGCTGCTCGGTCCATCGGGTTGTGGCAAGACCACGACGTTGCGCATGATCGCCGGGTTCGAGCGACCAGACTCCGGCACGATCACGATCGATGACGACGATGTGGGGGACTGGCCGCCCGAAAAACGTCCGGTTGCAACGGTGTTCCAGAATTACGCGCTCTTTCCTCATCTCGATGTAGCCGAGAACGTCGGATTCGGTTTGCGTTTCACCAAGACTGATTCGACCGAGCGTCGACGTCTCGTCGCCGATGTGCTCGATCGGGTGCGTCTGACTGGCTTCGAGAGTCGTCGAGTTCATCGTTTGTCAGGAGGTGAACAACAGCGCGTGGCCCTCGCGCGTGCTCTTGTTTTGCGCCCGCGAGTACTTCTGCTCGATGAACCTCTCGGCGCTCTCGATGCTCAGTTGAGGAAGCAGCTGCAAGTCGAGTTGGCCGAAATCCAACGCGATGTGGGTCTCACATTCGTGTACGTGACGCACGATCAGGAAGAAGCCTGGACCATGAGTGACCGGATCGGCCTCATGTTCGGGGGTTCCTTGCGTGCGGTCGGCCGTCCGCGTGATCTCTACGACTCTCCGACGTCGTTGTCGGCGGCCCGGTTCCTCGGAACCGCCAATGTCTTCACGGGGCAGGCGAATGGATCGTGGATGGACGTTGGCACTTGGAGGGTTCCCCTGCCTTCTGCGGTCCGATCGGGTGAAGTCACCGTCATGGTCCGTCCCGAACGCATCCGTGTCGTCGATGGCCAAGGTGCTGGTTCGGGTCGTGTGACCGTGGCGCAGTTCGCTGGTGTCTCGCAGCTCGTGACGCTCGATGTCGGAGGTATGCACGTCAGAATCTCGGTTCCGAACGACGGGCGAAACGATTTCTTGCGTCCAGGTGAAGTCGTCAACTTCGATGTCGAACCCGCTCACGTCGTCGTTTTGACTGACGACTGATCAAAGATCCATCTGCGTCACGTCAGCAACGGCTTGACGAAAACCTCCCGATCCACCGTGACGATGTTGCCAACGTGACAGCACGACAACCGTGAGAGCGAGTGCCATGAACGACAGGAGCACCATGACGGTGGCTAGGGCGTTGAGTGCGGGGGAGGAACTCGACCGTACGGCCGAGTAGATCTTGACTGGGACAGTTTCCGACGATGCTCCCGCCGAGAGAAAACTGGAGATGACGAAGTCGTCGATGGACGAGGCGAACACGATCACGCAGCTGGCCACGATCGCGGGGGTCAGAAGAGGCAGCAGCACGAGACGAATCGCCTGTGCTCGTGTGGCGCCGAGATCGCGGGCCGCCTCCTCGTAGGACGGTCCGAGTGACACGAGGCGGGCCCGCACGGTGACCACGACGAACGACAAGGAGAACGTGACGTGACCGATGAGTTGGGCGGGGCGGCCGAGTGGGATGCCGGTGAACAGGTTGGTGAAGGTGATGAGGAGGGCGGCGCCCATCACGATCTCGGGAGTGACGAGGGGGAGGGAGTTCACCCAGTTGACGGTCGCCGCTGCGCGAGTGCGCCACCGCTCGAGACCAACAGCAAGAAGAGCGCCAACTGGAACGGTGATCAAAATCGAGCCCAGAGCCAGAACCAGTGAATTGACGAGAGCAGTGCGGAGCGTTGGGTCGTGAAGCAGGGACTGCTGCCGATCTCCCGTCCACCAACGAAGTGAGAATCCTTGCCAGACCGTGCGACTCTTGCCATCGTTGAACGAGAAAAGAACAGCGATCAGTACTGGAACGAGTGACCAAACCACGTAGGCCCCGGTGACGAAAGAGAGACCGCGAGATCGCTTTCTCACGAGGCTTCCCGACGAACGCGGGCAAGGCGAATGAGGTACCACGACATGACGAGCGCGAGAAACAGCGCCAACACGAGAACGAGAGTGGCACCCTTCTGCTTCTGCGAACTGGCATTGACGAAGAAGTCGATTTGGTTACCGATCATCTCGGTCCGAGGAGATCGCGAGAGCAGATCATTGGTGTAGTAGTCGCCGAACATAGGTAGTGCGATGAGCACGGTTCCGGCAGCGATTCCTGCCCTCGACAGTGGCAGGGTGATCCGTCGAAACGCTTGGGATGATGAAGCACCGAGGTCTCGGGCGGCTTCGATCAGTCGCCAATCGAGCCGTTCGAGCGATGCATATAACGGGAGGATCAGGAACGGCAGGTATCCGTAAACGAGGCCGAGAATCACCGTGAGGTGATTTCCGTTCAGCCACTGCTGGTCGATCCCGAACAGTCTGAGGAACCGCGACGCCAGGCCTTCAGGTTCGAGCAGGTTGACCCAAGCCAGAAGTCGCATGAGGAAACTGACCCAGAAGGGGATCACCATCAACGCGAGCAAAATCGTACGGCGAACGCCTTCTTGGCGCGCCAGGTAGTACGCGATGGGGTATCCAATGATCAGGCTCAGCGCGACAGCGGCGATCACGTAGAAACTCGTTCGAAGAAAGACGCTACGCAGGGGGCCGCCGACGACGCTGCCGAGCACTTCGCTGGCATCCGAGAACTGCCACTGAAGCGGGTTCCACACCGGAACCGCGTCACGAAAGATGGGGTCGACCTGACCGAAGGCCACGCAGGCGATGGTGTATGCCGGAACGACGAAGAAGATGGCTAGCCACAATGAACCCGGTAGCGCAAGACCAGGCCAGAAGATTCGACGGTCAGCCGGCGGTGAACTCTGACCAGACATCGATCCACATCTCATCGACTTCGGGAACTAAGTTCACGAGTCGCCGGCCCGATCGGTAACGATCCGGAGTGACAAGAGCGCTGAGCAAGGACTCCGGGACTCCGTTTCGTTCGATCAGCAGGTCGCTGGTGACGGCTTCGAGTGCCGGTTGGTATCCCACGTAGGTCTGGTTCAGCAGAGCGTTGTCGACGTCGAGCAAGAAGTTGATGAAGCAGTGCGCGAGAACTGGCTTGGTGGCTCTCGTCAACACGCAGAAGAAATCGTTGGCCGTGATTGTTTCGGGCGGGTACCAGAAGCCGAGTACCGACGGATCGGCTCCCTCGGGAAGGAATCCCTGTCCAGCGAGCATGTCCCCCGACCAACACAATGCGATGTCACGATTGCCTGCTGGGATCTCCTGATACGAGAGGATGTCGATCTGGGGGTTAACTGCCTGCACAAGGTCCGCCAGATCGGAGCCAGCCGCTTCGACGACCGCACGGTCGGACGTGTTCACATCGGTCAGGCCGTTTCGGAACATCGACATGCACAGACTGTCGCGGTACGAGTCGAGAATGCCGGCTCGACCCCGATAGCGCGAGTCCCAGAGCGCGCTCCAACCCTCGCGGCCGGCGAACACAGTGGTGTCGACGTCGCGGTCGGTGCGATATCCGATCCCGTCGGCATAGATCACGTGCGGAACGGTGTATTGCGAGCCGAGGTCGTAGTACGGATCCTGGAGTCCAGAGATGATGTTGGCGAAGTTCGACAGATACGAGCGATTCAGAGGTTGAACGAGTTGTGCCGCCATCAGAAGCGCCATCGAGGCGTCGGTCATGCCGATCATGAGGTCGGCTTCGATCGCGCCGGAGCGGAGCTTTGTAATCGCCTCTTCTTCCGTCGTGTAGGTGGAGATTTCGAGCGACACTCCGTATTGGCTCTCGAAGGCCTCGACGACATCGGGGTTCACGTAGTCGGCGTAGTTGTAGACGCGGAACGTGCCCGACTCGGGAGCGAGGCCATCGGCGATCGGGTCACGGTTCAGCGGGAGACGTATGGGTGTGTCGGGTGTTCCGATGAGAAGCCCCCCGGTTGATTCGCTCGCGCCACCTCCGCAGGCTGACAGGAGCGCAGGGGAGAGGGCTGCGGCACCGAGACCCCAACCCGTCAATTGGATGAACCGGCGACGATTCAGATGATGTGCTCTCACTGTCTCCCCTCGCGCCATAATCGGCCCAACACGCCGATTATGGCACCGAATTCTCGTCAGAACGAGAGTTCGAGGTGGTCGACGCCGCGGATCGTGAGTCGATCGCGCCATGTGATGGCGCCGGTCGCCTTCATCGATGGGAACCGAGCCACGAGTGAGCCGACCGCGACTTCGGCTTCGAGGTGCGCGAGGTTGGCGCCGAGGCAGTAGTGGATGCCCGCGGCCAATGCCAGATGGCGGTTGGCGTTTTCGCGCCCGAGGTCGAGTCGATGGGGATCGGCGAACACCGATGGATCGTGATTGGCGGCACCGAGAACCGTGGTGACGATGGTGCCGGGTTGGGCCACGACCGGGCCGTTGATGCCGTGGTAGGTGACGGGCACCAGTGGAACGCGAACGGTTTGCTGAACCGGGCCGTCCATGCGGAGGCATTCGTCGACCGCGCGCGATCCCATGCTCGGATCGGCGTGCCAGCGCGCCAACTGGTCGGGGTGGCCGAGCAGCGTGTTGACGGAGTTGCCGATGAGGTTGACGGTTGTCTCGTGGCCCGCGATGTAGAGCAGCACCACGAACGAGATGAGTTCGGGCAACGACAGGACGTCGCCGTCTTCTTCCACGGCGATGAGCCCCGACAGCAAGTCGTCGCCCGGATGCTTGCGACGATCCTCGATCACGTTCAGGAGGTAGGGGATGAGGAGGCCGAACACTTCATCCGACTTGTCGAGGTCGTCGAGCGTGGAGGTGGGCTCGAGGTTCTGCGTGATGATCTGGCTCCACTCGCGCATCTCCTCGGCCCGATCGGTGGGCATGGCCAGCAGATCGGAGATCACCTGGAAGGGGATCGGGAAGGCGAGATCGTCGATGAGCTCCATGCCGCCGCGGGCGGCCGCTTGATCGAGCACATCGTCGACGAGTTCTTGAACACGACCGCGTAGGCGTTCGATGGCCGATGGCGTGAATGCTTTGCTGACGAGTCGACGTAGACGCGTGTGATCGGGTGGATCGAGGTTGAGGATCGACTTGGCACCCTCGCGCCCGCGACGGCGATCGCGCTTGGCCTTGTTCAGCGGGTCGGTGGGTTCGTTCGCGTTGGCCTCGATGTCGCGGCTGAAGTCGTTGCTGCGGAGCGTGTGGGCGATGTCGTCGTAGCGCGTGAGAACGATGGTGCCGAACGGCGTGACGTGCACCGGATCGAGTTCGCGCAGCGCGTCGTAGAACGGATACGGGTTGGCCCGAAAGGCCGGATCGAAAGGATTGAAAACGGGCGTGGTCATGGCTGGGAGCACACGGCCAGGGCATCGACGATCGCATCGATCTGCTCGTCGTCGATCACGAGTGGAGGGCAGAACGTGTTGGTGTCGGTGCCCACCGCGCGAGTGATCACACCGTGTTCGAGCATTCGGTCGCGAACCTTCACCGGGTCGATCTGCGGGTGTTGCGCCACCGCCCAGACCGCACCGTCACCGCGCACGGCCGCGAGTAGTCCATCGGCGTGCAACGAGTGCAGCCCGGCCGAGAGTCGCTGACCCACATGATGCGCGCGATCGACGAGGCCCTCGCGTTCGATGATGTCGATATTGGCCAGTGCGGCGCGACATGCGGTTGGATGTCCGGAGTACGTGAATCCGGTGCGCAGGAAGAAGTTGGGGTCGGCTTCGAGTGGACCGCGCACCGCGGGCCCGACGAACACGCCGCCGAGCGGCTGATATCCCGACGTCAAGGCCTTGGCGAACGTGACGAGGTCGGGGCGCACACCGAAACGGTGGGCGGCGAACCAATGACCGAGTCGACCGAATCCACTGATCACTTCGTCGAAGATCAGGAAGGCGCCGTGCTGATCGCACAGTCGGCGCACGCCTTCGATGTATCCCTCGGTCGGAGGGAACACGCCGCCCGCGCCTTGTACCGGTTCGATCAACACCGCGGCCAGGCGATCCTGATTCTGCGACATCGCGATGGACAGCGCTTCGAGATCGTCGGCCGGAACTTGCAGCACGTCGCCCACGAGCGGGCCGTAGCCCTCGCGGTTGGGCGGGATGCCTTGCGCGCTCGTGCCGCCGTAGGTGGTGCCGTGGTAACCGCGTTGGCGTGAGATGATGATGGTCTTTTCGGGGTGGCCCGACTGGACGTGCGCGAGGCGGGCCAACTTCATGGCGGTGTCGACGGCTTCCGAGCCCGATGAGGTGAAGAAGACGCGGCTGTCGGGCATCGGAGCGATACCGATGAGGCGTTCGGCCAGTCGCTCGACGGGTTCGTTGGTGAAGGGGTCGAAAGTGGAGTAGCCGGCGAGGGTCTCGGCTTGTTCGGCGATCACGCGGGCGATTTCGGTGCGGCCGTGGCCGACGGCGCAGTACCAAAGGGCGGCCATACCGTCGATGTAGTCGCGGCCATTCGAGTCGGTGACCACGGCCCCCTGGCCGCGCACGAGGGTGATGAACGACTCGCGCGTGGGCTTGGCGAAGGGGTGGAGGAAGGCCGAGGGCATGGCCTGAACGCTAGTGGTGGGCGCCGTGGTGAGAGTCCGGGTTGCCCGACGAAATGAGAACAATTATCGTTTCTGACATGCGCCGACTGTCCTCCTCGACTCGAGCCTTCCGTTTCGTTGCTCCCGTGCTGGTTCTCGTGGCTTCCGCCTGTGGTTCGGGGGACTCCGCGCCCACCACGGCGGCCGAGGCCACTCCCGATTCGGTTGTGATGACGAGCGAGCCGGTCGATACGACTGCTGTTCCCGAACCGTCGACAATCGTCGTGACAACGTCGATACTCGGCGCCGTTGTGAGTGACATGGTTGGTGAGGCATCCGACGTCGTGGTGCTGATCCCGAACGGACTCGATCCGCACGATTGGGAGCCGTCGGCCAAGGACGTCGAGGCCATCAACAAGGCCGACCTCGTGGTGGCCAATGGCCTCGATCTCGAGGAGAAGTTGATCGACACACTCGAGGCTGCCGAGGGCGCTGGTGTGCGCGTGTTCCACGCGACCGATCACATCGTCGCGCTGGACGGCGAGGACCATGACGAGGCTCACGGTGACGAGGCTCACGGTGACGAGGCTCACGGTGACGAGGCTCACGGTGACGAGGCTCACGGTGACGAGGCTCACGGCGACGAGGCGAAGACCGACGATCACGGCCATGATCACGCCGAGGGTGATCCGCACTTCTGGACCGATCCGTTGGCGATGGCGGCGGTGGTTGCTGCGCTGGGCGACGAGCTGGCTGCCATCGGCGTCGACGTGTCGGATCGCGTCGATCGTGTGATCACCGATCTGAACGACGTCGATGGTGTGATCACCCAATTGCTGTCGTCGTTGCCCGATGATCGGCGCCTTCTCGTAACGGGGCACGATTCGCTCGGCTACTTCGCCGAGCACTACGGCTTCACGCTGATCGGCTCGATCATCCCGAGTCTGAGTAGCGCCGCCGAAGTGACCGCGAAGAACTTGGCGGAACTGAAAGAGGCGATCGGCAAGACCGGGGCTTCGGTGATCTTCACGGAGTTGGGGACCCCGACCGACGTGGCCGATGCTCTGGCTGACGAGACCGGTACACGTGTGGTCGAACTGGCCACGCACCTGGTGCCCGACGACAATCTGTACCGATCGTTCTTGTTGAACCTCGCGTCCGACATCGTGGCGGCTCTATCGGCGACTTCATAGTGTGTCCCGAGTGGGACCGTTGATCGATCCGTTCGTCGACAACGACTTCATGCTGCGGGCCTTGTTGGCTGGCGCGTTGGTTTCCATTGCGTGTGCGGTGGTGGGCACGTACGTGGTGCTGCGTGGAATGTCGTTCATCGGCGATGCGCTGGCGCACGGTGTGCTGCCGGGTGTCGCGGGTGCGCTGTTGATCGGCTGGCCCACGATGCTCGGGGCGGCCGTGGGTGCGGGGGTGATGATCGGCGGAGTCGGTGTGGTGACTCGCCGCTCGCGATTGTCGAGCGACGCCGCCATCGGCTTGCTGTTCGTGGGGTTGCTGGCCCTCGGCATCGTCGTGATCTCGAGTTCCGACTCGATCACCACGAGCGTCGAGGCCATCTTGTTCGGCGAGTTCTTGGGTGTGAGTGACGGCGACCTGTGGGCGCTCGGTATCGCGGTACTGGTGGTGGGGGCGGTGGCGGCCTGGTCGGCTCGGCCGTTCTTGTTGCTGTGTTTCGACCCCGACCTGGCCAGTGTCATGGGGTATCGCGCCAACCGCTACCACCAACTGATGCTGGCTCTGGTGGCCGGAACGATCGTGGTGGCGTTCCAAACGGTCGGCTCGTTGTTGGTGTTCGGCATGTTGCTCGCGCCGGCGGGTGTGGGTTCTCTTCTGGCGCGTCGAGTCGGCGTGATGATGATCTGGGCGTCGGTGGTTGGCGTGCTGTCCACGTATGTGGGTCTGCTGCTCTCGTATCACTACGGCTGGGCGGCCGGGGCCACCGTGGTTCTGGTGTCGGTCGTGATCTTCTTCGTCGCTCTCGTCGCGACATCGCTCGTGCCGAGGAGAGCGGCATGAGTGCGGTCGTCGTCGCCCGACGCCTGACGGTGGGCTATGGCGAACGTCGTGTTCTCGACGGTGTCGACACTTTTCTCGCCAGCGGCGGATCGATCGCACTGGTGGGTTCGAACGGATCAGGTAAGTCGACTTTGTTGAAGACCTTCGCCGGTTTGTTGGAACCACTCGGTGGGGTCGTGGAGGTGCTCGGGGGAGCACCACGTGAGGCCAGTCGATCGATTGCGTACGTGAGCCAGTTCCATCGCAACGCGCTGGCGTTGCCGTTGCGGGCGATCGACGTGGTGCGCATGGCCCGCTTCGATCATCGTGGTCGGTTCGCTCGAGCGTCGGTCGATGACGAGACCGCGGTGGCCGAGGCGATGGACACGATGGAGACCACCGAGCTGTCCGATGTGGCTCTGCGCGATCTGTCGGGAGGCCAGCAGCAACGCGTGTACGTGGCGCAGGCGCTCGCGCGACGGGGTGCCGTGTTGTTGCTCGACGAACCCACGAGCGGATTGGACGCTGCTGGCCGCGCTGCTTATCTGCGAGCAGTGGAGCGTGAGCGAGAGCGGGGAGTGGCGGTGATCAGTGCGACGCACGACATCGGCGAAGCGTCGACGTGCGATCGGGTGTTGCTGTTGGCTGGACGGTTGATCGCCGATGGGCCGCCCGATGTGGTGCTGACTCCGGAGAATCTGCTGGCCACGTTCGGTGTGGGGCTGACGAGAGTGCACGACCAGTTGGTCGTCACCGAACACCAGCACGAACACGGGCACGAAAACGGGCACTAGCTCGAGATTCTGGTTAGAAACTTTCACCCTGGAGGTAGAGAATTGCCACCAGAAGACCGGTTGGATGTCTAGTGTTCGTCCCAGTGGTCGTCGTGTTGGGCGTGTAGGTGCCCATCGTGCAAGTAATCCACGTGATCACCATGCGGCACCGCCTGATGGCCGCATCCCGGGCCGTGTTCGTGCTCGTGATGTGAGTGCGCCACGCACTCCTCCGAATCGCACATGTCCCAGTGATCACCGTGCTGACGATGTCGATGCCCGTCGTGAACGAAGTCGACGTGGTCGTCGTGCTCGACCATCACGTGTCCGCAATCGGGTCCGTGCACGTGCGGGTGAGTCGGGGCCGGGGCGTGCTCGCTCATGGTCCCATTACCCCCGTTGTGACCCCTGGCGGACCGCCAATCGGACAGCGATGTCGCGTCATCGGCCGAGATCCGCTGGAATGAACACGTGCTCGACCGCTTCGCCGACCGACTTCTCGACGCAACCGTTGTCGGTGGGTTCTCGCGCCTCGGCCCGGCCGTGCGCTCGCGCCTCGGGAACTGGGAATCGTTCCTACCTGGCTGTCTGTCCGGTCTAACCGTCGTGGTCACCGGTCCAACGTCCGGACTCGGTTTGGCCGCCGCGCTCGAATTCGATCGTCTCGGTGCCGATCTCGTCTTGATCGGTCGAGACCCTGATCGCGTCGAATCCGTGCGCACTCGTCTGAGCGGCGCCGAACGAGCGGTCGCTCTCGTTGCCGACATGGGCGATCTCGTCGCCGTCCGTCGAGTGGCCGCCCAACTGTTGGCGACCGGTCGTCCCATCCACGCGCTGGTGCACAACGCGGGTGCACTGACGTCCGATCGTCTCATCACTCCGCAGGGTCACGAGGCAACCATCGCCACCCACGTTCTCGGCCCGCGTCTGCTCACCCGCGAAGTCCTCGCGCTCCTCGACGGCGGTCGCGTGATCACGGTGTCGTCGGGCGGGATGTACGCCGCGCCACTGCCGCGATTCGATCGCGGTGAGTCGCCCGAGATGAGCCTGCAGCGATACGACGGCACCAAGCAGTACGCCATCGCCAAGCGCATGCAAGTGACGCTCAACGAGATCGATGCGACGAATCACCCGAATGTCACGTTCTCGGCCATGCATCCGGGCTGGGCCGACACACCCGGGGTCCGCGCATCGTTGCCGGGCTTCGCCAAGGTCACCGCACCGATCCTGCGCACCGCCGAACAGGGAGCCGACACCATCGTGTGGCTGACGGCCACCGGACGTCGTTACGACTCGGGCCGCTTCTGGTGCGATCGGGCCGAGCGTCCCATCCACCGCCTCCCGACCACGCGCCGAACCGACGACGACGCGAACCGTTCGGCTCTGACGACGTGGGTCGACGACGCGATCAGTGCGTCATGATCTCGTCGGCGTAACGGCCGGCGCGCAACAGCTCACCCATCGTCGTCATGGCCGGAGCCGTGTGGCGGAAGAAGTGCAGGTATCCGTCGCAGAGATGATTGAGCCCGGGCTCGCCGTCGGCCGTGGTCGCGAAACGATCCTTCGGGCATCCACCGTGGCACGCGAACAGAACATCGCACTCACGGCACTGACGGGGGAGTGTCGACTGCTTGGCCCGCCCGAAGGCCCGCTGCCGTTCGTCGTCGACCAACGCTCGCAATGGTGTGTCGTGGATGTTGCCGATCAGGTGATCGGGCTCCACGAAGTGATCGCACGAGTACACGTCGCCGTTGAACTCGAGAGCCAACGCGTCGCCGCAGGTGGGTGAGTGGATGCACAACGAGTACTGCCCGAGGTGCGCCCCTAACGTCACGTCGAACATCTGCACGAACACCCGGCCCACGTCATGCGAGACCCATTCGTCGAACACCGCCGTGAGGAACTCGCCGTTCTGCCGGCCCGTGATCGAGCGACTGGTCGTGAGGTCGCCCGACTGCGTGTACAGGATGCGTCGGCGCCCGGGCCTGTCGCTCCATCCCTTCTCGGCGATCTCGAGTGTGACCGGGGTGGCCCTTTCGACGATCGGGATGAACTGAACGAACTCGGCTCCGAGTTCGTCGCGGAAGTAGCGATACACCGTGAGGGGTTCGTGAACGTTCGCGCTCGACACCGAGCACAACACGTTCACGTCGACGCCGCGCGAACGCAGAAGAGTCCACGCCGCGATCACAGCGGAATGTGTGCCGTCACCCTTCTTATCGACCCGATGGACGTCGTGCAGATGGGCCGGACCATCGAGGCTCAGACCCACGAGCACGCGATGTTCGGCGAACAACCGCGCCCATTCGTCGTCGAGCAACACCCCGTTGGTCTGCACACTGTGGAGCAAGGTCTGGCTTGGCCGTCGAACCCGCTCGGCCATCTCGATCGCGGTTCGGAAGAACTTGACACCCATGAGGGTCGGCTCGCCACCCTGCCAGGCGATGTTCACGTCGCCATCGGGTTGGGCGTCGAGCAACTGCCCGATGTACTCGGTGAGGGTGGCCGACGACATGCGATGGCTCTGGTTCGGATACAGCGCGTCCTTCGACAAGAAGAAGCAGTACGAACAGTCGAGATTGCAGGTGGCCCCGGTGGGCTTGGCCAGCAAGTGGAACGCGCGTCGCGTCACGACGTCATGATTCCCACGAGCGATGCCACAGCAGCGGATTGCTCGGACCATCGGCAACCGCACCGGTCTCGCGACCGCCGAGCCACAACGCCAGGTCGAATTGGCGCGCCGGATGATCGGCCTCGGAGATTCGTGTTCCGTCGGCGTAGTAGATGACGGTGAGGACGGCGCGCATGAGATCCGACTCGTTGGCCGGGGCCGAGTGAAGAGTCCAGCCGCGATGGAACGTGGCGTCGCCGGCGGCGAATGGTCCGTGAGTCGACAACGTGAATCCGCGCTCGGCCACGACGGTGTCGAAGAACTCGTGTGAGGCATCGCCGATCACGAGTTCGCCGAGATTGCCGTGACGCCACGATCCGTCGGCGAATGTCATGCCACCAACGTCGCGCGGAATGTCGACGAGTGGCATCCACATCGTGATCGTGCGATCGGAGTCGAGCGGCCAGTACACCTGATCCTGGTGCCAGGGCGTGAAGCCGCCACCCGGCTCCTTGTAAAGCGCCTGATCGTGGTACAGCCGAACGCCGTCGCATTGCAGGAGTTCGGCGGCCACCCGGGCGAACCGCCGGGCCAGTGCGAATTCGGCCACGGCCGCGCTGTGGCGATGCACGTTGGCCGACTGGATGAAAGCCCGGCCATACGTGTCACGCTCTTCGAGGGGCCGCTTGTCCCACCGCAGAGCCATGGTCGCCTGGTCGATGGCCGGCTTGTACCTCTCCACCAGGGAGTGGGGGGCGAGCCCACGAACCACCGCATGGCCAGCCGCCTCGAACGCCTCGACGGATCCCGGGGCCAGGACGTACGGCTCGTCGAGCACGGTGGGACGGTCGGTCACCGTCCCATTCTTCCATGTGCGCTCGACTTCACAGCGCAGACGTTGGTGGTCGACCCCCTCGATCGGCGAGACTCACGGCGTGGAATTCGCTTGGACCAACGAGCAACTCGCCCTTCGTGAGGAGGCCCGTGAGGTGGCGGCCAAAGCCGTCGAGAAGTACGGCCGCGCCAACGACTCGTGGATCAACGGTTGGTCGAAGGACTTCGCCGCCGAACTCGGTGCGCGCGGCTGGATCGGTCTCACGTGGCCGAAGGAGTTCGGTGGCGGTGGCCGTCCAGCCATCGATCGCTTGATCATCGGCGAAGAACTCATCAGCGCCGGCGCACCCATCGGCTCGATGTGGTTCGCCGATCGTCAGATGGGTCCGACACTCATCACCTACGGCCGCCCCGATCAGCAAGCCGAGTATCTTCCGGCCATCCTGGCCGGACAGAGCGTGTGGTGCATCGGCATGTCCGAACCCAACTCGGGTTCCGATCTCGCGTCGTTGAAGACGCAGGCCGTGCGCGATGGCGACGAGTGGGTCATCAACGGTCAGAAGATCTGGACGAGTTTCGGCGCGGTGGCCGACTACTGCTACTTGATCTGCCGCACCACCACCGAAGGTCCGCCGCATGCGGGCATCAGCGAGATCATCGTGCCGATGAACACGCCGGGCATCGAAGTGCGCCCCATCAAGGACATGACCACCAATCGTCACTTCTGCGAAGTGTTCTTCACCGACGTGCGGCTGCCGATCGTCAACCTGGTGGGGGTGGAGGGCAACGCCTTCAAGCAGACGATGCGCCAACTCGAACATGAACGTGGTGGTATCGATCGTCTCGTGTCGAACCACGCGCTCTACAAGGTCGCGCTCGAGCGGGCCGATCGATCCGATCCGCGTGTGCGTCAGCAGATCGCGCGCCTCGAGGAGAAGTACCGGATCGGTCGCATCCTCGTCATTCGCGAAGTGCTGCACCAGGCGCCGGCCGGTTTCTCGGCCGCCACCAAGTGCTTCTGCACCGAACACGAATGGGACGTCGCGCAGTTCGTGAGCCAGGTGCTCGGCCCGGAAGCCACACTCTGGAACCAGGTGACGCAGGGTCTCGCCTACGCGCCCGGCTACACCATCATGGGCGGCACGTCGAACGTGATGCGCAACATCCTCGGCGAGCGAGTCCTCGGCCTCCCACGCTGACATGCCGTCCGACGCAACGGCGCGCGAGCCCAAGTTCTGCGCGTCGTGCGGCCGTCGTATGGAGTGGCGCAAGAAGTGGGAACGCAACTGGGACTCGGTGAAGTACTGCAGCGATCACTGTCGCCGTGTGCGCGTGTCCGATCTCGACCGTCGCCTGGAGGCGCGGATCGAAGCGATGCTCGACACCCGATCGGGAAGCCTGTGTCCATCGGAGGTGGCGCGGGCCGAACGAGACGACGACTGGCGTGAACTGATGGAACCGGTACGGGCCGCTGCGCGCCGTCTGAACGTGCGCGGCCTGGTGGTGTTCACGCAGGGTGGACGCGTGGTCGATCCGTCCACCGCCACGGGCCCGGTCCGGCTGCGACGCCCCTGAGCCGTCGGTTACCGTTGGCGTCGACTGCGAGGGGGACGCATGACCGAGTGGAACATCGCCGACGTGTACGAGGCGATCGCCGCCAAGACGCCGAACGCGCCGTGCCAGATCCAGGGTGATCGCCGCTTCACGTGGCGACAGTTCGACGAACGCACCGCGGCACTGGCGGCCGACTTCATCGAGGCCGGCCTCACCAAGCAGAGCAAGGTCGCGGCCTATCTGTACAACTGCCCCGAGTATCTCGAGACCTACGTCGCGGCGTTCAAGGGCGGCTTCGCGCCGGTCAACACCAACTACCGCTACGGACCCGAAGAAGTCAGTTATCTCTTCGACAACGCCGACGCCGAAGCCGTGGTCTTCCACGCGACGTTCGTGCCGCTGGTGGACGAGGTGCGCGCGCGACTGCCGAAAGTGCGTCGTTGGTACTGCGTCGCCGACGGATCGCACGATGTGCCGTCGTGGGCCGTCGATTACGACGAGGTGGTGGCTCGCTCGGTTGCGGGTCCGGTGCGCGGACCGTGGGGTCGCAGCCCCGACGATCTCTTGCTGTTGTACACCGGCGGAACCACCGGGATGCCCAAGGGTGTGATGTGGCGCCAGGACGATCTCTTCAACGTGTTGGGTGCGGGTGGTCAGGCCCTCATCGGCATTCCGCCCGCCGAATCGTTCGATCACCTCGTGAGTCGAATCGGCGAGAGCGTGCCGCCGTTCGTCACGCTCTCGGCGTGTCCGCTCATGCACGGCACCGGACAGTTCTCGAGCCTCATCACCATGAACATGGGCGGTTGCATCGTCACGATGCCGTCGCGGTCGCTCGACATCGACGAACTCCTGGGTGAGGTGCAACGCAACAAGGTCGCGTCACTCGTGATCGTGGGGCAGGCCTTCGCCGGCCCCATTCTCGAGAACTTCGAAGCCAACCCGGGCAAGTACGACTTGTCGAGCCTGATCCTCATGTCGTCGTCGGGCGTGATGTGGAGCCAGGAGAACAAGCAGGGTCTCTTGAAACACGTCCCGCACGTGATCTTGTTCGATTCGTTCGGTTCGTCCGAAGCGGTCGGCCTGGGCGGATCGGTGAGCGCGGCCGGTGCGGCCAGTGAGACGGCCAAGTTCCAACTCGGACCGTCGTGCGTGGTGTTCACTGAGGATGGTCGTCGTGTCGAGCCGGGCTCGGGCGAACGTGGATTGGTGGCCGTGGGTGGTTTCATTCCGCTCGGCTACTACCGCGACGAGGCCAAGACAGCTCAGACGTTCCGCACCTTCGAGGGGCGGCGCTGGAGCGTGCCCGGCGACTGGGCCGAGGTGCTGGCCGACGGCACGATCAACCTGTTGGGTCGCGGATCGGTGTGCATCAACACCGGCGGCGAGAAGGTGTTCCCCGAAGAAGTGGAAGAGGCGTTGAAGCGTCACCCGTCCGTGCGTGATGCGGTCGCCGTGGGAATCCCCGATCAGCGATTCGGCGAGACCATCTGCGCGGTGGTCGAAGCCACACCCGGTGTCACGCCGAGCCTCGACGAACTGAACGCTCACGTGAAGGCCTCGCTCGCGGCGTACAAGGCCCCGCGCCACCTCGTGATCGTCGACACCATCGGGCGTGCGCCCAACGGCAAGGTCGACTACAAGCGGTTGAAAGGTGTGGCCTTCGATCGTCTCGGTGTGTCGTCGTGACAGCCGACGCCCTTCGCGCTCGGCTCGCGCGGCGCGAAGTGGTGGTGATGCCCGGGGTGTGGGACGCCACGTCGGCGTTGGTGGCCGAGCGCGCCGGCTTCCATTCGTTGTTCGTGTCCGGTTTCGCCGTCTCGGGAGCGTTGCTCGGTGAGCCCGATGTTGGTCACCTGTCGCAGATCGAGATGGTCGAAACCGCGCGACGGATTTGTCACGCCGTTCCGACTCTGTCGGTCGTCGTGGACGCCGACACCGGTTACGGCAACGCGATGAACGTGATGCGCACGGTCGAGTTGTGGGAAGAAGCGGGCGCCGCGGGAATGTTCCTCGAGGATCAGGTGTGGCCGAAGAGGTGTGGCCACATGCCCAACAAGCAGGTGGTCCCGGCCGACGATTGGTTGGCCAAGGTGCGCGCCGCCCTCGACCATCGCACCGAACTCGTCGTCACGGCTCGTACCGATGCCCGGGGCGCGCTCGGTCTCGACGAAGCCATCGAGCGCGGCAAGCGCGCGCGTGATCTCGGTGTGGATGCCGTGTTCATCGAAGCGCCCGCGTCGGAAAGCGAGCTCGACACGATCGTTCGCGAACTGCCCGATGTGGTGTTGGTGGCCAACATGGCCGAGAAGGGCGGAATCGCTCATCTCACGGCGGCCGATCTGGCCGACCGGGGCTTCCGACTGCTGGTGTCGCCGGTGGGCTTATTGTTCGCGGCCGTCGATGCCATGACCACGGCGGCGTCCACTCTGGCCGCCACGGGTTCGCTCGGTGCGGTGCGCCCGGGGCGGTTCGACGAGTTCACCGACCTGGTGGGTCTGCCCGAACATCAAACCACCGAGGAGCGCTACCGCTGAGTCGGTAACCTGTCCCCGTCTCATCCAGAGCGGCCCGAGCAATCGGGCCCGGCAACCTGGGCGGAAGCCCCAAGGTGCCTCCTGCCGCTTCGTGCGGTGGGGATGCGGCCGGTTCGCCGGCAACGAAGCTTCCCTGGATGGGTCACCTGCCGCGACGAGTCGACGAAAGGAGCCTGAGATGAACCACGCAGTGCCCGTGTCGGGTGCTTGGCGTCCGACCGACCCCGTGGGTCATCGGCAGTTCTTGTCGCTCGATCGCAAATTGGCCCTCGATTCCGGCCAGGTGCTCGACGGTGTGGTCGTCGCGTACGAAACGTGGGGGACGCTCAACGCCGATGCGAGCAACGCCGTGCTGATGTGCCACGCCTGGACGGGTGACAGTCATGTCGCCGGTCCGGCCGATCTCGGCCACCCCACGCCAGGTTGGTGGGAGAGTGCGGTGGGTCCGGGTCTGGCGATCGACACGAACGAATGGTTCGTCGTGTGCACCAATGTTCTCGGCGGTTGCCAGGGGACCACGGGTCCGGCGTCGTTGCATCCCGACGACGGCAAACCGTACGGCTCGCGATTCCCGGTGATCACCATCCGCGACATGGTGCGTGCGCAAGTTCGGTTGGCCGATCATCTCGGTATCGGTCGTTGGCATTCGATCATCGGTGGATCGATGGGCGGAATGCAGGTTCTCGAATGGGCCACCACCTATCCCGATCGGGTGTCGTCGATCGCGCCCATCGCCACGTGTGCGCAGGCGTCGGCGCAGCAGATCGCCTGGGGTTCCATCGGTCGTCGCGCGATCATGACCGATCCGAAGTGGCGTGGCGGCGACTACTACGACGCCGCACCCGGCGACGGCCCGCACGAAGGTCTGTCGACTGCGCGCATGGTCGCCCAAGTGACGTTCCGGAGCGACAACGTGTTCACCGAGCGATTCGGTCGTCAGATCGTGGGCAGCGACAACGCGCTCAAGTCGATCGATCAGAAGTTCGAAGTCGAGCGTTACCTCGAGTACCACGGCGACAAACTCGTGCGCCGTTTCGACGCCAACTCGTATCTCGTGATCGGCAAAGCCATGGACCTCCACGACATCGGCCGTGGTCGGGGCGGACTCGAAGCGGCCATGGCGCGCATCAACGTTCCCACGCTCACATTGGGTATTCACAGCGACATGCTGTACCCGGCGTATCAGCAGATCCAGATTCGCGACCTGCTCGTGTCGCGCGGAGTTCCGGCCGAATACATCGAGATCGACTCACCGCACGGTCACGATTCGTTCCTGATCGACCTCGATCAGGTGGGTCCGCCGTTGCGTCACTTCCTCGCCAACGTCTGACCCGCGCTCGGTGACGTCGCGCCGCGTTCAGTGAACGGTGATGAGCGACTCGAGAGTGTTGGTGGCGCGGCTCTTGGCCGGAATCCGCAGCAGAAGGCGAGCCTCGCCCTGGAGAACGAAGAAGGCCTTGTTGCCGGGTGACTCGGGGGCTCGGCCGGCCACCCGATAGACGCCACTGAGGCGCTTGGCCCGACGCGAGCGCGAACCGATCACGAGGCTGGCACCGTCGACGAACGCCCGCATCTCGCGCCACGGGCCATCGGGAAGATCGTGGGCGCCCAGGGTCTGCACCCGGCACACGAAACGGCGTCCGTCCTTGCTGACCCAGTGCGGTTCGATCCGCGATGCGCCCCACAGCATGGCGATGCAGCCGGCGATTCCGAGGATGCCGATGAGCGTGTCGGTCACGTGCTCATTGTCTCACACGGCACCGGCGATTGGTTCGTCGCCGATGTGACGACGTGGCCGAGGCCGACCGACAATGGATTCGTGCCCGAGATCCTCGAAGTGGAGATGTACGCCGAGGCGGCCCGGCGGGTGATCGGACGGCGGGTGTCGCGCGTGACCCATCTCGACTCGTTGGTGGTGGGCGAACCGAGCATCGTTCAGGGCTTGGAAGGCAAGCGCATCACCGACGTGACGCGCCTCGGAAAAGTGCTCACCCTGCACACGTCGTTGCTGGCCGTCGATCTCCACTTCGGAATGTCGGGTCGGATCGTCGTCGATGGTCGCTCGCCGATCGACGAGTTGTCGTACGCGGCCTCCGACGATTCGCGCTGGATCCGTTTCGGACTCTCGTTCGGAAAGGGCTTCTTGTACATCAGCGACCCGCGACGGTTCGCCCGTGTGCAACCCACGCGTCACGGAGAGGGTTTGGGGCCCGATGCGATGACGATTTCGAAGCAGCAGTTCCGCGAATGTGTGACCGGTCGCAATGCGCCCATCAAAGCGGTGCTACTAGACCAATCATCGGTGGCCGGTCTCGGCAACATGTTGGTGGACGAGATCTTGTGGCGAGCCGACGTCGACCCGCATCGCAAGAAGCTCGATGCGGCGACCGTCGACTTGATCCACGCGAAGATGCGGGCGGTGTTGCCCCAACTGGCGCGGCGCGGCGGCAGCCATGCCGGTCGATTGAGTGTGAAGTTGCGTGTTCCCGGCTCGGCGTGTCCGCGTGATGGGGCACTTCTGAGCCGGGCGACGGTCGGTGGTCGCACCACCTTTTGGTGTCCGAAGCATCAACGCTGACGATCACCTTCCGGGCTCGATCGAGGTTCGGCGAGGCCGACGCCCGACATAATGGCGAGGTGACCTGGTTGGCCGGCATCGACACCCGCTCCGTGGGCGACACCGGTAGTTCGGTCGTGGTGTTGGTGGTGGCAATGGCGTTGGTGGCGGCCGGAGTCGCTCTCACCGGCATCACCGTGTGGTTCTGGCGTTCCACGCGCCCCGACCCGGAAGCGCTCGCACCCTTGGTGGTGATGAGTTCGAAACGGTGGCGCCTGGGCAACCCCATCGAACGTCGTCAGGCTCTCGACGTGGCTCGGCCGGGTGCTTCGGTTGCCGTTCTCGAACCCGTGGCCGACGACCTGCTCGTCGACGATGCGTCAGCCGACGATCCGGTCATCGAAACGGCGGTGGCTGATGAGGTCGTCGCGAACAGCGAGATTCCGGTCGAGATCGCCTTCGCTCTCGACGAACCCGTCGCTCAGACTGTTGACGGTTTGTTCGACGACTTGGACGAGGACTCCGATCAGTACGACGACGATCCGGTCAACTCGGGTCCGATCGAGCGCGGTGGTTCGTCACCCATCGATCCGCTTCTCGGTCGCTGAGCGACCGTATCGAGAACCTGACTCGCGGTCGGCGCGCGGTCTACCGTGGAGGTATGGCCGAACTCGATCTCGATGCGATGCTCCAGAGGTTCCGCGACCGGGCTGCCGCCGTGAAGAAGCGCCCGCTCCCGCCGGTGGCCGGACAGGAACGACAGTTGTTCCTCGAGAATGCGCAGCGCGACTTCCAGGATTTCGCGATCATCGGTGACGCGCAGGCGACCATCGAAGACGGAGTGCTCGTACTCCGGGTCGATCTGCGTCCGAAGGCCTCGTGACCCTCGCTGCTACTCGCCAGTCGAACGACGTCGCCGTCCCCGCCGTACTCCTCGCCGTCGTGGCGTGGGGTCTCGGCTCGCTGATGGTGCGCGGCATGAGCGTCGACGGCACCACGGTTGCGCTCTATCGCATGTGGTTGGGCACGCCCGTGATGTTCGTCGCTGCTCGCGTGTGGGGCCAGCCCATGACGCTCTCGATCCTGAAGAGTTGCGTGGTGCCCGGCGTGTTCTTCGGATTGTCGATGATGTTCGGTTTCCAGGCTGCGCGCACCACGTCGATCGCGAACGCCACGCTGATCTCGCATCTCACACCCGCGCTCATGGTGCTCGGCCTCGGACGACTGCTGGGGGAGCGCACCGAACTGCGACGCCTTCCGTTCGCGTTCGTGTCGCTGTTCGGATTGGTGTTGGTGGTGCTCGTTGGATCGAACAGCGACGGGGCGTCTCTCAAAGGTGATCTATTCGCCCTCGTGAACGTGGCGTGCTGGACGGTGTACTTCATCATCTTGAAGCGCACGCGCGATGCGGGCATCGACGGCTGGACGTTCCTCTCGGGTGTCTTTCTCGTCGGTTCGATCGTGATCACTCCGTGGTGTCTCGTCGCGTCCGACGATCTCACGTCGGTGAACGCCAAGGACTACCTCTTGCTCACGGGCATGATCCTCGGGCCGGGTCTGGTGGGCCACGGTCTCGTCACCTGGGCCAGTCGTCATCTCGCCGCCACCGTCACCTCGTTGCTCACGTTGTTGGGGCCGGTGGTGTCGGTGGTGGGGGCGTGGCTGATCTACGACCAATCGCTCGGCTGGAACAAGATCGTGGGGGCCGTGCTGGTGCTGGGCGGCCTGGCCGGAACCGTGTGGGGCCGGTCGCGCGCGGAGGCTTTGGAAGCCCCGTGACCCGGCCCGGGCCGGGTGTTATCGACGGGGCTCGGCGATAGTGTGCCGGGTGCTGCGGACGTGGCTCAGTTGGTAGAGCATCACCTTGCCAAGGTGAGGGTCGCGGGTTCGAATCCCGTCGTCCGCTCCAAGAAAGTGCCCGGACGGTCGGAGGGGCACTTGTGTTGTGGCGGACTTCTCGTTCGGGAGGTCTGAACGAGTCGGTCGAGTCGCCTGACCGGGTAGCCGGAAATCTGTCATCACTCGGTCCAGGCTGAAATCGGTTTCGGGTCTACGGTTCCCCCCATGAGGCAACTGTCGGGGCTCGATGCGACCTTCTTGCATCTCGAGACGTCCACGACGTTCGGGCACGTGTCGGGCCTGGCTCTCTACAGTCGTCCGTCGGCCGACTTCGATCCGTACCGCACGGTGTACGAACGGTTCGAGGCCCTGTCGGGGCGAGTCGGACCGTTGCACGAGAAGTTGCTCGATGTTCCTCTCGGTCTCGATCATCCCTACTGGATCGTCGACGACGATTTCGATCTCGATTATCACGTGCGCCATCTCGGCTTGGCTCCGCCCGGGACCGACGCACAGTTGGCCGAACAAGTGGCACGCATCTTCGGTCGCGCTCTCGATCGCAAACGCCCACTGTGGGAGGTCTACGTCATCGAGGGATTGAGTGACGGCCGGTGGGCCTTGATGACGAAGTTCCATCATTCGTCGATCGATGGTGGTGCCGGTGTGGTGATGCTGAACATGCTCACCGATTCGTCGCCGGATGCGAAGCCCGACCTCACGCCGGTGCCCCTCCCCGAGGAAGAACCGGTGAGTGAAACCGAATTGGTTCGTCGGGCGGTGGCCAAACTCGCTTCCAATCCGGTGAGGTCGCTACGTCTTCAACTGCGGGTCACCCAAGGGGTGGTCGACTCGTTGGGTCTGTCGTCGGCCAGTGAGCTGACCCGCCAGTTGCGCAAGACCGTGCGATCGATCACGCGTCGCGTGCCAACCGAGCGATCGGCCGACATCGATCGTGTGACGTTGCCGCTCACGCCAGCGCCGCCGAGTCCGTGGAACAAGACGATCACCGCGCATCGTCGTTTCGCCATGCGTTCGTCATCGCTCGACACACTGAAGGAACTCAAGGCGGCGTCCGGTGGCACGGTCAATGACATCGTCATGGCCATCTGCACCGGCGCCTTGCGTGAATATCTGATCGGCCACGACGCGCTGCCCGATCGACCGCTGCGCGCGATGGTTCCGGTATCCACGCGAACCGGCGAAGAAGAGGTTCCCTGGACCAATCAGGTGTCGGGCATCGTGGCCGACCTGCCGACCAACTGTGCCGATCCGATCGAACGCGTCGCGTTGTGCCATCAGGCCATGGAACTCGCCAAGCGCCAGTTCGAACTGCTGCCCGCCGACACCATCGCCCAGGGTGCTCAGGCCGCCGCGCCCGTGCTGGCCACGGCGGCCGCGCGCTTGGCATCGCGTCTGCGCTGGGCCGATCGAGCCCGCATCCTTCCGTTCAATGTGGTGATCTCGAACGTTCCCGGCCCACGCTTACCCATGTATCTGAGCGGCGCGCAGATGGAGAACTACATCCCGGTGTCGATCGTGACCGACGGGATGGGGCTCAACATCACGGTGCACAGCTACCTCGATCGCCTCGACTTCGGGCTCATCGCGTGTCGCGAACTCGTCCCCGATCTATGGGACCTGCTCGATCTGCACTTCGCCGAGATCGATGTGTTGCGCCGCGCGTACGGCATTGCTGTGTGATCGCGACTGTGTAATCACTTCTGCGTGATCTGAATCCGCTTCTCCTGGGCTTGGGCGCCGTTCATCGGAGAGATGCCATGGTGACTCCTTGTCGGTGGGCAGTTTTGCTACGCCCGACGGTAGGAGCATGCGTCCAGACGTTGCCGTCAGGAGCGGTGAATCGTGACGGCTCTACTCGCGCACGAAGAACGTGCGGTTCCACTCGCGATGCCCGCGACCATCGACCGTGACGCGCCATTCGTAACTACGCCCGGGCGCCAGCGCGATGGGTGGAATCTGAATCGCCAGGTTCTGATCGACGTCGGAACCCGGTCGAAGATGTGACGGTCGGGCGACCTCGAGATCGATGTCGAAGGCCAGGGGGGAAGCGTTCACCAGAACGTTGCGCCCGTCCTCGTCCACCAGTTCGGCATGAATCCGGATCCGTTTCTCGGTCATGTCCCACGGAATCTTGGCCATGAGGGCGAGGGCGCTCGTGAAGATTCCGGAGCCCACCTGAGACCAACCGGCCCCAGCCATCATCACCTTGCCGTCGTGGGTGACCGCGTAGTCGGCGAGCACCACCTGCAACTGGATCTCCATCGTGAGCGACGCTAGCCGTCGCTACCGTGACGGGCTCATGGTTGCGACGCCCCGGCCGATGGCCCGCACGTTCAAGCCCCGGCACCGTCGGCTCGGATCACAGCGTTCCGAGGTGTACGAGCGGCTGGCTCCTATGTTCGGGCTCACCGAAGCGGGCCCTGTTCTCGACCTCGACGTGGTGTTCGCTGGACGTCGGCCGATCTGTGTGGAGATCGGATCGGGCAACGGTGATCTTTCGTCGTCGTACGCACAGGCTCACCCCGGTACTGGTCTCGTCGCGATCGACGTTCATCGACCGGGTATCGCGCGACTGCTGGCCGACATCGACACGGTTGGCTTCACCAATCTGCGCGTGGTCGAGGGCGACGCCCTCGACTTCCTCGATCGACTGCCCGATGCATCGGTTGACGAGGTGTGGGCCTTCTTTCCCGATCCGTGGCCGAAGAACGCCCAGGCCCACCGCCGACTGGTGACTCCGGAACGAATCGCCCGAATCGCCCGGGTGCTCACGTCGGGAGGATCACTGCGGTTGGCCACCGACGTGGCGACTTACGCCGCGCAGATGCGACGGGTTCTCGCCGACGACTCGCGGTTCATGAGTGTGAACGACGAACGCCCCTCCTGGCGCATCGAGACGCACTTCGAACGTGAAGGACGAGAGCGAGGGCGAGCCGCCGTCGATCTGTGCGCGACTCGTCGTTGAGCGACCGTCAGAGCCCGAGCCCGGCGCCGGCGTTCAGATCGTCGGCGGCCGAGAACGCTCGGCGCACCAGTGAGTCCATCAACGCCGCACCACGCTCGTTGGCCGTGTCGAGCGTGAGGATGCTGGCCGCGAACGACGTGCAGTAGAACAAGACGCCTTCGGCGTAGCCGATCGTGATGCGCTCGACGTCGCTCCATTCGTCGGGTACTCCGTGGGTGCGGAGACGCTTCGCGTAGCGGTCGATCAGTTCGGTTTGCATCTCGCGACGCATGGCCGTGGGCAGGTTGGTGCCGAGGAAGTACACGAGGTCGGTGGTGCTCGGCGCGCGCATGGACAGCTGCCAGTCGATGAGGGTCATCGAACCATCGGCGTCGAAGAACATGTTGTCGAGCCGGAAGTCGCCGTGAATGAGTGTGCACGGCCACGGCAGGTACTTCGTCATCCAGTCGGTGACGCGCGGCGCGAACCCCTCGCACCAACGGAGCACACGCTCAGGCAACGAGTCTTCGTAACGCGCGAGGAACGTTGGCCAGCCCATGTCGAACATCGCACCCACCGACAGGCTCATCGGGTCGGAGATGTCGGGCATCCAGTCGAGTGTCTTCAGTTCGGGGTGATCGAACCACGAACCGTGCAAGTCGGCCGCGGTGTCGATGGCGGTGCGGGCCTGATCGGCGGTGGGCCCGGCCACCTGATCGCCCGGACGGCGAGGGTGCAGGTCCTCGAGAATCAGCACGTACGGATCGGTTCGCGAGTACAGACATTCGGCGATGCGCACACCGTGCATGTGCGGAGCCACCTCGGTGTAGAAGCGGTGCTCGCGCTCCCACACACGCATCATCTGGCCGATCATCTGCCCGCCCGGGTCGGCCGTCGGCATCTTCACGATCACCGACGACGGACAACCCGATCCGGTGAGATGTACGCGGGCCAGTTGACCCATGAATCCCTCACCGGCGCCGATGATCTCGAGGCGAATCGACGCGACTCGACACTCGAGAACCGACGACAGCCATTCGGCCGTCACTTCCGACATGACGCGCGGCGTCTCACCCATGTGTCGCCTCCCCCTCGTGCGAGCGATTCCACCTTAGGTCGGCACGGGTACTCTGAAGGCGTGTCCGGGGCGATCGTCGAGCAGTTGGTCGCGATCGTCGGCCCAGCCAACGTTCTCACCACCGACCTCGATCGCTACGAGGTCGACTGGACGCGCCGCTACACGGGCCGGGCCGCGTGTGTGGTTCGACCGGCCGACACCGCCGAGGTGGCCACTGTGGTGTCGTGGGCGCGCCGGGCTGGTGTCGCGCTCGTTCCACAGGGTGGCAACACCGGTCTGGTGGGCGGTTCGGTCCCGCGCGGGGGAGAAGTCGTGGTGTCGCTCGAGCGACTGCGCCACATCGGGCCGGTGGATGCGCTGTCGCGCCAGGTGACCGTGGGCGCTGGCGTCACCATCCACGACCTGCACGAAACGGCTCGCGCGGCGGGGTTGCGGTACGCGGTCGATTTCGGTGCGCGCGGCTCGGCCACCGTGGGTGGCTCGGTGGCCACCAACGCCGGTGGCATCAACGTGGTGCGCTACGGCATGACCCGGCAACAGATCGTGGGCGTGGAGGCCGTGCTCGGCACCGGCGACGTCGTCTCACATCTGCAAGGTCTGGTGAAGGACAACACGGGCTTCGATCTCGCGTCGCTCCTGTGCGGCAGCGAGGGAACTCTCGGCATCGTGACGGCCGTGCGGGTGCGATTGGTGACCGAGCAGCCCGCACGAGTCACCGCATTGGCCGGCTTCGATCGAGTGGAGGCCGCGGTGGAGACCATGGCATCGCTGTGCCGCTCGCTCGACACCGTCGACGCGGCCGAACTCATGCTCGATTCGGGTGTCGATTTGGTCGAGTCGGCCGTTGGCGTCTCGTCACCGATTCCGCGTGCCGCGGCGTATCTGCTGGTGGAGTGTTCGGCCCACGACGACCAGAGCGAAAGCCTCGGTGCCATCCTCGGGGCTGCTCCCGGACTGAGCGATGTGGCCATCGCGGTCACCCCGTCGCAACGTGATGCGCTCTGGCGTCTACGCGACGAGCACACGCCGTCCATCAACACTCTCGGCCCGCCGCTCAAGTTCGACGTGACCGTTCCGATCGATCGACTGGCTGGATTCGTGTCGTCGATCGGACGGGTGGTGAGCGATGTGGCGCCGAAGGCGCGCACGTTCGTGTTCGGTCATGCCGCCGACGGGAACATGCACGTGAACGTGTCGGGGGTGGTCGATCGTGACGTCGACGTCACCGACGCCGTGTTGCGCGCGGTGGTGGCCGAGGGGGGAAGCATCTCGGCCGAGCACGGCATCGGCGTGACCAAGGCGCGCTGGTTGCATCTCAACCGCTCGGCGGCCGAGATCGGCGCCATGCGAGCCATCAAGACGGCGCTCGATCCCGACGGGATCATGAATCCTGGCGTGTTGTTCGCCGACTGAGGTCGATCAGCTGGTCATGCCCTGCAGGCCCACCAGCCCGCGAGCCAGTTCGATCTCACCCATGTGACGCAACCCGTGCTGGTAGATCCAGCACTCGAAACCATCGAGCACCGTGATGCCGGGGTCGCCGGCCACGCGCGCCGAGAAGGTGGATGCGATCTGCGGTGGGAAAGGACGGGTGATCACCACCCGATCGAGCTCGTCGGGAGCGAGCCCGGCCAACCAGTTCTCGGTTCGTGAGAAGACCGCGCGCATGTAGTCGCGGAAGGCCTCGAGGTCGCCGATGCGCTGGTGCACCATCTCGTCGACCGTGCGGTGCTTGCCGTGATCGTTGACGGTGAGGCCGACTCGTGATTGCCAGTCGTCGTTCCAGATGGGGGCTTGTCCGGTGAGCAGCATGAACGCTCCGTCGTGAACGTTCACGTAGTGGAACAACGAGAAGGCGATGGGTACCACTCCGTCACGCTCGAAATGGTTCACGTGCGACAAGTCCATCGTGTCCAAGGCGTCCTCGTACAAGGAGTGCAGAGCGGCGATTCGCCGCCGGAGCGAATCGAGGACGAGCGCGTTGGTCATGGTTCAACCATAGGTGAGGTTCGTGTGCGCTCTGATACGTTCGCGCCATGCGCTTCGGCAAGATCGACTTCGACTACGCCGCCGACCTGGCGGGCCGCGATCCGGCCGCCGACGGCCCGATCTACATGGTCAACTTCATGAAGTACAAGACGGTGGCCGAGTACCGCGGTGGTGGCGGCGACGCCATCTCCGGTATCGAGGCCGACGACAAGTACGCGCCGGTCGACGTGCTGAAGAAGATCGGCGCCCACGTGGCATTCCACGGCAAAGTCGTGGCCCAGGGGGCCGCTGGCGAGTGGGATCGCATGGGCATCGTGAAGTACCCCACGCGTCGTTCGTTCATCGAGATGCAGGATCGCCCCGACTTCAAGGAGAAGCGGGTTCACAAGGACGCCGGCATGGATTACACCGTGATCGTGGGGGCCTTTTCCGCCGGGCCGCACGCTCCGCTCGCACCCGGTCGCTACGCGATGTTCGATCTGTCGGCCTCGTCGCGCAGTGTGTCACCGAGCAACAACACCGCTGCGTTCACCATCGAAGGAACCATCATCCACGACGATCGACGCTGGTCGAGCCTCACGGTGTCGTGGCACGACGACGTTCCGTCGGTTCCGGCCCTCGCTCGTGGTGGTGACCGAATGGTGGTGGTGGCTCAGGCCGAAATCGATCGCTGGAGCGATCTGCTCACTTCGCCTTGAACATGATCGGGACCGAGTTCGGTCCGAGTACGAAGTTGCCGCGCCGCCACGGGATGTCGGCGGCGGCCAACTGCATGTCGTCGAGTCGAGCGAGCAGTTCCTCGAACAAGATTCGCAGTTCGAGTCGGGCCAGTGGCGCACCGAGGCAGTGATGGCGACCGTACGCACCGAACGCCACGTGCTCGTTGGGCGAACGAGTGATGTCGAAAGTGAACGGATCGGCGAACACCTTCTCGTCGCGATTGGCCGACGGGTAGAGGAGCAGAACCCGGTCGCCCTCGCGCACGGTCATCCCGGCCACCTCGACGTCCTTGGTGGCCGTGCGGTTCATGTTGCGCACGGGAGTGGCCCAACGCAGCATCTCCTCGATGGCCGACGGCAGGAGACTCGGATCGTTTTGGAGAAGTCGTAACTGATCGGGATGCTGCAGGAGAGCCGCCACGCCACCGGAGATCACGTGGCGAGTGGTTTCGTCTCCGCCCACCAGCACGAGCATCGTTTCGAACATCACGTCCACGTCGGTGAGGCGTGTGCCCTCCCACTCGGCGTTCACCACCAGGCTCACCAAATCCTGACGATCGGTGTTCCGACGCTCGTCGACGTGACGCATGATGTAGGTGTTCCAGTCGATGACGGCCTGCACCACTTCGTCACGGATCTCGTCGCCACCGGTCGCGAACAAGTCCGACCAGTGGAGCAACTGGTGATGGTCTTCTTCGGGAAGACCCATCAACTGCCCGATCATGTACATCGGGAGGGGAGTCGCGATGTCGGCCACGACGTCGCACTGGCCGCGATCGATCACGGCGTCGATCAACTCGGTGACCTTGGCGCGTAGATACGGCTCGTGGTCGGCCACGCGCCGTGGTGTGAACCCGTTGCCGACGAGACGCCGCCGCTTGGTGTGTTCGGGTGCGTCGAAGTTGATCATCGACGGCACCGAACTCTCGGGCCGCGAACCCTTCCCCGAGCAGAACGTGTGCCACTCGCGGCTCATCATCGACACCAGTTCGTGGCTGGCCGCACCCCAGAGGCCGGTCTCGTCGTCCCAGTACAGCGGGGCTTCGCGGCGCATCCAGGCGGTCAACTCGTCGAAGTCGGCGTAGAAGTCGGGCGACAGGAGCTCGATCTCGGGCCGGGTGGGGTGGCCCGCTGGCCCGCGACCACCCCGATTGAGGGCGACCCGAAAGTCGAGTTCGTCGTCGAGTTCGGGTTCGCCGGGAAAGTCGGTGGCCATGGACGCACGCTAATCAAGGTGTCGGGGCCGAGGTCAGCCGTGCTCGGGACCTCTGGCTCTTCGTGGTGCGCGGACCGGGCGGCCAGAATGGTGGGGTCGACCGTGTCGCGTCGAAAGGGGAGCCATGTCCGACCGAGTTCCGAGCAGTGTGGAAGAAGCCGGTTTCGTCTTCGTCGATCCGGCCGCGTACGCCGACGAGGACTACTTCCACCGGGCTTGTGCTCTCCTGCGCAAGGAGAGTCCGGTGCATTGGGTCGAAGGTCCGGGTTTCAATCCGTTCTGGGCCATCACCAAATCGGCCGACATCTTCGACATCGAGGCCCGTCACCAGATCTTCCTGAACGAGCCGCGGCCGGTTCTCGGCTCGGAGGTGGACGACGCGCGTCGTCAGCAGAACGGCGACATGTTGCGCACGCTCATCCACGTGGACGACCCCGAGCACCGGCAACTGCGCAACGTCACGGCCGAGTGGTTCCTGCCCAAGAACCTGTCGAAGCTCGAAGACGTGTTGGCCGGCTTCGCCAAGCGTTACGTCGACAAGATGGCCGAGATGGGCACTCAGTGCGACTTCGTGCGCGACATCGCCATGTTCATGCCGCTCAACGTGATCCTGTCGATTCTCGGTTTGCCCGAGTCCGACTATCCGCGCATGCTCAAACTCACGCAAGAGTTGTTCGGCGGGCTCGACGAAGACATGCAGCGTGACGGTGACCCGGCCGCGATCATCGAAGTGATCCAGGACTTCTTCGTCTACTTCACGAAGTTGACGCAGGATCGCCGCGCCGTTCCGACCGACGACATGGCGTCGGTGGTGGCCAACGCGATGATCGACGGGCAGCCCCTCACCGACATGCAGACGATCTCGTACTACGTGATCACGGCCACGGCGGGACACGACACCACGGCGTCGGCCATGGCCGGTGGCCTGTTGGCGCTCATGGAGAACCCCGATCAGATGGAGCGTTTGAAGAACGATCCGTCCCTCATGAACACCGCCGTCGACGAGATGATCCGCTGGGTCGCGCCGGTGAAGCACTTCATGCGCACCGCCACCGAGGACTACGAGGTGCGGGGAACCACGATCAAGAAGGGCCAGTCGGTGTTGTTGTCGTATCCGTCGGGCAATCGCGACGAGGACGCTCATCCCGATCCGTTCCGCTTCGACGTGGGGCGTTCGCCCAACAAGCACCTGTCGTTCGGTTTCGGCGTGCACTACTGCCTGGGCGCGATGCTGGCCCGCATGGAACTCAAGGCGCTCTTCAAGGAACTACTGCCGCGCTTGAAGCACGCGGAGTTGGCCGGTGATCCGAAGTGGATGAAGACGATCTTCGTCGGCGGTCTGAAGACCTTGCCGATTCGCTACGAGGTGACTGCCGGCTGAGTCAGCGCCGACTGGGCGACACCAGTCGGCCCGGTCGGTCGTCGCGGCTGGCCTCCACGAACTCGCCGTCGCGAACCACGGCGTGTCCGTTCACGAACGTGTGCACCATGCCGGTGGGGCGGTCGGCCGTGAGGCGTTCGCCGTCGGCCGGGAAGTCGCGCACGCGCCGGATGGGTCCGGGGCCCACGGTGGACGGATCGAACACGACCACGTCGGCGAATGCTCCTTCGCGCAGGACGCCGCGATCGGTGAATCCGAACAGGTCGGCCTGCACCTTGGTGAGTTTGTTCACGGCCTGCTCGAGAGTGAGCGTCTGGCGTTCGCGCACCCAATTGCCCAACAGGTCGGTGGACAGAACGGCGTCGCACAACTGGCCCACGTGAGCACCGGCGTCGGAGAGTCCGAGGGTGCAGTGTTCGGAGTTGAGCAGCACGGCGATGCCGTCGACGTCGTCGTTGGCGAGCAACGCCTTGACGCGAAGCAAGAGGTCGCTCTCCACAAGCGTAATTTCGAGCAAGGCGTCGAACGGATCGACGTTCATGTCGGTCGCGATCGCGGTGAGCCGACGGCCCACCAGATCGGGTGAAGCCGGGGCTTCCATGATCTCGAAACTGTCCCAGCGCGGAACGATGCCCTGCCCGGCGTCCCATGCTTCGCGCACGCGACGACGCCAGGCCGGATCGGAATAAGCCGAACGACGTTCGGTGATCGACTTCGGCATGAGTTCGGCAAACACCGGGTTGGTGTTGAGAGTGAACGGCTCGACCATGGTCTGCGAGAACGACAGGGGGCGGCACGACACCTGGGGCCACACGTCGGCCCCGCGTTCGATACCGGCACGGTGGATCTCCATCGCTTTCAGATGGGCGCCGGTGTTGGTGGTGAGGATGGCCGTGTAGGTGAGAGGGGCGCCCGACTGCGGTTGGAGTTCGTAGCAGTCGGTGAAACTCAACCCCTCACCACCGTTGACGCCGATCACACCGCGACCACTGTCTCCCACGGCGCGGAAGAGTGCGGCGATCTCGCGCTTGTCGGCCCAGCGGCTCGGAATCGGTTGACCGTCGGCCCCGCGATGAGTGACGGCGAAGCTGGTCGCGAATCCGGCCGCTCCCGCCTCCATGGCTTCGCGAACGAGAGTGGCCATGGCCGTGATCTCCTCGTCGGTGGCTGCGCGACCCACGGCTTCGTCGCCCATCACGAACACGCGCAACGGCGTGTGGCCGATGTACGCGGAGTAGTTGAGAACCGTGCCGCGTCGGCGAACCGCGTCGAGGTAGTCGGGGAACGACTCGAACTCCCACGGAACTCCCGAGTGAAGCGTGGCCGGTTCCATGTCTTCGACCTTCTCCATCGTGCGAACGATGAGATCTCGATCGGACGACTTGGTGGGGGCGATGGAAAAACCACAGTTGCCGGCCACCACGGTGGTGACACCGTGGAAGCACGACGGACTGAGCGCAGGGTCCCAGAACACCTGAGCGTCGTAGTGCGTGTGGATGTCGATGAACCCGGGAGCGACCACCAATCCGGTCACGTCGATGACGTCGTCACCCACGAGTCCGGGCCCGATCGCCGTGACGCGATCGCCCTCGATCAGGACGTCGGCGAGTCGACCCGGTGCTCCGGATCCGTCGACCACCAGCCCACCCCGTAGAACGACCGAACCGCGAGTTCCCATGGGCTCATGTTCTCACGCGGTGGCGTGACCGTGTGCAGTGTGACGACCCGATGTCAGGCCTTCTCGGCGATTTCCACCGCGAGCGAATAGGCGCTGGCCGCTTCGGGGCCGAGACCCACCGGGCTGGCGTCGATACCGAACCACACGCGCAGCTGAGCCGTGACGGCGTGACGAATGATCGGGAAGGCATCGGCCACGGGTGCGGCCGGTGGCAAGCAACCGTCCTCGCCGAGAGTCTTCAGCTGGGGCTGGGCCGCGAGGAGGGGTCCGAGGCCCGAAGCCTCGGCGACACCGATGATGCCTTTGCCGTTGCCGAACGTGCAGAAGTCGTCGAAACCGTTGTGGCCCACGCCGTCGATCACCCAGAGACGACTCGGGCCGGGAACCTGCTCGTAGGCCGGGCGGGTGACGGTGTCGGGAGGTGTGACGGCGTCGAGTGCACCGGCCATGAAGAACGACGGCTTGTTCGGAAGTTCGAGGGGTGCCGTGGTGTTGGTGTCGCGACCGATACCGACACCTGACGCGAGCGAGACGTAACCATCCACGCGGTCGTCGGCGGCCGCGCCGAGGATGGTTCCGCCACCGGCGCTGTGCCCCACGGCGATGACGCGAGTGTCGTCGACACGACCCGAGAAACGACTGCTGGCCGAAGCCCCTTCGGCGACGATCAGGTCGAGGCTGGCGAGGAGTTCACCCACGGCCGATTCACGATCGCCAACGGGTGCGCTCAACACGTGGAACAAGTCGCGCGACCAATGATCGGTCGACACGACGATCATTCCCCAACTCGCGAGGTGTGATGTGAGGAACGTGCTTTGCAGGCGAATACCCGAGAAACCGTGCGAGAACAGCACGATCGGGAACTGTCCGTCGGCGACGTCGGCGTCACGAGTGGCGGCGTACTCGAACACGGCTGGCACATCAGCGGTGAGCAAGGTCTTGATGGCCTCGGGAACGAAGTCGCGAACGTCGTACGACTCGGTGCCCGACGATCCGGCCACGGCGGGGTACCAGATCTCCACTTGATTGCCGGCGGCCAATTGCAGAGTGGTCACACCGACCGGAAAGTCGCCCGGCTCGGCGTACGCAGTGGCTAACGCGACCGGATCGACTGTGGTGGTGGGCGCCTCGATGACCGGGGCCTCGGTGGCGACTGGCGCGGAAACCGAGGGGGTTTCGGTGGGGGTGGATTGCTCGGCTGAATCGTCACCACCGCACGACGCGATGACGATGACGGCAGCGAGGGAAAGGGCGAGACGACGCACTCGACGAATGTCGCAGAAACGGGGCCCATCAGGCGAGTTCTTCCAGCGGTTCCTCGTCACGCCGACGGTAAGGTGATGGCTCTCTTCGGTCTCCGGAGAGTGGCGATGTGGCCGAGTGGCTGAGGCAAGGGCCTGCAAAGCCCTCCACCTGGGTTCGATTCCCAGCATCGCCTCGATGACTGGGCTTGTGTGATTCGTTAATTCTCTTCTGACCAGCGTTTTCCTGGGCTTTGTTCGATGTGTCCGTCTGGTGTTGAGAAGTCCGGTGCCACTTTGGTGCCACTTTTTGGGACTTTGGTGCCACTTTTTGGGAGCTCGACGATCGCTCAAAGTGTGCTCGTCGCGTTAGGCCGCGATCAGTCTCGTTCGTCCTGAATCACGATGGATCATCCGTTGTACCCCCCGCCCCCATAGTTATACCCCCCGCCCCCATAGGTGGGAGTGGTTGTCGGCGCAGTCGACGGTGCGCTGGTCGTGGCAGGAGCGTTTGGGGCGAGGGTGGTTGCCGGTGCGCTGGTCGTGGCGAGAGTGTTCGTGGCGGGAGTGGTTGCCGGTGCTCTGGTCGTGGCCGGGGCGTTTGTGGCGGGAGTGGTTGCCGGCGCAGTCGCCGGTGCGCTGGTCGCGGAGACGATGATGGAGCCACGCATCCTGGAATGGAAGGCGCACTTAAACTCGAACTCTCCGGCCTCGGTGAAGGTGTGGAAAAACTCTTCGCCCTCGCCGAGGGAACCCGAGTCGAAGTTGCGGTCCAGGGCCGTGAACGTGTGAGGCATCGAGTCAAGGTTGATGACTTTCACGGTGGTGCCCACCGCAACGGTGAGTGGCGCGCCGTAGTTGAAATCGCGGATCTCGATGGTGGCGACCTCCGCAACCGCTGGTGCGCTGGTTGTGGAGGGAGCGTTTGTGGCGGGAGCGTTTGTGGCGGGAGTGGTTGCCGGTGCGCTGGTCGTGGGTTTGGGCTGGCGAGTTGAACTACTACATCCGAAGCTAAAGAAAAAGGCCGACAGCACGAATAGGCGGACTAGTGACTCCGTTCGACCCATGCGGATACTCAAGTGCTCATTTTCAGACAGGAGGGGCAACACCGTCAAATCGAGTCGGGCAAATCACCCACCAGGGACTGCCCCGCGGTAGCGAGAATGTCCAGCATCTTGAACAGCGGCTCGAGCAAAATCTCGATTCCGACGCTGTCGCCCATTTCGGTTCCGGTGCTCTCGAAGATCAAGTTGAGCGATCTCAAGATCGTCGGTCGCTCGCCACTCGTTGTCACCTTCAACATCACCGAGGGCTCGGCCGACATTAAAATTGCCGCCTACGCGTAGACCGGCAAGGGTTTGACCGGTTCGGGTGACGCGCGGTTCGTGGAGAAGGTCTCCGACACCGTGAGCACGTGGCAGGTGGGCAGCATGCTCGACAACACGACGTCCCTGCGCATCATGGTGACCGACCGGGCCGGCGTGGCCGCTTCCTTCGTGCATCAGTTCTGAACCCGTTGAACTGAACCAGCGATCACATCGTTTGGAGACTAACCATCTTCGAATGTCCGAGCACTATTAGGCTCGGCGTGTGCCGTCACCTCGGTTCATCGCGGCGATCGTCGCCGTCTCATCGCTTTCATTGTGGTCGTCGTCGACGCACGCCGCGCCTCCGCTCGGGCCGACCCCGATACAAGTTCTGGAGACCTTGTCGGTGGCCGCCGAGGACGGCAGTGGCTATTCGCGGTCGTCGTTCAAGCATTGGATCGACGAAGACCGCGACGGCTGCGACACCCGCCGCGAGGTTCTCATCGCCGAATCGCTTCGACCAGTCCGCGTGGGCTCTCGCTGTTTGATCTCGGGTGGTCAGTGGTTCTCGGTGTACGACGGACGTATCTCCACCAATGCGTCGTCTTTCGACATCGATCACGTGGTGGCGCTCAAGGAAGCCTGGGATTCTGGTGCCAAGTCGTGGACCGCTGAGCGCCGTCAAGCCTTCGCCAACGACTTGACCACCGCGTTCTCGCTCATTGCGGTGAGCGCATCGAGCAACCGCTCCAAAGGTGATCGGGATCCAGCCGAATGGATGCCTTCTCGCCGCGAGTACTGGTGTCAGTACGCCATCGAATGGGTCGGCGTGAAGGCCACGTGGTCGTTGTCGGTCGACCCGACCGAGAAGGCGGCACTCAGCCGCGTGTTGGTCGACTGCTGAGCCTTCGGAGTTGACTAGCGTCTCGGTCGTGGTGGGGCGATGGTCACTCGTGCTCGCAGCGTGTTTGACCGTCGCTGCGTGCACCGAACCGAAACCCGGCTACGAAGCCGTCGCGGAGACGACCCCGCCGTCATCGATCGAGTCGAGCAGCTCGCTCGCGCCGTCTTCCACGATTCCGGCGCCGAGTGGAGAACCCTTCGTGATCGGTGTCGTGAACAGCGAAGGCAACCCGGGAGTCGACTTTCCCGACTTCTCCATCGCATTTCGAGCCGCCGCCGACTACATCAACGCCGAGTGGGGCGGATTCGGCGGTCGTCCCCTCGAGTTGATCGTGTGCGCCACCAAAGCCAGTCCGGAGTCGTCACAGGCCTGTGCCCAAGACCTCGCCGCTCGCGGGGTCGACATGGCGATGATCGGTCTCGACCTGTTCGTCGCCTACGGAACGTTCGAGTCGGCCGGCATTCCGGTGATCGGAGCGGTGCCGGTGTTCGCGGGCGATTATTCGGCCAACGCCGTGTACATCACCGCGGGCAATCTCGTGGTGCAGGCGGCCACCGCCAACGCCATCGTCAGTGAGAAGTACCTCGGATTGAAGCGAGTGGCGATCATCGCCGCCGACAGTGCGGCCACCGCCGACGCGCTCACCTACCTCGAACCAGCGCTGAAGGCCGGGGGGGCGGAGTTCACCACGATCAAAGGTGGCGAGACCGAATCGGATGCTGGCTATCGCTCGTTGATGCAGCAGGCCGCGGCCTTCGATCCGACCGCGATCATCGTGTTCTACAGCCAAGCCGGATGTGTGGGACTCATGCGCGCGCGAGCCGACCTCGGTATCGACGTGCCGAGTTTCGCGTCGACGGCCTGCCTCGGCGACACGGTGATCGATGCCGTGGGTGACGACGCGATTGGTTGGTACTTCGCCGGCGCATCGGGCGGCCCCGAATCGGACGACTCGCGGACGATGAGGAAGTACGTAGCCGCCGTGACCGGTAAGCGACCCGATCAAATCGACCGCTACGGATTCACGTCGCTCGGTTGGGCCCAGTTGCTCACCATCTGGAAGGTCGCGGCCAACCTCGATGTGCCACTCAGCGGTGATTCCATCAACGACGCGTTCCGGTCGGGACGGGGCCGCTTCTGGGCCAGCGATGCCCCGTTGGAGTGTGGCTCGGTTCCGGCGTTGCCGAGTGTGTGCCTGTTCGAGATTCCCTTCGCTCGATACACCGAGAGCGGAGTCGAACCTGCTTTCGGGGGCGTTCAGGTGTCGGCGCTCGATGTGCTGGAATTCTGAGCACGATGACCATCTACCTCGCAGCGATCCTGGCCGGCCTCGGCGCTGGCGCGGTGTACGCGCTCATAGGGTTGGGCCTGGTGGTCACGGCCCGTGGGTCGGGTCTGGTGAACTTCAGTTTCGGTGCGATCTGCGCGTGGTCGGCCTACGTGTACTACGACCTCCGAACCAACGCGCGGTATCCGATCTTCGTTCCCGGGCCATGGCAAGCTCATCGATTCGGTGGTGACGACGTTCGAGTCACGGTGGCCTCCGCCGTGGCCATCACCATCGCGACCGCGGCCGTCATCAGTGCGCTGGCCTATGTGCTCATCTTCCGGGCTCTGCGATCGTCGCCGCTGCTCGCCAAGTTGGTGGCCAGTATCGGCGTCCTCCTCGCGTTGCAGGGAATGATCAGCATTCGTTTCGACGGCTCCAGCAGCATCAACCTTCCCTCCACGTTGCCGGGCGGGGTTCTCCGTCTCACCGACGATTTGGTGATCGATGTCGACGCTTTGTGGCTCGTGGGTATCGCCGTCGTCCTGGCGGTGGCGTTCTGGGCTCTGTTCCGGTTCACTCGTCAGGGGCTCGCCATTCGCGCCTCGGCCGAATCGGAAAAGGGTGCGGTGCTCTTGGGCTTCGCGGCCGATCGTCTCGCCATCTTCACCTGGGTCGCGGCGTCCATGATCGCGTCGATCGTGGGCATCCTCGCGGCTCCGGTCTTCCAGTTGTCACCGCTTCTCTTCACCCAGTTGATGGTTCCTGCGCTCGGCGCAGCTTTGGTGGGTCGCTTCATGTCGTTCGGTTGGACGGTTGCCGCGGGCTTGCTCATCGGCATCGTGCAGTCGTTGGCTCCCGCATTGCAGTCCGATTTCTCCTGGCTGCCCACACTCGGTCTTCGCGACGGCCTCGTCTTCGTCGCCGTGATCGCCGCTCTGGTGATCATGGGCAAGCGAATCCCCGAACGTGGGGCCCTCGACTCGGGCCGACTGGCCACGGTGGGCGACGGTGAGTTGCGGCCACGGCAAACCTTGCTCGCGGTGGCCACGGTGATCATCGCGTTCGTCACCATTCCCGACACGTGGGGCTTGGCGCTGCTCACGTCGGTCACCTTCTGCGGCCTCGCGCTGTCTCTCGTCGTGGTCACCGGGTATCTCGGACAGATTTCGCTCGCGCAGATGACGATTGCGGGCGTGGCCGGATTCGCACTGTCACGACTCACTGAGCGGATCGGCCTGCCGTTCCCCATCGCCCCCTTGATCGCGGCTCTGGTGGCCACTGCTTTCGGTGTGTTGGTCGGCGTTCCGGCCCTTCGCGTCCGTGGCGTGAACTTGGCCATCGTGACGCTGGCGGGAAGCATCGCCGTTCAGGAATTCGTCTTCAAGAACTCGGTGTTCGTGGGTGATCTCTCCAGTGGCGGTGCCCCCGTGAGTCGTCCCGAATTGTTCGGGATCAACCTCGGTCTGCGGAGTGAGGACGATCCGTATCGACCGGTGTTCGGCGTGATGGTGACCGTCGTGGTGGCCCTCATCGCCGTGTTGGTGGCCAACGTTCGCCGCAGCGACACCGGCCACAAGTTCCTCTCGGTTCGATCGAACGAACGCGCTGCCGAGTCGATCGCCATCGACGTGGCCCGCACCAAGTTGCTCGGCTTCGCGGTGTCGTCGTTCATCGCCGGCCTCATGGGCACGTTGATCGCTTATCGATTCGGTTCGGTCTCGGCGAACTCGTACACCTTCTTCTCGTCGATGGTCTTGTTGGCCTTCGCCTATCTCGGCGGCATCGCGTCGATCTCGGGTGCGGTTCTGGCTGGCGTGTTCGCATCCGACGGCATCGGGTTCAAGGCCCTCGACTCGGGCTGGGCCCGGCTCGGCATCGAATTCGGTCGGTGGGAGATCATCGTCGGAGCGATCGGACTCGTGTTCATGGCCGTGAAGAACCCCGAGGGTCTGGCGGGCACGGTTCACCGAGTGGGTCGCCGCTGGACGGCCCGTCGGCGCTGACGGAGAACTCCGGGAACCAAAGCGACTCTTCGAGCGACTCCTTCTCACTTGTCCTAGGAGGTCCCTTCATGTCACTGTCCACTCGAGTACGCCGCGCCCTGATGGCGGCATCGATCATGTCGGCTGGTTCGTTGATGGCGTTTGCGTCGTCGGCGTCCGCTCACGTCTCGATCGTCACCTACGGAACCACTTTCACGGCTGGCGCGAACAATGCCTTCTACTTCCGTGTTCCGCACGGATGCGACGGGAATCCGACCAACAAGTTCGTGATCGACATTCCCGCATCGGTCACCAGAGTGAAGCCCTTCCAGCAGCCCGGTTGGACCATCACTCGAACCCTCAGTGGAACCAGCACCACTCAGGTGGTGTGGACCGCCAACACCCCGGCTGATCGTCTACTGGACTGGCAGGTTCGCGACTTCGGCTTGCGGGCCACCCTCAATGGCAAAGCCGGCGACAAGATCTCCTTCACGGCCGCGCAGTATTGCGATTTCACAGAAGCCGGAACGACCAACACCGGTATGACCGCGGAGAACTGGGTAGGACCCGATGCTCCGACTCTGACACTGGTCGGAGCCGATGACAAGGTGACCAATGCCAGCGACCTGGCGCTACTGCGCAGCCAACTCGTTTCCTTGCTCTTCCGCGCCGCTCAGCCGGCCCAGGCGTCGCTCGCCAAGAGCGGTGCGCTCAACTACGTCGTCGACTTCTCGTCGGTGTGGAGAAACACCAAGGTCGAGGTGCGGTCCGGTGCCACGAGTCTCGGAACCGTGGCTTTGAACTCCCTCGGTGATGCGTCGGGAGCGCTGTCGAAGTCGGTTGCCGCCAACGTCAAGGCGGGATCGGTCATCACCTTCGTCTGGAACGGTCTGACCATCGCGAGCGCGACGGTCAGCTGACGATCACCGTGCAGACCACCTCGTGACCCGGATGTAACGTCAGTTGCGAGGGTCCGAGGATGGTCGCGGTGAATTGGAACGTGACCCGTGTTCCGCTGAGTTCGATGTCGTAGTTGTGGAGGTGGAACTCCTGCTCACGAGAGCTGACGGCCACCAGAGTCACGTTCGATCCCGCGGCGACGGTGAACGAGGGAGCGGAGCCCGAGTCGGCATCGCACGTCAACGACCGAGGGCCACTCGCCGGAGCGCTCGACGACGGACCCGCAGCGGCAGGTGACGAGACAGTGGGGGTCGAGGAGATCGGAGTGCTCGGAGACGTCGTCGATGTGGCCGCGGCCGTGTCGGGTGGGAGCGACTCCTCCGCACCACCCGTGATGCTCGCCGAGGTCGACGTGGTCGTCGAGTCGACGCCGACCATGGTGTCGACGGTCGGATCGGCGGTTCGGGTCGCCCCGCAGGCTGCCAGAACGATGAGGCTCGGAAGTAGGAGTCGTTTCATGTCTCAGGAGTCGTCTGGTTGGTGTTACTGGTTCCCAGGGTAGGTGAAACGACCGGGTGTTCGGGTTAGGTTCCGTCTCGTGATCCGCTTGTTCCAGCACGCGTACTTCGTGACCGACATCGAGGAGTCGATCGTGCAGTGGCACGAGCTCTTCGGCGCCGGCCCGTTCGCCATCGCGTCGCATCACAAGACCGACACGTTCGCCTATCGGGGAACGTCGATCGAAGCCGATGTCTCCTACGCCTTCGGGTATCTGGGCGATCTCATGATCCAGTTCATCCAGCAGCACGACGACCAGCCGTCGATCTACCGCGACATGTACGCCGCCGGAGAGTCGGGCTTCCACCACGTGGCGTACCTGGTGTCCGATTTCGCCGCCGAACGCCAGCGCCTGCTCGACATGGGTTTCGAGCCGGCCTGCGAGCTCCACGCCGACGGTGTGAACGCCTCCTACTTCGACACCCGCGCCGTCACCGGTGGTTTCACCGAAATCCACGGTGATCCTCCGCACATCGTCAAGGTCTTCGATCGCTGGCGTCGAGCCCACGCCGAATGGAAGCCGGGCGACTCGATCGTGATGGGTCGCTGATCAGTCGCCGAACACCTGGCGGGTGTAGTCGTTGGCGAACACCCGCTGCGGGTCGAGTTCGTTGCGCGCGCCGATGAACGATCCCCACTTCGGATACAGCGGGGCCAGGTCGCCAGCCGAGCGGAAGTGGAGTTTGCCCCAGTGCGGACGGCCGGAATAACTGGCCAAGATCTCTTCGACGTCACGGAAGTAGCGCTCGGCCACGGGCCACGGTGTTCCTTTGTACATGTGCACCGCGATGTAGGCCGATTCGCGGCCGTGGGCCGTGGAGAGGGTGATGTCGTCGGCGGCGGTGAATCGCACCTCCACCGGGAAACTCACCAGGTGGCCGTGGGTGTCGATCATGGAGCGGATGCGGCTGAGAGCTTCGGCGCAGTGTTCGCGCGGAATCGAGTACTCCATCTCCAAGAACTTGACGATGCGCTTCGAGGCGTAGATGCGGAAGCTGTCGTTCACGTAGGTGGACTGACCGCTCGACGGAAGGGCGGTGGCCAGGCGCGGGATGAGTGACGGTCGACGTCGGCCGATTTCGCACAGCGCGCCGAAGCCGATGTTTTCGATGAAGGTCTTCGACCACCAATGACGGGCGCGGTCGACCGGGGTGCGCGGCGGAACCGGATCGTCGGTCCGGTTGTTGCGCTTGGTGAGCGCCCACGGTGTGTGGGGCAGCCAGAAGAACTCGAAGTGATCGTTGCCGTCGACCAATGAGTCGAGGTTCTCAAGGAGGTCGTCGAGTTTGCGCGCGCCTTCTTGGGCCTGCAGTCGAAACGCCGGCACCACACCGAGCGTGTACTCGCTCACGATGCCGAGCGCACCCACGTTCACTCGCGCGGCCTGGAACACATCACCGTGCTCTGGACCCAGGTCGTGGACACGGCCGGTTCCGTCGACGAGCCGAAGACGCTTCACCTGCCCGGCCAACCCAGTGAGATGTCGTCCGGTGCCGTGGGTGGACGTGGCGATGGCGCCGCTGATGGTCTGATACGCAATGTCGCCCAGATTGGGCAGGGCCAGGCCCAAACCGTGCAGAACGTTGTTGAGCGCGTCGATCGTGATGCCGGCACCCACCGTGACCGTTGCGTTGGCCCGATCGACGTGGGACAGACTTCCCATGTCGTCGAGCCGAATGAGGTGGCCAGAGGTGGTGGCGGTCGCGGTGAAGCTGTGACCGGTTCCGACGGGCTTGACGGTGCGGCCCTCGGCGGCGGCTCGCTGCACGATTCCGGCGAGTTGTTCTTCGTCGTTCGGGCGGTGGATGTGGTGAGGACGCGAGACCTGATTGCCGGCCCAGTTGGTCCACTTTCCCTTCGAGTAACGAGCCACGGTTCAACAGTAGTGGGCGAGGGTCGGATCGTCGTCGGCCAGTACTGTCGCCGTATGAGTGAATCCTCTTTTCCCGCTTTCGTGTTCACGAACGATGGTGAGAATGTGACCCGCGGTGTCCGCACGGTCGGCCTCGGCGACATCGCACCCGATGGCGTCCTGATCGAAGTCGAATGGTCGAGCGTGAACTACAAGGACGGTCTGGCATCCACGACCGCGGGCAAGGTGTCGCGTATCTCTCCGATCATCCCGGGTATCGACCTGGCCGGTCGCGTGGTCGATCCGGCTGGTTCGTCGTTCGCGGTGGGTGCATCGGTGATCGCGCATGGGTACGACATCGGAACGGCACGACACGGGGCCTACGCGCGTTACTGCCGTGTGCCCGCCGAGTGGTTGGTGCCGATGCCGGCCGGCCTCACGGCGCGTGAGGCGATGGTGATCGGTACCGGCGGCTTCACCGCCGCCTTGTCGGTGATGGCGCTCGAGCGCCACGGTCTGCGACCCGGTGACGGTCCGGTTCTCGTCACCGGCGCCACCGGTGGCGTGGGAAGCATGGCCGTGTCGATGCTGGCCGGTCGTGGCTACGAGGTCGTGGCCAGTTCGGGCAAAGCGTCGGCAGCCGAGTTCTTGGCGTCGCTCGGTGCGGCGGCGGTGATCGACCGCAACGAGTTGTCGGCCGACGATCCGCGGCCCCTGCAAGCCATGACGTACGCCGGTGCGGTCGACTGCGTGGGAGGGTCCACTCTGGCCAACGTGTTCAAGAGATTGAAGTACGGCGGAGCCGTGGCGGCCAGCGGACTCACCGGGGGAGCGTCGTTCACCACGACCGTCATGCCGTTCATCTTGCGAGGGGTCGCACTCTTGGGCATCGACTCGGTTCAGACGCCGATGGCCGATCGCGTCGAGTGCTGGAATCGTCTGGGCGCCGACCTGAAACCGAGCGGCTTGGCCACGATCGGCCACGACATCACGCTCAAAGATCTCGACGGAGTGCTCACCACCATCTTGAAGGGCGGAGTGACCGGACGCTACGCGGTGTCTCCGACGGCGTAGAGGAGTGGGTGCGGCCGATCAGGCGGCTAGCGTGTCCGCCATGGGCCCACGCCCGACACTCCACGATGGCACCTCCAAGTAGTACGTCAACCGTCGTCGTTCCGGGAACCCACCTGATGCCGGCCCTCCTGGGGTCGCGCGACTCGCATCTGCGCGCCATCGAAACGGCCTTTCCCGAGACCGATATATCGGTGCGCGGTAACGAGGTCACGATCCTCGGCCCCCAGAGCGACACCGTGGCCAAGCTCTTCGAGGAGTTGGTCCTTGTACTTCAACGCGGAGAGTCCCTCGACCCGGCCGTGGTCGGTCGCAGTATCGGCATGGTCCAGTCCGACGAACGGCCGTCGCGGGTTCTCACCGACGAGGTATTGCGTGGAGCCAAGGGCCGCTCGATCCGCCCGAAGACCGCCGGCCAGAAGCGTTACATCGATGCAATTCGCTCCAACGTGATCACCTTCGGCATCGGACCGGCCGGAACGGGCAAGAGCTGGCTGGCGGTCGCCATGGCGGTACACGCCCTGCAGTCGAAGGCCGTTCAGCGCATCATCCTCACCCGGCCCGCCGTCGAAGCCGGCGAACGGCTCGGCTTCCTCCCCGGCGACCTGATGGCCAAGATCGATCCGTACCTCCGGCCGCTCTATGACGCGCTGTACGACATGGTCGATCTCGAAGGGGCTCAGAAGCTCATCGAGCGTCAGACCGTGGAGGTCGCGCCGCTGGCCTTCATGCGCGGACGCACACTCAACAACTCGTTCATCATTCTCGACGAGGCTCAGAACACCACACCCGAGCAGATGAAGATGTTCCTCACACGCATCGGGTTCGGATCGAAAGTGGTCGTCACCGGCGACACCACACAGGTCGACGTTCCGGGTGGCCGCACCGGTCTGGTCGGACTCGAGCGCACACTGGCCGGGATCGACGGACTGAGTTTCGTGCATCTCGACAAGGGTGACGTCGTGCGCCACCGCATCGTGGCCGACATCGTGGCCGCGTACGAACGCTCGAGCGAGGGTCGCTCGTGACTCTCGGCCCCCCGCGCTTTCGACGCAAGACACGTATCGGTGGGGACGTCGACCCCGAAGTGTTCTGCGCCGACGAACAAGACGTCGTGCCCGTCGACGTGTCGCGGTGGCAGGACCTGGCGCGCAAGGTGTTGTCGGCCGAAGGGGTGCGGGGTGGAACCGAACTCAGCATCTTCTTCATCGCCGAGGCCGATATGGCCGAACTCAATCGTGAGCACATGGGTGCCGATGGTTCGACCGACGTGTTGTCGTTTCCGATCGACGGCGGTGAACTCGTCGACGTGGTGGCCGGCCCGTCGGGCGGGACTCGCGCCCCCGACCGTTCGCCGATCGACCGCGGTGATCTTCCTCTCTTGCTGGGCGACGTCGTCATCTGCCCCGAAGTGGCGGCGCGGCAGGCCGACACGCATGCTGGAAATCTCGACGACGAGTTCGCGTTGCTCGTGGTGCACGGCATCTTGCACGTGCTCGGATGGGACCATGCGACCGACGACGAGCGCGACCGCATGTGGGCGCGTGAACGTGCCTTGTTGACCGAACACCACTGGAGCGGCCCGGTGCCGAGCCGATTCCGACAGGACATGCCGTGACCGCATTCGTTGCCGCCTTCACCAGCCTCGACTGGCTGCTCTTGCTCGTGGTGATTCTGCTTCTCTTCGTGTTGATCTTCTTGGCCGTGGCCGAGATGGGTCTGTCGCGCATGACCAAGCCCAAGGCGGCCGCATTGGCCGAACGACGCCCGCGTCAGGGTCGAGCGCTCATCGATCTGATCGAAGAGCCCGAGAAGTGGGTCAACCCGCTGTTACTCACGGTGAACATTTGTCAGACGGTCCAGGCCACGCTCACCGGCGTGATCACGTCGCGGGCCTTCGGCCCGGTGGGTGTGGCGGTCGGCGTGGTGGCCAACGTGCTCGTGTTCTTCGTACTGGCCGAAGCGGTGCCCAAGACGTACGCGGTGCTCTTCTCCGAGCGAGCCGCACTCATGTCGGCTCGCGGCATTCGCGTACTCGTTCGTTTCCCTCCTCTTCGCTTGATTTCGCGCGGACTCATCAGGCTCACCAACTTCATCGTGAAGGGCAAGGGACTCGAAGAGGGTCCGTTCGTGAAGGAACAGGAGTTCCTGGGCGTCGTTGAGGCGGCCGCCATCGAAGAAGTGATCGAGAAGCACGAGCGCGACCTCATCGAGTCGGTGATCGAATTCGGCGACACGGTGGCGCGCGAGATCATGGTTCCGTTGCCCGACATGGTGACGGTGCACCAGTCCACCACCGTCGATGCCGCGATCGGTGTCTCGATCGAACACGGTTTCTCGCGTCTGCCCGTGCTCAACGATGACGACGACGTGATCGGTATCGCCTTCATGAAGGACCTCGTTCGCCTCGAGCGGTCGAGCGGTGGATCCAATCCGGTGTCGGCTCAGATGCGCCGACTCGTGGTCGTTCCCGAGAACAAGCCCGTTTCGAAGCTCATGCGCGAAATGCAGGCCAACAAGTTCCACCTCGCGGTCGTGGCCGACGAATACGGCTCGATCACCGGACTCATCACGCTCGAGGACTGCCTCGAAGAACTCGTGGGCGAGATCGCCGACGAGTACGACGACGAAGACGTCGACATCACCGCTCTGCCCAACGGCGATTTCATGGTTGACGGCGCCACCAGTGTCGGCGACGTGAACGATCGCCTGTCCACCCGGATCCCCGATGAAGAGTGGGATTCGATCGGTGGTTTCATCTTCGGCACCCTCGAACACGTGCCGGTGATCGGCGAACACGTCGACTTCGAAGGTTGGCGCTTCACCGTCTTGGAGTTGGAGGGACGGCGCATCCGAAAAGTGCGCGTCTCTCTGATCGAGGCTCAGGTCGAAGGCAACTGAAGCCCGATCTGTTCGAAGATCGCCGGCAGATTCGGATAGCGGCCGGTGTTGCCGCCGCCGTCGATCGACACGAACGACGCACTCATGTACGACGAATCGTTGCTGGCCAGGAACGCGATCACCGATGCGATTTCGTCGGGCGACGCGTAACGGCCGAGCGGAGCGTTCTCGGCAAACTCGTCGACGATCGGGGGAATGGCGAAGAAGGTTCCGGTGGCGTTGGTCTGCACCAGGCCCGGCGCCACGGTGTTGACGCGGATGCCTCGGGGACCGAGTTCCATCGCCGCCACGCGCGAGAGCATGGCCACTCCGGCCTTGGCCGTGCAGTACGCGGCCATGCCGCGACTGGGCTGAATGGCGTTGAGCGAAGCGACCGTGACGATCGAGCCGTTGTCGCGCATGACGGCTCCACTGTGCTTCACGGTCAGGAACACGCCGGTCAGACACAGATCGATGATGCGTTGCCACTCGCCGAGGGGATGTTCGGTGAGCAGTGCGTAACCACCGGCACCAGCGTTGGCGATCGCGATGTCGAGACCACCGAAGTGCGACACCGCGAGCGAAGCCAAGTTCTCGAGATCGATCTCTTGGGTGACGTCACAGCGAGCCGTGACCAGGCGATCGGACGATGTTTTGGGCGAGATGGCCGCCAGACCGGCTTCGTCGATGTCGCCCGCCACCACCACCGCTCCATCGTCGAGCAATCGTCGTGTGGTGGCCAGACCGATACCTGACGCCGCACCGGTGACCAGCGCGACCTTCCCCGAGAGACGTGACATGCCGCGACCCTAGTCGGCGTCGGAGAGCGCTCTTTCGGCGACCATTCGCACGTCGTTGCGCCGAACCTTGCCGCTCGTCGTGCGTGGAATGTCGGCGACCACGATGTGCTTCGGCGCACAACGAGCCGGCAGGAGTTCCTTGACGCGACCTCGCACGTCGTCGAGTACGAGCCCACCTCGATCGGTGACGAGCACCACCACTTCGCCCCACTGTGCATCGGGAACGCCCACGATGCACGACGTGCGATCGGGGTAGAGGGTGTCGAGAACCCGTTCGACTTGCTCTGGCCACACCTTCTCTCCGCCGGTCTTGATCAGATCGTCGAGTCGACCGGTCACCGACAACGTGCCGTCGGCGTCGATCGAGCCGGAGTCGCGTGTGTGCAACCAACCATCGGAATCGACAGAGGTGGTTCCGTCCCGGTAGCCGCGCATGAGCATGGGTCCGCGAACGAGAACTTCGTCGTCGTCGCCGATCGACAGCTCGACACCGTCGAGGGCCGAGCCGTCGTAGACCACGCCGCTGCCCGTCTCGGTAAGTCCGTAGGTGGCGGTCACGTTGGCCGGACGGTCGGCGGGCGGGCGAGCGCCTCCGATCAGCACGGTCTCGAAGGCGGAGACGTCGACACGACCGAGGAGCGTCGGGATGAGTGACGTGCGATTGCTGCCGGCGCGAAGTGCCGCGGCAACCGTCGCGGGATCGGAGTCGGCACGGACCGTCAAGGTCGCGTCGCTGGCGAGGGCGCGACTCACGACGGAGAAGCCACCAATGTGCGCGAGTGGCAGACAGGCCAGCCAGTGATCGGACGCCGAGCCGTGCAGTCGAGCCAGTGATGCGCTCGATGACGCCGCGATGGATCGGTGGGTGTGCACCACACCTTTGGGTGCACCAGTGCTGCCACTGGTCGCGATCACCAGGGCGTCGCCTGGTTCGAGGGCACGACCGGTCGCGAGTTCGGTTCGTCCTGACGCGTCGACCACTTCGTGTGCACCCAGCAGTTCGAGCAGAGCGGCCTTGTCGGCGCGCGAGAGTCGTTGATCGACGGGGAGCACGGCAGCTCCCGCGGCCCAGACATCGATCAGGTGCGTGACGAATGCATCGCTGGCCGCAAGATCGAGCGCCACCAGGCGGGTCACGTCGTCAGGTTACGACTGCCCTGCGCTGAGTGGACCGGTGTGTGACGTGAGATCACCAGGCCGGATCGATGGGAGTGTGCACACCCATGGCCTCGTCGAGATGGGCCGCGACGTCGAGACACACGAGATCCTTGAAGCGCCACGATGCGACCTGCACGCCGACTGGCAGGCCGTCGGCGATCCCCGCGGGCACGACAGCGGCCGGACTCCCGAACAGATTGGGAGCCAACACCGCACGGAAGGTTTCGAACGTCGCCTTGGCGCCGTCGAGCGATGCGATGTCGGCCCCGTGTTCGAACGCGGCCATCGACCAGGTGGGGCAGAGGAGCACGTCGTACTGCTCGAACCACTGTGACCACTTGGCCGCCACTTCGAAGCGGCGCATGTGAATGGCACTCATGGTCGCCTGGTCGGCGCTGGTGAGTAGTTCGCGACCGTACTGAAGGAAGGTTCGACCACCGTCACCCATGACGGCCTCGAGAAGCGGTTGCACCACGGCGAGATCGCCGTTGAGAGTGGCACCCCACATGTCGATGCACTCTTCGTAGTCGGGAGGCGTGGCTTCTTCCACGTGGTGTCCGGCATCGGCCAGGGTGCGACCGGCCGCCCGTACGACCGCGGCGATTCCGGGATCGGTGCGACCTCCCGGAGGCTCGGCCAGAACGGCCACGCGCCACTTCCGATCGGTTGGTGCGCCCGTGAGTGCGGCCGGCACCGAGTAGGGGTCGCGTCGATGGGCGCCCCGCACGACGTCGAAGCCGATGCGCACATCGGATACGCGACGAGCCAGCACACCTTCCACGACCATGAGTTGGAACGCGAGGTTGAGTGCGGTGGGGGGAATCTCGGTCGCCCACGGAACGACACCGACGGTGGGTTTGATGGACGACACACCACAACAGTGCGCCGGGTTGCGCAGAGATCCGCCGACGTCGTTGCCAAGCCCGATGGGGCTCATACCCGAGGCCAGAGCCGATGCTTCGCCGCCGCTCGATCCACCCGATGTGCGATCGTGGTGCCAGGGATTTCGCGTGAGGCCGTGAAGGGCCGAGTCGGTGTGAATGCGCAGTCCCATGTCGGGCAGGTTCGTGCGCCCGATCGGAATCGCGCCGGCTCCACGCATGCGCTCGACCACTGGTGCATCACTCGGTGACACGGCCTCGGCCAGTGCGGGAACCGAATTGGTGGTGGGAGTGCCAGCCAGGTCGATGTTCTCCTTCACGGTGAAGGGGACTCCGTGCAACGGTCCCAAACGTTCGCCGGCCTTGACGGCGGCGTCGGCGCGGTCGGCGGCGGCCCGCGCTTCGGCATCGAGTCGACGCACCACCGCGTTGAGCCTCGGGTTGACGTCGTCGATGCGCGCAAGGTGTGCATCGACCACTTCACGACTCGACACGTCGCGTTTGGCGATCATCGACGCCAATTCGGCCGCGTTCTTCTTCCAGAGTTCCATCACTCGACCCCCTTCGGCGCGAAGGTTAGTCTCACCTCGTGAATCGCTGGCTCGTGGGTGCTCGACTGCGAACCTTGCCGGCCGCGGTGGTGCCGGTGGCGATGGGCGCGTCGCTGGCGGTGGGCGAGAGCGGTGCGATGTGGTGGCGGGTCGTGCCGGCCGGAATCGTGAGCCTGGCTCTGCAGGTGGGTGTCAACTACGCGAACGACTACAGCGACGGCGTGCGTGGTACCGACGACGAGCGGGTGGGGCCCACTCGACTGGTGGCATCCGGACTCGCCACACCCAGTGAAGTGAAACAAGCGGCGTTCTCGGCCTTCGGTGTGGCGGCACTGGCCGGACTGGTGCTGGCCGCGGCGACGTCCTGGTGGCTGATCGTGGTCGGAGTCGTGGCGGTACTGGCCGCTTGGGGTTACACCGGCGGCCCCAAGCCATACGGCTATCTCGGTCTGGGTGAAGTGTTCGTCTTCGTGTTCTTCGGGCTGGTGGCCACGCTCGGTACGGTGTACGTGGTGATCGAGCGCCTTCCGTTCGTGTCGTGGCTGATCGGTTCGTCGGCCGGGTCGCTGGCTTGTGCGTTGCTCGTGACCAACAATCTCCGCGACATCGACGGCGACGCCAAGGTTGGCAAGCGCACGCTCGCGGTCCGGCTCGGCGACGAGCGCACGCGACGGCTCTACGCCGGGTTCATGGTGGCCGCACTCGGCCTGTTGGTGATCGCCGCACCCTGGCGACCGGGAGCTCTGGTCGGCCTGCTCGCGTTCCCGTGGTTGCGCAAGCCGGTGCGCGGCGTTCTGCGCGGCGTTCGCGGACGTGGTCTCATCGCGGTGCTCGGCGACACCGGTCGATTCCAGTTGATCGCCGGCGCACTCGTCACTATCGGAGTCGCTCTGGTCGGCTGATCAGAGGTCGTTCGCGTCGAGCCAACGACGAATCGCGGCCGTGGTCTCGATCGGATGTTCGAGTTGCACGGTGTGGCCGGCACCTCTCACCACGTCGATCGTGGCGTTGTCGCCGATCGACGTCTTCATCTGCGCGGCGAGGTCACGGAACTTGGAGTCGAGTTCGCCAACGATCAGGAGCACTGGAACATCGAGAGTGGGGAGCCGATCCCACAACGGGTCTTGGGACCCGACTCCGCATTCGCGCAAGCTCGCGGCCAAACCAGCCGCTGTGTTGCGCCGACGGTCGTCGCGGTTGCTCTGCGTTTCGGTGAGCGTCGCGAACAGGTCCTGGGCCAACCACTCGTCGACGAACTGAGCGACGCCGACCGATTCGATTCGTTGGGCGAGCACCTCGTCGCGCTGCCGTCTTTCGACACGCTCGGCCTCGGTACGCAGTCCGGCCGTGGCACTGACGAGAACCAGACCCCGAAGAGTCGATCGATGGCGCACCGCCAGATCGAGAGCGACCCGTCCGCCCATCGAATAGCCCACCAACACGGTGGAGCGAGCCATCTCGCGTATCTGGGTGGCGAGGAGATCGGCCGTTCGGGTGACATCGCCTCGCACACGCGCCGAGTCACCGTGACCGGGAGCGTCGAAACACGTCGTGTCGATGTCGTCACCGAGCGAGTTGATGATGGGCGCCCATGACCGGGACGTCTGGGTGAAACCGTGAACGAAGGCGAGATGGCGGGCGTTGCCCGGTCGTCGTGTCGTGGCGAAGTGCAACGAGTCGGTCATGAACGCGCGTTGGCCGCGGCGCGGAGAAGAACGCGTTCGAACGTGTCGGGATCCTGGGCGCCGGGAATGGCCCAGGCCCCGTTGATCACGTAGGTCGGAACGCCGGTGATGTCGTGTTCGACGGCTCGCTGCAATTCGTCGGCTACCTCCGCTGAACCGAGTCCGGACTCGAGGAAAGCGACGACGACTTCGACGGCAACGCCGAGCTCATCGGCCACGATGGTGGCGAGTCGTTGCGCGTCGCCCACGTTCTCTCCGTCGGTGAAGTAGGCCTTGAGGAGACGCTCTTTGACGCGCGCTTGTGCGTCGAGACCCTGTTGCTCGGCCACCCACCACAAGACCCGGTGGGACAGGACCGTGTTCGAACGTTGGGCGATGTCGAATCGGAAGTCGAGGCCATCGGCGGCGGCGGTCTCGGTGAGATGCCGCAGAATCGCATCGGCGCGTTCGGGACCGCCGAACTTGCGGGCGTAGGCTTCGCGGACCGGTGTGGACGACGCGCTCGGCGCACTGGGGTCGAGTTGGTAGGCGCGGTACCGAATGTCGATGTGCAGGTCGGGCGCCTCGGCACGAACTCGATCGAGCGCGGCCTCGAATCGGCGCTTCCCGATGTAGCACCACGGGCACACCACGTCGGACCAGATGTCGATGGTCAGCGAAGCCGTCACATCGGTCACCCTACGGCTTGGACGGGGGCAGGTCGGTCTCGTGGCCGTAGCGTTCCGATCGTGGCCGCGGATGCACAAGCGTCGTTCTGTGCGACTCTCGTCGCCCAGTGGTCGGCCCTGGGTGTCGACACCGCGTACGTGGCCCCGGGTTCGCGATCCACACCACTGGCTCTGGCCCTCGATCAGGCGCCTGGTTGGCGGGTCGAGGTGTTGCTCGACGAACGCTCGGCCGCCTTCGCGGCCCTCGGTTTCGGCGTGGCGACCGGTCGTCCGGCCATCGCCTTGTGCACGAGCGGCACGGCCGCCGCACATTTCCATGCCGCGGTGATCGAAGCCGACTTGTCGGCCGTTCCTCTCCTCGTGGTCACGGGTGATCGTCCGCCCGAATTGCGTGACGTTGGCGCGCCGCAGACCATCGACCAGATCAAGTTGTTCGGATCGTCGGTGCGTTGGTTCCACGATCCGGGAGTGGCCGATTGGTCGACGCAAGCGCGTTGGCCGTCGCTGGCGGCCCACTGCGTCGACGCGTCGATGTCGGGTCGACCCGGACCGGTTCATCTCAATCTTCCCTTCCGCGAACCATTGGTGGGCGAGGCTTCCGTCGACGAGGCCGCTCATCGCGCGATCACCACCCAGCGCGGCCACTCCGTGGTCGCGCGCGACGAACTCGCGGCATTGGCCACACGTTTGTCGGGTCGACACGGCGTGATCGTCGCTGGCCGAGGGGCGGGAACTGCGGTCGACGACCTGGCGGCGTCGCTCGACTGGCCGGTGTTCGCCGAACCCCGAGCACTGTGTCGCGGTTCGCGAGTGGTGCGGCACTTCGATTCTCTCGTTCGCGCCGAATCGTTCGCCGCGAGTCATCGGCCCGACGTCGTGCTTCGTTTCGGTGAGCCGCCGGCATCGAAGGTCACCGGCCAGTGGTTGTCGTCGCTCGGAGTCGAACAGATTCACGTGGCGGCTCATCCGCAGTTCTTCGATCCGGACGCTCGAATCTCCACGCACGTCGTGGCCGACCCCACGGTGTGGGCGATGGCGCTGGCCGGCGAAGTCACAGCCGTACGAGACTCGCGATCTTCCGACACTTCGTGGTGCGCCGACTGGTGTCGGGCCGAGGTGGCCGCATCGGAGGCGATCGATCGCGCTTTGAACGACCTCGTCATGTCGGGTCCGCTGTCGGCCCGTTGCGCGGCGGCCAGTCTTCCGAGTGGATCGCATCTCGTCGTGTCTTCGTCGATGCCGGTGCGGGATCTCGAATGGTTCGGTGGCCGCTGCGATCGTCTCGTCGTGCACTCGAATCGCGGTGCCAATGGCATCGACGGAGTCATCGCGACCGCGATCGGTGTCGCCGGCGCGACCAGTGGCCCGGTGGGAGTGTTGATCGGTGACGTGGCCCTGCTGCACGATTCGTCGTCGCTGGCCGGGTTGGCCCGTCGCGCTGTCGATCTGCGCATTGTCGTCACCGACAACGACGGGGGAGGCATCTTCCATTACCTGCCGCAGGCCTCGGTGGTGGAGGCCGATCGTTTCGAGAAGTTGTTCGGAACTCCGCACGGAACGGATCTGGCCGCTTTGGGTCGGGCTCACGGTCTCGACGCGTCAATGGTGTCGTCACGCTCGGAGCTCGAGCGTGCGCTGTCGCGACCCGGTCCGTCGTTGATCGTCGTTCGCACCGATCGTCGAGGAGACGTCGACGTGCATCGCCATCTGCACGCCGCCGTAGCGGCCGCTACGGCCTGACGATCGCCGACACCATGGCCTGGAACTTGGCCTGAGTCTCGGCTAGCTCGGCATCGACGTCGCTGTCGGCCACGATGCCGCCTCCGGCGATGAGGCGCGCCGATCGACGATCGGCCGACAGTTCGGCGCAGCGAATGGTCACCGCGAACTCGCCGTTGCCGACCGAGTCGACCCAACCGACGGCACCTCCGTACCGGCCGCGGTCGAACCCCTCGTTCGCTTCGATGAGTTCGATCGCCTCACGACGCGGATGGCCGCCGAGGGCGGGAGTGGGCGAGAGCAGGCGAGCCAGAGCGACCACGTGTGGTCGGGGTTCGGACAGACGACCTTCGATCGAGGTGCCGAGGTGTTGAACATTGGCCACCTTGATGACCGAGGGTTCGGGTTCCCAGTCGAGATAACTGCACCACGGCAACAATGCATCGTGTACGACGTCGATCACCACGCGGTGTTCGACTTGATCTTTCATGCTGGCCACGAGTTTCTTGGCCAGCGCCTCGTCGGTGATCGGATCGCCGGTGCGCGGAGTCGTGCCGGCCAAGGGATGCGAACGAACCACGTCGCCGTCCACCGCGACGAGCAGTTCGGGCGACGCCCCGATGATGCCGTCGATGCTGTAGCGATAACTGGCCCCGAACGCGGCCCGCAGGCGCAGGAGGATCGCGTGCACGTCGAGGGGCTGATCGCTCTCGACGCCCACCTCGCGCGCGATCACGACCTTGGTCAGATCGCCGCGGCGCACCGCATCGCGGCCAGTATCGACGGCGTGTCGATACGTGTCGATCGGCGTGCGCGGACCGACGCGAAAGGATGCCGCGACCGGACCGGTCGACGTCGCGGTGAGCTGACGATCCGACTCGGTGGGTTGGTCGATCGTGGTGACGAACACTCCGCCGGCACTGGTCTTGCGCACGACGACCGACGGGATCACGAAGTTGGCCGGAGCACCGGGGCGGAAAGGCAGGCACCCGAGCGCCACCGGACCGGCCTGGCCGGCCGAGGCGTCGTCGTGATCGATCGCGGCGAGGAAATCGACGGCATCGTCGGCATTCACCGTGGCCGCGCGTCCGCGACCAGCGACACCGATTCCGTTACGAACGAACAGGTAACCGTCGTGGCGGCAAACGTCGTTCAGGTCGACCTCGTGTTCGAGAGGACGGGTGACGGCTCTCATCGTGCGTCGCGAGTGACGGCTCTCATGTCGCGTCACGAGTGGCGACGAGGAGTTGTGTGATGCCGCCGGACAGTCCGCGGTGTTCGGCGTCGGCGAAACCAACCGTGCGCAGGTCGGCCAGCATCGTCTCGGGAGGAGGCAAGTAGGCGACACTCTTGGGCAGGTAACGGTAAGCCGCTGGATCGGAGAGCCAACCGCCGATCTTGGGCACGATCTTGCCGAAGTAGATGCCGTTGCCCCAGCGAATGAAGCGATTGCGCGGCACGCCGACGTCGAGCAGTGCGATGCGACCCCCGGGCCGCACTACACGGGCCAGTTCAGCGAAGAAGGCGGGCAACTCGAGCAGGTTTCTCAAAGCGAACCCACACGTCACGCCGTCGACCGACGCGTCACCGATGGGCAAGCGCAAGATGTCGGCCTGAGTTCGGGGCGCACCGCTGCGATCGGCGTGGAGCATTCCGAAACTCAGGTCGAACGACAGTGGATGCAGATCGGCACGCCGGAGATCCACGCACAGATCGCCGGTGCCACTCGCCAGGTCGAGGACCCGACTGCCGGCCGGCAGGGCGAGGCGCTTGACCGCAAAACGCCGCCAACGAACGTCGAGACGGAACGTCATGATGCGGTTGACGAGGTCGTAGCGCGGTGCAATCGCGTCGAACATCTCCCGCACCGCGGTCACCTTGGCTCGACCGCTCGGGAGGGCCTCGGTGTCCCAGGAGGCGGGCTGGGGTTCTGACGTCACGGGCTCAGGCTAAGGCCGGGTGCGCTGGTCTTTCGGACTCGCCGACCGAGGTCACGGCCAGGCAGACTCACCAGGGGATTCGTGACTTCAAGGGGGACACCATGATCGACTTCACGTTGTCGGACGAACATCAGCAGATTCGCGATCGCGTGCGCGATTTCGTGGAGGGCACGATCAAGCCGGCCATCGAGCCGTTCGGTCATCGCGAGGAGATGGACGCCGAGTCGCACCGCGCCTATGTCGGTGAACTCATTCGCTTGCGCAAGGAGGCCGTCAAGCAGGGCCTCTGGTTGCCGCACATGCCCAAGGAATGGGGCGGGATGGGTCTCGGACACGTCGCTCTGGCGATGGTGCAGTCGGAGGCGGCCAAGACCCGTGTCGGTCCGTGGGTTCTCAACTGCCAGGCCCCCGACGAAGGGAACATGCACACCCTCGTGCACTGGGGAACCCCCGAGCAGAAGGAGAAGTACCTGAAGCCATTGTGCAACGGCGTGACGTCGTCGTGCTTCGCCATGACCGAACCCGAAGTTGCCGGTTCCGACCCCACGCTCATTCGTACCCACGCCATCAAGGACGGCGACGAGTGGATCATCAACGGTCACAAGTGGTTCATCTCCGGAGCCAACCGAGCCAAGTTCGCCATTCTCATCGCGCGCACCGAAATGGACGTTCCCGAAGGCTCGCGCGGTGCCAACACGGCGTTCATCGTCGACCTGCCGGCCGAAGGTTGGAACAACGTGCGTGAAGTCGAGACCATGCACGGCCCGGGCGGACACAGCGAGATCCAGATCACCGACCTGCGTGTGCACGACTCGCAGATTCTCGGTGGACGCGGTAACGGTCACCGCCTGGGCCAGTACCGTCTCGGCCCGGCCCGTCTGGCTCACTGCATGCGCTGGATCGCCCAGGCCGAGATGGCTCTCGACATGATGGTCGATCGTTCCCTCAAGCGGTACTCGCACGGTTCGTATCTCGCCGAGAAGCAAGGTGTGCAGTGGTTGATCGCCGACTCAGCGATGGAGCTGTACCAGTGCAAGTTGATGGTTCTCCACGCTGCCTACAAAATCGATCGCGGCGACGACTTCCGCACCGAGGTGTCGATGGCCAAGCACTTCGTGGCCAACAGCCTCAACCGCATCATCGATCGGGCCATTCAGGTTCATGGTGCGCTCGGTTATTCCACCGACACTCCGCTGGCGAACATGATGCAGCACGCTCGATGGGCTCGCTTCGCCGACGGCGCCGATGAGATCCACCAGATGCGCATCGCCGAGAACACCATCAAGGCGTTCACCGACAACGGCACCACCAAGAAGGCCACCGGCGACTTGCCGGTCTGATCAACCGCGAGCGGCCATCTCCTTGGCCCATCGATAGTCGGCCTTGCCCGACGGTGAGCGCACGATCGAATCGACACGGACAAAAGCCTTGGGGAGTTTGTACCGGGCGATGTGACGAGCTGCTTCGACGAGCAGTTCGTCGTCGGTGACCTGTGTGCCGGGTCGCAGCGCGATCACGGCCACCACCTCGTTGCCCCATCGTTCGCTCGGACGACCGGCCACGACGCAGTCGAGGACGGCCGGATGCGGCTTGATCGCGGCCTCGACTTCCTCGGCGAAGATCTTCTCTCCGCCCGAGTTGATCGTGACCGAATCACGACCCCGCAGTTCGATCATGTTGTCGGCCCGTAACACGGCACGATCACCCGGGATCACGTAACGCACGCCATCGACCACGGGGTAGGTGCGCGCGGTCTTGGCCGGGTCACCGAGGTAGCCGAGGGCGAGTCGGCCACTCTTGGCCAGCCAGCCCAAACCGTCGTGCCCGGGTTCGAGAACGCGGGTGAGATCGTCCGACAACACGTGGTTCCCGGGAGACACCGGGAACGCTCCAGTGGCGGCGGCTCCGTGAGTGGAGAGATGCTGCAACTGGCCACCGGCTTCCGATGATCCGAGTCCGTCGACCACCAGGAGCGACGGATGGTGATTCAGAAGTTCGTCCTTCATGTGACTGGAGAGTGGTGCCCCGCCCGACAACACGACCGTGAGTGACGACATGTCGTACGGGTTGCGGTTCAGTTCGTCGAGTAGTGGCCGAGCGAAGGCATCGCCGACGATCAACATGAAGTCGATGCGTTCGCGTTCGACCGTCGACCACATGTCGACGGGATCGAGGCGTTCGGGAATCGACGGAACGAAAACGGTTCCGCCACCGTTCCAGGTGCTGAAACTCACCCAGTGACCGGCGCCGTGCATGAACGGGGGAGCGATGAGAGAGCGGCGACCGGTGAGCGCGCTGATGAACTCGTCGACGGTCTCAGCAGTCTTGTTGCCGCCGAAGCACTCGACCAGAGCATCGGCTTGGCGCCACATCACACCCTTGGGCATACCCGTCGTGCCGCCGGTGTAGAGGATGTACAGGTCGTCGGGAGATGCGGGGGCTGGGGCGGTGGCACTCGACTGGGCCAGCGCGTCCTCGTACCAGACCGCACCATCGAGGAGAGGTTCGTCAGATGCGTCGGCAGCCTGAATGAACACACGCAGTTTCGGAAGAGAAGCACGAACCGACTGCAAGATCGGCGCGAACGTGGAGTGGTAGACGATCGCGGTGGCGGACGAGTCGGTGAGGAGGTACGTGAGTTCTTCGGCCACGTAGCGGTAGTTCACGTTGAACGGTGCGACTCGTCCCTTGAACGCTCCGAGCATGGCCTCGAGGTACTCGTTGCCGTTGTGGAGATAGATCGCCAGGTGATCTTGACCACTCTCGTGCGATGGAATCGAGTCCCGTTCGGCGTGCGCGCCCAGTCCACACGCTTTGAGGTAGTTGGCCAGCCGGCGTGTTCGGTCGGTGACCTCGGACCACGTGAGGCGACGATCGCGAAACACGAGACATTCCTGGTCGGGTCGCGTGGCCGCGATGGCTTCGTGAATCTCGCCGACCGTGAACTGTCTCACGCGGCGACCCTATGACTCCGTCGGGGACCCAGCCAAGGCCAGACCAGGGTTATCGTGCCCACATGACCCATCGCCCCGTGACCGGACACCACTCCAACGACATCGTGTTCGGAGTCTTCATGCCTCAAGGGTGGAAGATGGAGTTGTCGTCGATCGACGGGGCGAGCGCGAAGTGGAACAAGGCGGTCGAGATCGCGCAGTTGGCCGAGCGTCTCGGCTTCGACTCGATCTGGGTGTACGACCACTTCCACAACGTTCCGCGCCCGTCGCACGAGGCGGTGTTCGAATGCTGGACGGCCATGGCGGCGATCAGTCAGTTGACGTCCACCATCCGCCTCGGCCAGATGGTCGGCTGCAACAGCTACCGCAACCCCGGTCTGTTGGCCAAGATCACCTCGACGCTCGACGTGATCTCCGGTGGCCGGCTCGAATGGGGTATCGGTGCCGGTTGGTACGAGAACGAGTACCGCGCGTACGGCTACGAGTTCCCCAAACCGAAGGATCGCATCGGCATGCTCCGTGAAAGTGTCGAGATCGTGCGGTCGATGTGGACACAGGCCGAGACCACCTACAAGGGCAAGTACTACGAGTTGAGTCGGGCCAACTGCGATCCGAAACCGTTGCAGGATCCGCACCCGCCGATCCTCATCGGTGGTGGTGGCGAGCAACTCACGTTGCGCGTCGTGGCACAGCACGGCGACTGCTCGAACTTCGGCGGCAATCCCGAGGAGTGGGCCCGCAAACGGGACACCCTGAAGCGACATTGCTCCGAGGTCAGCCGTGACGTCGACACGATCCGTATGACGTGGTCACCCGAATTGTTCGTGCGACGAAGCGAATCGGAGATCGACCGCACCCGCAGCCTCTGGGGCGAGCCACTCGACGCGTGGCGAGCCGGCAACTTGGTGGGCACTCCCGAGCAGGTGTGCGAGAAGATCGAGGCGTACCGATCGCTCGGATGCTCGGGCTTCATCCCGTGGTGCGCCGACTACCCCGACACCGAGTCGATGGAATTGTTCGCGACCGAAGTGATCCCGAACTTCCGCTGATTCAGACGTACGAGCGAAAGATCACTTCGGCGACACAACTCGGCTTGGCCGCACCTTCGCACTCGAACGAGAAGGCGTAGGTCGACTGAATTCCGCCCGGGATGTCTTCGACGCCGATGAGGGTGACGCCCAGACGAAGCTTCGCGCCCACCGGAACCGGTGACATGAAGCGAACCTTGTTGCAGCCGTAGTTGACGCCCATCTTGTAGCCGGTGGTCAACACGACCTGGGGCATGAGCACGGGTCCGAGCGACAAGGTGAGGTAGCCGTGGGCGATGGGCCCGCCGAATGGGCTCTCCTTCTTGGCGCGTTCGGGATCGACGTGAATCCACTGGTGGTCACCGGTCGCGTCGGCGAACTGGTTGACCCGTTCCTGAGTGACTTCGAGCCACTCGCTGTACCCGAGGTGCTGTCCGATGAGCGACTTGAGTTCGTCGGTTCCGTTGATGATGCGCGGTGCCATGAAGCGATCGTAGTCAGCGGTACCAGACGCGCTGGTGCTCGCGACTGTGGGGGTGCAGAAGCAAGGCGCAGAGTGCGACTTCGAAGATGAGCGACAAGGTGTTGTTGCCCGAGATCCGGTCCCAGAGGCCGTATCCCTCGAAGTCGGCCAGGACCCAGAACCGCAGGAGGAACGGAGAGAACGCGGCCACCAGGCCGAGCCAGTACCCGAGGCGGCGATCGTTGGCCATGAGAAAGCCACCCAGAACGTGGGCCGCCACGACGGCCAGGCCGACGACCAGACCCAATCCGCCTTTGGTGACGCGGGCGAACCCGATCCAGTCGGACTCGTCCACGAGTCCGATGAGTGCGAAGAAGCCGTTGAGATAGAGAAGCAGTGTCGCGATCTGCAGCGTTTGCGGCTGCAACCGATCGAACCATTTGCGGGGGTCGAGCGAGGACATGCACGTACCTTCGCACACCCAAGGGTCCGATGGCTACCACGATCGAGCCGGAGCGTGTGGCGCGGGACCACTCGGTGAACTCGTATCGTGGTCACCTAGATGTCGGATCAATCAGCAGGTGACCGGACCGTTCGTTCCGGATTCGTGACTCTCGTGGGTCGGCCCAACGTCGGCAAGTCCACGTTGGTCAACGCGATCTGCGGTCGCAAGGTCTCGATCGTTTCCGACAAACCGCAGACCACCCGGCGTCAAGTGCGCGGTGTGCTCACGCGTCCCGGACTGCAGATCGTGTTCGTCGACACCCCAGGTCTGCACAAACCGGTGACCGCTCTCGGAGAACGTGTGAACGCCGCCGCGATCGAGAGCCTGGCCGACGTCGACGTCGCCTGTCTGCTCGTCGACGCCACGGCACCTTTTGGCACCGGCGACCAGTGGGTCGCGTCTCGGCTCGATTTGTCGAAGACGGTCGTGGTGGTCAACAAGTGCGACGCCGCCAGCCGCGATGCGGTGGGCGAGCAGCTGGCTCGCGCCGGCCTGCTCGATGCCGAGGCCTACTTCCCGGTGTCGGCTCGAACGGGGGAGGGCGTGGCCGCTCTCGTCGAGTACATCGCGGCGAAGCTTCCCGAAGGCCCGCTGTATTACCCCGAAGACGTGATCAGCGATCTGACCGATCCCGACTGGGTGGCCGAACTCGTCCGCGAACAATTGTTGGCCGAGATGCGCGATGAGATTCCGTATTCCATCGCCACCCGAGTGACCGAGTGGGAATGGCCGCGAGTCCGTTGCGAAATCATCGTGGAGCGCGAGAGTCAGAAGGGCATGGTCATCGGCAAGGGTGGGGCCATGGTGAAGAAGGTGCGCGAACGCGTGCGCCGTCAGTTGCCGCCGGGCATCGTCCTCGAACTCAAGGTGAAGGTCGACAAGGACTGGCAACGTCGCCCCGATCGCGTGCAGCAACTCGGATACTGATTCATTCGGAGCGGGTCAGCACGAAAAGCCGGTCGGCAACAGATTCGAGTAGTCGTCGCAGGCGACGAGTTCGCCTGGTTGGGTGAGATCGCCTCGTCCACGCGGCACCGCCTGCGGGCGGTTGCTACTCGTGAACACCACCTGGCCGATGCCAGCGCGACGCGTGAGCGTGAGAACGATCTGGGCGACGGCCAACCGCTGTTCGGCACCGGGCAGGCCGTTGACGAAGGCATCGGGAAGGTCGACGGTCGCACTACCTCGCTCGACCGTCACGGTGGTGGCGAGCCCGAACGGGATGGCCGAGCGCAGACCAGCGGCCACATCACCCTCCGGCAATCCCTCGACGAGAGCGGCGAGAACCTGCGGTGGTGCGGCCGGACTCAGTAGCAGACGACTGATCGGGACGACTTGGCTGCCGGCCACGAAGAACATCGTGACTTGCTCGACGGGAACCGTGGAAGACGTCGATTCGGGAGGAGTGGTCGTCGATTCCGAGGGAGTCGACGTGGTGGTGGGTGGTGTGGTCGTGGTGGTGGCCGAGAACACCTCGGGAATCGCATCGAAATCGAGCGGTCGATTGGGTGACGACTCGGGAACGCCGCACGCGGCGACGACGGCGATCGAAGGAACGACCATCGCCGCGATGATGGCTCGGTTGAACGAACGAGAGCCGATCCGTCTCATTCTCGACCTCCCTCGGGGAGTTGGACGACGAAGCGCGCGCCGCCGCTCGGCGAGTCTTCGACCCAGGCCAAACCGCCGTGAGAGCGAGCGTGCTCGGCCACCAACGCCAAGCCGAGGCCGGTTCCTCCGGCCCGTGAACGACCGGCCGAACCGCGCGCGAAGCGTTCAAAGATGCGGGCCCGCTCGCTCGGTGACACACCCGGTCCGGAATCCTCCACACCCAAACGAACGTGGGCCGGTCCGGACGCGCTCGCGAAACGTTCGATCGTCACGCGCGTCGCGCCACCGCCGTGAAGTCGCGCGTTGTCGAGCAAGTTGGCCACGATTCGTTCGAGCCGCCGTTTGTCGGCGTTGACGATTCCGGGACAATCGGGCGCGACCTCCACGTGAACGTCGGTGCTGCCGTAGCGCTGAGCGATTCGCGCGATGAACGGCGCGAGTTCGATGTCTTCGCGGTGAAGGTCGGTGATGCCCACGTCGAGACGAGACAGTTCGAGGAGATCGAGAACCATCTGGTCGAAGCGGCGAACTTGGCTGGACACCACATCGAGCGCTTGCTGAGTTCGATCGGGTAGATCGGCGCGGCGGGCATCGAGTACCTCCACAGCGGCGGCCAGAGCGGTGATCGGACTCCGGAGTTCGTGCGACACATCGGAGGCGAAGCGCGTCTCACGTTCGATGCGGCTCTGCACGGCATCGGCCATGTCGTTGAATGCGGTGACCAGCGTCGACAAGTCGGGATCGCCTTCTGACTCGAGACGGACGTCGAGTCCACCGGCGGCGATCGCGCCAGCCGCCTCAGTGACGCGCACGAGAGGTCGCATGAGGCGACGGCTGACGGCCCACCCCACGATTCCCGAGATCAATCCGATCACGAGAGTCCCGATCACGAGTGCCGAGCCGATGACGGTGATCGCGCGTTGTTCGTCGCCCACCGGGAACGCTTCGAAGTAGGCCGCGTCCACACTCGGCATGGCGATACCGATCGCGATGAATGCGTCGTCTCCCAGAGAGAAGCGTTGGTACGACGAAACGCCGCCGATGGTGCTGCCGAGAAGTTCGGCCGGAAAGGCCCCTTGGGTGAAGCGGAGATCCTGCGAGAAGTACAGATCTTCACGACCGAGGTGCAACACCGCGAACCCACCCTGCTCGCTGCGAGTGGTGCCGATGAGTTCGAACGATTCGGACCGGCGGGTGGCCAATTGTGAGCGGACCAGTTCGGCGTTGGTGATGGCCTGGCGTTCGACCACGTCGTCGCGACGTTCGAGGAGGTAACTGCGAGCCACCAGGAAGCTGACGAGAGAGAGGGCGAGCGACGTGACGAGCCCCACCAGAACGAACAACAAGGTCACGCGGGTGCGCAACGGCAGGCGAACGGTACGGGCCACGGTGAACATCCTGCCCGACGCCGGACATGACACCGCCCGACTCGGGGAAATCCAGCGAGTCGGGCGGCGGACCAAGGAGATATCCGGTTCCGCCGGATCGGCGAGGGCCAGGGGGAGGACGGCCCCCGTCGGTCCGACGTGAACGGGATCAGTTTCCCGACGCTCTGTGAAAGGACCGTGCGCGAATTGTGCGTTTTGTGTAACGAATTCGGCCGGTGGCCACGACCGGGCAGAATCGCATCGTGAACTCGCTCTTGTTCATCGAGGACGACGACCAGATCCGGCTCGCGCTGCGTCTGGCCCTCGAGGACGAGGGCTACCAGGTGCGTGAAGCCGCCGACGGTCGCACCGGGCTGGCCGCGTTCCATGCCGATGAGCCCGATCTGGTGCTCCTCGATCTTCGCCTCCCGGACATGTCGGGCTTCGAGGTCTGCCGGGCTCTGCGAGCGATGTCGATCGTGCCGATCGTGATGGTGACGGCCCAGACCGACACCAACGACATGGTGGCCGGTCTGGAAGCCGGGGCCGATGACTACGTGACCAAACCAGTGGTCCCGAAGGAATTGGCGGCGCGCATTCGCGCTCACCTGCGCCGCGTGCAGTTACAGGGCGACCCCACGGTGGAGTCGTCGAGTCTCATGTTCGGCGACGTCGAACTGCGCCGTGATCAAGGGATCGTTCTCAAGGCCGGACGTGAGTTGTCGCTCACCAAGACCGAGTTCAACTTGTTGTGCGAGTTCGCCGACCACCCGAACATCGTGTTGTCACGCGATCAACTGCTCGAACGGGTGTGGGGCTACGACTATCTGGGCGACAGTCGCCTCGTCGACGCCCATGTCCGACGGCTACGCGTGAAGATCGAGGATCAGGCCGACGAACCACGGCTCATCGTCACCGTGCGCGGAATCGGCTACCGGCTCATGCCTGCGTGATCGATTCGAGGAATCGACACACCTCGTCACTGTTCACGGTGCGGCGCATCGGCGGCAGTGCGGCCAGAAGTTGCTTGCGGTACTGAGCGGTGGCGAGCCGCGGATCGAACACGGTGACGACACCTCGATCGGTGGCCGATCTGATGAGACGACCCGATGCTTGAGCGAGCAGTGTGGCCGCGCGCGGCAGGTCGATCTCGCGGAATGCCCGGTCGCCGAGCAATTCGCGGCGGGCCGAGAGCAAGGGTTCGTCGGGTCGTGGAAACGGAATGCGATCGAGGGTGACGAGCGACAGAGTACGGCCAGGGATGTCGACGCCTTGGAAGAAGCCCGCGGTGGCGAACAAGCACGACGATTCGTCGGCACTGAACTCTTCGACGAGGCGGCTCTTGTTGGCATCGTCGCGCTGTGACAAGACCGGGACGTCGAGGATGGGACGCAACTTCTCCACGGCTTGGTCGAGGGCACGGAAACTCGTGAACAGCGCCAAGGTGCGGCCACCGGCGGCGACGATCAGTCGATACAACTCGTCGTGCATCGCGCGGGTGAATTCAGCAGTGTTGGGGCCGGGGAACTTCGATGGGCAATAGAGAAGTGAGTTGCTCTCGTAGTCGAACGGGCTGCCCACATCGATCGCGTCGTATTCGCCGTCCTGGAGCCCGACTCGAGTCGGCAGGTTGGCCGGCACGGTGGCACTCGTCAGAATCGCCGTGCGTCCCGACCAGATTCCGTTCGCGAGAACGGGCGCGACGTCGAGCGGTGCGATTTCGAGAACCGGATTGTTGGGCGATCCCGACACGTACGGGACGAATGTGTCGTTGATGCTCAGCGCCTGGTCGAGGTTGTCACCCAATCGAGTGGCCGCCTGTTGAGCGCGTAGTCGCCGTTGATCGGCATCGAGATCGCTGGTGTTCAGACCGCGAAGCGCCTCGAGCAGATCGTTGACCGCCAACCGGGCCGCGGCGAGAACGGCGGTGATCTCGGGAGGAAGCGGGGCCGTGAGTCGACTGCCGATGAGCGGCACCAAGATGTCGTCGAGCAGCGGGCCCTGACGAGTGAGTCGATCGAGGAGGTCGGGTTGGGTGAACACGCGTCCAGCAACGCCGGCCAGCCATCGCAGGCGTCCGCTGGAAAACGACAACGCCACGCTGTCGCTCATGATGTCTTCGAGTCCGTGCACCTCGTCGATCACGACCACGTCGTGCTCGGGAAGCACCGCACCAGCCGATGCCACGTCGAGGCCGTACAGATGCGTGTTCACGACCACGATGTCGGACTCGGCCGCGCGATCGCGCGCCCTCTCGGCGAAGCAGTCGCCTCCGGCCGGGCAACGACGGGCACCGGGGCATTCCTCACTCGACACGGTGATCGCCGCGGTGGTGGCGACGTCCAACCGACCGGGAAACTCCGAAAGGTCACCGGTGTCGCTTCCGTCGGCCCACTTGGCCACTTCGATGAGTCGCTTGGCGGGAATCGTGCGCATCTCGTCGGAGAGCGTCGGCGTGTCGCCGCTCGCTTCGGCGAGCCGTTGACGACACAGGTAGTTCTGGCGTCCTTTCACGACGGCCCACGACAGGTCGCGCTTCAGTTCTCGAGCCACGGTGTCACGCAACAGCGGGAGGTCCTTGCGCGCGATCTGGTCCTGCAGGGCCTTGGTCGCCGTGGTGATCACGGCGCGCCGACCCGAGAGAACGATCGGTACGAGATAACCAAGGGTCTTGCCGGTTCCGGTGCCCGCTTGAACGATCACGTGCCGACCGGTCTCGAGGGCTTCGGCCACGTGCTCGGCCATCGATCGCTGACCGGGGCGGTCCTCGGCGTCGGACAGACCAGCGGTGGCGACGTCGAGTGCGTCGCGTACGGACAGTGACTTATCTCGCGGCACGGTTCACGAACGCTGGTGGGCTCGCGCGAGGTTCAATGCGGCGTCGATGTCGTCGGCGGAGAAATCGGGCCACGTCTCGTCGGAGAAGTAGATCGGTGCGCCGGCGGCCTGCCACAGCAAGAAGTTCGACACCCGACGCTCACCCGACGTGCGGACCACCACATCGACCGGCGGCATGTCGGGGAGATACATCGCCCTCGACAGATCGTCGGCGGTCACCGGACGTCCGAGGGCCTTGGCACGACGGGCCGCATCGACGATCTCGGCGCGGCTGCCGTAGTCGAACGCCACGGTGAGCGTCATGCCGGTGTTGGAGCTGGTGTCGGCGATCGCCTTGTGAATGGCCCGTTGGACGTAACGAGGAGTCCGAGCCGAGGGGTCGTCGAACGGACGACCGATCCAGGTGATCCGGACGTTCAGTTCGTTCAATTCGGCCACTCGGCCGAACAACTTCTCGTGGAGGCCGAGGATGTGGCGCACTTCGCGTCGGGGGCGAACCCAGTTCTCGGTGGAGAATCCGAAGACGGTGAGCCAGTCGACGTCGCGTCGGACGCACTGGCGTACGACCTCGGCCAGGTTCTCCTCACCCGCTGTGTGGCCAGCCGTACGTGGCAGATGGCGGCGGGTCGCCCAGCGTCCGTTTCCGTCCATGATGCAGGCCAAGTGCACGATGCGAGGGTAGCGGTGAGGGCACAATGGACGGCGTGTTCCGTCGTCGTCGCGCCGTCGATCCTGTCGATCCTGTCGATTCCGTCGCGGGTCGTTCGAACGACTCCGATGACTCGCCCCGGGCTCGCCGTTTGATCGTGGTTGCCGGATCGGTCGAGGAGTGGGCCGCGTTCGACGAGGCGCAATGGTCCGAGCGACTCGCCACCGTGGGAGTGGCGGCTGCGGCCGCTGGCATCGAGTCGGTGCGCATCGTTCCATCGGCGGGTGATCGCGCCCGAGGGAGAGCGATCGGTGAGCGTCGTCTTCACGTGAACGGTTGCGAGGTCCTCGCCGATCCACGTCCCGATGGGCGAGCCAATGTGGTGGACGCCATCAACCAGATGTCCGGTTCCATCACCGAAGAGTCGTTGCAGAGCCAGATCGGCGGTTCGGGTGGTGACGTCGATCTGGTGATCGTTCTCGGAGCGCCCGACGTTCTGCCTCAGGCCCTCGTCTGGGAACTGGGCTACGCCGAACTCGTGTACATCGAGGCCGACTGGTCAACGTTGTCGAGCGAACACGTCCGGCGATCACTCGAAGAGTTCGCCGTTCGTCAACGCCGCTTCGGCGGAGTCATCGAGTGACGAGCCGCCTCTATCGCGACGAAGCCGTCGTCATTCGTTCGTACAAACTCGGCGAAGCCGATCGCATCGTGGTCATGCTCACACGCGAACACGGCAAGGTTCGGGCCGTCGCCAAGGGAGTTCGCAAGACCCATTCGAAGTTCGGCGGTCGCCTCGAGCCCCTCTCGCACGTGGCGATCCAGATCCATCGGGGCACGAATCTCGACGTCGTCAATCAGGTGGAGACGATCGATTCATCGGGCCGAATGTTCGGCGACCTCGATGTGATGACCGAAGGACTGTCGGTCTTGGAGGCGGTCGATCAACTCGTGCCCGACCGTGAACCGGTGCCCGAGGTGTTCCGCATGTTGGTGGGAGTTCGCAAGACCTTGGCCGAACGTCCTTCGGCGCTGGTCGTGCCGGCGTTCTTGTTACGCCTGTTGGCCGCCGAAGGTGTGCGTCCCGAACTCGATCGTTGCGTCGTGTGCGGAGAAGCCGAGTCGGAGACGACGGCGCTCGTCTCGATCGACCTCGAACGGGGCGGAGTCCAATGCGGTCGTTGTCGTTCGGGAGTCGGGATCACGGCCGGCGCTCTGCACTTGCTTCGCGACGTCCTCGACGGTCGTTTGGGTGAGGCCCTCGATCGTGCGCATCGCCCCGGCGGCCAGATTCTCGACGACCCCGTCGTGTCCGAGGTGGCGTCGATCGCCACGCGGGCTTTCGAGTTCCATGTCGAGCGTCGGTTGCGGTCGGTCGCGATTTTCGAACGCCACGACACATGCTCCGAGCCGTAGGCTGGGCGACCATGCCTGCGAACGACCTCGAACAGATCGTCAACCTGTGCAAGCGCCGCGGTTTCGTCTATCCGTCGGCCGAGATCTACGGAGGATTCCGGTCGAGTTACGACTACGGCCCGCTCGGCTCGCTGATGCTGCGCAACGTTCGCGAGTCGTGGCTGCGTGAGATGGTGCAGAAGCGTGACGACGTGGTTCTGATCGACGCCGCCATCCTCGGCCCGCCCCAGGTCTTCGAAGCCAGTGGCCACTTGGCCAACTTCAGCGATCCGTTGGTCGACTGCCGCGAGTGCAAGCAGCGGTTCCGCGAAGATCACCTCGTGGACCGTTCGGTGTGCCCGAATTGCAAGGCCAAGAACAGCCTCACCGACGCCCGTGCGTTCAATCTCATGTTCAAGACCTACGCCGGCCCGGTGGAGGGTTCGGGTGCCGAGGTCTATCTGCGCCCCGAGACCGCGCAGGGAATGTTCGTCAACTTCAGCAACGTTCTTCAGACGAGCCGCAAGAAGCCCCCTTTCGGCATCGCTCAGGTCGGCAAGAGCTTCCGCAACGAGATCACTCCTGGCAACTTCATCTTCCGTACGCGCGAGTTCGAGCAGATGGAACTCGAGTTCTTCGTGCCCCCGGCCGAAAGTCCGAAATGGTACGAGTACTGGTGCGCCACGCGTTTGCAGTGGTACATCGATCTCGGCATTCCGTCCGAGATGCTCCGCCTTCGTGCTCATGACGCCGATGAACTGAGCCACTATTCGGCTGGCACGGCCGACGTCGAGTTCATGTATCCGTGGGGTTGGGGAGAGTTGGAAGGAATCGCGCAGCGCACTAACTTCGATCTCACGCAACACTCGAATCACTCCGGTCAGCGACTCGACTTCTTCGATCAGTCCACCAACGAGCGTTACGTGCCGTTCGTGATCGAGCCGGCGGCCGGCGTGAACCGCGCCATGGCTGCGTTCCTCCTCGCGGCCTACGACGAGGACGAGGTGGGTGGCGAGGCTCGCACCATCTTGCGTCTGCACCCGCGACTGGCGCCGTACAAGGTCGCCGTGCTTCCGCTCAGCAAGAAGGACACTCTCACGCCGCTCGCCCGCGAGATCTTCACTTCGCTGTCCGATCGCTACATGGTCGACTACGACGACACGCAGTCGATCGGCAAGCGATACCGCCGTCAGGACGAGATCGGCACCCCGTTGTGCATCACGGTCGACTTCGAGTCGCTCAAGGACGCCGCGGTCACGGTCCGCGATCGTGACACGACCGAGCAGGTACGGTTGCCGATCGCCGAACTCGAATCGGCGTTGCGGCAGCGACTCGGGTTCTGAAGCGCGACCGCGAGGGTCTAGGTTTCTCTCGAGGCCGGTTCACAAGGTCTCATCGTCGAAGGGGAAGTCATGTCGAAAGTTGCCGTGTGGGCCAAGATCCCGGCCGCTCCGGGCAAGCGTGACGAGTTGGCCAAGGCCCTCGGAACCGCTCTCGAAACCGCCAAGTCGGAAAAGGGGACGATCTACTACATCCTCCACGCCGATCCGAACGAGGCCGATGTTCTCTACATGTACGAGATGTACGAGAGCCAGGACGCGTTGAACGAACACATGGGGTCGGAAGCCTTCAAGGCGCTCGGTCCGGCCATCGGACCATTCCTCGGAGGTCGTCCCGATCTGAAGTTCGTCGCACCGCTCGGCGGCAAGGGAGCCTGACCTGACGGCGCGACGCGGGACCTACCTCGACCGCATCCTCGACCACCATCGGGGACGCGCGGCCGACGACTCGCGTTCGCTCGCCGATCTGCGCGCGCAGGTCGCCGACCTCGAACCCTGTCGGGGTTTCGCCGCGCGTGTGCAGGCCGACGCCACGTCGGCACTGGCGGTCGTGGCCGAGATCAAGCGTCGCTCGCCGTCGAAAGGTGACCTGTTCGCCGATCTCGATCCGGCCGTACTGGCCCGGCAGTACGAGCTCGGCGGTGCGAGTTGCCTCTCGGTACTGACCGATGCCCCGCATTTCGGTGGCTCGATCGACGATCTGTGCGCCGCCCGGGCCGCGGTCGGTTTGCCGGTGTTGCGCAAGGACTTCACCGTGGCCGAGCGCGATGTCTTCGACACGCGTCTCATGGGGGCCGACTGCATCTTGTTGATCGCGGCCGCGTTGGACGCGAACGAACTCGTCGATTTGTGCGGCTCGGCACTTTCCATCGGGCTCGATGTTCTGGTCGAGATCCACGACGAAGACGAACTCGCCGTGGCGGTCGCGGCGGCGGCTCCGGCCATCGGAGTCAACCAACGTGATCTCGTGACCTTCGAGGTCGACCATGCCCGCGCCGAACGAATGGCGGCGGTCATTCCCGACTCGGTCGTGAAGGTCGCCGAGAGCGGTGTGCGCGATGCCGACGATGCGACCGCGCTGCGTCGGTCCGGTTACGACGCGATCCTCGTGGGCGAGATCCTCGTGCGATCGGGCGACCCCACCGCCGAAGTGCGCTCGTTGCGAATCCGGTAAAGGTCACCCAACGCGTCGGGCGCGACCAGTACTTTGGAGTCGTGTTCGTCAAGGTCTGCGGGATCACCAACGAGGACGACGCATTGTTGGCCGTGGCCATGGGCGCCGATGCCGTCGGGTTCGTCTTCGCACCGTCGCCGCGTCAGGTCGCGCCCCAGGTGGTCTACGACATCACGCGTCGACTCCCGCCGGAGATCCTCACCGTCGGTGTGTTTCGCGACGAACTTCCCGACCGGGTCTTCGAGGTCGCCAGTCGAGCCGGCGTGAAGGCCGTCCAGCTGCACGGCCGCGAAACGGCACGGCACGTGTCGATGCTCGCCGACAACATTCGCTGGATCATCAAGGGGGTGTCGGCCGGATCGCCCGCGGCGGCGCGGGCCAACGAGTACGGAACGGATCTCGTTCTCGTGGACGCACCCGAACCTGGTTCGGGTCGTCTGTTCGACTGGAAACTCGTGGACGAGATTCCCGGTGGTCTGCGACTCATCCTGGCCGGAGGTCTGACTCCCGAGAACGTGGGTTCGGCCATCGACATCGTGAAGCCGTGGGGCGTCGACGTGTCGTCGGGAGTGGAAAGCAGTCCGGGGCGAAAGGACGCCGTCAAGGTGCGGCGCTTCATCGCGGCGGCCCGAGCGGCTGCGCCGGCCGAATTCGAATCGGGCGACGACGACGTCTACGACTGGACCGACGAGTAACCGACTTCACCAGTTCGGGCGCCAATCGGGTGGGGTTTCGAGCGCTCGGGGGTGAGAACATGAGGGTGTGTCAGATCCTGTCGATCATTCGATCATGTCGGAACCGTCGGCCACCGGCCGGTTCGGTGAGTTCGGTGGCCGCTTCGTACCCGAGACCCTCGTCCCGGCGTGCCAAGAGCTCGAGCAAGCGTTTCGCGATGCGTGGGACGATCCGATCTTCCGCGGCGACCTGGCGGCGATCCTTGAGGAATACGCGGGTCGACCGTCGATCATCACCGAGTGCCATCAGTTGGGCGCGCGCCTGGGCATTCGTCTTGTCCTGAAGCGCGAAGATCTCAACCACACGGGGTCGCACAAGATCAACAACGTGCTCGGGCAAACACTGCTCGCCAAGCGCATGGGGAAGAAGCGAATCGTCGCCGAAACCGGAGCCGGCCAGCACGGCGTCGCATCAGCGACCGCGGCGGCGCTCATGGGCCTCGAGTGCAAGGTGTACATGGGCGCGGTCGACGTGGAGCGTCAAGCCCTCAACGTGTTCCGTATGCGGTTGCTCGGAGCCGAGGTCGAAGCGGTGCACAGTGGCAGTCGCACACTCAAGGACGCCGTGAACGAAGCCATGCGCGATTGGGTCGCCTCGGTCGAATCGACGCACTACTGCCTCGGCTCGGTGATGGGTCCGCATCCGTATCCGTGGATGGTCCGTCAGTTCCATCGCGTGATCGGCGACGAAGCACGTGAGCAGTGCCGGGAGCGTTTCGATGCCGACCCCGATGTGGTCGTGGCCTGTGTGGGCGGCGGTTCGAACGCCATCGGCATCTTCTCCGGTTTCGTCGACACCGCCGCGCGTTTGATCGGCGTCGAACCGGCGGGCGGTGCGGCGGTGGGTCGTGGCGTTCCCGGCGTCGTGCACGGTATGCGCAGCTTCCTGATGCAAGACGAATACGGTCAGGTGCAAGAGGCGCACTCGATCTCGGCTGGTCTCGACTATCCGGGAGTCGGCCCCGAACACTCGTACCTCGCGTCGATCGGCCGCGCCGAGTACCCGACGGTCACCGACGCCGAAGTGGTCGACGCCTTCCAGTTGATGGCGCGCACCGAAGGCATCATTCCGGCGCTCGAATGCGCTCACGCTCTGGCCTGGATCGTGCGGGAGAGCGGCTCGTTGCAGGGTCAGACGGTGCTCATGAACCTGTCGGGTCGCGGCGACAAGGACGTGGCGCAGATGATGGAGATCCTGTCCTGATGTTGCGTCTCGAGTCCGCTTTGCGGGCGCGACGAGAAGCCGGGGGCAAGATCCTGATTCCGTACGTCACCGGCGGTTTGGCGGGTTGGCAGGATGCCGTTCGGGCCGCCACGGCCGCCGGCAGCGATGCAATCGAGATCGGGATTCCGTTCTCCGACCCGGTGATGGACGGTCCGGTGATCCAAGAAGCGAGCCAACGAGCGCTCGATGCCGGAGCCACGCCCGTGTCGATTCTGAACGACGTACGGCGACTCGATGTCGACGTCCCGCTGGTCGTGATGTGTTACTACAACACCGTTCATCACGCCGGCCACGAACGGTTCGCCGCCCAGTTGTCGCAGGCCGGGATCGCCGGCGCCATCGTTCCCGATCTCCCGCTCGAAGAGGCCGGCCCGTGGTGTGAGGCGGCCGACGCCGCCCAGGTGGCCACGGTGATGTTGGCTGCTCCCACCGCCCCCGACGATCGGCTCCCTCGGATCTGTGGGCGGGCGCGAGGTTTCGTCTACTCGGTCGGTCTGCTCGGGGTCACGGGGGAGCGGGCGACCTTGGCCGGGACCGCCACGGCGCTGGCCGGGCGTCTCAAGCCCCTCACCGATGTCCCGGTCGTGGTGGGTGTGGGGGTCTCCAATGCCGACCAGGCCGTGGAGGCGTCGCGCGTGGCCGACGGCGTGATCCAGGGTGCGGCGGTGGTCCGGCGTCTGCTCGAGTCGGGTGCCGATGCCGTCGGCGACTACCTCAGTGAGGTCCGTGGTGCCCTGGAGCGGCACTGGCCGACCCGCTGACATCGTGACTGAAGTCTTACTGCTAAATCGCTGATCAGGAGGGTTTAGCGTGAGGGGCACGAAATGAGTTACAGTCTCTCTGACGCTCATCGGGCCCGTCCCGATCCCCTAACCACATTGGAGATTCCATGCGCAAGTCATTCATGGTCGCGGCCGCCGCCGTTGCCCTCACCGTCCTGGCCGCCTGCGGCGACGACGAGCCCAATGTCGAGACTACGGTTGCAGCCGCCGAAGCCGGTGACATCGTCGCCGTTGCCAGTGGCAACCCCGACTTCTCGACCCTGGTGGCCGCGGTGTCGGCCGCCGGTCTCGTGGAGACCCTGCAGGGTGAAGGACCCTTCACGGTGTTCGCACCCACCAACGCCGCGTTCGAGGCCCTGCCCGCTGGCATCCTCGACAAGCTCCTGCTTCCCGAGAACAAGGACGTTCTCGTGAAGATCCTCACCTACCACGTGGTGGCGGGCAAGGTCATGGCCGCCGACGTGACCGCTGGTGACGTGCCGAGTGTCGAGGGTCAGACGATCGCCGTCACCACCAACGATGGTGGCGTTCAGGTCAACGGTGCCAACGTGGTTGCGACCGACGTGGCCGCGAGCAACGGTGTGATCCACGTGATCGATGCCGTGATCCTGCCCCCGGACGTCGACCCGGCCGCACTCTGATCAGCCTGTGAATTGTCGGCGTTCATGTGAATGACGCCGTCGTGAGCGGCCTCGCGCCGGTCGCCTCGTGCCACACTTCGGTGATGGCCGAGTGTGATCTGTGCGAGGCCGCTCGGCTGTCCGAGTGGTTCCACGAAGACGAACTCTGCTGGATCGCCGAGTGCGAAGTGTGTTCGGTGCCCATGGTCGTGTGGCGTGTACACGATCCGAATCCGCCCGACAGCGTGAAGCAGCGACTGCACGCGTTGTTGCGCGCGGTGGTCAGCGAGCACTTCGTCGACGAGATCTACATCGATGACAACATGCGCAACATCCCCGACCACTATCACGCCCACGCCCGTGGTCGCGGCAAGTGGGGAATGCAACCGCTCGAGCGCCGACTTTCGGACGAGCCGAACTGCTAGTCACGCCCGTTCGGATCACTACAGTTCGATCATGCTCGCAGTCGGCAAGAAAGCGCCCGCCATCAAACTTCTCGATCAGGACGGCAACACGGTGACGCTCGCGTCCTACGCCGGTCGCCGCGTACTCGTCTACTTCTATCCGAAGGCCGATACGCCCGGATGCACGCAGCAGTCGTGTGGACTGCGCGATATCGCCAAGAAGATCGGCGACACCGCGATCGTCGGCATCTCGCCCGACGCGCCGGCCAAGCAGAAGAAGTTCGCCGACAAGTTCGATCTTCCGTTTCCGTTGCTGGCCGACACCGAACACGTCGTTGCCGAGAAGTACTTCGTCTGGAAGAAAAAGTCGATGTACGGCCGCACGTACATGGGTATCGAACGCTCGGCTTTCCTGATCGGTGTCGACGGCAAGATCGAACATGCCTGGTACAAGGTCTCGCCCAAGGACACGCCCGCCAATCTGTTGAAGGCCCTGAAGTGACCGCGCTACCGCGGCCCATCGACGTCCTCCCACATCGTCCGCCGTTCTTGTTCGTCGACGAAGTGACTGCTCTCGAGCCCGGTCGCTCGGCCACCGGCTTGTGGAGACTCAGCGGCGACGAATGGTTCTACCCCGGTCACTTTCCCGGTCGGCCGACTCTTCCCGGTGTTTTGATGTGCGAGGCGATCGCGCAGTTGGGTGCGGTCGCAGTGCTCACCTCAGCCGAGCAGACGGGGCGACTTCCGCTCTTCGGCGGGCTCGACGGTGCGCGGTTTCGCCGTCAAGTGGTGCCGGGCGACGTTTTGACGCTCGAGGTCGAACTGGGGCGTATGTCTGCGCGTGCCGGTAAGGGTCACGGACGCGCGAGCGTCGACGGCCAGACCGCGTGCGAATGCGACTTGATGTTCGTTCTGGTCTGAGGCGTCGATCCGCGGGGGCGCCACGGGGCGTGCCGGCTCACGCGGGCGCGAGAACGATCGATCCGTTGTGTCCGCCGAAGCCGAAGTTGTTGGAGATGCTCGGTCCGGGCGTCCAGGGCCGCGGCTCTCCGATGACGAGGTCGATGTCCATCTCGGGATCGATCGTGGAGGTTCCGGCCGTCGGCGGAATGAGCCGATGTTCGAACGCGAGGAGAACCGATGCCGCTTCGAGCGCTCCGGCGGCGCCGAGCGCGTGGCCAGTGACTCCCTTGATGCTGGTCATGGGCGGCCGGCGACTGCCAAACACCTGCGCGACCGCCGCCGCTTCGGCGGCGTCGTTGAGGGGAGTGGACGTGCCGTGGGCGTTCACGTGGGCGATGTCGTCAGCGGTGAGTCCGGCGTCGGTGAGCGCCAGTCGCATGCACGCGATCGCACCGCGACCACCCGGTGACGGAGCGGTGATGTGGTGGGCGTCGGCGTTGCTGGCCGAACCGAGAACCTCACCAAGGATGCGCGCGCCGCGATTGACCGCATGTTCCCACTCTTCGAGAACGAAGATCGCTGCACCTTCGCCCATCACGAATCCGTCACGCTCGACATCGAACGGGCGACTACGACCCGCGGTGGACAATGCGGTCATGTTGCCGAAACCGGCGATCGCCACGGGGGACCCCGCCGACTCGCTGCCGCCGCTGATCATCGCGTCACAGCGACCCATCGCGATGAGGCGAGCCGCGTAGGCGAGGGCGTGGGTGGACGCCGCGCACGCGGTGCACATCGTCTCGTTGGGCCCTTGGAGTCCGTAGCGCATGGAGATCGCGGCCCCGGTGGCGTTGGCCATCATCATCGGAACCAGGAATGGCGACACCCGCCGCTCGCCCTTCTCGATCAGCACTCGCACTTGTTCTTCGAGAGTGTGAAGACCGCCGATGCCCGTACCCACCACGACACCGAAGCGTTCGGGATCGACGCCCACGTGGCCGGCCTGAGCGAAGGCTTCGGCGGCTGCGGCCAAACCGAATTGTTCGACGCGGTCGGCGCGCCGAGCTTCCTTGGGGGAATCGAAATACGGCGCCGGATCCCAGTCGGCGATGTTGGTGGTTCGTCCACCGGACAGCCCGGGGCCGAGGAGTCCGGACCAGAACGCGTCGCGACCGACTCCACAGGGCGCGACCACGCCGAGACCGGTGACGGCGACGCGCCGTCCGAGCATCAGAGTTTGCCGACGATCAGGTCGAAGGCCTGACCGACGGTCTTCACACCGTCGATCTCTTCCTCGGGAACCTCGATGTCGAATTCTTCTTCGAGGGCCATCACGAGTTCGACGAGGTCGAGGCTGTCGGCTTCGAGGTCGTCACCGAAGCTGGCCTCGGGCACGACTTTGTCGGCGTCGACACTCAACACGTCGACGGCGCACTTGCGGAAGCGAGCGAACAGTTCCTGATCCATGGTGTCCTCCGTAGGGGTCGTTGTCATCGTAAACGGTGCGGGTGGCTCAATGCCCCATTCCGAGGCCTCCGTCGACCGGAATGACCGCTCCGGTGATGTAGCCAGCGGCATCGGACGCGATGAAGGCGATGACGGCCGCGATCTCCTCGGGGGTCGCCATGCGACTCAAGGGAACGGCCGCGGTGAGGGCCTCTTGCCTCTCGGCCGAGAGGGCCGCGATCATGTCGGTCATCACGGGGCCGGGGGCGATCACGTTGGCGGTGATGGAACGCGACCCCAGTTCGCGAGCGATGCTGCGGGCCAGACCGACCAAGCCCGCTTTCGAAGCCGCGTAGTTGGCCTGACCGGCCGACCCCAGCAGACCGACCACGCTCGACACGAAGATCATCCGGCCGCGTCGGGCGCGCAGCATTCCTTGCGCCGCTCGTTTGGCCACGCGATAGGCCGCGTTCAAGTTGGCGTCGATCACGTCGACGAAGTCACTCTCTCCCATGCGGAGCAAGAGGCCGTCCTTGGTGACTCCGGCGTTCGACACGAGAACTTCGACCGGTCCGAACTTCTCTTCGATCGCGGCGAAGGTGGCGTCGACGTCGGCGTTGGAGGTGACGTCGCACTTCACGCCGAACAAATCGTCGGGCGGAGGTGACGAGTTGTACGTGACGGCCACCTGGTCGCCCAGAGATGCGAAGTGCCGCGCGGTGGCCAGGCCGATACCACGTGAACCGCCGGTCACGAGAACGACCCGGCTCACGAGATGGGTCCCCAACGCAGCAGAGCCGAGGCCGCGGTCATTCCGCCACCGAAGCCGACGAGCAGAACGAGATCACCTTCGGCGATGCGGTTCTTGTCGAGCGCGTCGGCCAGGGCCAAGGGAATGGACGCCGCCGACGTGTTGCCGGTGCGATCGAGAACGATGGAGGTGCGCTCGATCGGAATGCCGAGGCGATCACAGGCGGCCTGGATGATGCGCACATTGGCTTGGTGAGGGATCACGAGTGACACGTCGGAGCCGGTGACGCCCGCTTGGGCCATCGTCTTCTCGGCCGAATCGACCATGACGCGCACAGCCCGGCGGAACACTTCTTTGCCTTCCATCTGGATGGTGCCACCCACTTCGGCCCAGAGGATGGAGCCAGCCGAACCATCGGCATCGATGTCCCACGCCACGAGTTCGCCTGGGCCGTCGCACGACGAGACCACCACCGCGCCAGCACCGTCGCCGAACAGCACCGCAGTGTTGCGGTCGGTCCAGTCGGTGATGCGCGAGAGCGTGTCGGCGCCGATCACGAGAACATTGTTCAGGCCGACGGCGATCATTCCGTGCGCCGCGACCAGTCCGTACACGAAACCACTGCACGCCGAGTTGAGTTCGAAGACACCACACCGCAATCCGAGTGCGTCTTGTACGGCCGCCGAGTTGCCCCACTGTTTGTCGGGGGTGGTGGTGGCGAGGATCAGCGCGTCGATGCTCGACGGATCGATACCGGATCGCTCGATCGCCATCCGTCCGGCCGCGATCGCCATGGGGATCGTGGAGCCACCCACGTGACGCTCGTGAATTCCGGAGCGCTCGACGATCCAGTCGTGGCTCGTCTCGACCATCTTCTCGAGGTCGTGATTGGTGAGGATCTTCTCGGGCAGGTTGGTGCCCCAGCCGAGGATGGTGGCACCGCGTGCCGATGACGGAGTGCGCGGCATCTCAGTGCGTCCGCAGCCAAGCGATGGGTTGACGAGAGGTGACGCGCTCGCCGTCGACGGCGATGTAGGCCTGCAGGACCCCGGCGAAGGCCGACCGCACCTCGGCGTCGCCGACGAGTCCGATGACGGTGCCGACGTCGACCCGAGCGCCCGCGCCGATGGCGGCTGTCGGGGTGAACACGCCGGCCGACGGACTCACGACCAGCCGTTCGGTGGCGAAGAGATGCTCACCTTCCAGCTGAGCGGCGCCGGTGGGCGACGCGGCATTGACCCATTCGATGAACTTGTCGAGATCGTCGGGAGTGGCCACCGAGATGGTGCGGGCCGACTCGAGTGTTCTCTTGGCCATGCCGGTGAGAATTCCTCCAGGGCCGAGTTCGGCGATGCCGGTGACACCGAGTTCGCCGAGTGTGAGCAAGCAGTGCTTCCAGCGGACCGGGCTCGACAATTGTGCCGACAACAGCCCCGACCATTCGTCGCCCGACGCATGCGCCATCGCGTCGACATTGCTCACGACCGGTACTTCGGTGTCGCGCGGAGTCGCATCGGCGATGGCCTGACGTAAACGATCGCGAGCCGGTGTCATGAACGGCGTGTGGAACGCGCCGGCCACCTGAAGAGGCATGGCCTTCTTTGCTCCGAGTTCTTTGGCGATCTCCGACGCGCGGGCGACTCCGTCGGGAGATCCCGCGATCACCACTTGACCGGGTGCGTTGAAGTTGGCGACCCACACATCGGAGTCGGCGCGACGGCACGCCACTTCCACCAACTCGTCGTCGAGTCCGAGTACGGCCGCCATGGTGCCGGGATTGGCTCGTCCGGCGTCGTGCATCGCGGCGGCCCGTTCGCTCACGAGGCGAACACCATCGTCGAAGGCTAGGGCGCCGGCGGCGGTGAGAGCGGTGTACTCGCCGAGGCTGTGACCGGCGCAGAAACTGGGCTCGACACCGAGCCGTTCGACGGCGTCGAGAACCATGAGGCTCGACACGAACGTGGTGAGTTGGGCGTTACGCGTGTCGCGCAGCTCCTCGGCGTCGGCATCGAGCAAGAGGTGGCCGACGTCGCGACCGGCGATGTCGGATGCCTCGGTCACCAGTTCCCAACTCTCCTGTTCGACCCAGGGGCGACCCATGCCGGGTCGCTGCGAACCCTGGCCGGGGAAGGTGAACGCGAGCACGTCCGAACGATAATCGGCTGGTCGATGGGGTCTCCGACTACTGGCAGGTAACCTCGTCGTCGCGCCCCGGTAGCCCAACGGCAGAGGCAGCGGCTTCAAACTCCGTACGGTGTGGGTTCGAATCCCACCCGGGGCACCACACGCAGGCTTCTTCCCGAACCCGACTCATAGACTCCCGGCATGGGTCAGCGAATGATCGAGCGGCGACTCCGCGAGACGTCCGATCGCCTGCGCCGTCTGCGCGAAGAGCTCCGCATCGTCGACGAACAGTTGGCCCATCTGAGCGACGAAGCCGACGACCTCGGCCTGCGGGCCCTGGTGTCGGAGACTCCGGGCGCATCGGCCGAGTATCGGGAGGCTCGGCTCCACGCCGACGCCATGCGGACCCACCGCGAGGAGGTCGCGGCCGGTATCCACGAGTTGGAGGCCCGTCAGGACCAACTACTCGAAAAACTGTCCCACGGCTGATCACGCCGAAGGCCTCACACGGCGAGAGGGTCCCCGGACCCGGCCGTTTGGTTGAATGAGGTCGTGAGCATTCGCGTCGTCGTCGCCGAGGACGAGGCCATCATTCGCCTCGACCTCACCGAAACCCTCCAGGAAGAGGGGTACGACGTCGTCGGCGAAACGGGACGTGGCGATCAGGCCCTCGAACTCATCCGGTCACTGCGCCCCGACCTGGCGATCCTCGACGTGAAGATGCCGGGTATGGACGGTCTCGAAGTGGCCCGTCACATCGCCGACGAGAAGATCTGCGGCGTGCTCGTTCTCACCGCGTTCTCGCAACGTGAGATCGTCGAGCAGGCGCGCGATGCCGGAGCACTCGCGTACCTCGTGAAGCCGTACCAGAAGAGCGACCTCATCCCGGCGATCGAGGTCGCCATCGGACGTTTTCGCGAACTGCAGACGCTGTCGGGGCACGTCGACGCGTTGGGCGAACAACTCGAGGCGCGCAAGATCATCGACCGGGCGAAGGGTCGTCTCATCGACGAGTTCGGCTACAAGGAACAGGACGCCTTCGCCTTCATTCAGCGCACCGCGATGAAAGAGCGCTCACGCATGCGAGACGTCGCCGAGAAGATCTTGTCGGGCGAAGTGGTCCCGTGACCGCTGACCGTCCGCGACTTCTTCTCCTCGACGGCAATTCGCTCACGTATCGCGCGTTCTTCGGCTTGCCGACCGACATGGTCACGGCCAGCGGTCAGGTCACCAATGCGGTGTTCGGCTTCACGTCGATGCTGGTGACGATGTTGAAGGACCATCGGCCCACGGGTCTGGTGGTCGCGTTCGACCGCTCGGAGCCGACCTTTCGCCACGAAGCCGAACCCAAGTACAAGGCGCAACGCGAATCGGCTCCCGACATCCTTCGTCAGCAACTCGGCATCGTCCGCGAAGTGTTGGCGGCGCTGGGTGTTCCGGTCATCGAGATCGCGGGTTTCGAAGCCGACGACATCATCGCCACCGTGGCCGACCGAGCGGTGGACGGCGGGTTCGATGTCATGATCGTCACCGGCGACCGCGACAGTTATCAACTCGTTCGTGACCCTCATGTTCGCGTGCTGTACAACCGACGCGGCGTCACCGATTACGCGCTCTACGACGAGGCCGGCATCGTCGAGAAGACCGGTGTCACCCCGCAGCAGTATCCGACCTACGCGGCGTTACGCGGCGACCCCAGCGACAACCTCCCGGGCGTTCCGGGCGTGGGGGAGAAGACGGCGGCGAAGTTGGTGTCGAAGTACGGGACGCTCGACGGAATCTTCGCCCACACCTCCGAACAGACGCCGAAACTGCGAAGCGCACTGGAGGAGAACCAAGAACTGGCTCGGCACAACGAGTTCTTGATGAAGTTGCGCCACGATACGCCGGTCGAGCTCGATCTGGCCGACGTGCACATCACGCCGAACGAAGCCGAACTGCGCCGTCTCTTCGATCTCCTGGAGTTCAAGACGATGTGGTCGCGCCTGCGCGGCGCGCTGTCGGCCGCCGGTGTGGAAGCCGGTGCGTCGGCAGACTCGAACGACGATGCGTCGGCCCCGAGCGTTCTCGACGTGTCGTTCGTGGAAGCCGGTTCGGCGGACGACGTGCTGTCGTTCCTCGCCGCCCACGACGTGGTCGACGTGGCCGGCGCGTGGGATGGCGAGCCCGGCCGCTCGGATTTGCTGGGCCTCGCGCTGTCCGCCATGTCCACTTTGTGGGTGTCGCGCGGGTTGCTCACCGATCCGAACGTCGCCCGAGCGCTGTCCGCTCACCGGGTGCGTGGTCACGACCTCAAACCACTGATGCGGTCGGGTCTGGCGATTGGTGTCGATCTGGCCGGCCTCGAACTCGACACCGCCATCGCGGCCTATCTGCTCGAGCCCGGTTCGAACGATTACTCGATTGGTCGGTTGCTTTTCGACCGTACCGATGTGCGTCTGCCCGAACTCGGCGCCCCCTCCGGACAACTCGACCTCGATGGTTCGGCCGCCAGTCCGGCCCAGGACGCCGCGGCCCGTGCGGCTGGTGTCGCTCCCTTGGCATCGGCGCTCGAGTCGTTCCTCGACTCGGAGTCGATGCGCCACCTCTACTCCGATATCGAAAATCCACTCGTCCGGGTGCTCGCCAAGATGGAGCACGTCGGAATCGGCGTGGATGTCGAACGTCTGCGCGAGATCGGACGGCGGCTCACCTCCGAGGCCGAACGCCTCGGGCAGATCCTGCAAGAACTCGCGGGCGGACCGTTCAATCCGAATTCGCCGACTCAACTCGGTCGCATTCTCTTCGAGGAGCGCGGACTCACACCGCCGAAGAAGACCAAGACCGGTTATTCCACCGATGCGGCCACGCTCGAAAAGTTGCGCGACGAGTGGCCCGAATTCATCGACACCTTGTTGCGGTACCGCGAGTTCGAGAAGTTGCGCGGAACGTACGGCGAAGGACTCGTCGCCGAGGTGGCCTCCGACGGTCGGATCCACGCCACGTTCAACCAGACCGTGGCGCGCACGGGTCGTCTGTCGAGTGATCATCCGAATCTTCACAATATTCCGGTGCGATCCGACGAAGGTCGCGTGTTCCGAGAAGCGTTCGTCCCGGCGACAGGCCATTCGCTGCTGGTGGCCGACTACAACCAGATCGAACTGCGCTGCATCGCGCACCTGGCCGACGATCCGGGCCTCATCGATGCTTTTCGAAGCGGACGCGACGTGCACCGTGCCACCGCGGCTCAAGTGTTCGGCGTCGACGAAGGTGACGTGAACTTCGACCAACGATCGAAGGCCAAGATGGTGTCGTACGGCTTGGCTTACGGAATGGAGGCGTACGGGCTCGGGCAACGGTTGGCCATTCCGGTCGGCGAAGCCGCCGAGATCCTCGACGCCTACTTCACGGCCTTCCCGAACGTGCGCGACTACATGGATCGCACCGTGGCCGAGGCTCGTCAACGCGGCTACACCGAGACGCTGTTCGGACGGCGTCGTCCGATCCCCGAACTCCTCAACGACAACTTCCGCATTCGTCAGGCCGGCGAGCGTCAGGCGATGAACGCCGGTATCCAGGGTCTGGCCGCCGACATCTTCAAGGTTGCTCTCGTCCGCATCGATCGCGCCCTCGAAGAAACACGAAGTTCGAGCCGACTCGTTCTGCAGGTGCACGACGAAGTGATCGTGGAGGTGCCCGAGGCCGAACGCGATGTGATCGGCCCACTCGTGATCGGCATCATGGAAGGCGCCGCCGAACTCAGCGTGCCATTGGCCGTGAACTTCGCGTGGGGTGATTCGTGGGCGGCGGCCAAGGGGTGAGTCATTGGTTCGAGCCGCTGGCCGATCACATGGGTGAGGCCTACCTGCGGTACTCGTTCACCAAGGGAACTCGCCAGGAAGTCGACTTCTTGTGGGACGCGCTTCATCTGGTCGCTGGTGCGCGTGTTCTGGACGTCGGGTGTGGCCCGGGTCGCCACGCGCTCGAACTGGCCCGCCGCGGTGCGGTGGTCCACGGCATCGACATCGCTCAGCGGTTCGTCGAGATTGGGCAGACGGCCGCGGCCACGGAGAATCTCGACGTCACCTTCGAACGAGGCGACGCCCGTGACCTTCGTCGTCAGCCCACGCGGGGCGTGGACGCCGTGGTGTGTCTGTGTCAGGGCGCCTTCGGGCTCATGACCGAGTCCGGTGACGATCAGGGCGTTCTGGACGGTTTGGTCCATCAGGTCCGACCGGGTGGATTCATCGCGTTGTCGGCGTTCAACGCCTACTTCGCGGTGAAATATCACGAAGCGGCCCGGTTCGATGCCGCCACCGGGGTGAGTCACGAGGTCACCGAGATCCGTTCGCCGAGTGGTGAGGTTCGTTCCGCCGATCTGTGGACCGGCTGCTACACACCCCGCGAGCTGCGTCTGATGCTCGGCCGGTCCGGGGCCGAGGTGGTCGACATCTGGGCGGTGGCCCCGGGGGACTACCGCCGCGACGAGCCCGACACCGAGCATCCCGAGTTCCTGGTGCTGGCTCGACGGGTCTGAGGGGTGCGGGCCGCGGGTATCCTGACCAGGTTCCCCACCGGGAACGTCAGTCGTATTCCAGTCTCAGTACATATCCGTATCCCTACAACGTCCCCGTCCGAAAGCGATTCTCCCTTGTCCGATCTCCTGACCTCCTCCAGCCCGATGGGCACCTACGACACCGACGGCAACTACACGCCGCGGAAAGTCACCGAAAACGACCTCGACAAGCCCTTCAGCGAAGCGATCGAAGGCACCTTGGTCGATGTGGAGGACGGCCAAGTGGTGCATGGAACCATCGTCAAGGTCGACAAGGACGAGGTTCTCCTCGACATCGGTTTCAAGAGCGAGGGGGTCATCCCGTCGCGCGAGTTGAGCATTCGCAACGATGTCGACCCGAGCGAGATCGTCAAGCTCGGCGAGCAGGTCGAAGCGCTGGTCCTCCAGAAAGAAGACAAGGAAGGCCGCCTCATTCTGTCGAAGAAGCGCGCGCAGTACGAGCGTGCGTGGGGCAATATCGAGAAGAAGAAAGAAGCCGACGAGATGGTCGAAGGCCTCGTGATCGAGGTCGTCAAGGGCGGTCTCATCGTCGACATCGGGCTGCGCGGATTCCTTCCCGCTTCACTCGTCGAACTGCGTCGCGTCCGCGACCTCCAGCCCTACGTGGGCAAGGTCCTGCAGGCCAAGATCATCGAACTCGACAAGAATCGCAACAACGTCGTGCTCTCGCGCCGCGCGTACCTCGAAGAGACGCAGAAAGAAGCCCGCGACGGCTTCCTCTCCAACCTCAAGGTCGGCGACGTTCGCGAAGGCGTCGTGTCGAGCGTCGTGGCGTTCGGTGCGTTCGTCGATCTCGGCGGCATGGACGGTCTCATTCACGTGAGCGAGTTGTCGTGGAACCATGTCGACCATCCGGGCTCCGAAGTGGCCGTGGGCGACAAGGTGACCGTCAAGGTTCTCGACATCGACTACGACCGCGAGCGCATCAGCCTGTCGCGCAAGCAGACGCAGAAGGATCCGTGGGAAGTCTTCGCGTCGTCCCACGAGGTCGGCCAGTTGGTGTACGGCCGCGTCACCAAGCTCGTTCCGTTCGGCAGTTTCGTGCAGGTGGGCGAGGGCATCGAAGGCCTCGTGCACATCTCCGAGATGAGCACCCAGCACGTCGATGCGCCCGAGCAGGTCGTCACACCGGGCGAAGAGTTGTGGGTCAAGATCATCGATCTCGATCTCGCTCGCCGTCGCATCAGCCTGAGCATCAAGCAGGCCGCCGAGGGTGGCGAATTGGCCGAGGAGTACCGCAAGCACTTCGAGGTCGACGAGCAGGGCAACTGGACCGCCGGTGCCGACGATGCGTCGCGCGAGGCCACCTGGGCCGAGTACTACGGCGACAATCCGGGCGAGAATCCGAACCCGCCCGAAGCCTGATCGTCACTCGATCTCGACGATTCCGAGGCGGAGTGCTTTGACGAGCGCCTTCGTCTTGTCGTCGACGTCGAGTTTCGAATAGATCGACGACAGGTGATTCTTCACCGTGCGCGCGCTGATGAAGAGTGCTGCGGCGATGTCGGTGTTGTCGAGACCTCGGGCCACCAGGGCCAGGACCTCGACCTCGCGATCCGACAAGGGACTCGTTCGCGCGTCGTCGGCTCGCGTCGGGGTGTCGCGGGCGATCATGTCGGCCGAGATCGCCACGTCACCGGCCGCCACACGTCCGATGAGACTCACCAACTCGTCGGGAGCCGACGACTTGGTGCAGTAGCCGCGCGCGCCAACACGGAGCGCATCTTCCAGGACCCGTCGCTCGGAATGCATCGTGAGGACGAGCACCTTGATCCGGGAGTCGGCGTCGACGATCGAGCGGGTCGCTTCGATGCCGTCGACGCCGGGCATCGAGACGTCCATCACGACGATGGCCGACCGATGACGCAGAGCCTCGTCGATCGCGTCCGCACCGTTCGCGGCCTCGCCCACCACACGGTGACCGGTGTCTTCGAGAACGCGACGCAATGCCGATCGAAAGATCGTGTGGTCGTCAACCAGGACGAGGTCGATCGAACGAGGCGAGGTGGTCGCGGACATGATTTCCCCGCCGTCACCGTAGTGCCGTCCGTCGCCTGTGGTCACGGGGCAATAGCGTCTCGTTCATGATCCTCGTCGGACTCACGGGTGGTATCGGCTCGGGCAAGACCACCGTGTCGGAGATGTTGGCCGCTCGCGGCGCGATCATCGTCGACGCCGACCAGATCGTGCGCGACGTGCAGCGACCGGGTTCGCCCGTTCTGGCCGCCTTGGCGGAGGCTTTCGGCGATCAGGTGATCGATGCCAACGGTGAGCTCGATCGCCCGGTCGTGGCCCAGATCGTGTTTTCCGATCCGGATGCGTTGAAGAAGATCAACGCGATCGTTCATCCGGCCGTCGGCAAGGAGATGAACGATCGGATCCTCGCGCAACGTTCGACGAACAACGTGGTGATCCTCGACATTCCGCTTCTCACGGAGAATCCGCGCGAAGGACTTCAGGGAAAGATCGTGGTCGACGTTTCGGTCGAGACGCAAGTGGCGCGTCTCGTCGCTCATCGCGGATTCTCCGAAGACGACGCTCGGGCACGGATCGCTCGTCAGTCTTCGCGCGACGAGCGGTTGAAAGGGGCCGACTTCGTGGTCGACAACAGCGGTGACCGCCCCTCGCTCGACGCTCAGATCGACCGCCTGTGGTCGTGGCTGACGTCGCTGCCGCAGTTGCCACCCGACTACGAACCACCGCGTCCGAAGAAGACCACATGACCGGACCGTCCACCACGGGCGCACCGACCTTCGCGGTGGTGTCGGAATATCAGCCGGCTGGCGATCAGCCGACCGCGATCGCCCAACTCGCCGACGGCATCGAGCGCGGGTTGCGCTTCCAGACCTTGCTCGGCATCACCGGATCGGGCAAGAGCGCGACCATCGCGTGGACCATCGAGAAGACCCAACGACCCACGCTGATCCTCGCACCCAACAAAAGTCTGGCCGCGCAGTTGACCCAGGAGATGCGTGAGTTCTTCCCCGACAACCGGGTCGAGTATTTCGTGAGTTACTACGACTACTACCAGCCCGAGGCCTACATCCCGTCGAGCGACACGTTCATCGAGAAGGACTCGTCGATCAACGACGACATCGATCGTCTACGTCATTCGGCCACCGCGGCGTTGCTCACGCGTCGCGACACCATCGTGGTCGCCTCGGTGTCGTGCATTTACGGAATGGGCGACCCTGACGAATACCGCGGTCAACTCGTCGAGTTGCACGTGGGCGTCGACTACGACATGCGCAGCATCCTGCGTCGTCTGGTCGACCTTCAGTACGACCGCAACGACATGACGCTCGGTCGTGGCAAGTTCCGGGTGCGGGGCGACACCATCGAGATCCACCCGGCCTACGAGGAGTCGGTGCTGCGTGTCGAAATGTTCGGCGACACGGTCGATCGACTCTCGATGATCGACCCGCTCACCGGCGAGAACTTGCGCGACCTCAACGAAGTCATCGTGTTCCCGGCCACGCACTATGTGGCCGGTGACGAACGAATGCGCCGGGCCGTGCTCGGGATCGAGGCCGAACTACAGGAGCGTCTGGCCACCTTCGAGAAGGACGGCAAGCTGCTGGAGGCCCAACGTCTCCGGATGCGCACGCAACACGACCTGGAGATGATTCAGGAAGTCGGCTACTGCAACGGCATCGAGAACTACTCGATGCACATCGACGGACGTCAGCCCGGCGAGCCACCCTTCACCTTGCTCGACTATTTCCCGGACGACTACTTGTTGGTGGTCGACGAGAGCCACGTGGCGGTCCCGCAGTTGCACGGCCAGTTCGCGGGCGACCGGAGTCGCAAGGATGTTCTCGTCGAGCACGGTTTCCGTCTGCCGAGCGCCCGCGACAATCGCCCGTTGCGCTTCGAAGAGGTGCTGGGCCGGGTCAACCAGTGCATCTTCTTGTCGGCCACGCCCGGGCCGTACGAACTCAAGGAATCGCAGCAGGTCGTCGAGCAGATCGTTCGCCCGACCGGTCTGGTCGATCCCGAGGTGGTCGTGAAACCCACCAAGGGTCAGATCGACGACCTCATGGAGCAGGTCGAGAAGCGCGTCACCATGGGTGACCGCGTCCTCGTCACGACTCTCACCAAGAAGATGGCCGAGGACCTCACTGACTATCTGCTCGAACAGGGCATGCGCGTCCGCTACCTGCACAGCAATATCGACACCATTCAGCGAATCGAAATTCTCCGGTCGTTGCGTCTGGGTGAGTTTGACGTGTTGGTCGGTATCAATCTTCTGCGTGAGGGTCTCGATCTGCCCGAAGTGAGCCTGGTGGCGATTCTCGACGCCGACAAGGAGGGTTTCCTGAGGTCGGAGACGTCGCTGATCCAGATGATCGGTCGCGCGGCGCGAAACGTGGACGGCCAGGTGATCATGTACGCCGATCAGATGACACCCTCGATGCAGCGAGCGATCGAAGAGACCAATCGCCGTCGCGAGAAGCAACTCGCGTACAACATCGAACACGGCATCGATCCACAGACAATCCGCAAGGCGGTGGGCGACATCTTGTCGATTCTGCGCCCGGATGGTGACGGCTCGGCTCCGGTTCCGGGCAAGGATCGTCGTCGGCAACGTGAGCGCGACAAGGTTCAACGCGAACTCAAGACGCTTCCGCAACAGGAGTTGGCCCGGCTCATCCAGACTCTCGAGGACGAGATGCACGAGGCGGCCGCCGATCTGAAGTTCGAGTACGCGGCCCGGTTGCGTGACGAAATCAACGAGTTGCGACGCGAGCTGAAGGACGCTGGCTGAGAGGGTTCCGGGTCGGCTCGGTAATGTCGGCGGCGTGTCGGATCGACTGGTCGTCAGAGGTGCCCGCGAGCACAATCTCAAGAATCTGAGCGTCGACCTACCGCGCGACAAGATGATCGTGTTCACCGGCTTGTCGGGAAGCGGCAAGTCGTCTCTGGCCTTCGACACCATCTACGCCGAGGGTCAACGCCGCTACGTCGAGTCGCTCAGTGCCTACGCCCGCCAGTTCCTCGGGCAGATGGACAAACCCGACGTCGACGTGATCGAGGGTCTTTCACCGGCCATTTCCATCGACCAGAAATCGGCCAGCCGTAATCCGCGCTCGACCGTGGGCACCATCACCGAGGTGTACGACTACTTGCGTCTGCTGTACGCCCGTATCGGCGTCCAGCACTGTCCGAAGGACGGCACCAAGTTGGCGCGGCAGACGCCCCAGCAGATCGTCGATCGGATCATGACCCTTCCCGAAGGAACGCGCTTCCAGGTTCTGGCCCCGGTCGTGCGCGGTCGTAAAGGTGAGTACGAAACCCTCCTCAACGACATCGCCGGGCAAGGTTTCGTACGCGCTCGTATCGACGACGAGGTCGTCGACATCAACGAGTTCTTGAAGTCGGACAAGAAGCTGGCCCGCTACGAGAACCACACCATCGAGATCGTGGTCGATCGACTGGTGCGGCGCGACAACATTCAACGTCGCCTCACCGACAGCCTCGAGACGGCCCTTCGTCTGGCCGAGGGTGTGGCCGAGGTCGAGTTGGTGGGCGACGGCAAGAGCGAGGACGAGAAGCTCACCTTTTCGCAGCATCTGGCCTGCCCGAAGTGCGGATCGTCGTTCGACGAACCGGCACCACGAAACTTCTCGTTCAACTCACCGTACGGTGCCTGCGAAACCTGCGACGGTCTGGGAACGACGTTCGAGGTGGACGCCGATCTCGTGATTCCCGATGGCGATCTGGCCCTCAGCGAGGGTGCGATCTCGCCGTGGCGCAGCGCTCACACCGGTTTCTTCCAGCGCATCCTCGAATCGGTGGCGACCGATCACAAGATCGACATGGACAAGCCCTGGAACAAGTTGAGTGCCAAGGCTCAGAAGATCGTTCTGAACGGCCTGCCCGGGACGATCACGGTTCGCTTCAAGAATCGCTACGGGCGTCAACGCCAGTTCAACACGACGTTCGAGGGTGTGATCCCGTGGATCAAACGTCGCCACGAGAGCGCGGAGAGCGACTGGAGCCGCGAGCAGTACGAGGGCTACATGCGCGAGGTGCCGTGCACGGCCTGCGAGGGAGCCCGTCTCAAGCCGTCGACGCTCGCGGTCACGGTCAACGACAAGAACATCTCGGAAGTCTGCGAGATGCCGATCGGCGATTCGTCGCGCTTCTTGGCCGAGCTCACCCTGTCCGATCGTGACCGCATGATCGCTGAGCGAGTGGTCAAGGAGATCAACGCTCGTCTGGGTTTCCTGCTCGACGTCGGACTCGACTACCTGACCCTCGGTCGTTCGGCCGGAACCCTGGCCGGCGGGGAAGCACAGCGCATTCGACTGGCCAGTCAGATCGGATCAGGTCTGGTCGGAACCCTGTACGTGCTCGACGAACCGTCGATCGGATTGCATCAACGCGACAACCGTCGACTCATCGACACGTTGCTGCGTCTGCGCGACCTGGGCAACACCGTCTTGGTGGTCGAACACGACGAGGAAACCATCCGCGAGAGCGACTGGATCGTCGACATCGGACCGGGTGCGGGCGAACACGGTGGCGAGGTCGTGTACAGCGGCCCGGTGAAGGGCATCACGAAGGTGAAGGACTCTCTGACCGGTCAATACCTGGCCGGGAAGAAGTCGATCCCGGTGCCATCGACGCGGCGCTCGCCGGGTGCGCAGTGGATCGAAGTGGTCGGTGCCCGTGAGCACAATCTTCAGAACATCGACGTGAAGATTCCCCTCGGCTGTTTCGTGGCCGTCACCGGCGTGTCGGGAAGCGGCAAGAGCACTCTCGTGCGCGACATCCTCCTGCCGGTCCTGATGCAGAAGATCTACAAGTCGAAGGATCCGGCCGGTCGACACAAGAAGATCGTCGGCATCGAGCATCTCGACAAGGTGATCGACATGGATCAGTCACCGATCGGTCGTACGCCGCGTTCGAATCCGGCTACGTACACCGGTGTGTTCGACGGAATCAGAAAGCTGTTCGCCACCACCGCCGAGGCCAAGACCCGCGGTTATCAGCCCGGTCGTTTCTCTTTCAACGTGCAGGGCGGACGTTGCGAAGCCTGCTCGGGTGACGGGACCATCAAGATCGAGATGCACTTTCTCCCCGACGTGTACGTGCCGTGCGAAGTGTGCAAGGGCGCTCGGTACAACCGTGACACCCTCGAGATCACGTTCAAGGGCAAGAGCATTGCTGACGTGCTCGACATGCCCATCAGCGAAGCCGTCGAGTTCTTCGCCAATCAACCGGCCATCGCGCGGCACATGCATACCCTCGTCGACGTGGGTCTCGGCTACGTGCGTCTCGGACAATCGGCTCCCACTTTGTCGGGCGGTGAAGCGCAGCGCGTGAAGTTGGCCACCGAATTGGCCAAGCGCAGTACCGGCCACACGATCTATCTGCTCGATGAGCCCACGACCGGTCTGCATTTCGAAGACGTCCGCCGACTGCTCACCGTGTTGTCGCGTCTGGTCGATCAGGGCAACACCGTTCTCGTGATCGAACACAGCCTCGACGTGATCAAGACGGCCGACTGGGTTATCGATCTCGGACCCGAAGGCGGTCGTGGAGGGGGAACGGTCGTGGCCGAAGGAACGCCCGAGACCATCGCCAAGGTGTCCGCGAGCCACACCGGACGCTTCTTGAAGCCTCTCCTCGCGTGATCGATCAACCCTGCTTAGGCTGACCTCATGGTGCAGCGGCCGCCCAGTGCGAGCATTCCCGATGCTCCGGGCTCGTACCAGTTCAAGGATGCCAGCGGTCGGGTGATCTACGTGGGCAAGGCCACGAGCCTGCGCCAACGACTGGCCAATTACTTCCAGGACCCGGCCCTCCTGCATTCGCGTACGGCGCAAATGGTCGCCGCCGCCGACTCGGTCGAGTGGATGACGGTGCGCAACGAAGTCGAAGCACTCATCCTCGAATACACCCTCATCAAGGAACATCGTCCGCGTTTCAACGTTCGCTTGCGGGACGACAAGAGTTATCCGTTCCTGGCCGTGACCCTCGACGAGGAGTGGCCGCGCGCGGTGGTCGTGCGCGGACGTCGTAGGCCGGGTGTTCGGTACTTCGGGCCGTTCCCGCACGCCTATGCCATCCGCGACACGCTCGACCTCGTTCTTCGAACCTTCCCGGTGCGCACGTGCAGTCCGGCCAAGTTCAATCAGCATCATCGCCTGGGTCGTCCGTGCCTGCTCTTTCACATCGAGAAATGCAGCGGGCCCTGTGTCGGCGAGGTCGAGCGTGCTCGATACGACTCGTACGTCGACGACCTGTGCTCGTTCCTCGACGGACGAACCGACGACGTGGTGGCGCGACTCACCGACGAAATGACCGAAGCCGCGGCGAGCCTCGAGTACGAACGGGCCGCGCGGCTGCGCGACCGGCTGGCCTCGGTGGCGCGGGCCATCGAAAAGCAGATGATCGTGGCCGAGCGGGACGAAGAACTCGACGTCATCGGGATCGACGATGACGAACTGGAGGCGGCGATCCAGATCTTCTTCGTACGCAACGGTCGGGTGGTGGGTCGGCGCGGTTCGATCGTCGACAAAGTGGAGGACCTGAGTCGGGCCGAGTTGGTCACGCGTGTGGTCGAGCAGACGTACGGAGACGGACCGGCCATGGGAGTTCCGAAATTGGTCGTGGTTCCCGACGTGCCGCCCGACGCCGTCGCGCTCGAAGAATGGCTCACCGAGCGGCGAGGCTCGCGGGTGGAAGTCCGTTTGCCACAGCGCGGTGACAAGCGCGAGTTGTTGGAAATGGTCACGCAGAACGCCCGAGAGGACTTCCTGCGTCACCGCATGAAGAGGGCGAGTGATCACAACACTCGCAGCCGGGCACTCACCGAACTTCAAGACCTACTAGGTCTTCCCGAGGCACCCCTGCGCATCGAGTGCTTCGACATGGCGCACCTACAGGGAACCGACTACGTCGGATCGATGGTGGTGCTGGAGGACGGTCTGCCTTCCAAGCGCGAGTATCGACGTTTCAAAGTTCGTGACGTTCCGGGTAACGACGACTATGCGGCCATGGAAGAGGTGTTGACCCGTCGCCTCCAGGCCTACATCGACGAACGTGATGCGAGCCTCGAGCCCGATGAGCGCGAGCGCCCGCGTCGGTTCGCGTATCCGCCCCAACTCCTTCTCGTCGACGGAGGAAAGGGTCAACTCTCGGTGGCCCATCGGGTGGTGACAGCCCTCGGTCTCGACGCCGAGATCCCCGTGGCCGCCCTGGCCAAGCGTTTCGAGGAAGTGTTCGTGCCGGGGCGTGACGAACCGGTGGAGGTTCCGCGTGGCAGCGATGCACTCTTCATGCTGCAGCGGGTGCGTGACGAGGCTCACCGCTTCGCCAACACGTTCCACCGCGAATTGCGTGGCAAGCGCATGACCGCGAGTTCACTCGACGGCATCGACGGCTTGGGAGAGGCCCGCAAGCAGAAGTTGGTGAAGGCCTTCGGGGGAGTGAACGCGGTCAAGAAGGCCAGCCTCGACGACCTACTGGCGCTGTCGTGGTTGCCCGACTCCGTCGCCCGAGCGGTTCACGCCAAGTTCAACCCGGTGATCACCGAAAATTCGGAATGATCTCGTCCACGAATCGTGCGTAGCTGGCGCGACGTTGATCGGAACCGGCTCCGAGACTGAAGTCCGGAACGATGATCTCGTCGAAGCCGACGTCGCGGTATCGCGCGATCGCGGCGCAGATCTCGTCGGGTCCACCGATCACACTGCGGTCGGCCGGAGCCTTAGCCCGGATTCGGTCGGCCTTGTCACGATCGTCGGCGAGGAAGAAGAAGGCCTGAACCGATCGTCGAATCGAACGCGGATCACGACCGAGTCGTTCGCACGCGCGATCAAGAGTGGCCGCCTTCTCACCGGCCGTCTCCGGAGTGCCCCATACGTTCCACTCGTCGGCGAGACGCACGGTGATGCCCGTCATGCGCGGCCCACCGGTTCCCACCAGAAGTGGGAGTCGACTCTGCACCGGCGTCGGCTGGCAGGCGGCGTCAGTGAAAGTGAAATGTCGCCCGTCGAAGTTGGTTCGGGATTCGGTGAGAAGGGAACGGACGATCTGGATCGCTTCCTCGAATCGATCGACACGGTCCTTGGGAGACAGCAGATCGAACCCGTAGGCCCGATGTTCGTTGATCTGCCAACCGGCTCCGATGCCGAGAACGACTCGACCATTCGACACGCGATCGAGTGACGCGGCGATCTTCGCCAAGACGGCAGGATGGCGAACGGTGGTCGGACTCACCAACGATCCGAGACGCAACCTGGACGACACCGCGGCCACCGCCGACAAGATGGTCCAGACTTCGTGAACATCGCCGTCGACGACACGCTCGTCGTCGGTGTTCGGCATGAAGTGGTCGGCGTACCAGAAGCCGTGCCATCCGGTTGATTCGGCCCAGGCGACGAGATCGGCCACTTCGGCCCACGGACGTTCGGCCGATGGCCACACGGAGAAGTCGAGAGTCGTGCTCATGTGATCACCGTACGTGGCCGACTCGCCAGGGCTACCCTCGAAGAGTGGCCGATGACTTGTGGGAGCGCAATGCCTCGTGGTGGATCGATGGATTCACGGAAGGGGCCGATCCCGAGTACGTGGAACAGATCCTGCCTTTGGCGGCTCGTGAGTTGGAAGGTGCCCGTCGAGTGCTCGACGTGGGCTGCGGAGACGGTCAGGTGGCCCGATTGGCCAAGAAACTCGGCGCTCATTTCGTATTGGGTGTCGACCCGACGTGGAACCAGATCGTGGTGGCGGCTGGTCGCGACGGGGGAGTCGAAGTGCTGCGTTGTGACGCGGCCGGTTTGCCGCTGGCCGACGAGTCGTTCGACGCCGTGGTGGCTTGCCTCGTGTTCGAACACATCGACGCCGTCGACACCGCGCTCGGCGAAGTGGCCCGCGTACTGCAGGACGGTGGCCGGTTCTGTTTCTTCCTGAACCATCCGCTCCTCCAGACTCCTGGATCGGGCTGGATCGACGATCAGGTGCTCGATCCGCCCGAGCAGTACTGGCGAATCGGCGACTATCTCATCGAGCAGACGACCGTCGAAGAAGTGGAGAAGGACGTCTTCATTCCGTTCGTCCACCGGCCGCTCAGTCGCTACGTGAACGCCGCGGCGCGACACGGTCTGTTCGTGGAGTTGATGGAAGAGCCCGAACCGCCGCCCGGTTTCCTCGCTCGGGCGGCCGAGTACGAAGCGGCGGCCACCATTCCGCGGCTCTTGTATTTGCGCTTGGTGAAGCGCACGGCGGCAACATCGAGATCAGCTGCATCGTCGAGATCGATGAACTGACGTCGCCCGATCCCAGCAGTAGCGTGACGGTCAGTGGCTGACATCCTCGTGATCACCGGTCTGTCCGGAGCTGGACGCAGTGCCACCGCGGCCGTCCTCGAAGACCTGGGTTGGTACGTGGTCGACAACCTGCCCACGACCCTGGTGGAGACCATCGTCGAATTGGCCAGCGCCCCCGGCTCGAGTATCGATCGCTTGGCGCTGGTAGCGGGCCGTCAGCATCTCGAGTTGATGCCCAAGGTGGCCGGGTTGCGTTCGCAAGGACATCGGGTTCGTGTCGTATACCTCGATGCGTCGACCGCCGAACTCGTGAAACGTTACGAAGCGACCCGTCGGCGTCACCCCTTCGCATCGGAGAGCGACGGTCTCCTCGAGGCCATCGAAACCGAACGGGCACTTCTCGAAGCCATGAAAGGCGACTGCGATCTGGTGATCGACACCACCGCTCTCAACGTTCATCAATTGAAGTCGCGATTGGTGGGTGTCTTCGACGACGGCTCGACCGAGCGGTTGCAGGTGGCCGTCGAGTCGTTCGGCTTCAAACACGGCCTCCCGATGGACGCCGACATCGTCATGGACGTCCGGTTCCTGCCCAATCCGCATTGGGACGAGGCGCTGCGACCCATGACCGGGCACGACGAACCAGTCCGGAGGTTCGTGCTCGATCGACCGGCGGCCCAGAAGTTCGTGTCCGACCTGGTGGAGATGCTCTCGGGAATCCTGCCCGAGTACGCCGCCGAGGGGAAGAGCTACCTGACGGTCGCCATCGGTTGCACCGGGGGACGCCACCGTTCGGTCGTGGTGGCCGAGGAAGTGGCGCAACGTCTGCGCGCGTCCGGCCAGCCCGTACGCACGAGTCACCGTGACGTCAGTCGTTCGTGACGGGTTGATGAGGCTCGGTCCCGAACCGGCGAACTAACTTCGTGCCGCGATGTCAGAAGCGTCGTGGGTCAACGAGCCAAGGAACCAAGCAAACAAGGAGCGAATGGTGACAGTTCGGGTCGGCATCAACGGATTCGGTCGAATCGGCCGCAACTTCTTCCGCGCGGTCAACAGTCGAGGCGCTGACATCGAGATCGTGGCGGTGAACGACCTCGGGTCGCTCGACACGATGGCCCACCTGTTGAAGTACGACTCGGTCCTGGGCCAGTTGCCCTTCGCCGTCAAGGCCACGAAGTCGGGGATCAGCGTCGATGGTCAGGAAATCAAGGTCCTGAGCGAACGCGATCCGAAGAACCTGCCCTGGGGTGACCTGAAAGTCGATGTGGTGATCGAGAGCACCGGAATCTTCACCACGCGTGATTCGGCCGCGGCTCACCTGGCTGGCGGAGCGCCGCTCGTGGTCGTGTCGGCTCCGTGCGACAACGCCGACGCGACGTTCGTGTACGGCGTCAACCACAAGGACTTCGACTTCAAGAAGCACAAGGTCGTATCGAACGCCAGTTGCACCACCAATTGCTTCGTGCCGCTGGTGAAGGTGCTCGACGACAATTTCGGTGTCGAGCAGGGTCTCATGCAGACCGTGCACGCGTACACGGGCGACCAGATGCTGGTGGACGGACCGCACAAGGATCTGCGCCGTGCGCGTGGTGCGGCCATCAACATCGTGCCCACGTCCACCGGCGCCGCTCGCGCCACCAGCCTGGTGCTCGAGAGCATGAAGGGCAAGCTCGACGGCACGTCGCTGCGCGTTCCGGTCCCCACCGGATCGATCGTCGACTTCACGGCCAACCTGAAGAAGGCGGCCACGGTCGAGCAGATCAACGCGGCTTTCAAGAAGGCAGCTGCTAGCGGTCCCCTCAAGGGCGTTCTGCGTTACACCGAAGATCCGATCGTGTCGAGTGACATCGTCACCGATCCGCACAGCAGCATCTTCGATGCCGGCCTCACCGCGAGCATGGGCAAGATGGTGAAGGTGTTGGCGTGGTACGACAACGAGTGGGGCTACAGCAATCGTCTCGTCGACACCACTCTCTTCGCGGGAGCCAAAGTCCCCAAGCGTCGGTGACCGACGTGTATCGCGACATTCCGACCCTCGACGATCTGGGTGACGTCGCCGGCAAACGTGTTCTTGTTCGTACCGACTTCAACGTCCCGATGGAGACGTCGGCGTCCGGTGAGCGTGTGATCACCGACGATTTCCGGATCCGCGCGGCGCTGCCCACGATCAACTGGCTCACCGAACGGGGCGCGTCGGTCGTGTGCGCGAGTCATCTGGGCCGTCCGAAAGGCGCACCCGAGCCGAAGTACTCGATGGAGCCCGTGCGACGACGTCTGGCCGAACTTGCTCCGGGGGTCGAACTCCTGGAGAACGTGCGTTTTCACGCCGGCGAAGAAGCGAACGACCCGGCCTTCGTGGCCGAACTCGTGGCGGATGTCGACGCCTTCGTGAACGACGCTTTCGGAGCCGCCCACCGTGCCCACGCGTCGATCGTCGGCCCACCGCGCACTCTGCCGTCGGCCATGGGACAACTCCTGCAGCGTGAGGTCGAGGTGTTGCTTCATCTGCGGCACCGCCCCAAACACCCTTTCGTGGCCGTTCTTGGCGGTTCGAAGATCTCCGACAAGTTGGGGGTGGTGGAAGCGTTGCTCGACGTGGTGGACGCACTCGTGATCGGTGGAGCGATGTGCTTCACGTTCATGGCGGCCCAAGGACTTCCGATCGGGGACTCGTTGTTCGAGCCCGATCAGGTCGACACCTGTCGTCGCTTGCTCGCGCAAGCCAAACCCATTCACCTCCCCGAAGACATCACTGGTGTCGACGCCGACGGCAACTACGTGACGTTCGGGCGCCGTCTTCCGCCGGGCGCCAAAGGTTTCGACATTGGACCCGGGTCGGCGGCGGCGTTCTCCGACATCATCATGGATTCGCGCACGGTCTTCTGGAACGGCCCGATGGGCATGTTCGAAGACGAACGTTTCGCCAACGGAACTCGCACCGTCGCGCAGGCCATGGCCGACACCAAGGCGTTCACGGTGGTTGGGGGCGGCGACTCCGCGGCCGCTCTCGCTCAATTCGATCTCGACGATCGCATCGACCATGTGTCCACCGGAGGTGGCGCATCGCTCGAGTTGCTCGAACTCGGTGATCTTCCTGGCCTCGACGCCCTGAGAAAGGCACCCAATGCCCGCTGAACACGACCGTCGTCCGCTGATCAGCGGCAACTGGAAGATGAACCTCAACCACTACGAGGCGATCCAGCTCGTGCAGAAGTTGAGTTATCTCGTGACGAAGGACGACTTCGCCAAAGTGGACGTGAGCCTGCATCCTCCATTCACAGACATCCGTAGCGTGCAGACGCTCATCGAGGCCGACGAGTTGCAGTTCGCTCTCGGTGCGCAGAACACGCACCACGACGACAAGGGTGCCTTCACTGGTGAGGTGTCGCCCACGTTTCTGGCCAAACTCGGCGTGCGCTACGTGATCTGCGGTCACAGTGAACGACGACAGTTCTTCGGGGAGTCGGACGACCTGGTGGCCAAGAAGGTGGCCGCGGTGCAGACACACACGATGACCCCCATCGTGTGTGTGGGTGAGACCCAGGACGAACGCGAGCAGGGTCGGACCCTCGAGCGGGTGTCCGGCCAGGTTCTCGGGTCGTTGGCCGGGCGCAACGCCAGCCAGGTGGCCGACCTGGTCGTGGCCTACGAACCCATCTGGGCCATCGGAACCGGTCTGACCGCCACGGCCGTTGATGCTCAGGACGTGTGCGGCGCGATTCGCCAGGTGATCGCCGGAAAATGGGGAGCCGAGACGGCCCGAGCCGTGCGGATCCAGTACGGAGGTTCGGTGAAGGCCGGCAACGTGGCCGAACTCATGGCCCAGCCCGACATCGACGGTGCCCTGGTGGGCGGCGCCAGTCTCGACCCCGATGAGTTCGCTCGGATCGTGCAGTACCCCTCTCACGGTTCCTGAACCGTTCGGCAACCTCTCGGCAACCTCGCCTCACCGTGGGCACCTCCATCGCCGAACCACTCGAAGTGCAGAAGATCCCCGGAGACCATCAGGCACGAGTGAAAGAGCTGCTCGAGTTGGTGGGTCTGTCGCCCGACCATTCGCGGCGTTTCCCGCACGAGTTCAGCGGCGGGCAACGTCAGCGCATCGGTATCGCACGGGCCTTGGCCTCGAATCCGAAGTTGCTGATCCTCGACGAGCCGGTGTCGGCCCTCGACGTGAGCATCCAGGCCGGTGTGGTCAACCTCTTGGCCGATCTTCAGGATCAACTCGGACTCGCGTACGTGTTCATCGCCCACGACCTGTCGGTGGTTCGCCACGTGTCGCACAGCGTGGCCGTGATGTACCTCGGAAAGTTGGTCGAAGTGGCCACCGCCGAAACTCTGTACGAGCGAGCCTCGCATCCGTACACCCGGGCGCTG
>Ga0194133_10000269_pt1 | contig 111024 bp, 94 predicted proteins | sample TA2KigOf40mmetaG_FD_155448 | JGI IMG/M metagenome (GOLD analysis project Ga0194133, IMG submission 155448) | Freshwater microbial communities from Lake Tanganyika, Tanzania - TA2015055 Kigoma Offshore 40m | ecosystem: Environmental > Aquatic > Freshwater > Lake | place: Tanzania: Lake...
GGCACGGGCAACTTCTCGTCGTTCGGCGCCAACCAGTACGCGGGCTTCTCTTTCGGCACTGGGTTGAACACCTTCTTCGGCTGGGCGAGCTTCACCATGAACGGGCAGAACTCGATCACCCTGAACGCGATTGCCTACACCCAGGGCACGATCGGCGCCGGGATGCTCATCCCCGCCCCGGGCGCAGTGGCGCTCCTTGGCCTCGCGGGTGCCGCGGGCACGCGTCGTCGCCGCTGAGGTTCACCTCGTGCATTGACGCCGGCCTCGGCCGGCGGCCAGACTCCTCGCCGTGCCGCCTTCGGGCGGTGCGGCGAGATTTTTCGTTGGGGTGACTCCGCCGCGGACGAATCGCCGCGGAATCCGCCGCGACATCCCTTGATCTCGTGGCCGAGTCGAGCGTCACTGTGCCGGTCGCGGAGCGCCCGCGGCCGGAGGAGGCACGATGACCGCGACCGGAGAGCGAATCGACGTGGATGCCGAGCGCAGGAAGCTCGGGGCGATGACCGCAGGGATGGCAAAGGCGGCGGCGGAGGCCCTCATCCGCCACCGATCGGCTTCGTCGCGCTGCGATCCGGGTTTCGCGAAACCCACGCCACGGACTGCGACCCGTCGTAACGCCACGGGAAGTACACGAATCGGCTCGTCCAGACGGTGAATGGATCGCCATCCGTGGTGCCCCAGCCTGCGTCGAAGCGCCGGTCAAGTGCCGCATCATCCCGGGTCATGGCCTCGATGTCGTCCCATGCCTCGCCGGTGACGGCAAAGGCGCGATTCAACTCGTCGCGCCAGCAGGTCAGCTCGAGGTTCGATTCGATCTGTGGCATGTCACGCCGCCTTGTACGGCCTGATCTTGGCGATGGTCCTGGTGCCCCGCGAGTCGCGGGCCACCTCGAGTTCGTAGCGGGCCTGCAGGTTCATCCAGAACTCCGCGGTCGTCTTGAAGTAGGCCGCCAGGCGCAGCGCGGTGTCCGCGCTGAACGCGCGAGTTCCATGCACGAGGCGTCCGACCCGGTCGGCAGGCATGCCCGTGTCCTTGGCAAGGCGGTACATGGAGATCCCGAGCGGAACGAGGAACTCCTCGTGCAGGATCTCGCCAGGGTGGACGGGGCGGTGGCGATTGGCATGGGTGCTGGGCATGGTGACCTTGTTCAGCAGTAGTCGCTCAGTGGTAGTCGATGATTCGGACGCCGGAGGCGTTTCCTTCGGACCAGCGGAACACGATGCGCCACTGGTCATTCACGCGAATCGAGTGAAAGCCACGCAGGTCGCCCCGCAAGGCCTCCAGCCGGTTCCCCGGCGGCACACGGACATCGATGCTCGCGGCCGCATCGATGATCAGGAGCTTGCGGAGCGCGGCACGCTAGATCTCGGCCGACAGGCCCTTGACCCGTTCCCGGCCGAAGAGGTCCTTGGTGCGGCGATCAGCGAGGCTGGTAATCACGCTTGGCAATATTAACGCATGGCGTGAATATGTCAAGGGCGAATTGCCGCGCGGTGTGCTGCGGCATGCACGACTCCATGCGGAGAGCATCGAGAACACGGATCACCGAACGATGCTGCTGAGGGACTTGGACTCTCTTGGCGCCTGAGACCGAGCGATGCCTCGCCGCGTAGAGTGTCCGTCCATGATGCTGTGTGGCGCGATCCTTCGACGATTCATTCCGCCGCTCGCGTCGTTGGCCTTGGTCGGCTGCGTGATCGGCGGGGAGCCGGCACCGGAGCCCGCCGCCCCCCAACTCCTCCCGTTCACCTACGCAGCTCGGCAAGACGGCGCGCGGATGGGGCTGCGCGAGGGCGAAGGCATGCCGCACGTCCGCTGCGTGTTCGAGGACAGCCGCGGGCGTGTGTGAATCGGCAACAACGGCGTCGGCGTGGTCGTGGTCGACGGCGATGCGACATTCGGCCTCGCCCCACTCGCCGGGACCGGCGAGGCACTGCTGTGCATGGGCGCGCCGCTGACTTCCTCGGCGGCCGTGAACCGTGACCGATCGCTGCAGCGCGTCTTCTCGATCGGCGAGGACCGCGACGGCAACATCTGGATCGGCACCATCGACGGCGGCGCGTGGCGGTACGACGGGCGTGGCTTGCGGCAATTCACGGCGAGCGACGGCCTGACGAGCGCAAGTGTCATGGCCATTTACCGTGACCGCGACGGGGTGCTCTGGCTCGGCGGCACCGGCGTGTTCCGCTTCGATGGATCTCGCTTCGAGCGCGTTCGCTGAACAACGACTGCAGCGGCCCCTCCACCGTGGCATGGCTTCGCGCGACCCGTAACCTATCGAACCTCCCATGACCCTCGAGCATGCCCAACGCCACCTTCCCGACGGCTACGTGATCCGCACCATGCGCGACGTGGACCACGCCGAGGTGTCGGCGATCTGCGCCACGATCTACCCGACCGAGCGGCCCTACACCGAGGCCGAGCTGCGAACGCACCAGACCCGTTTTCCCGAGGGCCAGTTCGTGATCGAGCATGTCGCGTCGAGCGCGGTCGCGGGCGCGCACTTCATGCTGCTGTTGAACATGATGCACTTCCATGTCGACGACTCGTGGGAGGCGCTCACGGCGGGCGGATCATTCACCGACCACGACCCCTAGGGGCACACGCTCTATGGCGCGGACCTGTTCGTGCACCCCGGCCACCAGCACCATGGGCTCGGCCGCGCACTCACCGAAGCCACTCGCGGGCTCGCGCAGGCCAAGCGTCTCTGGCGCATGGTGGGTGGCAGCCGAATGCCCGGCCACGGCAAGGTGTCCGGCACGATCGCCCCCGACGACTACATCGCGCGCGTCAAGCGCGCCGAGGCGAGCGACCCCGTGCTCACGGCGCACCTGCACGATGGGTGGGACGCGATCACCGCGATCCGCGGCTACCTGCCGCATGACGAGGAGAGCGCGGGCTGGGCCGCGGTGATCCAGTGGGTGAATCCGGAGTGTCCGCCACCGCCTGGGTTCGATCTGTCGCGTGTGCCGCGGAAGGCGTGAGGCCGGAACGGGCAGGCGCCTCAGTCGAGGAATCGTGCCCGCAGATCGGGCGTCGGCACCATGCAGGTCTCGGAGCGCCCGAACCATCGGTAGCGGCGGCGCGCCACGAAGCGATAGAGCGCGTCGCGAAGGCCCCGCGGCAGCACGCGGAACACGCCGAACATGGGCCACGGAAACGGCATGCGCCGCGCCATGGCGAGCGCGGCGTCGGAACGCTCCAGCGCGCGGCCCTGGTCGATGACCACGATGGTGCTTGGCGTGCCCGAGGCGAGCAGTTCGTGGCCCACCGCCGCGCATGCCTTGTGCGCCGCCTCAGACTGCAGCGCCGCGAACCGGAACTGCGCATGCGGATCGCGCGCAATGAGGAACTTCACCACGCCGCTGCAAAGATTGCAGACGCCGTCGAACAGGATGATGGTGGGCTGCTCCGGGATGGTCATGGGCGCTAGCGGTTGAACGGCTCCTCGTTGATCCAGCGGAAGCCGCGATTCATGAGCAGGAAGTCGCCCGGCTCACGACGCTCGCAGATGGCCTCCACGCGCACGCCCTCGATCGTGCCGCTCACGCGCAGCCCCCGCTCGCCTTCGCCCGCAAACTCGAGCGTGCCCACGGATGGCGGTGGCGCGGCGGGCTCCGCCGAGGCACCCTGCGCCGCGCTCGGCGCACCGAACAGTGTGAGCAGGTTGTCCTTCACTTCCATGCGCCAGCCGCGCTTGCCGCCGCCCACCTCGATCACGCCAAGGCTCTTCATTTCGGGCATGTCCACGAAACCGAGCCACTCCCAGCGCAGCGCATCGGGGCCCGGCCCAGGCACCAGCTCGCCGTCACGACGGAACTCTCTGATCTTCCAGAACCCGTCGAGCCAACCGCGGTTCTCGCGCGAGATATACATGCGCTGCATCGAGTGCGTCTGCAGCAGCATGGCCCCGAGCACGACCACCAGCCACACGCACTTCACAGCGAAGGCGACGCGCCGCAGCGTGCGGTTGGTCCACGGCCCTCGCAGGTCGGCGCGCGGCACCGGCCGATTCAGCAGGAACATGCGGACCAGTCGCGGCAGGTCGGGCGCAGCGATCACCAGCGCGATCGCGAGCAGCTGGAACGAAAAGATCTTGACCGGCACGTCGTAGCACATGTTCAGCATGAACACGTTGACCATCACGCCGGCGGTGAACAGCGCGCCCGCCAGCTGCGTTCGGCGGAAACACAGCAGCACGCCACCCACGATCTCCATCCAGCCCGCGAACATGCTGTAGGCGCGGCTGGCGCCCATGAAGGTCCAGAGCAGACCCATCGGAGAAGCCTCGCCGTAGCGCTTCAGGAGATGGCTGACATCGGGTGCCGGGAACTGCATCTCAAACACCTTCGCCAAGCCGTAGCTGAACATCGCCGACGCAAGCACGAAGCGCATGGCGATCCACAGACCATCGTGAAGGCGCGGGTAACTCACGCGCGTGCGGTCCAACGCGGTCCAGACGAGCGCGACTCCGAAAGCAAGGGCCAGCTCCGAGGCCAGTTGCACCCAGTTGAAGGTGGTGTCGCCGGATCCGTTGGGGAACACGGTGATGTCGACGCCGAAGACCACGCGGCCGATCCACACGTAGAGCGGCTGCCTGGCGAGGTCGATCCATCCGCCCACCACCTCACCCAGCGGCACCAGGCCGCAGAGCGCCGACGCGAAGGCGAGCAGGAAATACACGAACAGCAACCGGAACGCGATGCGAGTCATCCAGTGCCAGCCGGTCGAGGGGTGCGTGTCGTGCATCGGTCGGTTCCCGCCAATTCAGGCTAACAGCGAAGCCTGAACTCACTGCCTGACCGGCACCGCATCCATCGCGACCCGAACACTGACGAAGCCCTCCCAGGATGGCCTCGTCGCTGTTCGGTTCGCGGAACGGCAGTATGGTGCGGCATACCCGTTGCTGCCGCCGCGATAGACGCGATCGGTTCCCTGTGAAGGGCCAGTCGGATCAATCGCGGGGCCACCGGAGTACCTCTCGTACCAGTCGGCGCACCACTCCCACGCGTTGCCGTGCATGTCGTACAAGCCCCACGCATTCGGCTTCTTCCGGCCGACCGGGTGCGGCTCGATGCCGCTGTTCTCCGCGTACCACGCGTACTCGCCGAGCATTCGCACGTCGTCGCCGAAGGCATATTCGCCCGGGCTGCCTGCCCGGCATGCGTACTCCCACTCGGCTTCGGTCGGCAGGCGATACACGCGGCCTGCGGCCCGCTCGTCAGGGAGTGCTGACAGGCGCGTGCAGAACTCGACCGCGTCGTTCCAGGAGATCCGATCGACGGGATGGTGTGCGCCGCCATCTTCGATGCCCGGGCCCTGGCCTAGGCTGGGATTGCGCCCCATCACCCGCTCGTACTGGGACTGCGTGACCTCGAAGGCGCCGATCCAGTAGTCGCGGGTCAGCGTGACGGCATGCGCGCGCTCGTCGCCATCGGCATTCGGGTTGCCGGGGCGCGAACCCATCACGAACTCACCCTTTGGAACGCGCACCAGCTTCATGCCGATGCTGTTGACGAACTCCCGCGACGAGGCGCCTGGATCGATCGGCACGCTGGCCGCCTGAGCGGCATCGGAAGCTCGTGGCTGGGTAGTCGCATCGCTCGGAGCCTGACAGGAGACGGCGAGGAGCGCGGTCTGCACGCAGGCAGCAAGCACGACTCGATTGAATGGGTTCATCATTGGACGCTCTCGCTTGACGGACTTCCTCTTCGACTGACTCGAATCGAAGTTGTGACGAAGGTTCGGTCGTTCAGAAATGCGCGACCATCGCTCCATACTACGCGGCCAGATAGTCCACGATCACCTTCGTGTCGGTGGTGTGCAGGCGGTCACCGAAGCGGTGAAAGTTCGTCGCGTCCACGAACCCGTGGCTCGCTGGGTCGAGCACGAGGTTCGGGCACCCCTGATGCGACTCGCCGACCAGTTGCACGATCTCGCGCCGCGGCCGTGGGTATGCGACGTAGCGAATGTCGAGCCGCGTGCGCAGCTCGGGGCAGCAGGCAAGCACGCCCTCAAGAAACGCGCAGTCGGGGCAGTAGTACTTCTTGCCCTCGCTGTCGCGGGCGCTGTCGGTGAATCCGGGTGTGAGCAGGAAGAGGATGTCCATGATTCGTGCGGAGAGTATGGGGATGTGAAACAACTCGAAACGGATCAGGGATTCGGAGTCGAAATTCGGCAGTTTTCGGCTGGAGCGGAATTGCGCCTCGTTTTGTTCGGTTCATACTGGAGGACATGAGCGTGACCGGAGAACAGATTCGAGAGCAGCTTCGCGTGATGCCGTTTCGGCCATTCCGCCTTCAAATGGTCGACCAGCGGACCTTCGAGGTGCACCACCCCGACTTCGCCATGGTGGTTCCAAACCGGCGCCACCTGATCGTGTTCTCGATGGAGAATCTGGAGAGCTGGTGCATGATCGATGTGGCGCTGATCGCGTCGCTGCAGCCGATCGACGAGCGACCCTCGGCATCGCAAGCGGCGTGACGCCCGCGGCCTCGTGCGCCTGCGTGTTCGTGCGTCAATTGCCGATCGTTTCGCTGCGTGATCGCCGCGCCGTCGTAAGGTGATCCCGAAAGCGAGGACACCATGAATCGGATCCAACGCTCCAAGGCCTGGCAAGGCGAGCCTGCACCGGCTGCAGGTCGATCCGCCTGAGTGAATCCTCGGATCACGCGCCGGAGAGCCTTGCCTCGATCGACACGCTCGGCAGCCGCGCATCACGCACCATGTTGTTCAGGCGCAGACCTTCACATGCGTGCACGATCCACGGGTTGCCCATGGCGCGGTTCAGCGCGCACGCGAGTCGGTGGAAGTTCCAGCCCGGATTGCCGTCGAGTTGATAGAGGCCGGGCGGAAAGCGCTCAAGCACATCGGCCAGCACACGCGCGGTGTCATCCAGGAACGAGCATGCCTGAAGCCAGCAGGTGCTGGCATCGATGCGTCCATGTTCGGCCTGCTGGCGCATGAGGTAGTCCACCATCTGGTTCCCACCCGGTCGCAGCGCGATCTGCCATCCCAGTCGAACGATGTGCGCGGCAGGATTCACCGCGCGCACGTGCCGCTCGCACGCAAGCTTGTAGCGGCCGTAATCGTCCTGCGGCTCGGGCACGGCGGAAACGCCATGCGGACCTGTCTGGTGATGTCCGTAGACCGACACCGAACCCGTGTAGAGGAAGGCGATCCCCCGCCGCGCGCAGCACGCGGCCATGTGCTCGGCCCAGCGCGGATCGCCCATGCCGCAGTGCACCAGCGCGGTGGCGCAGGAAGCATGGATGAAATCAACGACAGCGTGCTCGTCGTGTGGAGGCACCTCGTTGCGATCCCATGCGATCGTCTCACCGCCACGCCTGCGAAGTTCCTCCGCGAGCACGGGTGCGACCGTGCCATGCATGCCGGTGATCAGGGTGCGAGCGACAGTCATCGGCGAAGGGTAGATGACGCTGCCGGAGCCAGGGGATCGCAAGGAGTCTGCCACTAGACTCCTCGTGTGCTTGAGTCCCCCATATCGCTCCTCGGTCTGTTTCTGGTGGTGATCGCCTCGACGCTGGTGGTGGTGGGCGTGGGTGTGTTTCGGCGTGTATCGGTACCGTCATCAGTCGCGGAAATCCTGATCGGCATCGTGATCGGGCCGTCCATACTCGGCTGGGCGCATCCGCAGGATTGGGTAATCCGCGTGATGGCCAATTTCGGCATGGCGTATGTGCTGTTCATTGCCGGTCTGGAGCTGGACCTGCGGGTGCTTCGGCATCGACGGGTGTTTGCGCTGCTGCTTGGGTACGCACTCACGCTCGTGCTTGGGGTCGCAGCCTGCTGGATACTGCATTGGGTTGTGGCGATGGAGTCCCCGCTCTTCGTGACGATTGCGCTGTCGTCCACGTCGCTCGGCATTCTCACGCCGATCCTGAAGGAGCGCGGCCTGCTTCATCATGAGTTCGGGCAAATCGTGCTTGGGGCCTGCGCAATCGCCGAGGTCATGTCGATCACGTTCCTTTCGATTTTTTACGCGACGAATCATGCAACCCCGATGCAGCAGGCTGGCCGCGTGTTGGGCATCGTGCTGCTGGCGGCGCTGATCGCGGCGTTCATGGCGTGGACCGCGGGCAGTCGCTGGATGCGAGAACACTTCCCGCGCGATGAGCGGCCCACCACGCAGATTCCAATGCGCCAGACCCTCGTGATTCTCATTGGGCTGGTGGTGGCTGCGCATGGCATAGGTGTGGAGGTGATCCTGGGTGCGCTGGCTGCCGGCATCGTGGTGGGTGCAGTGCGCACACGCAACAGCCTGACCGCGCTGTACTACGCCAAGGTCGAGGCAATGGGATTCGGCCTGTTCATCCCCGTGTTCTTCGTGTCGGTGGGAATGTGCTTCGATCTTGGAAGTCTGGTGGCCTCAAGCAGCAGTCTGGTGAAGGTGCCGATGTATCTGACGCTGCTGCTGCTGGCACGTGGGCTACCGGCGATGCTGGCGTACGGGCACATCATGACCCTGCGGGAGCGCGTGTCGGCGGGATTTCTTCAGGCCACCAACCTGTCCTTCATCGCAGTGGCCACGGCGGCAGGGCTTCAACTTGGCGTGATCAGCACGGCAGATGCCAGTGCGCTGGTGGCAGCGGGCATGCTGTCGGTGGTCACTTTCCCGCAAGTCGCGAGCTTGATCGCTGGAGGGTCGGTGAGGGCGGATGCACCAGACCCCGACGCAAGGACGAGCTGATACCCAGCCTGAAACCCGCTGGGGGACCAGATGCTGGATTTCCGCCCGCCGCTCATTTTTTTTACGGCTGCACTTGCCTGCATCAAAATCAGGCCTATGGTGGCGATGCAATGAAGTCGTCCGCCAGTCCTTGCTCCCGGTTCCAGTCGACTCACATGGCATGTGCCATGTGCGCCTGCTGGTGCCATGGCATGGATCACACCTGCATGCACGATTGCTTCATGCATTCGCAGGATCGAGCAGGACCACGACGGACTCGCTGAGCGCACGCATCACGCAGCCCGATCGACCAAGGCCCTGCTCGAAAGCAGGGCCTGTTTCGTTCTTGGGCCACATCAAGGAATCGGAGACACGCCATGGAATCCATCCCAGAACCCGCACGCTTCGAGCAAACCGAGTTGACCGCCCGCCGCAACGCGTCCGCAGCAAGGCTGAGCGCCGGCCTGCACGCGCGTTTTGACACCCTTCCACCGGTGGATGATCTGATGCCCGAGCGCAACCGACTTCGTCTTCGACCGGGGTCGTTGCCGGTGGCTGCTGCCTGCCTCGCCAGCACGCTCACGGAGGGTTGCACCATCGTGGCCGAGATGTCCGGGGGCGTTCGAGTGCTCGATGATCGCGCGCTCGCAGCACTGGTGCGAGAGGGTTCGCTGCAAGCGCGGGCGGCCGTACGGCTTGCTGCGCCACCCGAGTGCGTGGACCAGACGGACCTGTTGGCGGTAGCGCGTGCCTTACGGCTTGAACAGGATCTGCTCGAGTCCGATGTCCGGGCGCTCTGGACCCTGCAATCCCTCGACGAGGAACTCGTGCTCCAGAGTCTGGACCCTGCCGCTCCCCTTTGTCTGGTCTCGGAGGCAATCACCGGCTATGCACAGGTCCAACTGACAGAACGACGCCTGCCTCGCCTGCCGCGGCGCCTCACCTGCGAACTGCTGCAAGCCGTCACGATGGAGATCATGCCAGACGACACCAAGGTCTGGGGTGGTTTCCTGGAGATCGGCGTGCGACTTGGCGCAGGACCTGCGAATCGCGACTGCGAACGAACGATCGTGTTCGATCGCCCGAGCGCGACCTGGCACCTGGGCGCGTGACGTTTGCGGCGGGAGAGGGTCCTTGAAAGCGAAGACCCAATGCGTCGAAATGCCTGAAAGCGTTCGACCCGCTCCGCAACACCCTGTTGCCTGTGGCACTGGCATTTCGTGCATGCAAGGGTTGATCCTGATTGCCGAGCGCCTTGAGCACAAGTGCGGCGGCGGAACCGGAAATACGGTCGCGACACTGGCGATCATCGGCGTGGTCGTCGTGGCGATCCTGGGGCGGTTCATCACGCACGGCATGGACCGCTCACGCATCGAGAAGTGCGCAGGCGAGCAAGGATGGGAGCTGCGCGGCTGCCAGTGGAAGCTGCTCAGACCAGGCTGGTTCGACAATTCGCGGGAGCGGATCCATTCGATCACCTCTCGCGGTGGACAAGGCCACGCACACAGCGCGTTCGCGAAGACCTCCGTGCTGGCGGGGGTGTACCTGACCGAAGACCGCGTGGAAGGCTGAGCGCACAACAAAGATCCCCGGCCTGTGCCGAGGGGCTTGGTCTTGCGAACACTACGACTGTGTCGAGTCAGCCCACGTCGAACCGATCCAGCATCATCACCTTGTTCCACGCGGCCACGAAGTCGTTCACGAACTTCTGCTTCGCATCGTCGCAGGCGTAGACCTCGGCCAGCGCTCGCAGCTGCGAGTTGCTGCCGAACACCAGATCGACGCGGCTCGCGGTGAAGCGGACCTGACCAGTGGCGCGGTCGCGACCGTTGAACAGTTCCTCGTCACTGCTGGCAGGCACCCAGTCGATGCCGATATCGAGGACGTTCACGAAGAAGTCGTGCGTGAGGCGGCCCGGGGTCTTGGTGAACACACCCACGTTGGAGCCGTCGAAGTTCGCCCCGAGGGCGCGCATGCCACCCACCAGCACGGTCATCTCGGGCGCGGTCAGCGTGAGCAGATCGGCCTTGTCCACCAGCAGGTGCTCGGCGCGCGTGGGCATGCCGTGTGCCAGGTAGTTGCGGAAGCCATCCGCCACCGGCTGCAGCACCTTGAAGCTCTCGGCGTCGGTCTGCTCGACCGTGGCGTCGGTGCGGCCCGGCGTGAATGGGACGGTGACGGTGAAGCCGGCGTCCTTTGCGGCCTTCTCCACCGCAGCGCAGCCTGCAAGCACGATCAGATCCGCCATCGAGACCCGCCTTGCGCCGCTGGCCGCGTTGAACTCCTTCTGGATGACCTCGAGCGTCTTCAGCACCAGTGCCAGCCCCGCGGGGCTGTTCACCGCCCAGCCGTTCTGCGGCGCCAGGCGAATGCGAGCGCCGTTGGCACCGCCACGCTTGTCGGTGCCGCGGAAGCTGCTCGCCGAGGCCCACGCGGTGGTGACGAGTTGCGACACGCTCGGGCCGCTCGCAAGCACCTTCGCCTTCAGCGCGGCGATGTCCTGCGGGTTGATCGATTCACCCTTCGCCTTCGGCACCGGATCCTGCCACACCAGATCTTCCCTCGGCACCAGCTTGCCCAGATAGCGTGACTTCGGACCCATGTCGCGGTGCGTGAGCTTGAACCACGCACGCGCAAACGCGTCGGCGAAGGCAGCCGGATCCTTGTGGAAGCGGCGCGAAACCTTCTCGTACGCCGGATCCATGCGCAGCGACAGGTCGGTGGTGAGCATGACCGGCGCGTGGCGCTTCGATGCGTCATGCGCGTCAGGCACCAGCGTGGCGGCGGCCGGATCGGTCGGAATCCACTGGTGTGCGCCAGCCGGGCTCTTCGTGAGCTTCCACTCGTACTTGAAGAGCAGGTCGAAATAGCTGGTGCTCCACTTGGTGGGTGTGGTGGTCCATGCGCCTTCAAGGCCGCTGGTGATGGTGGCCGCGCCGTTGCCCGAACCGTAACTGTTCTTCCAGCCGAGGCCCATCTCCTGCAGCGCCGAACCCTCTGGCTCGCGCCCCACGAACTTGCTTGGATCCGCTGCACCATGCGTCTTGCCGAAGGTATGGCCGCCCGCGATGAGCGCCACGGTCTCCTCGTCGTTCATGGCCATGCGGGCGAACGTCTCACGAATGTCGTGCGCGGCAAGCATGGGATCGGGATTGCCGCCCGGGCCCTCGGGGTTCACGTAGATCAAGCCCATTTGCACCGCGGCGAGCGGATTCTCGAGCACGCGATCGCCCTGATAACGCTGATCGGCGAGCCACTGCCGCTCGCTGCCCCAATAGGTTGTGTCGGGTTCCCACAGATCCTCACGACCGCCACCGAAACCAAAGGTCTTGAAACCCATCGATTCAAGTCCCTCGTTGGCCGCAAGAATCATGAGATCGCCCCACGAAAGTTTCTTGCCGTACTTGCGCTTCACGGGCCACAGCAGTCGCCGCGCCTTGTCCAGGTTCGCGTTGTCAGGCCAACTGTTCAGTGGCGCGAAACGCTGCATGCCCGAACCGCCGCCGCCACGGCCGTCGCTCACGCGATAGGTGCCTGCGCTGTGCCAGGCCATGCGGATGAAGAACGGGCCGTAGTGGCCCCAGTCGGCGGGCCACCATGCCTGCGAGTCCGTCATGAGCGCGTGAAGATCCTTGCGCACGGCGTCCAGATCGAGCGACTTGAACTCGGTGCGGTAGTCGAAGCCGAGCCCCATCGGGTCGCTCTTCACCGAGTTGCGCGCCAGAGGCATGAGGTCGAGTTGGTTTGGCCACCAGGTGCGGTTGGTGGCGCCTTCGACGGTCGTGCGCTGGAACGAGCCCGAGAACGGGCACTTGGACGGGGCGGTACTCATGGACTTCTCTCCTGTGATGCTGAATTTGGGTTATGAAGCCTAGCACGGCTGCCCACTGCACACGTGGTCCGTTGAGGGCCATTCACGGTCTCGCGATGGGCCAAGCGCACGCGCTACCCTCCGCACATGCTCGACCGAATCCTCGAACCGACCACCTGCGCGCAGTGCCTGACCATGGCCATGCTCGCGATCCTGTTCCTGCAGTCGGGGCTGGACAAGGTGTTCGACTTCCAGGGCAACCTGGCCTGGCTGACCGGCCACTTCGCGAAGAGTCCGCTCCGTGGCGTGGTGGTGCCGATGCTGCTCTCCATCACCGTGACCGAGGTCGCGGCCGGCGCCCTTTCGGCGGCCGGATTGCTACACCTCGTCATCCACGACACCACCACTCTGGCGCTGTGGGGCGCGCGCCTGGCCACGCTGAACATCGTGATGCTGTTTCTGGGGCAGCGAATCGCGAAGGACTACGCGGGCGCGGCCTCACTGATCCCCTATTTCATTCTGTGCGCGGGCGCGCTGGTGCTGCTGGCGGCCTGAGGCGGAATCAGAGACGCGGGGCGGGATCGCGGAATTCGCCGGGAAGCATGCGATAGATAAGTCGCGGGCTCGGCACGCCACCCACCATGACCTGCTGACGGTCATTCAGCGTGGCGCCGATGCGTTCGAGCGCCTTTTGCGAACGCGCATTGCCCGGGCTCACGTGGAACCAGACCATGCGCGCCCAGCGGAACGCATGGTCCAGCATGAGCCTCTTCATCTGGCGGTTCATGCCACCACCCCACTGATCCCGGCGAAGAAACGAGTAGCCGATCACCACGCTGCGGTCGGATGGGTTCCAGTCGTAGAAGCGGCTGGAACCGATCACGTTGCCGCTGGGCGCGTGCAACGCCACCAGCCCCCCTCCGCACGACAGCGCGCCGGCGAAGAACTTCTCGAACACGGCGCGCTCATGGCGGTTGGTCTCGGAGTGCTGCGCCCAGATCAGCGGATCGTTGGCCGCCGCATGCAATGCGTCGAGATCATCGGCGTGGATCGGACGAAGCGTGAGACTCTCACCGTGAAGCGTGGGTTGCCAGTCGGGCATGAGGCTCGGTGGAACGTGGCTCACAAGATCGATCAGCCTACAGACGTCCGTCGAGCGCAACGGACCGCTGTCGACCAGCCCAGGGTGCTCCAGAGAGGCTTCGGGTTGCCCCACCCCAGCATTCGCGACCCGCGCAAGTGCCTTGGAATCAACTCTCAGCCTGATACGATATTCGCATGCAGATCTCCACCCTGCGCTGGACCCCTGCATCGAATTGGACCGGCGAAACGGACCTTGCGGACGCGCACCTGGTGCTTGTCTTCGGCGAGCACGGCCACTTCCACACGCCGGAGTGTTTCGACGCATTGCGCGCGAAGTTCCCGACCGCAAGCATCATCGGCTGCTCATCCTCGGGAAATCTGCTTGGATCGCAGATCACCGATGGAGACGTGCTGGCGACGGCCGTTCGCTTCGATCGAAGCTCGGTGCGACTGATCGGCGCCCAGATCCAGCCAGGCGAGGACGTGTCCGCGCGCGCGCGCGAACTTGCGCTGAAACTCAAGTCACCAGAACTGAGGCACGTGATTGCGCTGTGCGACGGTCTGAACGTGAGCGCGACCCAACTGGCCGACGGCCTGAACGCCTGTGGCGTGACCGTGACCGGAGGTCTTGCCGGAGATGCAGACCGCTTCCAGGCCACGTGGGTCATGGCGGACAGCCCTGCCCGTCAGAATCAGGTCGCGCTGCTGGGCCTGTACGGCGACATCGCCGCCAAGAGCATCTTCTGCACCGGCTGGACCGAGTTCGGTGCGGAACGCCTGGTCACCCGCGCGACTGGCAAGGTCGTGTACGAGATCGACAGCCAACCTGCGCTGGGGCTGTACAAGAAGTACCTCGGCGAACTGTCCAGCAGCCTGCCCGCCAGCGGCATGCGGTTCCCGCTCAGCATCACCACAAAGCCGAGCGGACACACGCTCACGCGCACACTGCTGGCGGTGGATGAGGCTGCACAGAGCCTTACCTTCGCTGGCGAGGTGCCCCAAGGCAGCACCTGTCGGCTCATGCGCACCAACATCGACCACCTGATCACAAGTGTCGACACCGCCTCCAGGGCGGTCATCCCGGCAAAGCGCGACACGGCCCTCTGTCTGGTCTTCACCTGCGTGGGGCGGCGGATCGTGCTGGGCCAGATGGTGGACGAGGAGCTGGAGGCCGCGCAGCGCCAACTGGGTGATCAGGTCGTGATGACCGGCTTCTACTCGTACGGGGAACTTGGGCCGCTGGGCAAGGGTCTGGTGTGCGACCTGCACAACCAGACGATGTGCATGACCACGCTGCAGGAGTAGGCCCCTGTCGAAGCCCTACCACCGACTGCTCGCGCGACAGCTCCGACGAGTGATGGGTCCTGACTTCACGCCCGATGACCGTCTCGGCGCGCTGCTTGAGCTGGTGAACGACTACTACGAACAGGTCGAGCGCGACCGCGTGCTGATCGAGAACGCACTGGCGGTGAACTCGGAGGAACTCGAGTCGCTCTATGAAAAGCTCCGTGAGCGAACCGACGCCGAGCGTGCGGTGCTTCGCAGCCTGACCACATCCGTGCCAGATCTGCTGTTCGTGAAGTCGGTCGATGGCGTATATCGCACCTGCAATCACGCCTTTGAACGCATGCTGGGGCTGCGGGAGGATCAGGTGCTGGGTCGGACCGTGCACGATGTGCTGCCGGGTGAGATGGCGGATGAGGTCACCCGGATCGAGCAGGAAGTGCTGTCTTCGCGAGCACCGGACCTTCGGGAGCAATGGATCGAGCTTTCCAATGGTGAACGGCGCTGTCTGGAGATGCTTCGCGCTCCCTACTTCGCCAGTGACGGAACCACGTTGGGGCTCGTGGGCATCGGCCGCGATGTGACGCAGAAGAAGCAGGCGGACGACCTGATCTGGAAGCAGGCGAACTTCGACACGCTCACCGGGTTGCCAAACCGTCGCATGCTGCGCGAGCGGCTGGAGCACGAGATCCGACAGGCCGATCGCGCCCGCTGCTCGGTCGGCGTGCTGCTGATCGATCTGGACCACTCCAAGGAGATCAACGACACGCTGGGCCACAAGGTGGGCGACGACCTGCTGGTCGAGGCGGCGCGCCGGATCAGCGCCTGCACCCGCGAGTCGGACACGGTGGCACGGCTCGGCGGTGACGAGTTCATCGTGGTGCTGACCCGGCTCAACGACGCGCGACACGCGGAAAACGTGGCCTCGAAGATCATCGCTCGGCTGGCCGAACCCTTCCAGCTGCAGGACACCGTCGGCTACGTGTCGGCCAGCGTGGGTATCACCACCTATCCACAGGACGCTCAGGATGTGGAGGACCTGCTCAAGAGTGCCGACCAAGCGATGTACGTGGCCAAGCGTCAAGGTCGCAATCGCTTCAGCTACTTCACCCAGAGCCTGCAGACCGCCGCGTACGAGCGTCAGCGCCTTGTCAACGATCTGCGTGAGGCGATCGCGCAGGGTGCCTTCCATCTGCACTTCCAGCCGATCGTGGATGTGGCGACGGGCCACATCCACATGGCGGAGGCACTTGTGCGGTGGGACCATGCGGTGCGCGGCGCGATCCAGCCCGAGGAGTTCATCCCGATGGCGGAGGAGACCGGCCTGATCGTGCAGCTCGGGGACTGGGTCTTCCATGAAGCCGCACGATGGGCCGAACGATGGGCCGCACTGATTCCCGGATTCCAGGTGAGCGTGAACGTGTCACCCGTGCAGTTCCGCGCTGAGGCGGCCAGGTCACGTGCATCGTGGATCGCTCGGGCACGTGACTCCTTGATGCCTCCGCACAGTCTAGTGATCGAGATCACCGAGGGCCTGATCCTGCACACCGACGTCGACGTGATGTCCGTGCTCGCCTCGCTTCGCGCGGCAGGCATCGAGGTGGCGATCGACGACTTCGGAACCGGCTATTCGTCCCTGGCCTACCTGCACCGCTTCGACGTGGATCTGCTGAAGATCGATCAGGCGTTCGTGGCCTCGCTGGACAAGGATGGCGGCGAGACCGCCCTCTGCGAGGCCATCATCGTGATGGCGCACAAGCTCGGCGTGAAAGTGGTCGCGGAGGGCGTGGAGACGCAGCGTCAGGCGGACCTGCTGGCTGGCGCGGGATGTGACTCCATGCAGGGCTACCTGTGTTCGCGACCCATTCCCCCGGAGCAGCTCGAGGCGATCCTGCGTCACGGCGCGCACGGCCGCTGACGAAACGCGGCGCATCAGCCCGCCGAATATGCCGGCCACTCGACACCCTGCAGGTGCTTCTCGTAGTTGCGAAAACGCGCAACGCTGGTGGCGTAGAGCGGGCGATTCACCTGGTCATAGCTCAGCGTGCGTACCGCGCGCGTGGACTCGTGGAATCGCGTGCAGGCGTCATCCCAGGGAAGCCCCAGGAACGACACGAGCGCCGGGAATGCAGCCCCAGGATCGGTGACCAGCTGCTCGTAGCGCATGTCCAGCATCGGCAGGTCGGTCTGGCTGCGCCAGTGCGACATGAGCCGCTCACTCTCGCGCCATGCGGCGGCGATCCAGTCCAGTCGCGTGGTCCATGGATACGTGGCGTTGTTGAAGCCCCCCATGAAGCAACTGATCGCCACGTCGCGCGGATCGCGCCGCGCATGGATGATCCGCGTGCGCGGAAAGAGCAGCGCCAGCAGCCCGATCATGCGGTTGTTGCTGAGCGCCTTGTTCACCACCCTGGACTTGCCGGGCGCCCGACGCGTGCACATGTCGAGATAGGACTTGGAGGCGTTCCGGAAGGCGCGCTCGCGCATCGGGCCAAAGCAGTCAGGAGCCGGAAGATCTGGCTTCCACGCCCGCTCCAGTTCGCCGGCGAAGACCTCGACGGTCTTGATCTCGCCCACGCCAGCGGCCTGCGGATGGGCATCGATCACGCGATCGAGCAAGCTAGTCCCGCTCCGTGGCATGCCCGCGATGAAGACCGGGACCTCGCTATCGACGCCACTGCTGGGAAAGTCGCGCATCGCCTCGCGTGTCCAGATGCGCATGAGTCCGTCGACCGCGTCGCGGTAGGCGGCGGGATCGAACGGCGCCTGCAGAATGGCGTTGGCACGCGCGGCCGACTCAAAGGCCTCGTCGAACCGGTGCATGCGGTCCAATGCCTTCGCGCGCAGGTACCACCCGCGGCGAACGACCTTCGGGTTGGCGCACGCCTTCAGGATCGTGGCATCGAGCGCATCCACCGCCTCGGCGTGGCGCTGTCGCTGCACCAGCAGGACGGCGTGCAGGTGCGCGATCCGATCCATGATGGCGGCGTCGAAACCGCGTGTGTCGGTACGCAGGTCGGCGAGCGATACCTCCGCCTCGTCGATGCGGTTGGCGGACTCGAACGCCTCGGCCATGAGCATGCGTGCGGGTGCATGACCGGGCGTCAGCCGAAGGATCTCGCGACAGCGCGCGATCGACGCATCGGTGTTCCCGGCGCGCATGTCGCCAGTGGCCAGAATCAGCAACGTGTCGGGATGCGAGTGAATGGATTCGGCGGACGCCGCCCATCGCAACGCCGCGCCGAGATCACCGCGATGTCGTTCTAGCATGGCGCGATAGCGCATGAAGTCGGCGTCACGAGAGCCCGGTCGTAGATACCGATCCGTGATCGCGATGGCCTCGGCCAGACGGGCGGCGCGGGCAAGTTCGGTGGTCCGGCGGAGATCGTCAAGGCGGCGCGCCCCCGACGGCACGCTCACCGGTCCTGGCCCTCGCGCAGTGCGCGCGCAAGCGATAGCAGATCGGTGGCGGCGCTGGACCCGGCGACCGCGGACAGCGCGATGAGCAGCGGGATCATGAGCACGATGGGTGAACCCAGCTGCTCGATCGATTCGTTCAGCTCGCAGAAGAACTGGTTCGCCACGAACATCGCGACCACGAGCGCCATCTCCACGCCAGCAGTCGTGGACCAGAAGCCGTCGCCGAGCACTCGCCCAGCCTCGTTCTCGCGCGTGACCACCTGAATGCACTTCGCGCAGTACAAGATGCCGCCAATGAGGAGCGTGATGCGCGCGGCCAAGGCGCCGCCCTGCAGCGTCTCGTCGCCCAGCACGCGACGGCCCAGCGAGAGCACCGCCAGCATCGCAAAGAGCGCGAACAGCATGGTCAGACGCAGCGGCTCGCGGTTCTGAACCTGCCGTCGGATCGCGTCAAGCGCTGGGTCGGTGAACCGTCTTTCCATGTCGAGGTGCTCATCTTACGGCTCGTCGATCGGATGTGGGCCGGCGCGCGATGCTTTCACTTCTGGACCGGGGATTCATCATTCCATCCACGGAGCAAACCACCCATGTCCACCCCCGCCATCAAGGCGATCCTCGCCAAGTTCGACCTGTGCAAGGCGGATTTCGTGCGTATCCGCGCCGCGGCGCCCTTGCTGAAGAGGGACCTGGACGCGTTCATCGAGGACTTCTATCGATGGATATCGACGCGCCGCGAGTACCCGATCTCCTTCGGCTCGAACCCCGCGCCGCTGGAGCGCATGAAGCAGATGCAGTGCGCGAACTGGGTCGGCTTCCAGGAGTTGGAGGTGGACGAGGCTTGGATCGAGGTGCGACGACACGTGGGCGCCTTGCACGGGCACCTCGACCTGCCGAACGACATCGAATTTGCAGGCATGTCCGTCTCCGCGAACCTGATGGCGCAGAGACTGCGCGCCGCCAAGTCGGCGGTGACGGATGTGGACCAGACGTTCAACTCGATCAACAAGCTCCCTCTCCGGGACATCTTCGTGGTGATCGACGAGATCGCGCGGATCTACCGGGAGAAGGTCTCGGCCAGCTCGAAGGCGCTGATGGAGGTGTCGACACCGGTGAAACCGATCTGGGAGGGCATCCTGCTGCTGCCGCTGCTGGGCATCCTGGACTCGCAGCGCACACAGGAGGTGATGAACTCGACGCTCGCCAAGATCGCCGAGACCCGATCCAAGGTGTTCGTGATGGACATCAGTTGCGTGAGCACGATCGACGAGACCATCCGCGAGGTCACGCTGTGCCATCATGCGCGCTGGGACGGCGCGGGCTATCCCAAGCGCGAGGAGATCGCGCAGATGCTCCAGCAGCTTGGTGTCGACGCGGCGGAGGTTCCCGAGCCACGCGGCGAGAGGATTCCGCTGCCCGTCCGTCTGGTGGCGATCACCGACATGTTCGACGCGTTCATGTCGAAACGCGCCTACTACAAGGAGGCGTGGACCCTGGATCGGGTTCGTGCCGACATGGAACGCTGCAAGGGCACGCACCTCGACCCGGAACTGGTGGAACTGTTCCTGGCTGAGTTCGAGGAGTACTGCTTGATCCACGCCACGATCCGGGAGTGACGCAGCGCACTCAGGTGCGGTGAGACTCCCGACGCTTGCGATCCAGGAAGGCCTCGGGAGGGATCGCGTCGCACAGGCCCCGGCCCTGCGCAAGCGGACAGCCGAACTCGCGAAGCATGTTCAGCTGTTCGGGCCGCTCCACCCCCTCGGCCGTGCAGTCGAGCCCCAGATCCCGACTCAGTGCGATCACGCTTCGCACCACCGCGCGACTCGCCGCGTCCTCTTTGATCCCCAGCACGAACTGCCGATCGATCTTGATCCCCTTGAAGGGGTGGTGCAGCAACGTGCTGAGCGACGCGTAGCCGGTGCCGAAGTCGTCGAGCACCAGCCGGATGCCGGCCTCTGCGAGTTCCCGCAGCGCCTTACCGGCACGCACCTCGTCGCCAAGCAGCGCAGACTCGGTGAGTTCACAAGCGACTTGCCCATGATCCACGCCGGCCCCTGCCAATATGTCCAGCAGTTCCTTCACGAAGCCTTCGTGCTGAAGCTGCAGCGGGGACACGTTGACGTTGAAGACATACCCCTCCATTTCCGCGCCCCACGACCCGATGCGATCGAACACATTCTGGAAGAGATGTCGCCCCAGCTCGCGGATATTTCCAGTGCGCTCGGCCGCCACGATGAACTCGGCCGGACCGATCGACCCGAGGTCTGGGTGACGCCAGCGAGCCAGTGACTCGGCACCGACCATGCGGCCACGATCGAGGTGATAGATCGGCTGGAAGTGCACCGATATCTCGTTGCTTCGACGCTCAAGTGCCCGAACCATGTCGATCACGATCTGCTGTTCGCGACGACGCGCGCCGGCGATGGCACGGTCGTGCACCTGCACCCGCGCTCGGCCCGAGCGCTTGGCGTGATACATGGCCAGGTCCGCCTGATGGATCACGTCGGCCGCAGCGAGACCGCAGATGCCGATCGCAAGACCCACGCTGCAACTCACGTGCAGCCCCTCGATCACGCCACCGCGCAATGGACGAACCACATCCGCGACAAGCTTCTCCGCGAAAGCGTGGGCGGTCGCGAGGTCCGCATCCAGCAGGACGACGAACTCGTCCCCGCCGAGGCGTGCCGCCACGCCGTCCTCCGGCAGCAAGCCATGGATACGCTGCCCAATCGAGCGCAACGTCTCGTCACCCGCCAAGTGGCTCAGCGAATCGTTGATCACGCCGAAGTGGTCGAGGTCGATGAAGAGCACGGCCACCGTGCCATCGGAACGATCCAGCCGCTCCTGTAGCACCCGGAAGAGTTCCGCGCGGTTCAGCAGACCAGTGAGCGCGTCGCGCGTGGCGAGCTCCAGACGCTGACGCTCGAGTTGTGCGGCAGTGATGCGGCTGCTGGTCATCGCGGCGATCGCGACGAAGAGATCACGATGCCATTCCGTGAAGAACCCCAACGCCGAGTGCTCACTGTCGATCACGCCAATCACCCGGCCGTCGTGGAAGATGGGGACCGCAAGTTCGGCGAGTCGGATCTCGTCGTCGGGCACGTAGCGCATGTCGCTGCGCGTGTCGCGCACCAGTTCCACCTCTCCCGAGGCCGCCACACTGCCGACGATGCCACGGCCGATTTGTAGGCGGATCGGGTTGAAGATCTCGCGCTCGCGGGGATTCTTGGGGCCGTGCGCCGCGCGCTGGACCAGATCGCCGCGCTCCGGATCGACCAGGTAGATCACGCAATCCTCGAGGTCGAGACGCGCCACCGCCAGCCGCGCCACATCCCACAGGATGTCATCGATATCGCGCCGATGATCGAGCAGCGTGCGGGAGAAGTCCTGCAGCACCCTCAGGTCACGCACCCGCCGCTGCAGTTCAGGCAACGACTCCAGCATGGCCTCCTCGGCATTGGAAGCGCCTTCCGTATGGGGCTCGCCGGCCATGCGGTGAAGGGTACGCCGATGGGAAATCGATGCAGAATCCACGCGAAAACCGTGTTCGGGGGGCTGCCCGGGGTAGTCTCCATCGGCGTGGTTGTGCCTTCCGCGGTTCGTCCAGTGGACACCGCGGTCTCGGAGACGCACCTGTTCCGAAGACCCGATTGCGCCCGTTGCGGCGCAAGGAGCCCGACCCCACGCATCTCTCAATCCGCGTCGCGATTCCCCTGTTCGCCTCGTGCTCGATGCTTGCCGGCGCGAAGGACACAGGGCGTGCCCAAGACACCCGCGCCGTGGCCGGACCCGCAGCCGCAGAGGTGGATGTGCGCGAGGCCTAGCGCGAGCGCCGCAACGCCGAATGACATGAGCTACGGCGTGTTGTGGGGACTCAACAACACCGCCCAGATCGTGAACCGCGACCGCGGCACCGCTAATGCCGACATCGACGGCAACCTGGCTTGGGATGTGACCACCGGATCCACCACCATGGTGGTGGGCATGTGCGATTCCGGCATCCGCGGAACGCATGAGGACATCGCGGGGAATCTCTGGACCCATCCCGGCGAAACAGCCGTCAATGGTGTCGACGATGACGGCAACGGCTATGTCGACGACACCTGGAGCTTGGATTTCTGGAACAACGACAAGGACCCCACCGATGACAACGGTCATGGCACGCACACCGCCGGCACGGTCGGTGCCCGCGGCAACAACGCCAAGGGCGTCACGGGCGTATGCTGGAACGTGAGGATGGCGGGCCTCAAGATCGGCTCCGCAAGCCGATCGGTGTCGGTCTCTGCAGGCATCAGCGCGATCAACTATTGCATCACCAAGGGCATCAAGCTGAGCAATCACAGCTGGGGCGGCGGCAGCTTCAGCAGTGCGATGGATTCGGCCATCACGAATGCGCGTAACGCAGGTCACCTGCTCGTCGGCTCCGCCGGCAACAGCGGCCTCAACAACGACACCAGCCCGTCCGATCCCGCCAGCTACAGCCAGGACAACATCCTGTCCGTGGCCGCGACCGACAACGACAACCGGCTGGCGTCGTTCTCGAACTATGGCGCCACGCGCGTGGATCTTGGCGCACCCGGTGTGACCATCTACTCCACCTTCGGCAAGAGCAACACCTCGTACTCATAACTCAGCGGCACCTCGATGGTGGCACCGCATGTCACCGGTGTGGCGGCGCTCGTGTGGGGCGCAAACCCCTCGCTGAGCTATTCACAGGTGCGAAGTAAGAACCTCTCCACGGTGAAACCGATCTCGGCGCTGTCGGGCAAGACGGTGACCCGTGGCGTGCTGAACGCGAACAACGCCGTGCGTTGATGCTCGCCTGCGGGCGCTGTTCGACCGACTAGGCCAGCGCCTGAAGGCACTCGCGCGCGACGGATTCCGCCTGCCCCCGCAGTTCGGGGACCGCGGTGGTCTCCCACAGCGCGGGTCTGCGCAGCGAACCGATCACCCACAGACCGCCGCTCGATCGACCGGAACGCGCGAGCGGACGCCCCAGTGGATCGGTCTCGAGACCGAGCCCGATCGGATCCATGCGCGCCAGACCCGCGTCGATCAGTGACGCGGCGAAACGGTCCTCAGCATGGCCGGCGGTCGGACTTGGGCCTGTGCAGTTGATGGCCCATCGAGCCTCGATGATGCGCTCGGTCGAGGGCGTCCCCCGCTGGAACACCTCGACGCGTAGGCGCAGCGCATTGGCGTCGGCCTCGCCGGATCGGATTCGGCCTCGTACGGCCGTGAAGAAGCCCTTGGCGCGCAACGCCTCGATGCGTTCGCCGATCTCCGGCGCCATGCGATGTCGGTGCGCGTCCCAGATCGCGCGCACATGACGCATGAAGCGCCACTTCTCGACTTGCGACAGCGCGCTCCAGAGCCCATGCGTGTACGGACGAAGACCATCGATGACAGCGCGCCATTCCTGCGGCGGCGCACCTGCGGACCCCCGAATGACGCGACGGACGGCACCAAGCAGTCCCCGCACGCTCGTCACACGCCCGGAAAGCGCGAGATCGTTCAGCATCGGCATCGGGTCGACGGGAGGCTGCGGGACGAGTGCGTGCACCGCAGGCATGAGGCCGCTGCGGGAGACCAGCGTGACCGGCGCCAAGCGATTCGGCTGCCGCGCCGCCAGACTGAGCAGCTGGTCCATCGCCGTGAGGCCGGCCCCCACAATCACCACAGCCTCATTCGCGCTGATCGGATCGATCGCCCCTGGCCGCCAGGGATCCGCGATCCAGTGCTCGGTCGGACCCTTCCAGCGCCCGCCGAGCGGATCGCCTGGCGCGCGATGACCGGTCGCCAGCACGATCGCGTCGCATGGGATCGTCCGACCCGACGCAAGGTGGACTTCCCATGAACCATCAGGACGCTGCGTCGCGCGGATCGCCTCGTCATGCACGCGATGAAGTTCACAGCGCCCCTGTGCCGACGCCTCCACGCGGGCAAGCGTGTCCAGCAGGTATTCGGCGTAGAGCCGCCGCGGAAGGAAATCCGATGGCTGCGCCTCCGGTTTGCGTGCGCGCGCCCACTCCAGGAAGTCGTCGGGGCTCTCGGACCAGGCGCTCATGTTGCGCGCAGGCACGTTGAGCAGATGCACGGGATCCCGTGTGGCATAGGCCGCGCCTTGACCCACGTTGGGCCTGCGTTCGATCAGGTGCACCCGCAACGGAACGTGATGTCCGGCGGATCGCGTCAGCAGGTTCGCGGCGACCACGCATCCGGAAAATCCGCCACCCACGACACAGATGTCCTGCGAGGTCGCGGGCGCACCCGCACCTTGCATGCATTGCACATCCGCCGAGAGAGGCATGCGCGAAGTATGCCGGATTGCACGCTCGCTTGCGCAGCCGAAGCGGGGTTACCATCGCCGCTTCAGATTCATTGGCCCGTCCCCAAGAGGAGATTTCCATGCCGAGCCGCACCAACGCCGCTGCCGCCCGCACCCGTCGCGAAAGCGACTCGATGGGAGACATGCTGGTTCCACACGACGCGCTGTACGGAGCGACCACGCGACGCGCGGTGCTGAACTTCCCCGTGTCGTTCCGGCCCGTGCCGCTGGAGCAGATCGCGGCGCATGTGCTGCTGAAGCGCTGCTGCGCCGAGGCGAACGCGGATCTGAAGCAGATCGATCGGGCCAAGGCCAAGGCGATCGCCGGCGCATGCGACGAGATCCTTCGCCGGCTGGCCGATCCGAACGCGCACGGCCGTTTCCCGGACTTCATGCGCCACTTCCCGATCGACGTCTTCCAGACCGGCTCGGGCACCTCGACCAACATGAACGTGAATGAGGCGATCGCGAACGTGGCGAGTCAACGCGCCGGCAAGCCGATCGGCTCGAAACTCCCTGTGCATCCCAACGACCATGTGAACTACGGGCAGAGCTCGAACGACACCTTCCCCACCAGCATGCAGGTGGCGGGCGCGGTGCTGATCCAGGACGATCTGGTGCCGGCTCTGGAGGCGCTCGCGAAGGGGTTGCGCGCGAAGGCCAAGGCGTGGGATCGCGTGGTGAAGATCGGGCGCACGCACCTGATGGACGCCACCCCGATCCGCGTGGGCCAGGAGTTCAGCGGCTATGCGGCGCAGGTGGAGCTTGGCGTGAAGCGTGCGAAGACGGCGCTGGCCGCGCTTGCCGACAACCTGCCGATCGGCGGCACCGCCGTGGGCACCGGCATCAACGCGCACCCGAAGTTCGCGGCGAAGGTATGCGCGCGACTCTCGAAGGCGACCAGCGTTGCGTTCCGCGAGGCCGCGAACCACTTCGAGGCGCAGGCCACGCGCGACTGCGTGGTCGAGGCGCACGGCCAGCTGAAGACGATCGCCGTCTCGCTGAGCAAGATCGCCAACGACATTCGCTGGCTGGGCTCGGGCCCGCGCTGCGGCCTGGGCGAACTCAGCCTGCCGGCCACGCAACCCGGCAGCAGCATCATGCCAGGCAAGGTGAATCCCGTGATCTGCGAGAGCGTGATCATGGTCGCCTGCAAGGTGGCCGGCAATGACGTGACCATCACGGCGGGCGGCTTCGGCGGCGTGGGTTCGCTGCTGGAACTGAACACGGCCATGCCCGTGGTGGCCGAGTGTCTGCTTGAGTCGATCGAGCTGCTTGCCAACGTGAGCCGCACCTTCCTGGAGAGGTGCATCAAGGACCTCGAACTGAACGCCGCCGCGGCAGCCACCGTGGAGCGCAGTCTGATGATGTGCACCTCGCTGGCGCCGGTGATCGGATATGACGCGGCCGCCAAGGTGGCGAAGGAAGCCTTCAAGACCGGCGAGACGATCCGCGAGTACTGCCGCCGTACCGGGATCGTGAGCGACGCGCAGCTGGATCGGCTGCTCGACGCGACCGCCATGACGAAGCCCGGCGGCAAGGGTCCCGGCGGCGGCTGATCAGGTGTCCGGCGCGTTGTCGGGGATCGGCGGCGGCGGACGCTTGGCGTCCTTCATGCACTGCACGTTCAGGCTGATCGGGACACCACCCCACACCAGCGTGGAGGTGTCCTTGAACAGGCCGAAGTCGTCGACGCGGCGGAAGTTCGTGAATCCGTGCGACGTCAGGATTCCAACGAGCGTGCCGAGAGAGAACCCGGTCTTGTGGAAGTCATGGGGCTCGGTCTGGCCGCCCATGATCATGCGCTGCACCTCGAACTGGGCGTCCAGATTGTCGCGTGTCTGCATGTAGAGCTGACAGAGCACCTCAAGGTCCGGCACCGCCACGCGCAGCACGCCACCAGGCATCAGCACGCGCCAGGCCTCGCGCAACGCCATGCGCAGTTCACGGTGATACCCCAGGTGCTCGTAGACGTGGCTTGCGTAGACCTCCACCGCGCTCTCGTCGGGGAACATGGAGAGATCCGTCACGCTGGATCGCACATCCACGCCCGGGCGATCCTCCACGTTCACGATGAGCCAGTCCGGCTTCACTTCCCAGCCGCCAAGGTGAAGCTTGAGTCGCTGACCCTTCTGGAACGGTGGTGCGGGGTTGCTCATACGCTAATCCCTGGCGGCGTGGATCGTAGCGCGACACAACCATCGCGCCGCGATCCCATATCGTATATGCATGGGTGCCTGCGACGGAGATCCGCGACAGACGAACGTTGACGCGTCGCACGCGGAACCGAGGGATGCACGGCCTCTGTACCTGCGACCCCACATGCTGGTGCTGATCGCACTTGGCTACAGCTGCGGCGTGCCGCTGGAGATGAGCTTCAACCTGCTGCCCACGTGGGCCGCGAAAGCGGGCTGGAGCGTGGTGGAGATCGGTTGGCTGTCGCTCGCGAAGCTGCCCTACTCGTTCAAGGTGCTGTGGGCTCCCGTCACCGACCACTGCGGCGTTCCAGGCCTGCGCTGGCTGGGGCGCCGGCGCTCGTGGCTGGTGGCGGCGCAGCTGGCGTGCCTTGTGCTGCTTGGCGTGCTCGCGTGGAACATGGACGATCGCGGCGGCATGCTGGGCGTGAACGCGATGCTGCTGCTGACCGGACTCCTGGTGTTCGCGGGTGCCACCCAGGACATCGTGGCAGACGCCTATCGCGCCGAGGTGCTGCAGCCACGGGAATTCGGCGCCGGTGCCAGCATGTTCGTGACGGGTGCGCGCATCGCGAGCGTGGTGGGAGGCGCGGCGGCGCTCATCATCGCCAGCCGCATGGCCGAATCGGACGCGACGCGGCCGTGGGCGTGGGCCGTCGCGATCGGCGTGCTGACGGTCTCGACGGTGGTGGGCATGGCAGGTGCGCTCGTGGGACGCGAGCCGGAGCCGGCGGCCGGGATGGCGCACGGCTTCGCCGCGTCGGTCGCACAACCCTTCACGCTGTTCGCACAGGGCTGGGGGCGTCGCCTTCTGGTGCTGTTCCTGTTCGTGATGCTCTACCGCCTTCCAGACAGTCTGGGTGGTGCGATGACCTCGCCGCTGCTGGTGCAGGGTCTTGGCTACAGCACCGAGTCGATCGGATGGGTGCGACAGGGCTTCGGCGCCGGCATGAGCGTGCTTGGAGCGCTGGTCGGCGGCTGGCTGATCGCGCGCTGGGGAATCCCGCGATGCCTGTGGGTCTTCGGAGTCCTGCAGGCGCTTAGCAACGGCGCGTTCTGGCTGCTCGCGCTGAAGTATGGCGCGACGGTGGGTGTGAGGGCCGAGACGTCGGCGCCGGTCTCGTCGCTGATTCCGGCGATCGCCGTGGAGAACGGGTGCGGCGGCATGGTGGCGTGCGCCTTCGTGGCCTACATGATGAGCGCGTGCGATCGACGGGCCACCGCCACGCAGTACGCGCTCCTCACCTCGTTCATGGCGATCGGAAGCGCGATGAGTGGATGGGCAAGCGGCTGGATGGTCGCGAATCTGGACTACTCGCCGTTCTACGCCCTCTCGGTGGCCGCGGCCCTGCCTGGATTAGCCTTGCTTCCATGGCTCCGCCACACGCCCGGCTCCGAGACCTCGCGCTAGCCTGACCGCATGCTTCGACGAAGCATGCTGATCGCCACCATCCAGCTGGCACTCGCGACGAGTGCGGTGGCCGGCGTGGCGTCCGTCTTCATGCAGCGGGGCTCGATGGCCGGGCGGACCGCGTGGACCGCGCTGGTCGTGCTGATCGCGTCGGTCTGCCTGCTGCCCTTGAGCCGGCCGAACACCGATGGGCGCGTCTCGGCGCTGGAGATCCTGTGGAGCGGCTTCATCGGCGTGGGCGCCGCGCTCACGCTGGGACTGATCTGGAACGCGGCTCCCCTCGGTGCCGCACGCGATCTTCTGCTGGCGACCACCCTCTCCTGGACCGGATTCGGCATCCCGACAGCGATGGTGCTGTTGCCCGCCCTGCGACGCCGCGCCACGCCGACCGCCGTGAGCTATCCGGCCTCGTCGAGGGTCTCGGTGTTCGGCGCCGGTGCGAGCTTCCTGATCGCCGTGGGCGCAATGGTGGCGATGGAGCCGGCTGGATCGAATCGCACGGAGTTCGTGCCGTTCGGGTTCATCATCTCGATCCTGAGCGTGGTGCTCGCTGCGGCGAATCTCGTGAGCTTCCGACAGCCGCGGCCCCAGGACCAGGCGGGAACGATCGACCGGCTGGCGGGAACGCTCGGCGTGCTCGCGACGCTGGGCGCATGGGCCACCTTGATGGCGGTCGCGGCACTGGCGACGAACCTTCTGGAGCCACCGAACGCGGGATCGCAACTCGCTCGCGAGGCGCTGATGCAGCGCTTCCTGACGCCTGCGGTGGCCTGCACCGGTGTCTCGATCTCTGGCGCGCTGTGGTGCTCCTTGAGGGCCGTGCGCTTCCGCGGGTGGTCCGCAGTTCTGCCTCCAGCGACGACCGCTCTCACGCTAGCGCTGACGGGCCTGCTGACGGTCGCCTCGACTCAAGAACGCCCGCCGGATCTCGCCATACGCATCACGATCGCGCTCGGCATCATCGATGCGAGCGCTCTGGTGACCGTGGTTCTGGTGCTTCGGGCGCGGCGCTCCAGCCCGGACACCGAGGACTTCGTGAAGCCCATCGAGGGCCTTCCCATGAAGTGTCCACGATGCAGCGCGCCGCGCGTGGCGCAGCTGGGCGAGAGCGCGTGCGGCTCCTGCGGGTTGGTGCTGGTGCTTGCCGTACGCGACGATCTGTGTCCCGCCTGCCGGTACGACCTTCGGGGTCAGGCGAGCGGACCGTGCCCGGAATGCGGACGCGTGCGACAGATGCCCGCGTTGGCGACCGCGCCGATGAACTAGAGGAACAGGCTGGCGATCGCGCCCGTCATCCAGCAGGCCAGCGCGCCCGCCACCATGGCGCGAAGACCGAGCGCGGCGAAGTCACCCCGTCGCTGCGGCGCCATGGCGCTCAGGCCACCAATCTGGATCGCGATGCTGGGGAGGTTGGCGAAGCCGCACAGCGCGTAGGTGGCGATGCTCGCGGCGCGCCCACCGATCGAGCCATCCTGAATCGATCGTGCCAGATCGACGTAGGCCACGAACTCCGTCGCGATCACCTGCTGACCCATCAGCGAGCCGACCTTCGCGGCGTCGGGGCCGGTGCCAAGACACCAGGCAATCGGCGTGAAGACATAGCCCAGCAGATTCTGGAAGGTGAAGACCGGCAGCCCGTGGGTTGCACGCCATTGCGCCACGGAGGGAAGCTCGCTCAACGCCGCGATCGGCCAGTTCAGCAAGGCCAGCAGCGAGACGAACGCGACCAGCATGGCCCCCACGTTGAGCGCCAGACGCAGGCCGTCGGTCGCGCCCTCGGCGGCCGCGTCCATCACGTTCACGGTGGTGCGCGGCAGCGAGCGAAGCGCGTCGAGCGACTCCGCGCGCAGTGTCTCCGTCTCGGGAAGCATGAGCTTCGCCATCACGATGCCCGCCGGGGCGCTCATCACGCTGGCGATCATGAAGTGCTTCGCGACCTCGATGCGCATGGCGGGATCGTCGCCCCCGACTATGCTGATGTACGCGGCCATCACGCTGCCGGCGATCGTGGCGAATCCGCCCACCATGATGCACATGACCTGTGAGCGGGTCATTCCCGCGATGAATGGCTTCACCGTGAGCGGCGCTTCAGTCTGTCCCACGAAGATGTTCGCCGCAGCGCTGAGCGCCTCGGTGCCGGACACGCCGAGCGTGCCCCGGATCACCCAAGCCACGCCCGCCACGACGCGCTGCATCACTCCCAGGTGATACAGCACCGACATCAGCGCCGCGAAGAAGATGATGATGGGCAGGACCTTGACCGCGAAGATGAAGCCCCAAGCGCCAGACGCGTCCGCGGTCTTTCCGAAGATGAAGGCCGTGCCCTCGTCGGCGAAGCCGATCACCTTCGTCACGCCGGTCGCGAACAGTGTGAAGGCCGCGACCACCGGAGGAAATCGAAGCAGCAGGAAGGCGAGCGCCAGTTGCAGCAGCACCCCCACCATCACGGTTCGCCATCGGACACGGTCGCGATACGCGGACAGCATCCAGCCCAGCGCCAGGATCAGCAGCACACCGAGCAGTCCCGTCCATTGGGTCACGACAGTCGCCCTCCGCCAACGTCGCCCCGATTGGGTCTCGACGGCACGAAGCAGGTCGAGCAGCGCGGCTCGTAGCTCTCCTCGCCGCCGGCCACGATCCGATCCGACGCGGGAATGAGTCGCTGCGTGTGCGTGCTCGGCGCGCCACAGCGCGCGCAGACCCCCTGCAGGCGCCGCACGCTGTCCGCGATCTGGAGGAGTTGCGGAAAGGGATCGAACGGCTTGCCAAAGTGGTCGATCTCGACACCCGCCACGATCACCATGCGGCCCGCGCGCAGCAGGTCCCGACATGGTTCAAGGGCGTGATCGCCGAAGAAGTGGATCTCGTCGATGATGATGATCTCGGCATTTCCTGCGGCTGTGAGGATCTCTTCACCCCGCTCGACCTCGATGGCGGAAGCGTGCGCGCCACCATGCGTCTGGATCGAGCCCGGCAGGGAGCGGGTGTCGCGCGCGGGTCGGAGCACGCGCAGCGACTGTCCCGATTGACGCAACGCCTCGATCCGTTCAATCAGGAGGGTTGTCTTGCCCGCGAACATGGGTCCGCAGATGACTTCAAGGGTTCCGGCAGACGCCGCAAAGTTCACTTCAAAAGTCTAACACAACGTCATGTGATCCATGGTGAGCGCGGAAGTCAAAGGCGTATGTGCGCAAGCGTGGTGATCACCACGATCGAGACAAGATCAAGCGCGAATCCAGCCCGGATCATCTGACGCTGGCTCACGCGTCCCGTGGCGTAGACCATCGCGTTGGGCGGTGTGCCGACGGGCAGCATGAAGGCGAGACTCGCACCAAGCGCCGTGGCGATCACCAACCTCTCCGGAGGCACACCGAGTGCCGGTGCCAGTGCACCGACGATCGGTACCGCCGTGGCGGTGAGTGCGGTGTTGCTCGCCACTTCGCTGGCGAAGACCATCGCCATGACCACCGCACCAAGCGCGAGGAACGCATGGACGCCACCGAGACCGGTGAACGCCTGTCCGATCGCTTGACTCAGTCCAGTGCGCTGCATGGCATCCGCCAGCGCCAGACCGCCGCCGAAGAGGATGTACACGCCCCACGGAAGCCGTTGCGTCGCCTGCCACGGCAGCACCGGAGCCCAAGACCGTGTGGAAGCTGGCAGGCACAGCAGGAGTGCTGCGGCGATCACGGCGATCACGCCATCGGCGAGCAGGGTCGGTCGCCAAGGCGCGTTCCAGTCAGGTGGCGTGATCCAGCACCCGACGGCTGCCATGAAAATCGCAAGCGTGATCCAGCCCGCGCCTCGCGTGCGTGGCGCTTGGCCCAACGGCACATCGCACTGGATGCCTTGCACTGGAAACAGGCGCACGAGCGCAATCACGGACACAACGCCCATGACACATGCCAGTGGCGTGGCGAACTGCGCCCAGCGAAGAAAGTCCATGGGGACCCCATTGTCGCTCAACCATTTCGCTGCAATCGCGTTGGGGGGGCTTCCGATGACGGTCGCCGTACCACCTATGGTGGAGGCATACGCCACCACGATCGTCGTGATGGTGACGAAGTTGGTGCTTGCGCGAGTCGTGATGTTGGTGGACACGCCGAGACGCGGCCGAACCGTCGAGGCCAAACCCGCCACGATCGGAATCATCATGGCCGTCACGGCGGCGTTGCTGATGAATGCGCTCATGCCGGCCGTACCCACGAACACCGCGATCACCACCCGCAGCGGAGAGGTCCCCGCCAACCCCAGCAGGCCGCGCGTGAATCGGTCGGTGAGGCCGTGACGCTCCAGCGCGAGCGCCATCACGCCACCGCCAGCGAACAGGAAAATCACGCTGTCGGCGTAGTGGCAGGCGTTGTCACGGAAACTGCCGATTCCCAGCAGCGGAAGCAAGATCGCCGGCAGCAGCGCCGTGACCGCCATCGGTGCTGCCTCGAGCATCCACCAGCACGCCATCCATCCCAACAGTCCCAGCGTGATCGCGGCATCCCGTGACAGATCGCCCCACGCCCCAAGGTCGGGGTGCGTCAGCGCTGCAAGTGCCACACCGAGCGACGGGCCTCCCACCAGCGCAACGCGTCCAGGAATCGAAAGTGGAGTGGATCCGTCCTCGCCCGCCATCGACATGCCGGAAGTGTCCCATGCGTGCAGGCTCCTGTCAGCCCCCATGCACGCAGCTTGCCTTCACTTCATGCCGGCTCAGCCGGCACCAAAAATCGCGATGGAGGATGGTCACCCAGGCGTGTGGACCGCCAGCGGATGCGGCAGGGCGACGACGGTACGCGATCGCGATCGGATCAGTGGCTGAACTCGACGAGCGTCTCCTTGCCCTGCTGCAGACGCAGCAGGCCAGCCTCGACGGAGAAGCTGTCCACCTTCGTCAGCGCCTCAAGGAAGGATCGCTCCAGGGCCATACGATCGGGATCGCTCGCCATCTTGGTGCTCACCATCTGCCCAAAGCGCACCACGCCACGCGCGCTGGTGTAGTCGGTCGAGAAGCGGTTCACGCCGCTGAAGCCCGTCACGCGGCCATCGTCCCCGAAGGTCAGCGTGGGCGCACGACCACCGCCAGCCGCCTTGCCGCCGATCGTCACGCAAACCCATTCGCCCCCCAGCAGTTTCGAGGGCTCCAGACCCGCGGCCTGCTCCTGCTTCATCTGCTCCTGCAGCTGCTTCTGGCGATCCTCCTCGCGCTGCTCGTGTGCACGTTCGGCCTGCGCGTAGTCCGCCTGTGGACCGCAGGCGAGGGGAAGGACCAGCGTGAGACCGGTGAGGAATGCCGTCGTGCGCTTCATGGTCGGAGACTAGCAACAGTCCGGGGCCCGTCGTCGCACATCAACGCGTCGTCGCGAAGTTTCCGAAGTCGAACATCTCGCTGCGCTTCCAACGCGGCTTCCACTTCTCCACCAGCGACTTGTGACGCGGATGCTCGAGGTAGGCCCTGTAGTCCTCGACCGAGTCGAATTCGGTCACGATGCCGATCGTGTACCACGACTGCACCTGCGCTCGTCCGGTGTCGACCTTGGGCCCGGCCTGCCATCTCGCCAAGGTGGGGATCGCCTCGAATGCCGCGCGCATGTCCTGCATCATTTCGTCGGCGCGCGAGGCATCGTCGAGCTCCACCAGCACGACGTGCTGGATGCGTGGATCGGGCGTACCCGCCGGCTTCACGCGCATCGTCATGCCCGAGCAAGCGGCCAGAAGGATCGATGCGGTCATCACGGCGACATGGGCAAGCCTCATGCTCAGGAATCTACCCGCATGCTGGCGGTAGCATTCGCCCATGCGCGACAAGGCAGAGATCGTGCGCGAGTGGCTGCCCCGCTACACCGGTCGCGCGACCGGTGAGTTCGGTCACTACGTCCTGCTGACGAACTTCACCACTTACGTCGAGGCCTTCGCCACGAAATTTGGCGTTCCCGTGGTGGGCCGCGATCACCCCATGCTCTCGGCGACCTCCGAGAACATCACGATCATCAGCTTCGGCATGGGCAGCGCGATGGCCGCCACGGTGATGGACCTGCTGAGCGCGATCGACCCGAAGGCGGTGCTGTTCCTGGGCAAGTGCGGCGGTCTGAAGAAGACGAAGCTCGGCGACTTCGTGCTGCCGATCGCCGCGATCCGCGGCGAGGGCACCAGCAACGAGTACATGCCCGCCGAGGTGCCGGCCCTGCCGAGTTTCCGCCTCCAGCGGGCGGTGAGCGCGAGCATCGTGAAGCACAAGTGCGACTACTTCACGGGCACCGTCTACACCACGAACCGTCGGGTGTGGGAGCACGACGAGCGCTTCAAGGAATACCTGCGCCAGATCCGCGCCATCGGCATCGACATGGAGACGGCGACCATCTTCCTGGTGGGCTTCGCCAACGGCATCCCCAAGGGAGCCCTGCTTCTCGTGAGCGACAACCCCATGAATCCCGAGGGTGTGAAGACCACGCAGAGCGATCGCGAGGTCACGGAGCGGTTCGTGGCCAAGCATCTCGACATCGGCATCGACGCACTGCGCGACCTGCGCGATCGCGGCGAGAGCGTGAAGCACCTGCGCTTCGAGTGATCAGGCCGGCGAACCGTCGGCGCGCGGATAGTCCGTCAGACCCTTCTCCGCGCCGCCGTAGTAGGTGGCCTCGTCGCCCTTCGCGAGCGCTTGTCCCTGACGAAAGCGCTCGGGCAGGTCGGGATTCGCGATAAACGCGCGACCGAAGCAGCACGCGTCGCACAGGCCGTCTTGCAGCAGGCGTTCCGCGTGCTCGCGCGTAAGGCCAGCCGACGCGAACAGCGCGCCGCGATACACACTGCGGTAGTCGCGAAGGAACGCGTCGTCGAAGCCCGGCCGGCCGTAGGCCCACTGGTAGTTCACGAGATCCACGTAGGCCACGCCCGCGTGCTGCAGCTGGCGCGCGACCTCCAGGTGCTGCTCGCGCCATTGGATGTCCACGGTGTCCCCGTCGTTGCCACTACCGGGCGAGAGTCGAACGCCCACACGATCGGCGCCCCAGACTTTCACGCAGGCGCGCATGCACTCCAGCAGAAAGCGCGCACGCTTCACCAAGTCACCACCCCATGCGTCGGTACGACGGTTCACCACCGAACTCATGAACTGGTCAGGCAGATAGCCGTTGGCGCCGTGGACCTGCACGCCGTCAAAGCCCGCGTCCTTGGCGATCTGGGCAGCCTTGCCGTACTGGTCGATCACGCCGGGAATCTCGGCCTCGGTCAGCGCACGCGGCTGATCGCACTCCACGCGCGCGGGCTTGCCCTGCGTATCCAGCGCGAAGCAGGTGCCCTTGCTGGCGCGCAGATCACTCGCGCTCACGGGCGCCGCGCCGCCGGGCTGCAGGCTGCGGTGCGAGATGCGTCCCACGTGCCACAGTTGCGCATGGATGTGTCCGCCCGCTGCGTGCACCGCATCGGTCACCAGCCGCCAACCCGCACCCTGCTCGGCGGAGTGCATGCCGGGCGTCCACAGGTAGCCCTGCCCTTCCGGGCACACCTGCGTGGCTTCGCTCACGAGCAGACCCGCGCCGGCACGCTGCGCGTAGTAGGTGGCGTTCAACCCCCACGGAACGTTGCCCGGCTGCTTCGCGCGACAGCGCGTCAGTGGCGCCATCACGACGCGGTTGGGAAGCGTGAGCGGTCCAAGACGAAGGGGTTCGAAGAGTCTCATGGGCGCGCTCCTGACGAGCCGCGATGCTAGGACGCCCGGATCAGGCGTGCGCGGTCCTCTTCGGGAACAGCAGGCTCAGCCCCACCGATCCGCCGATCACGCCGCAGATCACGGACAGGCTGATGCCGATCGGTACGTGCATGCCCCAGATCGGAAGCAGCATCTTCACGCCCACGAACATGAGCACGATGCCAAGACCGAAGTGCAGCAGGTGGAACTTGTCCATCGCGCCCGCCAGCAGGAAGTACAGCGCCCGCAGGCCCAGGATCGCAAAGATGTTGCTGGTGAAAACCACAAGCGGCTCGCGCGTGACCGCGTAGATCGCCGGCACGCTGTCCACCGCGAAGATGATGTCGGTGAACTCGACCACCAGCAGCGCCACGAAGAGCGGGGTCGCATGACGGACGCCGTCCAGCGTGACCAGGAACTTCTGACCGTGGAACTCCTGCGCGATCGGCATCACGCGACGCAGCAGCCGCAGCACCGGATTGCGCGAGAGATCCTTCGTCTGCTGGTGCGGGAACAGCAGCTTCATGCCCGTGCCGGCCAGAAACAGGCCGAAGATCCACACGACCGCGGCGTACTGCAGCAGCACGCTGCCGAGCGTGATGAAGACCGCACGACAGCCCACCGCACCCAGGATGCCGTAAAAGAGCACGCGATGCTGGTACTTGGCCGGCACGGCGAAGTAGCGCAGGATCACCACGAACACGAACACGTTGTCCACGCTCAGGCTCTGCTCGATCACGTAGCCCGCGAAGTACTCCAGCGTGAGTTGGTTCGCCACCTTGCGGGGATCCGCCGCATAGCCCGCCGCCACCAGCGCATCACTGCCGAGCGCTGGCAGCTTCCCCTGCAGCCACCACCAGAAGCCGGCGCCGAACGCGATCGCCAGCGCCACCCACACCACGCTCCAGGTGGCCGCCTCGCGGAAGCCCACCTCGTGCGCCTGTCGATGAAAGACACCGAGGTCGAGCGCCAGCACCGCCAGCACGAACAGCGTGAAGCCCGCATAGAAGGGCCAGTACGGCACGAACGGGAACAGCACCGGCTGCGCGAACTCGTTCGCGGCGGCCAGCAGCCTGGGCATCATGGCCAGCGTGGACATCCTGCGGCGCGGCGACGCCTTCGCGTCAGCGCACCCCGTCCTTCTCGGCCATCATCTGCAGCATGTCGACGCAGCGGGTCGCGTAGCCGAACTCGTTGTCGTACCAGCTGACCAGCTTGAAGAAGCGGTCGTTCAGCTGGATGCACGCCTTCGCGTCGTAGATGCTGCTGCGCGAGTCGCTCATGAAGTCGCTGCTCACCACCTCGTCCTCGGTGTAGCCGAGCACGCCCTGCATGGGTCCGGCGGCCGCCGCCTTCATCGCCGCGTGGATGTCGGCGAGGCTGGTGGCCTTGGTGCTTCGGAACGTCAGGTCCACGCAGCTCACGTTGGCCACCGGCACGCGGAAGCTCATGCCGGTGAGCTTGCCCTTCACCGCCGGGAGGCAGAGCGCCACAGCCTTCGCCGCGCCGGTGCTCGCCGGGATGATGTTCTGGTAGCCGTTGCGGCCGCCGCGCCAGTCCTTCTTGCTTGGGCCGTCCTGCGTGGGCTGCGTGGCCGTGACCGCGTGCACCGTGGTCATCAGGCCTTCCTCGATGCCGACCGTCTCAAGCAGCACCTTCACCACCGGCGCCAGGCAGTTCGTGGTGCAGCTCGCGTTGCTGATCACCGTGTGGCGAGCGGCGTCGTACTTCTCATGGTTCACCTTGTAGACGAGCGTGGGCACTTCGGCGTCGCTCTTGGTGGGCGCGCTGATGAGCACGCGCCTGGCGCCACCTTCGAGATGCTGCTTCGCGCCCTCGAACTCGGTGAAGCGGCCGGTGCTCTCGAGCACGTACTGCGCGCCGAGATCCTTCCACGGCAGCTTGCCGGGCTCCTTCTCGCTCATGGTGCGCGTCTTCTGCGTGCCGGCGGTGAAGCCGTCGCCACCCGCCTTCACCTCGTGGGCGAAGCGGCCGTGGCTCGAGTCGTGCTGCAGCAGGTAGGCCAGATTGTCCGCGGGCACCAGATCGTTCACGCCAGCGATCTCGAAGTTGCCGCGCTGCGCCGCGATGCGATAGACGAGGCGGCCAATGCGTCCGAATCCGTTGATGCCGATGCGAATGGGCATGGGTGGGTCTCCTGAGGGGGACAGACGATAGGGCGCGCGGTCACTTCCCTCAAGCACGCGACGAATCGCGTCCGACGGGTCGATTTCTGCCCTGCCGCGACCGCGTCGCCAGCTTCCGGCTGCGCCGGGCCTCGCGTCGGCACGCGCCGTCGAACACCCATGGGAAGGCCGTGATGATGCCGGCGGAAAGACGCACGAGGAGGCTGGTCCACACCTCGCTGCGCGGCCGCTTCAGGCAGGACACGATCGCACGGGCCACGCGTTCCGGTGGCTGCACGAAGAACTTCGGCGCGTGATCGGGCGTCTTCGTGCCGCAGGGGTCAAGCCCGCTGCGCGCGGCCGACTGCTCGAAGAACTCGGTCATGGTGGTCACGGGGTGCACGCTGCTCACCTCGATGCCGTGCGGCTCGAGCTCGAATCGCATGGCGCGACATGTCATCGCCTGCGCGGCCTTGGTTGCGGCGTAGGCGCCGTAGTAGGGAATCGTGAACTTCGCCAGACAGCTGCTGCACATGAGCAGATGTCCCGGGCGGTTGGCCGCGATCAGCCGTCGCGCGGCCTGCGTGATCAGGTCGGTGCTGGCGAAGAAGTTCACCTCGAAGATCTGGCGCAGGTCGACCTCGGCGGTCTCGTGGTGCGCACGTTCCATGCCGTAGCCCGCGTTCGCGAAGACCATGTCAAAGCGACCGAAGGCGCGTTCCGCCGCGTCCAATAGCTGGGCGCTTGCGCCGGGCGCCGCCACGTCGATCGCGACGGCGTGCACCTCACCACCCTTTGCACGCAGCGATTCCGCGACCGCATGCAGTCGCTCCACGCGCCGAGCGGCCAGCACCACCCTCATGCCCTCGGCGACCACCGCGTGTGCGGTCGCTGCGCCGATGCCGGAGCTTGCGCCCGTGATCACCGCAACCTTGCCGCACAATTCGCCCAGAGCCATGCCGAAACCTAGCACAGCTGGCTTTCAACTATCATGCCATGGGCATGCGCCCATTCATGTCAATTTTGATTGTCCTGCTTCTGGCCGCGGACGCGTTGGCGGTGCAATCCACGACAAATGCGCCGGCCCCCGTCCTGCCCGAGGGCGCCCCGACCATGCGCGTAGGCGTCTTCCCGGCTCCGCCCTATTCGGTGCCGCACCCAGGGGGGCAGTGGACGGGCGAATCCGTGGCATTCTTCCGCATGTGCGCGGAGAGCGCGAACTTGCGCTACCAGCTGGTGTCCTTCGACACGGTGCATGCCGCAATCGAGGCAGTCCAAAATCACGCGATCGACCTTATCGCGACAGGCCTGAGCGTGACGCCGGAGCGCGAGAGCTACATGGATTTCACCCGTTCCTTCGCGCAGAGCGGTGTGAGCATCGTGGTGCGGGTGAACAGGGCACCTCCTCTGTTGACGATTGCCCGCCAAGTCAAGGATTCGCACCTGCCGCGCATGATGTGCGCTCTATTGGTGATTTCCCTTCTCATGGCGATCCTTGTGGCATGGATCGAGCGGAGCAAGAATCCGGAGCATTTCGGTGGCAGCTGGATGGAGAGCCTTGGTCAAAGCTTGTGGTGGAGCGTGACCACGATGACCACAGTCGGTTACGGCGATCGGGTTCCGAAAAGTTTCATCGGTCGACTGATCGGTGCCATGTGGACGCTGCTGGCCTTCGTGCTCATGACGGTGCTCGCTGGCGTGATCGCCAGTGAACTCACGGTCTCGCGTTTTCAACCGATGTTCCGCAGCATCGATCAAATCAGGTCCCTTGTCTGCGGTGTCGTGGCTGACGCGGCTTCGGAAGCGGTGGCGCAGGAGAAGGGTCTGAAACTCCAGGTCTTTCCAGACGTCGAAACGATGCTGGCGAGTTTGGAGAATCAAAAGATCGATGCCGCTGTCGTAGACACCGCTTCGATGCGAGGCTTGATGCATCAGGGGCTCTACCGAGACCTCGCCATGCTTCCCGATGCGCTGACGGTCAACTTCATCGCTTTCGGTGCCCGCGAAGGGTTGCCAACGGATGTGATGCGTTCCCTCAACTACTGGATCTTGCGCTGCGCACGGAGTTCAAAATTTCAGAACTGGAATCAATCGAATCTTGCGGACATTCCATGACCCATCGCCCCCCAGGACCCCTGATCGGCATGGTGCACCTTGCCGCCCTGCCCGGCACCCCACGCTGCGAATGGCGCGTGGAGCGCGTCGCGAAGGCTGCCGCCGCCGAGGCGCAGGCCCTGGAGGACGCGGGCTTCGACGCCGTGCTGGTGGAGAACATGCACGACCTGCCCTATTTGCGCCGTGAGGTCGGTCCCGAGATCGTGGCCGCCATGAGCGCGTGCGTGCTCTGCGTGCGCGCGGCGGTGCATTTGCCGATCGGCGTGCAGCTGCTCGCCGGTGCCAACCGCGCCGCGATCAGCGTGGCGCACGCCTGTGGCGGATCGTTCATCCGCGCGGAGGGCTTCCATCTTGCCGCCGTGGCCGACGAGGGCCTCTTCGAGGAGGCTGACGCGGGCCCCCTGCTTCGCTTCCGTCGCGCCATCGGAGCCGAGCGCGTGATGATCGCGGCCGATGTGATGAAGAAGCATTCCAGCCACGCGATCACGCGCGACCTGGACCTGCGTGAACACGCGAAGACCGCCGAGTTCATGGGTGCCGACGCCGTCATCGTGACCGGCAGCGCCACCGGCGAGCCCGTCGACATGGGCGACCTGCGACAGGTGCGCGAGACCACGCGCCTGCCGGTGCTGGTGGGTTCGGGCGCCGACGCCGAGAGCGCGCCCCACCTGCTGGAACATGCCGACGCGATCATCGTGGGCAGCTCGATCAAGCGCGGCGGCCGATGGGATCGCCCCGTCGACGCCGCCGCTGCACGCCGTTTCGTGAAGGCCGCGCGCAAGGCCCGCTGACGCATGAAGGTCTGGCTGAACGGTCGCGTGGTGCCGCTGGAACAGGCGCACATCAGTCCCTTCGATCGGGGCTTCCTGTTCGGCGATGGCGTGTACGAGCTCGTGCGATTCTTCGACGGCGTGGGCATGGCGATGCAGGCGCACATGAGCCGTCTCGAGCGCAGCCTGAAGCTCGTGCGTATCGAGGGCTTCACGGCGGCCGACGCCGAGCGGGCGATGCAGGCCGTGCTGGAGGCCGAGGGCCTTCGCGATGGTGCGGTGTATCTGCAGGTCACGCGCGGCGCGCCGCCCGCACGCAGCCACATTCCACCTGCAGGCGTCACGCCCACGGTGTTCGCCTCTGCCACGGCCACGGGACCGCTGGATTCGCTGCGGACTCCGGTGCCGATCGCGGTTTCGATCCAGCCCGACGAACGTTGGCATCGCTGCGAGATCAAGAGCATCAGCCTGATGGGCTCCGTGCTTCCCATGCTGGCCGCCGGCGAGCACGGCGGCGAGGAGGCGATCCTGGTGCGCGACGGCCTGTTGAGCGAGGGCGGAAGTTCCAACGTGCTCATGGTGAAGGATGGCGTGCTCGCCACGCCGCCGGTCGACGACGATCCCGCGATCCTGCACGGCACAGTGCGCGCGATCGCGCTGCAGGCGGCGCGGGACGCTGGTCTTCGCGTGGAGGAGCGGCGCGTACACGAGCATGAGGTGCGGGCGGCCGACGAGCTCCTCATCGCGAGCAGTCGGCGCATCCTGGCCAGCGTGACGCGGCTCGATGGACGACCCTTCGCCGGTGGAGCACCCGGTCCCATGGCGCAGCGGCTGCTCGACGCGATCCGCGAGGACATGCGCGCACGGATCACCGCGGCGGCCGTGCACGCGTGAAGCCCTAGAATCGCCGCCATGCAGAACCTGCTGGCGATCAGCGTCGGGAACACGCGCACGGCGGTCGGTCACTTCCAGGCCAACACCTTGCAGGGCCACGACCATCTGGAGAACGCCGACCTGAAGTCGGTCGTGCAGGGCATCCAGCGGCACTGGCAGGCGCTCGAAGACTCGGACGCCATGGTGGTGCTGGCCAGCGTGAACGCCGCGGTGACCGACAGGCTGCTGCCCGAGATCGAGGCTGCGATCGGTGCCGAGGTCCATCGCATTCGCCGAGACCTGCCCATCCCGATCGGCACCTGCGTGGACGACGATGCCACGGTGGGCGAAGACCGGCTGCTGGCCGCTGCCGCCGCATGGGACGCGCTCAAGCAGGCGGTGGTGGTGATCGACGCGGGCACCGCGATCACGCTGAACTTCATCGACGGCGAGGGAACCTTCCACGGCGGCGCGATCGCCCCTGGCGCCACGCTCCAACTGAAGGCGATGCACGAGCACACGGACCAGCTGCCTCGCGTCGCCTTCGCGCAACCCGACGCCAAGGATCCATTCGGCCGCAACACCGCCGAGGCGATGCTGCTGGGTGTCTATGAGGGCATCCGCGGCATGGTGCGGCGACTGGTCGAGCGCTACGCGGAGCATTACGGCGCATTCCCGATGGTGGTGGCCACCGGTGGCGACGCGGAGATCCTCTTCCGCGGCGACGAGCTGGTGGACCGCATCGTGCCCGAGCTTGTCCTGCACGGCATCGCGGTGGCCGCGCGCCAGGCCGCCGAGGGCGTGGATGACGAGGCCGCAGCCGACGAAGGCGCGTGAGCGAAGGCACGGGCATCCAGGCACGCTGGTGCACGCCAAGCGGTGCCGCGGCGATCGCGGTGCTGGAACTTCGCGGAGCGCCCGAAGCGATCGAGCGCGCCCTCGGCGTGCCGCTGCCCGAGATTGGTGCGATGTCACTTCGTGCACTTCCCGGCGAGGACGAAGGCCTGCTGCTTCGCACGGCGCACGACATGCTGCTGGTCACTCCACATGGAGGCCCGCGCATCCGACAACGGATCTCCGAATCGCTGCAGGCTGATGGCGCCCGCTTCGCGCGTGACGGGGCGGCGGACTGGTCCGTCTGCACCACCGACCCCGTGATGCGACGCGTGCTTGCGCTGCTTCCTCATGCGGCAAGTGACGATGCGCTTGCGCTGCTGCTCGCGCAGCCGGATCGCTGGAGGCGACATGGCCCGCCTGATCCGCGGGATGCCGAGCGCAGCGCTCGCCTGCGCCGATTGATCCATACGCCGACGGTGGCGATCGTGGGGGTGCCCAACGCCGGCAAGAGTTCGTTGATCAACGCGCTGGCCGGTCGCGAACTCGCCGCCGCTTCGCCCGAAGCCGGCACCACGCGCGACTACGTGTCGGCCCGCGTCACGCTTGCAGGACTGACCTGCGACCTGCTCGACGCGCCAGGCTTGCGCGAGACGGCCGATCCGATCGAGCGTCACGCCATCGAGACCGCGCGCAGGGCGATCGCGGCGGCGGACCTGCGTGTGGCGCTCGCCGCACCCGACCAGACCTTTCCGGATGCGTGGCCCGATGCCTTGTGCGTGCGAACCAAGATCGATCTGGCGCCGGCCCGCGACGCCCTTGGCGTGAGCGCGCGCACCGGCGAGGGCATGCGGGAATTGGCGCACACGATCCGTGAGCGGCTGGTGCCCTTGACCGACCTGGCGCTGGATCGACCGTTCGATTTCGACGGACCTACAGGCCCATGATCGAGTAGCCGCTGTCCACGTAGAGCGTCTCGCCAGTCACGCCGTTGGCGAGCGGCGAAAGCAGCCACGCAGCCGCACCACCCACGTCGGCGGTGGTGATGTTGCGGCGCAGCGGCGCCTTCTTCTCGACCCAGCCAAGGATCTCGCTGAAGCCGCCCACCGCCATCGCACTCAGCGTGCGCATGGGGCCGGCGCTGATCACGTTGCAGCGGATGTTCTTCTGGCCCAGCTCCATCGCGAGATAGCGGTTCGTGGCCTCGAGGGCCGCCTTCGCCACGCCCATCACGTTGTAGCCGGGCACGGCCTTCTCGGCACCGTAGTAGCTCAGCGCGATCATGCTGCCGCCGTTCGTCATCAGCGGCGCCGCGCGATTGGCCATCGCGGCGTAGGTGTAGGCGCTGATGTCCATCGCCTGCGTGAACACCTGGCGCGGTGTCGCGGTGAACATGCCTTCCTTCAGCCACTCCTTGTCGGCGAAGGCGATCGAGTGCACGAGGAAGTCGATCGTGCCGAAGTCCTTGGCGATGCGCGCGAAAGCCGCGTCAAGGTCGGCGTCGCTGCCCGCGTCCATCGGCTGCAGCCACGGCTCCTTCACGCCGAGCTCCTCGAGCGCGCCGCGCACGCGCCGCTCGTTCTTCTCGCCCGGCAGGTGCGTGAAGATGCACTGGCCGCCCTGCTCGATGATGCTCTGCGTGATGCCGCTCGCCGCGCTGCGGTCGTTCATGATGCCGACGACGAGACCGCGCTTGCCTGCAAGGATTCCCATGGTCGGGGGAATCTAGCGTTGCGCGGCCGCAGACGCATCGGGCGCAGGCTCTCCGCGCACCGTGCCATAGGCCGGAAGTCGCTGCACGCGGTCGCCCACCTGCACCTCCACCTCCGTCAAGAATGCGCCCGTAGCCTGTGCGGGCGCCGTCGCCTGCATGCGCAGTCGCCATCGGCGCCCTGCCTGCTCACCGCCCACCACACGAAGCGCGATCGGATCACCGCCACGAACCTGAGGGTCCGGCTCCATCGGCTCGTTGCTGAGCAGTTCGATCTCGCGCGTCTCACCGGGGCGGAAGGCGCCCAGCGAGAGCACGTACTCGGGCAAGCGCAGCACGGACGGCACCACCTTCGATGGCTCGCGCACCCGCACCGCGATCACCGGACAGTCCGCGCGATCCGTCTCGATGAGCCAGAGCGCGGGGAGCATCTCCGGCGCCAGTTCGCCAAGATCCGTGCGGATCACGTACGTCGATTCAGGATGGAATCGCCGCGGATCAAAACCGATGAAACTCGGCGTGCGGCGATCGGAACTCAGCACCGAGAATGGCTGGCGATCCAGACTCTCGATCACGATGCGCCCCTCGGCCGGGCCGTTCGGCGGCGGCTGGATCGCCATGGGCACGGCGCGCACGGCATCGGAGACCTCGGCACGCACTCGGATTTCAAGCACGCGAGGCGCACCCTCCGCCACCACCTTCAGACTGGCGCGCTTCGGTCCAGGCACCTCGGCACCTGCGAGCGTGGCGTCGAAGGAGATGTTTCCACCCGGCGGCACAACCGTTCCCGCAAGATCGGTGGTGGTGGTGCAGGTGCAGGTGGGTTGGATCGCAGCGATCGTGACAGGTTGCAGCGTGGTGTTGGTCAGCGTGACCCGCCCCGTGCGGTCCTGCCCTGGACGAACGAAACCGAAGTCGAGCGCCTCCGGCTCCGCCCGAAGCGGATAAGGTCCGGAAACTGATGTACTTGTTCCAGCGGCTGGCGTTCCTTGCCGCTCCGCTGCCCCCGCAACCCCGAGAGCGCACAGAGTCAGGCCCGCAAGAACTGCGACGCGGCGACTGGAACCAGTTGGAGTCAGGCTTGCTTGGATCAAGGCACCCATTCTAGAGGCCATCCCGGTTGGTTATAAACCCTCATCATGCCGCCGGGAGCGCACCACGCAGCCCACTCCCAATCGGATCCGCCATTTTGCAGATTTTCACAGTCGGCTTTCTTGCACCTTTCCGAAGCCGGGCTATGTTGCGGGAGTCAGAGGTTGAGGCGAAAAACCCCACCGAAGACAGGCTGACGAAACTCGACTCGAGAAAGAGGCGGTTTCGTATGTCTTGACCGCGACAGCGGTCACTTACCAAGCCCTTTTCCCTCCCTCCGCCCCCGGTCCTTGTGGCCGGGGGTATTTATTTCCAGACCGAGAACAAGGGTCGGAGGTTGTCATGGACGCTTTCCTTCGATCTCAAGCCCTTACAGGCGCTCGCGTTCGGTTCATCAGGCCATTCGGTAGACTCGTCCTCCCGCCACTGAGGAATTGAACCATGAAAAGCACTGACCTTCGCCCTGGCCTCGCCCTGAAGATGGACAACCGCCTCTACCTGATCACCAAGGTGGAGCACCGCACCCCGGGCAACCTGCGCGCCTTCGTGCAGGTGCTGCTGCGCGACCTGAACTCGGGCGCCCTGATCGACAAGCGTCTGCGCTCGGGCGAGGAAGTCGAGCAGGTCGATCTGGACCGCCGCCCGATGGAGTACCTGTACAAGAACGGCGACATGTTCGTCTTCATGGACAACGAGAACTTCGAGCAGACCGAGATGAGCGCCGATTTCGTGGGCGACCTGCCGCTGTATGTGCTTCCGAACACCTCGGTGGTCATCAACTGGTGCGACGGCAAGGCGATCAGCATCGAGATGCCGAACATGGTCGAGCTCGTGGTGAAGGACACCACGCCCGGCATCAAGGGCGCCACCGCCACCAACCAGCTGAAGGAAGCGGAGCTCGAGACCGGTCTGAAGACCCGCGTACCTCCCTTCATCGGCATCGGCGAGAAGGTGCGCGTGAGCACCGAAGACGGCAGCTACCAGAGCCGCGCCTGAGTCACGAGTCCTCTGAATGAACGACGCCCGCGCCGACTTGGCGTGGGTGTTTCACTTCATGGTCCGTCATTCGACTCAACTAAACAGCAGCACCAGTACCGCGATGTCACCGGCACCGACCACGCCATCACCGTCCAGATCGCTCGGGCAGCCCGTACACGCACCGTAGTGCAGCAGCAGGAATGCGATGTCACCGGCACCGACCACGCCATCACCGTCCAGATCGCCCTCGATGCCGCACGCCCCGGTGGACGTGCTTCGTGAACTCATGGCGGCATTCGAAGGCCAACGCGTCACGCTGAAGTTCGTCTCCGCCTCGACCCACCATTGCAGTGTGTTGCCGCAGGCGGTGGCCGGCAAGCTCGCTCCCCACTGGCCCGACGCGAGCGTCATGGTGACGGCCTGCACGGCGCCACCACTCACCTTCCACTTCAGGCGCACCGGATTCGACGCCAGCAGCGTTCCGACGTTCGCCGCCACGCTGACGCGCACAGGCGTGGCGGTGTCGGCCGTCATGATCACGTCGGGTCCGACGGTCAAGGTGATCGTGCATGCCTTCAGCGTCTCCTCCATCATCGCCAGCGCACCAGCGAAGTTCTCGCGTACGTTGGGCAGGATCTCCGAAGGCGGCATGATGAAGCCATAGGTGCCGGTGTCGCGAACCTCGACGCAATAGCTGAGCTGGCCAAGAGCGCCATACGCCCAGTCGCACACGCCCCCCGAGGATGGATAGATCGTGGTGTAGACGGGACCGGCGATGTAGTCACGACCTTCGATCGCCTGAATGGCGTCGTGCATGGACGCGCCGACACGGTCAAAGCTGGTCTGGTCCACCGGGAGCGTGGCCGTGTATCCCCATGGCCACAGCAGCAACTCGCTGTAGGCGTGGATGTCCAGATGCGCCGCGATGTTGGTGCGCGGCGTGGCCCAGTCGCGATAGGCGCGTGTCTCAGGCTCGCTGAACGCCGACGTGCCGCGATAGGTCTCGCTGCTCTGCTGCGTGCTTGCGCCCTGCCCGCCCCACTGAAAGCCCCAGTTGCGGTTCAGGTCGACACCGTAGCTGCCTCCCGAGTTCAGGCGACGATTCTTGCGCCACAGTCGATTGTTGGACCAGCTGTGGAGGTAGCCATCGGGATTGATCACCGGGAACACGAACACCTCGCTCGCGTCCAGGATCGCTCCGATGCGCGCATCAGTGTCGGCGTCCTCGACGAGTCGATCGATGATCCACATGGCCGTCATCGTGCCGCCCCACTCGCGCGCGTGCTGCGTGCCCGTGAAGGCGAAGGCAGGCATCGAGGTGCCCGCAGGATGCCGCGAGATGCGGATGCCCTTGATGGTGCGTCCCTGGATCGTGGTCACCGGCAGATTCACGATGGAGCAGAGATCGGGACGCGCCGCCACGAACGAGTCAAGGCGCGCATTGATCGCAGCGAGATCCTTGAAGTCGGCGAACCAGTCGGCCGCCTCCTGCGGCTGGGCAAGGCGCTCTCGCTCGGCCTGCACCAGCGCCTGCACGTCGGGGATGAAGATCTCGAAGGGCACGCCAGCCGCGCGCAGCGTGGCGAGCCGCTCGCGCGGGAGCCGCCAGTCACTGGGCGCGCCGATGCCCGGCGCATGCGACCACGGATCGTCGCTGAGCTGTGTGAGAAGCATCAGGTCCTGCGCGTTGCGCAAGGTGGCACGCACCACCACCTCACCGTCGTAGCGTTCGATGGGCTCCAGCTCGGGCACCTGCGCACGCGCCGTGGAGAACGACAGCAGGGCGGCCAGCACCGACACGGGAATGAGCGCGCGAGCGGACATGTCTCAAAAGGTATCCGCGGTGGAGCTCCGGACCAGCGAATTCCGCCGACTCCCTCCTCTTTCAGGCGTGACAAAGCCCGGAAAATCGCGCATGACCGGAGTCAACTGAAAAGAATCAGCACGAGTGCGATGTCGCCCGCGTCGACCGTGCCGCTGCCGTCCACGTCCGTTGGGCAGCCCGGGCACACGCCAAAATCCAGCAGGATCATCGCGATGTCGCTCGGGCCGACCAGGCCGTCGCCATCGAGATCGCCCTCGACACCGCAGCCGTCGGTCTGCGTGGTGCGGACCGACACGGGTGTATTGACGGGCCAGCGCGTGATCGTGAAGTTCGTCTCGGCCTCGACCCACCAGGTCAGCGTGCTGTCGCAGGCGGTGGCGGGCAGGTTGGCCCCCCACTGACCCGAGGCGAGCGTCATGTTCGCGTTCTGGGTGGCGCCGCCGTTGACCTTCCACTTCAGACGGACGGGACTGCTCGCGATCAGCGACCCACAGTTCGCGGTGACGGTGACCTTCACCTGCGCCGTGGCGTCGGCCGGTGTCGTGGCGCTGGGTCCCGAAACCAGCGTGATGGTGCTCGCCTTCAGGAGTTCCTCCATCATGGTGGTCGCGCTGGCCATGTTCTCGCGCACGTTCGGCAGGATCTCGCTCGCGGGCATGATGAAGCCGTACGAGCCGGTGTCGCGGACCTCGGTGCACCAGCCCATGCCGCCCGTGGCGGTGCTGGTCCAGTCCTCGATGCAGCCCGCGGTGGCGCCGTAGACGGCCCAGCTGTTGCCCACGGTGTAGGTGCGGTTGTTCACCGCCTTCAGCGCGTTGCCCATCGCCGTGCTCACGCGCGTGTAGGTGGCCGACTCCGGCGGCAAGGCGCTGGTGTAGCTGTAGGGCCACATGATGATCTGGCTATAGCTGTGCAGGTCGATGTGGCCGGCGATGTTCAGGCGCGCGTTCACGAAATCGCGCAGGCCCGCGGTCTCGGGCTCGCTGAAGGCCGCGGTGCCGCGGTAGGTGTCGCTGCTCTGGGTGCCGCTGGATCCAGAGCCGCCGAAGCCGGTGGCCCAGTTGCGGTTCAGGTCCACGCCATAGCTGCCGCCCGAGTTCAGTCGGCGGTTCTTGCGCCACAGGCGGCTGGTGGTCCAGCTGTGCTCGTAGCCGTCCGGATTCATGACCGGGAAGATGAAGACCTCGCTCGAGTCCACGATCGCCGCGAGCCGCGAATCGAAGCCATAGTCCTCGACGAGACGATCTGCGAACCACATCGCGGTCATCGGCACCGCCCATTCGCGCGCGTGCAGCGTGGCGGTGAACAGGAAGGCGGGCATCGGCGTGCCCGCGGGATGCTTCGAGATGCGGATGCCCTTGATCGGGCGTCCCTGGATGCTGCTGCCGGCCTGCACGATCGTGCAGAGATCCGGCCGCAGCGCGACGAGTTCGTCGAGCCGCGCGTTGATCGCCGCGAGGTTCTTGAAATCGGAGAACCACGCGAGGGCCTCCTGAGGCTGCGCCAGACGCTCGCGCTCCGAGTCGATGAGGCCCTGGATGTCGTCGATGAAGATCTCGAAGGGCACCCCGGCGGCACGCAGCGTGGGGAGCGCGTCGCGCTTCACCCGCCAGTCGCTCGGCGCGCCGATGCCCGGCGCGTGCGACCATGGATCGTCGCTGAGCTGGTTGATGAGCATGAGGTCGCGTGCATTGCGCAGCGTGACGCGGATCACCACCTCGTCGTCGAAGCGGACCGGCGCCTCCTCCTGCTCGATCAGGGCGATCTCGGGCGGCAGGTCGGTGGGCGGGGCCGCGATCGCCATCCCGGAGAGCGCCCAAGCGACAGCCATCGTGGAGAGGGTCTTCACCCGCACAAGGTAGACCCAAACGGGTCATCTGCCATCTCGGAGGCACCGTTTTGTGGCGATTCGTGCCGATGCGCGTCCGTTTGACCGCGAGGGAATCTCGGACCAATCTTCCTCCATGCGACGCATCGCCCCCTTGCACCTCGCCGCGGCCCTGCTTCTTGTGTCAGCGTGCACCGGCGGTGATCGTCTCGGGGAGCCCTCAGGGAGTCCCATGCAGTTCTCGACCGCCGTGCCGGACACGCCTGTGGCGCCGCGCGACCTCTGCATGTTCGACGGCGTGAATGGACGCGTGCTGACATGGTCGGACCTCATGCGACTGGTTCGCCGAACCGACGTCGTGGTGATGGGCGGTGAGGGCGGACCCGATGAGGGTGTGGTACGCGCGGCGGTTGTCGACGACGTGCGCGCGGCCTTCTCTCCGACCGCCGTGATCGACGGCTGCACCGACGCGGAAGCCTGCGCGCAGGCGGCGGCCGACGCCCTGCATGACAGCAAGCGCGTGGTGGTGCTGTGCCCCGCGTCGTGCGATCTGGCCGAGGTCTCGCGCCGCATCCGGGCGCTGCACTGGTTCTCCAGCGTCACCACGGTGGCGATGGTGCCGTCGGGTGCGCGGGCGCTTGCTGCGGCGGAACGCGATCGCGCCGATGTGGTGATCCACACCGCGCCAGAGCGAGCGGTTCGGGCGTCACAAGCCTCGCGCTGAGAAAGAGGTCGGCCAGCTCAGCGAACGAGCTTCTGCAGCTCGTCGTTGTTCTTGGCGATCTTGTACATCTTCTCGATCTTCATCATCGCCATCAGGGCCTGTAGGTCCTTGTTCATGCCGAACAGGATGCTGGAGGCGCCCTGCGCGTTGGCCAGGTTGCGGCAGGCGATGCACATGCCCAGTCCCATGCTGCTCATGAAGGTCACGTTGGTCAGGTCAAGCACCAGGTGCTTGATCGACTTGCCATGCTTCTTGAAGTAGGGATTGAACTCGTCGGTGATGATCGGGCTCTCGCGCTGGCCCACATTGGGGCCCACGAGTCGCAGGATGAGGACGGAGCCGTTCCAGTCGATCTCGACCAGCGGGGTCTTCTTCTTGTCAGGAAGTTCGGCGGGTACTTGGCTCATGCGTGGCTCCTCACGGGAATCCGACTGTATACCACGCCTACGGAGAAGCTGGTTCAGGGGCGTTCCACAGCTTCGGGCGGCACCAGAGCCAGCAGCGTGCCGCGGCCTTCGGTCGCGTCGATGTCCAGAAGCGCCACCGCGCCCTTGCGGAACACCACCACCGCATCGCCGCCGAGCAGACGGCCCACCAGTTCGCCCAGCACCGGCTCATGACCGACCAGCGCGACCGAAGCCTGCTGATCGCGCGAACGCAGCATCGTCAGGATCGAATCGACCGCGGCATCGCCACCCTCGGTCTCCAATGCCGTCTCGCGCACCGCGTGCGGCCAGCCGGTCTCGTTCGCGAGGATCGCCGCGGTGTCCCATGCGCGCACCCAGCCGCTGCTCAGCACGACGGCGGGTGGCTCGATCCAGGACGGAAGCCTCGCGGCGAGTCGCGCGAAGTCGCGTCGACCACCCTTCGTGAGCGGACGCTCCCGGTCATCCGGCCATTGCACAGCGTCGCGTTCCTTCGCCCGGGCATGTCGGATCACGATCAGACGCATACGGGAATCGTAACCACACGGGTACCTTGCACCGTATGGAACGGATCGCGATCCGCAACGCGCGCGTGCTCACGCTGCATGGTGTCGGCGTGCGCCGAGGCACGGCGATGCGTGAACTTGGCGTGATCGAGCGAGGCTTCGTGGCGTGCGGGAAAGGGCGTGTGGCGCGCGTGGGCGCGGGCGAACCCGAGGGCTCATGGGATCGCGTGATCGACGCGGACGGGTGCGTGTGCATGCCCGCGCTCGTGGACGCGCATGCGCACCTCTGCTGGGGCGGCGATCGCTGGGCGGAGTGGGAGCGGATCCGCACGGGCGTGCCGTACCCGCAGATCCTCGCCGATGGCGGCGGCATCCTGAGCACCGTGCGCGCCACGCGTGCGGCCTCGCGCGAGCAACTCGCCGAGGGCGTGACACGGCGATTGCGCGCGATGGCCGCGCTGGGCGTTGGCGCGACCGACGCGAAGTCCGGTTACGGACTGGAGCCCGAGAGCGAGGCACGCATGCTGCGCGCGATCGGCGACGCGGCGGCGGCCTCGCCCGTGCTGGTGCGCCGCACCTTTCTGGGCGGCCACGCGATTCCTCCGGAGGACGCGGGCTGGCCCGAGCGGCTCGCGCTCGAGGTGATCCCGACCTTCGCCCGCGAGTTCCCCGACGTGGCTGTGGACGCCTTCTGCGAACGGAGCGCGCTGGGTGTCGACGCCTGCCGCGCGATCCTTCGTGCCGCGCGCGCGGCGGGACTCGCCGCACGGCTCCACACCGACCAGTTCACCGCCATGGGCGGCGCCGAGATGGCGATCGCGGAAGGCGCGCGGACGGTCGACCATCTGGAGGCGGCCACGCCCGAGACGGTGCGGGCCGTCGGCGGATCCGACGCGATCGCCGTGATCCTGCCATGCTCGGGTTACGCGCTTGACGGCCGCTATGCGCCCGCACGCGCACTGGTCGACGCGGGTGCCGCCGTGGCGATCGGAAGCAACGCGAACCCAGGCAGCGCCCCCACCGTGGACCTGCGCTTCGCGATGCATCTGGCCGTGCGTCATGCGGGGCTCGGCTGCGCAGAGGCGATCGTGGCGGCCACCGTGAACGCCGCGCACGCCATCGGCGCCGAAGATGAGGTCGGCATGCTCGCTCCGGGCATGCGCGCGAATCTCGTCGTGCTGGACGATCGCGACGAGCGCAGTCTGGTGCACGCCTTCGGTGGACCGCCGCCTCGGCTCGTGATGCTCGGTGGGCGTGTGCTGCAGGGCTGAGCCACTCACCGCTACCATCGCGCCGTGATTCTGCGGACCTCCCAGGAGATCGAGGACGCACGCGCGGCCGCAGGCTGCGTGGTGGAGACGCACCGACGGCTGGCCGAGTGGCTGCGCCCGGGCATCACGCTGGCTGAAGTGGACGCCTTCTGTGCGCAGCTCTTCGAGAAGCTCAGCTGCAAGAGCGCCTTCGTGGGCTACAAGGTGCGCGGCCATCCTCCCTTCCGAAGCCAGACCTGCCTGAGCCTGAACGACATGGTCGTCCATGGCGAGCATGACGCGACCAAGCTGACCGAGGGCGATCTGCTGGCCGTGGACATCGGTGTGAAGCATCGCGGCATGATCGGCGACGCAGCCTGGACGTACTCCATCGCCAGCGCCACCGAGGTGGGACTGCGCCTGCAGCGATGTGGGCGCGAGAGCCTGCGCCGCGGCATCGCGGCGATTCGCGCCGGGCGCCCGATGATCGAGTGGGCGCGCGCGGTGCAGAACTACGTGGAGCGCGAGTGCCGCTTCCATCTCGTGCGCGGCCTGGGCGGGCACGGCATCGGCCACACGCTGCACGAGAGCCCCTACATCGCCAACACCGCACCGAGCTATCCCGGCGAGTGGACCGAGGCGTGGCGCCCCTTCGAGCGGGGCATGCTGCTTGCGGTCGAGCCCATGATCAGCGCGGGCACCACCGAGGTGCGGTCCCAGGGCAGCGCGTGGCCCGTCTGGACCGCCGACGGCAGCCTGAGCGTGCATTACGAGGCGGACGTCATGGTGACCGAGGATGGTTGCGAGAACTTCACGGCGGCGCTGGACGAGCTGCCGGACATCGTGGGAGGCAAGGCATGAGCGGCAAGCCGCTGGCGGTGCTGGTGGAGGCGATCCATGCGTCGGCGGACGGCCCGCTGCGCGAGGCGGGCTTCGACGTGGAGCGGCTCGCGGCGAGTCCGGATGCGACGACGCTGGCATCGCTCGTGGCGCACGCGAGCGTGCTCGGCCTGCGCTCGAAGACCAAGTTGCCGGGGCCGCTGCTGGAACAGGCGAAGTCGCTCGCGGCCGTCGGCTGCTTCTGCATCGGCACGGATCAGGTGGATCTTGGCGCGGCGGCGCAGCGCGGCGTGCCGGTGTTCAACTCGCCCTTCTCGAACACGCGCAGCGTGGCGGAGATGACGCTGGCCGAGATCATCGCGCTGGCGCGACGCCTCTTCGAGAAGAGCGCGCAGTTGCACGCCGGACACTGGGACAAGAGCGCGAAGGACAGCCGCGAGGTGCGCGGTCGCACGCTCGGCATCGTGGGCTACGGCCACATCGGCAGCCAGCTCAGCGTGCTGGCCGAGGATCTGGGCATGCGCGTGGTGTTCTTCGACATCGCGCGACGGCTGGCGCTGGGCAACGCGCAGTCGCTGCCTTCGCTGCAGGCGGTGCTCGAGATATCCGACGTGGTGAGCCTGCACGTACCGGACACCGATCGCACGCGAAACATGATCGGCGCGAAGGAGATCGCGCAGATGTGCAAGGGCGCGACGCTGATCAACAACAGCCGTGGCAAGGTGGTCGATCTTCAGGCGCTCGCCGTCGCGCTGCGCTCCGGCCATCTTTCCGGCGCCGCCGCCGACGTGTTCCCCGAGGAGCCGGCCGAGAACGGCGAGGGCTTCCGCACGCCTCTGACCGGCCTGCCGAACGTGATCCTGACGCCGCACATCGGCGGCAGCACCGAGGAGGCGCAGGAGGCGATCGCGATCGACGTGGCGGAGAAGCTCGCGCGATACTGGCGGCACGGCACCACGGCGACGGCGGTGAACTTCCCGCAGGTCGACCTGCCGCAGGTGAAGGATGGGCTGCTGCGCATCCTGCACGTGCACCGCAACGTGCCGGGCGTGCTCGGCAAGATGCACACGCTGCTGGCGAAGTCGAGCATCAACATCCACGCGGAGTTCCTGCAGAGCGACCGGGACACGAGCTTCGTGATCCTGGATGTCGACCGCTTCAAGGATCCGCGGCTGCTGGACGGACTGCGCGACATGGAGGAGACCGTGCGGATGCGCGTGGCCTCCTGAGTCCGCGAACGAGGGTTGGAGGTTGTTATCGATCACCTGCCACTCCTCCACGCGCGTCGTGACGGCACAGCCCGTACGCGGCCGCCTTGGCTCCGCTTCGCATCCGCCTCGGCTTAGCGCTCATCGCTCCGCTCGGCGAATCGGGTCCGGGGAAACATGCGATCGGCTCGCTGCGCTCTTCGCGAAACCGCTTTGCGGGCTGCGCCGTCACAACGCGCGGATCGAGGTGGTCAATAACAACCTCCGACCCTCGCTATCGGTACCTTGCTGGCATGCTCACTGCACTCCTGACCGCTGTCCTCGCGTTTGCAGCCGATTCCGCGCCTGCGCCCGTCGTGGAGACGCTTCACGGCGAGACTTTCTCCGACGAGTGGCGTTGGCTCGAGGCGCTCGAGAAGGACTCCCCCGCCGTCGCAGACTGGACCACCGCGCAGATCGATCGCACGCGCTCCACGCTCGATGCGCTGCCGTGCCGCTCGCGCATCGCCTCCACGCTCGAGCCGCTGCTGAAGCTGCCGAGCGTGGGCCTGCCGAGCATGCACGGAGAATGGTGCTTCTTCGGTGAGCGCACTGGTGACCAGAATCAGGGCGTCCTGAAGGTGCAGAGGGGCACCGATCCCGCCTCGCGCGCCACTGCGCGCACGCTGATCGATCCCAACGCGATGGACGCGAAGGGCCTGATCTCGCTCGACTGGAATGCGCCGAGTGACGACGGCACCATGCTCGCCTTCGGCACCAGCCGATCCGGCAGCGAGATGAGCGAACTTCGCGTGATGGACGTCGCCTCCGGCAAGACGCTGCCCGACACGATCACCGGCAAGGTGAGCTTCCAGGGCTGGACGCCCTCGAAGGACGGCTTCCTGTACAGCGCGCTGCGTGATCCGAAGGACCCGTACAGCCGCGAGGTGCGCTTCCACGTGCTCGGCACCGATCCAGCCACCGATCGCCTGCTCGCGAAGCAGACGAATCCGAGCGAGATCCCCTTCGCCGGCCTGAGCCGCGACGGTCGCTGGATGATGCTCGGCTTCAGCCGAGGCTGGCAGGCGAACGATCTCGCGGTCGCCGATTTCGAGGCCTGGCGCAAGGGTGCCGGTGATCCGAAGCTGATCGAGATCGCCAAGGGCCTGCCCGCGCGCTTCACGCCGATCGGCTTCGAAGGCTCGCGCATGCTGATGATGACCACGCTCGACGCGCCGCGCTCGCGGCTGGTCGCGGTGGATCTGTCGCAACCCGCGCGCGCGAACTGGAAGGACGTCATTCCCGAGCCCAAGGATGAGGTGCTCGAAAGCGTCGGCCTGACGAAGGGCGGCATGATCGCGTCGTTCACGAAGCACGTCTGCACGCGCATGGAGCGGTTCGACCGATCAGGCCGCAGCCTCGGCGAGATCCCGCTGCCGGGCCTTGGCGCCGCCGGCGTGTCGATCGACGAGGATCGCTCCGACGCGTTCATCAGCTACACCAGCTACAACGAGCCGCGCAGCTCGTACCACGTGGCCGACCTGGCCGCGCCGAAGCTCGTCTCGTGGTGGAAGCCCTCGGTGCCGCTGGACCTTACGAAGTGGACCGTGGAGCGCGTGCGCATCGCCAGCAAGGACGGCACGATGGTGCCGCTGTTCATGGTGCGCCGAAGCGACCTCACGCCGAACGGTGACCGCCCTTGCCTGCTCTACGGCTACGGCGGCTTCAACGTGAGCATGGATCCGGGATTCAACCCGGGCATCGCGCCATGGATCGAGGCAGGCGGCGTGTACGCGGTGGCGTGCCTGCGCGGCGGCGGCGAGTACGGCGAGGCGTGGCACGAGGCCGGCATGCTCGGCCGCAAGCAGAACGTGTTCGACGACTACTACGCCTGCGCGGAGTGGCTGATCGGCAACAAGTGGACCAGCGCGAAGCGCCTCGCGATCCAGGGCGGCAGCAACGGCGGCCTGCTCACCGGCGTGGCGATCACGCAGCGACCCGACCTCTTCTGCGCCGCGATCAGCGCGGTGCCGCTGCTCGACATGCTGCGCTACCAGAACTTCCTGCTGGCGAAGTACTGGGTGCCCGAATACGGCAGCAGCGACAGTGCCGAGCAGTTCAAGTGGCTGCGCGCGTACAGCCCGTACCACAACCTGAAGCCGGGCACGGCCTATCCAGCCGTGCTCTTCACGGCGGGCGAGAACGACAGCCGCGTGCACCCGCTGCACGCGCGCAAGATGGCCGCGCGGATGCAGGCGATGCGGGGAAGCGCACAGGATGGCAATCCGGTGCTGCTCTGGGTCGACCGCGACGCGGGTCACGGACAGGGCAAGCCGCTCGCCGCACGCATCCGCGATCAGGTCGACCAGTGGTCCTTCCTGATGTGGCGCACGGGCCTGTGCGATTCGTACGCACAGGGCAAGTGAGCGCACAAACCCACACGCCGCATGATCAGCCGATCACCTGCAGCCGCGCGAACTCCTGGATGAGCGTCTTGCGGCCCACCGCCGCGAACGCCACGCGCAGCGCCGTGCTGCCGCCGCGCGGGCTCACGGCCTCGATCGTGCCCACACCAAAGAGCGGATGCCGCACCCGCATGCCCACGCGCAGGCCGCCGGGGCGCGGCGCAGGTGCGTCGATCCCGTCGCTTCCATCGTCGCCGTAATCCTCGGTCGTGTCCTCGCGCACGACTTCGTCGGGCAGTTCACGGACGAACATGCTCTCGATCGTCGCCATCGGCTGACCGCGCATCGTGCGGCTTGCGGCGCTCGTGAGCAGCAGCCGGTCCTCGGCACGCGTCATGCCGACGAAGCACAGCCGGCGCTCCTCCTCGAGATCACCCGGCGTGTCCATGCTGCGCGCGTGCGGCAGACTGCCCTGCTCGAGGCCGACCATGCACACCAGCGGGAACTCGAGCCCCTTCGCCGCGTGCAGCGTCATCAGCGTGACCGCGCCGTTCTCGGGATCGAACGCGTCGCTGTCGGCGACCAGCGCGATGCGTTCGAGATACGCCCGCAGCGCGTCGAGTCCGGTCCGGAGCGGCGGCACGCCCTCCTCCTCGCCCACCGCCTCCTGTGCCAGTCGCTCCGACACGAACTCCGACGACGCACTCACCACCTGTGCCAGGTTCTCCACGCGGCTCTCGCCCTCGTCGGCGTTCTCGCGGTCCTCCTGCAGATAGTGCGCCTCAAGGCCGCTCTCGCGCGCGATGCGTCCGACGAGTTCGCCCAGCGCCTCCGCCGGCGAACCTTCCGCCTCGCGGCGCCACGCCAGCACCAGCTCCGCCAGCTTCCGTGCAGCGTTCGCTGCGCGCGCCGTCACTCCCGCCTCCTCCGGCATGCGAAGCGCCTCGATGAGTGGCATGCCTCGCTTGGCCGCGTGGAGTTCGATGCGCGAGAGGCTGGTGTCGCCCAGACCGCGCGCCGGCACGTTCGCCACGCGTCCGAGCGCAAGCTCGTCCTGCGGATTCGCGGCCAGACGCAGGTACGCGACCAGGTCGCGCACCTCGCGCCGGTCGTAGAACGCGGTGCCGCGCACGACCTGATGCGGAATGTCCGCGCGACGCAGCGCTTCCTCGAGCACGCGGCTCATGCTGTTCATGCGGTAGAGCACGGCCATGCCCTTCCATGGCACACCGCGCTCGCGCCCCGCCTCGAGCTCGCGCACCACGCGCAACGCCTCGCTGCGCTCGTCCACGCAGCGCACGTAGATCGGCGCATCACCCTCGCCGCGCATGCTGCGCAACTCCTTGTGGCGCCGCTGGCGATTGCGCTGGATCAGCGTGCTCGCCGCGTCGACGATCGGTCGAACGCTTCGGAAGTTCTCGCCCAGTGGGATCACCGTCGCGTCGGGGAAGCTCTGCTCGAACTGCAGGATGTTGCGCAAGTCGGCGCCGCGCCAGCCGTAGATGCTCTGATCGGGATCGCCCACCACGCAGAGCCGCCGGTGCTCGCGCGCCAGCTCGTGGACCATGCAGAACTGCGCGTGATTCGTGTCCTGGTACTCGTCGACCAACATGTTTCGGAAGCGCCCACGCAGCAGTTCGCGCACCTCCTCGTGCTCGCGCAGCAGACGCGCGGTGCGGCACAGCAGGTCGTCGAAATCAAGCGCCTTGCTGCGAGCGAGAACCTTTTCGTAGGCGGCGAAGATGCGTGCGATGGTGCGCGCGCGCCAGTCGCGGCTCTGCGCCGCAGCCGCGTCGGGCGAGAGCAACTGGTCCTTGAAGCCGCCGATCTCGGACAGCACCGCATTCGGCGTGAAGCGGTCACTTCCCTCGCCCGCCTCGCTGATCGCCTGCTTGCAGGCCTTCGCCTGATCGTCGGTGTCGAGCACCGTGAAGTCCGATGGCACGTCCGCCTGCTCTGCATAACGGCGCAGCACGCGCGCACCGAAAGCGTGGAAGGTGCCCGCGACGATGCGCGACGCGTCACCATGACCCGACATGAGTTCCTGCACGCGCCGCCGCATCTCGCCCGCGGCCTTGTTGGTGAACGTCAGCGCGAGCACGCTGGAGGGCGACTCGCCGCACGCGACGAGGTACGCGATGCGATGTGTGATCACGCGCGTCTTGCCGGAACCTGGTCCGGCGAGCACGAGCAGCGGCGTTCCGCGATGCTCGACCGCCTGCCGCTGGGGCTCGGTGAGACGCTCCAGCAGGCTGTGCGCGTGGCTTGACATCGAGACTCCGAGTTTAGAAGGGGAAAAACCGCGTGTTCTCCACGTTCAAGCCTCATGCGTTCCACAAGATCTTGCGGAAACGGAGACCCAAGACAGCCTCTCCACACCAATTGTTGTGGTGGGTGAGAGAATCTGCCGATGCACAACCGCATGAAACGCCTGAGGTTGTGCGCGGTCTTCGTGAAATCGCAACATTTCGTGTTGCGCCATCTTGCGAGCCCAATCTGTAGGGGTAGGATCCGCCGCGTCCTTGGCTCTTGCAGGCGTGCAAAGGCCCCGGATTCGGTGTTGAGAGCAGTCCGTTTGTTCGGATCCTGTTCGGATGCTTTCGCGGAGGCATTCCCTCGGACTTGTGACCGAGGGGCGTGAGCGTTCCGACAGGACTGTAAGAGAAAGAGACCGCCATGGTGCTGTGCGACTCTGAAATCCAGGAACGTGTTGGCATCGAGCCCTTCGAGGGCATGGCCAAGCGACCGGGCAGGATCTCCTTCGGTGTCAGCAGCTACGGCTACGACGTGCGCGTGGGCACTCGATTCAAGGTGTTCACGAACGCCACCAGCGGTGGCACCGCAGTCGTCGACCCCAAGAACTTCACGAACGACCTCTTCATCGATGTCGAGCTCGCCGGCACCGGCCGCGACCACATCATCATCCCGCCGAACTCCTTCGCACTCGCCGAGACCGTCGAGACGATCGAGGTGCCACGCGATTGCCTGGCGATCTGCGTGGGCAAGAGCACCTACGCGCGCTGCGGCATCATCGTGAACGTGACCCCGCTCGAGCCCGAGTGGCGCGGCAAGGTCACGATCGAGATCAGCAACACCACCCCGCTTCCGGCCCGTATCTACGCCAACGAGGGCATCGCCCAGATGGTGTTCCTGCAGGCCAGCCGCACCTGCACAAGCAGCTACGCGGACAAGTCGGGCAAGTACCAGGACCAGACAGGACTCACCCTGCCGATGGTCGACGGCCTCAAGCCGCCGGCCTCGGCCTGACTCGACCACGCCGCCCCGCGGGGCGGACCCGTTTTCACGTCGCTTCTCACTTCACTTCCATCGCAGGACAGGACGAACCATGCGAATCCACCGCCGCTTCACCCAGCCGAACCAGGACGTGTACACCTCGATCGAGTGGAGCACCCGCTCCAGCAAGATCTCCAACAGTGACGGCAGCACGGTCTTCGAGATGACCGATGCGGAGATCCCCGCCAGCTGGAGTCAGCTCGCCACGGACATCGTGGTGAGCAAGTACTTCCGCAAGGCCGGCGTGCCGCAGTTGCAGAAGGACGGTTCGGCGAAGGTCGACGCGTCGGGCAAGCCCGTGCTTGGCCCTGAGCGCTCGGTGAAGCAGGTGGTGCACCGCCTCGCCGGCTGCTGGCGCCACTGGGCCGAGAAGTTCGGCTACTTCGCAAGCGCCAAGGACGCGCAGGCGTTCTACGACGAGATCGCGTGGATGCTGCTGAACCAGGTCGCGGCGCCCAACAGCCCGCAGTGGTTCAACACCGGCCTGCACTTCGCCTACGGCATCAACGGTCCGGCGCAGGGCCACTGGATCGCCGATCACGCGACCGGCGCCTGCTCGCTCGCCGCCGACGCCTACAGCCACCCGCAGCCGCACGCCTGCTTCATTCAGGCCGTGCGCGACGACCTCGTTGGCGAAGGCGGCATCATGGATCTCTGGACGCGCGAGGCGCGCCTGTTCAAGTACGGCTCGGGCACGGGCACGAACTTCAGCAACCTGCGTGGCGACAACGAGCCGCTCTCGGGCGGCGGCAAGTCGAGCGGTCTGATGAGCTTCCTGAAGATCGGCGATCGCGCCGCGGGCGCCATCAAGTCGGGCGGCACCACCCGCCGCGCCGCCAAGATGGTCTGCTTGGACGTGGATCACCCGGACATCGAGGCCTTCGTGAACTGGAAGGTTCGCGAGGAGATCAAGGTGGCCGCGCTTGTGGAGGGCGTCAAGCATCTGGCGCCTGAACTTCAGGAGACGGTCAAGCGCCTGAACCTGAAGCTCGACTACGACTTCAACGGCGAGAGCTACTACACCGTCAGCGGCCAGAATTCGAACAACTCGGTGCGCCTGAGCGACGCCTTCATGGAGGCCGTCGACGCCGACGCCGACTGGACACTCACCCGTCGCACCGACGGCAAGGTCGCCAAGACCCTGAAGGCGCGCGGCTTGTGGGGCCAGATCAACTATGCGGCGTGGCGCTGCGCCGATCCCGGCCTGCAGTACGACAGCACCATCAACGCATGGCACACCTGCCCGCAGGGCGGACGCATCAACGCGAGCAACCCGTGCAGCGAGTACATGTTCCTCGACAACACGGCGTGCAACCTCGCGAGCATCAACCTGCTCAAGCTGTACGACCCCGAGACCCGCACCTTCGACCTCGAGGCCTACGAGCACGCGATCTCGCTGTGGACCGTGGTGCTCGAGATCAGCGTGCTGATGGCGGCCTTCCCCTCGCGCGAGATCGCCGAACTCAGCTGGAAGTACCGCACGCTCGGCCTCGGCTACGCGAACCTGGGCGCACTGCTCATGCAGGCGGGCATCCCGTACGACAGCGACGAGGGTCGCGCGCTCTGCGGCGCCTTCAGCGCCATCCTGACCGGTCGCAGCTACGCGGCCAGCGCGCTGCTGGCGGCCGAGCACGGCCCCTTCGACGGCTTCCAGGAGAACCGCGAGGAGATGCTGCGGGTGATCCGCAACCACCGCCGCGCGGCCTACGGTGTCGAGCGCGGCTCGGACGAGTGGGAGAGCCTGCGCATCCGTCCGGTGTCGATCGATCACGGCCTCTTCAAGGCCGGCAAGGTGCCGCTGGCGAACGCCGGCGACGTGCTGTCGCGGTCGCTCGCCGCGTGGGATGACGCGCTGCTGTTCGGCACCAAATTCGGCTTCCGCAACGCGCAGGTCACGGTGATCGCCCCGACCGGCACCATCGGCCTGCTGATGGACTGCGACACCACCGGCGTGGAGCCCGACTTCGCGCTGACCAAGTTCAAGAAGCTCGCCGGCGGCGGCTACTTCAAGATCGCCAATCAGAGCCTGCGTCCTGCGTTCAAGTCCCTCGGATACTCGGCCACGCAGACCGACGAGATCCTGGCTCACGTGATGGGCACGCTGAACCTGGCCACGCCGATGCCCGACGCGAAGGGCAACATCCCCGCGTCCGGCGCGACGTTCCGCGAGCATCTCTCGGCTGCGGGCTACACCGGCGACGACCTGGTGGCGCTGGAGAACCAGCTCCCGATGATGTTCGAGCTCGGTTTCGCGTTCAGCGCGTGGAGCATGCCGGCGGCGGTGCTGGCGCACGCGGGCGTCGATGCCGAGGCCGCGAAGGCCGACCCGAAGTTCAATGGCCTGAAGGTGCTTGGCCTGAAGAAGGCGCAGATCGAGGCGCTCAACCGCCGCATCTGCGGCACGCAGACGGTGGAAGGCGCGCCGCACCTCAAGGCGGAGCACCTGCCGGTGTTCGACTGCGCCAACAAGTGCGGTCCCACGGGCACGCGGTTCATCCGCCCCGAGGGCCACATCCACATGATGGCCGCGGCGCAGCCCTTCATCTCGGGTGCGATCTCCAAGACCATCAACATGCCGCATGAGGCGACCGTCGAGGAGATCGGCGCCGCCTACCGCATGAGCTGGGAACTCGGCCTGAAGGCCAACGCGCTCTATCGCGATGGCAGCAAGCTGAGCCAGCCGCTCAACACCAAGACCGATGTGGAGCGGGAGGACGAGGACACCGAAGGCCTTGATGAGGCGTCGGCGGAGACCGTCGCTTCGCCTGAGGAAGTGCTGGTGGAGAGCGGCCGTCTCGCCGAGGGCGAGCGCATGGTCGAGCGCATCGTGGAGCGCGTGGTGGAACGCGTGATCGAGCGCCCGATGCGTCGTCGCCTGCCCGAGACCCGCGGCAGCATCACGCACAAGTTCAACGTGGCCGGCCACGAGGGCTACCTCATCGTCGGCCTGTACGAGGATGGGCGTCCCGGCGAGCTCTTCATCACGATGGCGAAGGAAGGCTCGACGATCGGCGGCCTGATGGACTCGCTCGGCACCGCGATCAGCGTGGCCCTGCAGTACGGCGTGCCCGTGGAGAGCCTGGTGACCAAGTTCGCGCACCAGCGCTTCGAACCGATGGGCATGACGACCAACTCGGACATCCCCTTCGCCAAGAGCCTGGTGGACTACATCTTCCGCTGGATGGGCATGCAGTTCATCTCGGGCTATCGCGATCAGAACGCACCGCGGCGACCTGCGTCGCTCGCCGCAGCCACGCCGGCCGAGCCGGCGGGCGACTCGCACGGACGCACCGTCAAGGAGGACACTGGATGGCAGCAGCGCATGGACGGCGCCTCGAGCCGCGGCGATCGAATGTCGCCGGGCGTCATGGGCGGATCGGACTCGTCGGCGTCGGTCGCCGGCGGCACGGAGAGGATCGCCGTGATCCTGTCGGAGACGTCGGTGCTCAACGTGCCGGGCGGATCGACGGGCGGCAGTTCGGCTGGGGCGGTGACCGGGAGTGTCACCGTCGTCGCCGATCGGTACGCGCCCGCCAGCGTGCTTGACCAGTCGAACGCAGCGCTGATGGGCGATGCGCCCGCCTGCGACGCCTGCGGATCGATCACGGTGCGCAACGGCACCTGCTACCGCTGCCTGAACTGCGGCAACAGCATGGGCTGCAGCTGAGGCAGCCACGGACAACGCCTGGCGCGTTTCGTCACTGCTCCGACGACGCGCCGGGCGCACGCACGCGATGGGGGACAGTCACCCCAGGAGGACCCAGGTCGGCGAGTGGATGGACCCTCCTTGCACTGGTCGGACGAGCACGGAGACCGCTTGTCCCGACCCTTCGACTGCGGCCAACACCGGCGGCCGCACGGTCCGGAACGGAAGCCGGACCTGTCGAAGTGGCCCCCCTTCGGGGCCTGCCCCCATCGCGATTCCTGAAACGCCCCTGCCTTGCGCGGGGGCGTTTCGTTTCATGAACGCATGCGCTTCAGACGCACGCGGCCATTGATCCATCACGTTCCGATCGGGCTACACTGCCGGGTTCATGGCGATCCAGACCACCATCCAGCCGTTCACGCTCTGGCGCAGCCTCGGCTTCGCCACGCTCTGCGCCACCTTCGCGGTCTGGGGCTGGTACGACTACGAAGTCAAGATTCCCCGGCTCGAGAAGGACTCCTCGGCCTACATGGCCGCCAAGGACACGCGTGCGTCGCTGCAGAAGGCCGCCGAGGGTGCTCCGCTGAACGAAGCCCAGCTCAAGCAGATGAAGGACGCGGAAACAGTCCTTGCCGACATCAAGGATCGCTACGGAAGCGCCGTTCCGAACAAGCCCGCCGCCTACGACCGTCCCATGCAGCTGTGGCTGTACGTGGTCGGGTGCGGTGTCCTGGGTGTGCCCTCTTTCCTGTGGCCGGTGATCCGCACAAGCCGTCGTACCTATCGACTGGATGATGACGGAACGCTGCACACGCCGGACGCGCGCATCGGGGCGGACGAGATCGTCGAAATCGACATGAGCCGTTGGTGCAGTCCTTCGGGCGATCGCCGCAGCACGTGGACCGCCAAGGCGGTGCTGAATGACGGCCGTCGCGTGCTGCTGGACGATCACGACTTCAAGAACATGCACTTGATCATCGGCGCGATCGCGAACCGACTTTATCCCGATCAGTGGACGATCGAAGCCAAGCGCATCGATTCGAGCACCTCGAAGCCGAGCGAGCCGATCTGAGGACGGAGCGACGGCGTGCAGGGAACCACCGAACCCACGACCCCGATCGAGAAGCGCGACCGATGCGGCGATTTGCCGCACCGCCCACGCGTTCTGCTTGGCAAGATGGGCCTCGACGGCCATGACCGCGGCGTGAAGCTGATCGCGCGACTCATGCGCGACAGCGGCATCCACGTGATCTACAGCGGTCTGTGGCAGACGCCGCGCAGCCTCGCGATCGGTGCGCGCGACGAGGACGCCGACTGCATCGCCTGCAGCATGATGAGCAACAGCCACCTGGTGCTGGTGCCGCGCCTGCTCGAGGAGTGCCGTGCGCTCGGCAGGCCCGACATGGTCGTGAACGTGGGCGGCATCATTCCGCAGGAGGACGTGCAGCCGCTCCTCGATGCGGGCGTGAACCGCGTCTATCACACCGGCACGGGTCTCGATGCGATCGTGGAGAGCGTGCGCGAGGCCGTGAAGGGCTACACGGCGCTGCAGTCGCCAAGCGCCGAGGCGAAACTCGCGCGTCGCATCAGCATGGCGCACGCGAAGCCGACGGGCACGCTGCAGGGTCGTCGCCCGAAGCGCGTGATCGGCATCACGGGTGCACCCGGCGCGGGCAAGAGCACGCTGGTCGCCAGCATGGTCGGCGAGGCGGTACGTCGCGGTCGCCGCATGGCGGTGATCGCGTTCGACCCGATGAGCCCGATCACCGGCGGCGCGCTGCTGGGCGATCGCCTCCGTGTCGACTTCAACGCGGTCGATGACAAGGTCTTCTATCGCTCGCTGGCCATCGTGGGCGAGGACTACGTGAGCCTGCCCGACATCCTCGGGCTGCTGGGCGACGCCGGCTTCGATGATGTGATCGTGGAGACGGTCGGCGCGGGACAGAACGACGTCGCGATCCGAAAGCATGTCGACCGCACGGCGGTGGTCGTGGTGCCCGGCATGGGCGACAGCGTGCAGATGGACAAGGCGGGCATCCTCGAGATCGCCGACATCTTCGTGGCGAACAAGGCCGATCACGCCGGCGAGGCCAATCTGGTGCGTGAACTGCTCGACATCGCGTCCGGACGGCCGATCCTCGAGACGATCGCCACGCAGGGCAAGGGCGTGGTGGAACTGCTCGAGGCGCTGTTCCCCGGCTGAACGACCCCCTGTGCGCTGCTAGAGTGGTGGCCCTTTCACGGAGCCACCCATGTCCATCGACACCCGCATTCTCGGTCGCGACACCAACCAGGCCCTTGGTATCGGCCAGTACGCCATCGACTTCCTGCGCGACGGCGCACCCAGCGCGAGCGTGCTGGAGCGCACCGGCCTGTTCTTCACCGACGCCGTCCTGTGCGGCGCCAGCGCGTTGGCGCTCGGCACGAACGCCCCGACACTGCTGCGGCAGGAAGCGCTCCGATACCCCTCCAAGAAGGGCGTGTCGGTCTTCGGCAGCCGCAAGCGCGTGGCGCCCGAGAAGGCGATCGTCGCCAACTGCGCGGCGGTGCGCGAGTGGGACAGCAACGGCACGAACTTCGGATACCGTCCGCAGCTCGGCCACACCGCGGGCGAATTCGGCCACAACGACTTCTACGCGGTGCCGGTGGCGGCGGCGCAGATGGCCGGCGAAGGTGGCGCGTTCGCGCTGCGCGGCATGGCGTGTCTCGACGAGATCCGCGGCCGCCTCGCCGAGGTGTTCTCGTTGAAGACCTGGAAGATCGACCACGTGGTGCATGGCGCGATCGCCAGCGCGGCCGTCTACGGCGCGATGCTCGGCGCCAGCGCGGAGGAGATCGAGAGCGCAATCGGCATGTTCGTCGCGCACGCGATTCCGTGGCGCGCGATCCGCGCCGGCAAGCAGCTCAGCGACTCCAAGGGCGCCAGCGCGGCGATCAGCACCGAGTTCGCGATCCTGTGCATGCAGCGATCGATGCGCGGGTTCCTCGGGCCGCGCGACATCTTCCGCAACCCGGAGAGCATGTTCCGACAGTTCGTGAAGACCAAGGACGACAGTCCGTTCGACCTGCACCTCTCGATGGGCGGCGACGACTTCGCGGTCATGGGCATGCACTTCAAGCTGGGCCTCTATGAACACCAGTCCGCGAGCGCGCTGCAGGGCCTGATCGACCTGGTGCAAAGGCACGCGTTGATCGCGCAGAAGCCGCTGGCGATCAGGCGCATCCTGATCACCGCGTACGAGCCCGCCTTCGGCATCATCGGCGACCCCGCCAAGCGCGATCCGAAGACGCGCCAGAGCGCCGACCACAGCATGGTCTACATCGTGGGCACGCTGCTGCGGAAGGCGTCGGAGCGCGTGGCCAAGCAGGGTTCGGTCGGCACCTCGAACGACGAGGCGTGGAAGACGCTCATGCTCGGGCCCTACGACTACGACCCTGCCGCGATCAAGAACGAGTCGACGCGCGCACTCATGGCGAAGATGGACTTCGAGCACGGCGGCGCGGAGTACGACCGTCGCTATCCCGAGGGCATTCCCACCTCGCTGAAGATCGAGATGGAGAGCGGCGAGACCTTCGACAGCGGCCTCGTGATGTTCCCCGCCGGCCACGCGCGCAACACCACGGCCGACCTGAAGGGCATCCTGGACGCGAAGTTCGCTTTGCTCGGCAAGCTCGCCACCGACAAGCCGAAGCGGCTCGTGCGAAACCTGCTCGCGATCGGCGAGATGGGCCGCAAGGATCTGGCCGTGATCCACGACTTCGAGATCGCGGACCGCGGCGCCTTCGAGTGACCAAGCACCAGGGTCAGAGGTTGTTACCGACCACTCGGGACGCATCTTGGCCGGAGAGTCCAAGGCGGCATCCTGCGGAGCGAGGCGAGCCATCACGCGTGTCTGCAGGCGATGGGTCACCCAGACGGATCGACCCCGAATGGTCGCTGCGCATGCGAAGCGAAGCAGCGACGGGCCGCATGGGCTTTCCGGTCGTGATGCGTTGGTGAGGAAAGAGTGGTCAAGTGGTCCGTAACAACCTCTGACCCTCGCTACCGGGCGTTGGGGGATTCGGGTCGCGGTGGCTCGAAACGCTTCGCCGGCAACTTCGGCATGAGCTCCGCGATGGCACGATCAAGCTGCGGATCGCGTCCGGCGGCACGATCCGCCGGCGTGAGCTCCACCTCGATGTCCGGCGACACGCCCTCGTTCTCCACGGCGTAGCCACGCACCGGTGTCCAGTAGCCCCAGCCTGGCTGCGTGGACATGCCGCCATCCACGAAGGCCTTGTCCGCTTCGATGCCGATCACGCCACCCCACGTTCGCGTGCCGATCAACGGCGCAAGATTCAGTCGACGCACGGTCTCGGGGAAGATGTCTCCATCGCTGCCCGCACCCTGATCGATCAGCACCGCCATCGGTCCCACCAGTGACTTGGAGGGATTCGTCTCCGCCCGCCCGTCGCGTGGCACGCTCCATGCCCATGGCTTGCGCATGAGACGCTCGATCAGCACCGGACTCACATAGCCGCCACCGTTGTTCCGGATGTCCACCACCATTCCCTCGCGGTCAAGTTGCGGGAAGAACCCGCGCATGAACGCGGTGATGCCCGCCGCATCCATGTCCGGCACGTGGATGTAGCCCAGCTTGCCCCCGCTGCGCTCGGCGACGGCCCGCCGATTCATCTCGACCCACTCTTGGTAACGCAGTTCCGCCTCGCTGCCTGGCATTCGAATCTCCACGTCGCGGGCATTCGCACCATCCGCCGTGTCCGCGACGGTCAGCATGGTCGCCCGACCCGCGCGACCCACCAGCCACTCGCCAATCTCGCGATCCGCGGTGACCTCGCGCCCATCCACGGCGACGATGAACTGTCCAGCCTTCACGCCACGAAAGGGAACCGCCAGCGGATTCTCGGGGCCGCCCGCAGCTGCGAAATCCGGCAGCACGCGCTCGATCATCCAACCCCCCTCGCGTGGCGCAACCTGCGCACCAAGCACGCCCACCTGCACCCCCTCGGGCCAGCGGAACATCTCGCCGCCGCTGATGTACACGTGGCTGTTCGCGAGCTCGCTGCACATCTGCACGATCGCGTCGTTGAGTTCCTCACGGGTGCCCACCCGATCCACGAGCGGCAGGTACGCCTGACGCACCGCCGCCCAGTTCACGCCGCCCATGTCCGCACGCCAGAAGAAGTCGCGCTGCAGGCGCCAAGCCTCGTCGAAGATCTGGCGCCACTCCTCGCGGGGATCCACGGACACGCGAACGCTCGCCACATCCACCGTCTCGGGTTCGCCACCCTCCACCGACAGGCGAAGCATCGCCTGACCATCCCACGCCACCACCTTCGTGGCCTCGGCGTCCATGTTCCATCCCGTGACGGGGCTTTCCAGCAGCGGCGTGGACTTGCCTGCACGGACATCGAAGCGCTCCAGATGCGTGCCGGGCATCCCCATCGGAGGCTCTGGCCACACTTCCTCGCCCACGCTCTCGCGCGGATGCCGGCCGAGCAGCAGCGCGCCCGGCGCGGCCTCGAATCCGTCGAACTGACCGGGCTTCACCGGCAGCGCGAACACGCGCGCGGCGATGCCCCCGACCTCCACCTCGATCGGGGCGATCGTCTCGGCGTCATCCTCGTCCTTCGCATCATCGGCCTTGGTTTCCTCGGCCACATCCTCCGTCTTTCCCTCCGCCTTCTCCGCATCGTCGGTGGGCTCCATCCAGTCGCCGGACTTGCCCGTCGCCCAACGCGCCAGGTCCATGCCAGCTTCGCGCGCCTCACGCGCGAACGGAGGCGGCGTCGAGGCCTTCAGCGGAACGCCGCAGACCATCGTCACGTCCTGCGTCGCGAAGTTCAGATCTAGGGCGTCCAGCACCGGATCGATGTGGCGATCCGACAGGAAGTACAGGTACGCGCCCGCCGGGTCCCAGCGCGGACTCGAGTCATTCGTCATGCCATCACCGATCGCGGACGTCTCTCCGCCCGTCACTGGTCGCACGACGACCTGACCATTCCCATTGGCCAACGGTCGCACCCATGTGATCCAGCGGCCATCCGGACTGAAGCGATAGTCCCGGATCGCGCGGTTCGCGCTGCGATCGATCGCGCTCACGGCGCCGGTCGCCACGTCGACCATCCGAAGCGCGCCGGACTTGTCACCGAAAGCCACATGACGGCCATCCGCGCTCGCCTGTGGTTCGAACACCCAGACATCGCTCGTGGCGAGCGTGGCCTCGGGGCCATCGGGCTCGGACAGATCGCGTGCCACCACCGCGAACCCGTCTCCCCGGTCGGTCACGTAGACGATCGTGCTCTCGTCCAGCCATGACGCGTCGCGCTCACGCGTCGAGGCGCGCGAAGGCACCTGGATACCGGCCGGCGCATCCTTGAGCGCGTCGGGTCCGAGTGGCAACGCGAGAAACTCACCGCGCGTCTCCAGCAGAAGCGTCTCACCACCGGGCGCGAGCGAGAACCATGTCATGCCCTCGGTCGGCGGTCGATTCCGCAGTCGATCGGCGAAGCGATCTCCCACCAGCCGCAGATCCAGCACACGCTCGCTTCCATCCTTCGCATCGAACAGCACCACATCCGCACCGCGCGTGTACACGACACGCGTGCCGGTGGCGCCCGGATCGGCCTTCGCCCAGCGCGGCTCCAGATCGGCCGCACCATGCTTCGTGTGCTGACGACGATCGCTTCCATCGGGCGCCACGCTGCACAGGTTCATGCAGCCGTCAGAATCCGACAGAAACCACACGCGACCCTGCAGCCACATCGGAAAGAGCTCGTTCTCGCGCGTCTTCGTGAGCCGCGTGAAATTACGTCCGTCGGCGTCGGCGATCCACACGTCCGGCGCGGTGCCGCCACGATAGCGCTTCCAGCTCCAGCTCTCGTTGCTCCACGGCGTGAAGGCGATCCGTCCACTGGTGGCATCCACGCTCGCGAGCGATCCCTCGCCGAATCCGAGCGGGCGCGAGGGACCACCCGATACCGGCACGCTCCAGAGCTCGTCGCGACCCAGCGGGTTCGCACGATCACTGCGGTAGAGGATCGAACCGCCATCGGCCGTGAAGGCAAGTGGGCGCTCCATGCTCGGATGGAAGGTCAGTCGCTTCGGCGATCCACCCATGACGGGCATCACGTAGACCTCCGGCGTGCCGTCATAGTCGGCCAGGAACGCGAGCGCGGTGCCATCCGGTGAAAGCACCGGCGCGGTCTCGACGCCCGTCCCGCTCGTGAGCCGCGCCGCGTCGATCGGCCTCGAGGGATCCCCCGCCAGCGAGGCCGTCCACAGATCCCCATCGGCCACGAACACGAGCCGATCCCCCGCGACGGCCGGATGGATCGCATAACCGCGGCCGGGCGCCGCGGGCAGCGGGACCGTCGGTCCAGCGGCCGGAGCCGCGTGCGTACAGAGAACCGTCACGATCGCAAGGGCGCATCGCATGTCGTGCATTGCTCCATAAGAAAGAGTCATCGATCAGCCGCGCAGGTGGCGCATCACATGCTCCACCTCGTCGGCGCTGCCCATCACCAGCGGCGTTCGCGCATGAAGCTCAGTCGGCATCAGGTCCATCGTGCGCTGCGTACCGGTCAGGCTCGTTCCACCCGCCTGCTCCACCAGGAAGCTCATCGGATTCGCCTCATACAGCAGACGCAGCTTGCCGCCGGGGTGCTTCTTCGTGGGCGGATACAGGAAGACGCCACCGTTCACCAGCGTGCGGTGGATGTCCGCCACCATGCTGCCGATGTAACGGCTGCTGTAGCCCTGCGCGTGCGCCCACTTCAGGTAGCGCTGATAGCCCTCGGGGAAGCCCTCGGTGTAGGCCTCGTTGACCGAGTAGACCTTGTTCGCCCGCGGCATCTTCAGGTCGCGCTGCACCAGCAGGAAGCTGCCCACGCTCATGTCGAGCTCGAACATGTGCACGCCGTGGCCGGTGGTGATCACGAACACCGTACTGCTGCCGTAAAGCACGTAGCCCGCGGCGACCTGCTGCACGCCCGGCTGACACACGGTGCGCACGGCGTCGGGAATGTTCGGATCGTTGCGCAGGATCGTGAAGATGGTGCCCACGCCCACGGCCGTGTCAAGGTTGCTGCTTCCGTCGAGCGGATCGAACAGCACGCAGTACTTGCCGCCATCGCTGCCCTTTCGAAGGATCGTCGGCTGCTCATCCTCCTCGCTGCCGAGCACGGCGATGGAGCTGCGGCTGCCGAGCACCCGCATGATCACCTCGTTGGCGATCACGTCCATCCTGATCTGGTCCTCGCCCTGCACATTGATGTCGCCTTCCTTGCCCACACCCCCCTGCAGGCGCACGTGCCGCACCTTGTAGGCGATCATCTTGGCCGCCAGCGAGATCGCGCTCACGATCCAGCTGAACTCGCCGCTGGCCTCCGGGAAGCGCGACTCCTCCTCCAGGATGAAGGTCTGCAGGCTGGTGAGGTTGTCCGTGACCACACCGCGGCGGGCCTGATGCGGCTGCCCGTTCGAGCCGCCCGATGCTGCATTGGAGGTGCTCATGCGTGCAAGGCGAGGCTACCATCCAAAATCAATTCACCCGAGCAAGGAGCCCACATGAGCCACCCCGTCATCGTCGCAGCCCGTCGCACACCCGTCGGAAAGTTCGGAGGCTCGCTTGCCAAGGTCGCGGCGCCGCAGCTCGGTGCGTTCGCCATCGAGGCCGCGCTTGCCGACGCACCTGCCGCGAAGGCCGCAATCGAGGAATGCATCATGGGCAATGTGTTGCAGGCAGGCGTGGGCCAGAACCCCGCGCGCCAGGCGGGCCTGCTTGCGGGCCTTCCCGACACGCTCAGCGCCGTCACCGTGAACAAGGTCTGCGGCAGCGGTCTGCAGGCCGTGATGCAGGCAGCCACGGCGATCCGCGCTGGTGAACTGCACGCCGCCGTCGCGGGCGGCCTTGAGAACATGGATCTCGCCCCCCACTTCATGCACCTGCGCAACGGCGTGCGCTACGGCGAAGCGAAGATGCACGATCACATGGCGCACGACGGCCTGAGCTGCGCCTTCGAGAAGTGGGCGATGGGCTGCGCCGCCGACTACACCGCGCAGAAGGCCGGCATCAGCCGCGCCGAGCAGGATCGCTTCAGCGCGCAGAGCCACCAGCGCGCCGCGCACGCCACCAAGGAAGGTTGGTTCAAGAAGGAGATCGTCGCGCTCACCGCCGAGAAGATCGGCCAGAAGGTTGGCTGCGACGCCGACGAGGGCATCCGCGCCGATTCCACCGCCGACGGTCTGGGCAAGCTCAAGCCCGCCTTCGGCAAGGACGGCAGCGTGACCGCGGGCAACGCGAGCCAGATCAGCGACGGCGCCGCGGCCGTGATCGTGATGAGCGACACGAAGGCGAAGGAACTCGGCCTGAAGCCGCTCGCGCGCATCGTGGCGCAGGACACCGCGGGCACCGCACCGAAGGACCTCTTCTTCGCGCCGGCGCTCAGCATCGAGCGCCTGCTGAAGAAGGCCGGTCTGGCCACGAAGGACATCGATCTCTACGAGATCAACGAGGCATTCGCCGCGCAGGTGCTCGCCGACATCCAGCCGCTCGGCATCGGCGAGGATCGGCTCAACGTCGGCGGCGGCGGCATCGCGCTGGGTCACCCGATCGGCGCCAGCGGCGCGCGCGTGCTCGTCACGCTGATCCACCACCTGCACCGCACCGGCGGCAAGCGCGGCGTCTGCTCGCTGTGCCTCGGTGGCGGCAACGCGGTCAGCATGCTGCTCGAGGCTTGCTGACCCGCGTGCGGCGCCGAGCCTTCACGCTGATCGAGCTGCTCACGGTGATCGCGATCATCGGCGTGCTCGTGGCGCTGCTTGTACCCACGGTCCGTCAAGCGCTGGCTCTTGCGCGCGGCGGCAAGTCGCTCAGCAATCTGCGGCAACTGGCGATGGGTGTGGAGCTGTATGCCACCGACAACAAGGGCTTCCTTCCCGCCGGTGCCTATCCCGCCCCGCCCACGCCACGCATCCGATGGACCGACGCGATCTGGCCCTACATGTCGATGCGTGAGATGTACCTCTCCCCGCAACTCTCCGGCGAGGAGATGCAGCGCATGCTCACACCCTTCGCGCATGATCCGAACATGACCTGTGGCGGGTACGGCTACAACTACCAGTACCTCGGCAACGGCCGGCATGTCGCCACCTGGAGCGAACCGTACAACGTGCCCTTCCACGCACGCGTCGGATCGGCGATTCAGTCGCCCGCCAACACGCTGCTGATCTCGGACACCGAGGGCGCCAAGGCGGAACAGATCGACAACGCCGGTGGGCAGACGATGGCCTCGCCGTGGTCGAAGAATGGCGTCTACACGATCGACCCGCCATTGGCCTCGAAGGATCTTGGATCACGCGGCGCGCGACGCGCGGATGGTGGTCCCTCAAGCTCCCGGAACTACGGCTATCAAGGTGGCGCCGATGGTGTGCTGAGGGGCGAGGGTGGCGCCACCCGAAGCACCCCGGGCGATCCCATCTGCCGCGCCACACCGGCCGCGCGAAATCTGGGCAAGGTGAACGCGGTGTGGTTCGACGGTCACGCCGAGGCCAGGACACCGATGTCGCTTGACGACTTCGACGGCGACGGCAGCGTGGACAACGGATTCTGGAACGGTCTCGGTCGCGCCGATCGCTGCTGAGGCGACTCAGCCGGCGGTCCGCATGGCGCACTCGATCGCGGCCGCGAGTCGGTCCCCCATCAGCGCCTCCTCGTCCACCACCAGATGCGCTCCCGCGCGGCGCAGGTCCATCGCCACGGAGCGATAGCGTGCTCGAACCACCACGAACGCGTCCGGTGCCATGGTTCGCACCAGTGCCGCGACATGGCCCGCCGCATCCACGTCGGCGATGGTGATCGCCACCACGCGAGCCGAACGAACGCCCGCGTGATCGAGCACATCCACACGACCCGCGTCACCCACGTGCACGGTGGCCCCGGACGCGCGCGCCACGTCCGCCAACGCTGGATTCATCTCGATCACGGTCACGTCATGACGCCGCGCCTGACCCACACGCTCACCTCGCCAAATCAAAGGGCCCGCGGATCGCTCCGCGGGCCCTGTTCATTTCACGCCTTCGCGCCGGCCTTCGCCGGCAACCGCATCAATAGCGGTAGTGATCGGGCTTGTACGGGCCGTCGACGGGCACGCCGATGTACTCGGCCTGATCCTTGCGCATCTCGGTCAGCTTGGCGCCCAGCTGCTTCAGGTGCAGGCGCGCCACCTTCTCGTCGAGGTGCTTCGGCAGGGTGTACACCTTCTTCTCGTACTTCTTGCCGTTGGTGAAGATCTCCAGCTGCGCCATCACCTGATTGGTGAAGCTGCTGCTCATCACGAAACTGGGGTGGCCGGTGGCGCAGCCCAGGTTCAGCAGGCGGCCTTCCGCCAGCATGATGATGCTCTTGCCGTTGGGCAGCTTCCACTCGTCGACCTGTGGCTTGATGTTGACGCACTTCGTGCCGGGCACCTTCTTCAGGCCGGCCATGTCGATCTCGTTGTCGAAGTGGCCGATGTTGCCCACGATCGCGTTGTGCTTCATCTTCAGCATGTCCTCGGCACGGATGATGTCCTTGTTGCCGGTGGCGGTGATGAAGATGTCGGCGGTGCCGATCACGTCCTCGAGGGTGACGACCTCATAGCCCTCCATGCACGCCTGCAGCGCGCAGATCGGGTCGATCTCGGTCACCTTCACGCGGCAGCCCTGACCGCGCAGGCTCTGGCAGCTGCCCTTGCCCACGTCACCGTAGCCGAACACCACGGCCACCTTGCCGGCCAGCATCACGTCCGTCGCGCGCATGATGCCGTCCACCAGCGAGTGACGGCAGCCGTACAGGTTGTCGAACTTGCTCTTGGTCACGGCGTCGTTCACGTTGATCGCCGGGAAGAGCAGCTGGCCAAGCTCCTGCATCTGATACAGGCGGTGCACGCCGGTGGTGGTCTCCTCGGTCACGCCGTGGATGTTCGGCGCAGTCTTGGTCCAGTAGCCGGGGTGCTTCTGCTGCAGTGCGCAGAGAAGATTCAGGATGACGGCGTACTCCTCGCTGTCCTCGGTGGTCGCGGTGGGCACGCTGCCCTGCTTCTCGAACGCCAGACCCTTGTGCACCAGCAGCGTCGCGTCGCCACCGTCATCGAGGATCATGTTCGGGCCCTTGCCGTCGCTGAAGTGCAGCGCCTGCCAGGTGCACCACCAGTACTCGTCCAGCGTCTCGCCCTTCCACGCGAAGACGGCGATGCCCTTGGGGTTTTCCGGCGTGCCGTTGGGGCCTACCGCCACCGCCGCTGCAGCGTGGTCCTGCGTGCTGAAGATGTTGCAGCTGCACCAGCGCACCTCGGCGCCAAGATCGACCAGCGTCTCGATGAGCACCGCGGTCTGGATCGTCATGTGCAGGCTGCCGATGATGCGCGCGCCCTTCAGCGGGAACTTGCCCTTGTACTCGGCACGCAGCGCCATCAGGCCCGGCATCTCGACCTCGGCCAACTCGATCTCCTTGCGACCGAATCGCACGGTCTCGGGCGAAAGGTCCTTCACCTTGAAGCGCGGGAACTCGCACAGGTTCAGCGCGGGGTTCGACAGGAACGGGTTGGTCTTGGTCGCGGTTGCGGTTGCGGTGGCTGGCACGGGTGACTCCGAGTCTGGGATGGCAGGAGGTCGGCCTACGCGGCCTTCCATCCATCTATCCGGATGAATGGAAACAGTGTAGATCACCCGTTGAATCCTGGCAAGAAAGCCCCTTGAACAACCCGACGGAAGCCCCGAACCCCCTATCTGCCCGTGCGGCCTTCCTTTATAGTTTGACTCTGGCACCGCTACGCCGGACCGGTGGCAGGCCCACGGAGGCCCGCACCCGTCCGCCTTGGGCGTTTCGCCGACGGAAGGACTGTCATGGACATCATCAAGGGCATCGCCGTCAGCCCCGGCATCGTGGTGGGCAAGGCGCTGCTGCTCGGCGCCGCCGAGACCCACGTACCCCGAAGAACGATCGCGCCCCGTGAGGTCGACGCCGAAGTCGCGCGCTTCGGCGCCGCCGTCGCCGCCGCGATCGCGGATCTCGGCGAGCTTCGCCGCACCACCGAGACGCAGCTCGGCGCCGAGACGGCCAAGATCTTCTCCTTCCACGAGGGCATGCTGCAGGACCGCACGCTGCTCGATCCGATCCTGCGCGCCATCACCGGCGAGCGCCTGAACGCCGAGGCCGCGCTGACCGACCAGTTTGAGCGCGTCATCGCGCAGTTCCGCGCCTTCAAGAGCGACGTGTTCGAGCAGAAGGTCGACGACCTCGTCGATCTGGAGCGCCGCGTGCTCGGCAAGCTCATGGGCGAGGAGGAGGACCGCCTCGCGCGGCTCACCGAGCCCGCCGTGATCATCGGCCATGAGCTCACGCCCAGTCAGGCGGCGGCCATCGGCCACGGCAAGGCGCTGGCCTTCGTGACGGAACTCGGTGGCCTCACGGGCCATGTGTCGATCGTGTTCCGCGCGCTTGGCCTTCCTGCCGTGGTGGGCTGCTCGCGCGCCGCCGTGGAGGTGCAGGACGGCGACGAGGTGATCGTGGACGGCGACGCCGGCGTGATGATCGTGCGGCCCGACGAGACCGCGCGCGCCGAGGCGCTGAAGCGTGCGGAAGCCTCGAAAAGGCTGCGTTCTTCGCTCGCGGAGAACGCCACGCTCGAGGCGGTCACCGCCGACGGCACGCGCATCCAGCTGCTCGGCAACATCGAGTTTCCCGACGAGGTGGAGACGGTGCTGCGCAACGGCGGCGACGGCGTGGGCCTCTATCGCACCGAGTTCCTCTTCCTCACCAGCGAGGAGCCGCCCGACGAGGAGGCGCAGTACCAGGCGTACCGCAAGACGATCGAGCTGCTCGACGGACGGCCGTGCACGATCCGAACCCTCGACCTCGGTGCCGACAAGATGACGCAGGCGATGCTGCAGGAGCCCGAGCGCAATCCCTTCCTTGGCCTTCGAAGCATCCGCTACAGCCTGCAGAACCAGCCGATGTTCAAGACGCAGTTGCGCGCGATCCTGCGCGCGAGCGCGCACGGTCCCATCAAGGTCATGTTCCCGCTCGTCAGCACGCTGATGGAACTGCGACAGGCGCGACTCATCCTGCGCGACGTGATGGAGGAACTCGACGAGGAAGGCATGGCGCACGACCGGCGCCCACGCGTGGGCATCATGATCGAGGTGCCGAGCGCCGCGCTGATGGCGCGCACCTTCGCCGCCGAGGCGGACTTCTTCTCGATCGGCACGAACGACCTCGTGCAGTACACCCTGGCGGTCGACCGCGGCAACGAGAAGGTGGCCAGCCTGTACACCGCCGCCAGCCCGGCCGTGCTGCAACTCGTGAAGAACGTGATCCGGGCCGGCCGGAGCGCCGGAATCGAGGCCAGCCTGTGCGGCGAGATCGCCGGAGACCCCGTTTTCACCATGTTGCTGCTGGGCATGGGTTTGCGTACACTCTCCATGGTCCCGGCGCAGATCCCCGTGGTGAAACGCGTGGTGCGTTCCGTGGACATCGGACTTTGCGAACGGTTGGCCCGACGGGTCGGCTCGTTCGACTCGGAGCGGCAGATCCATACGACTCTGCGCGACGAGTTGCGGAAACTGGACCCCGCGAATTTCGGAGGCTGGGCTGCGGCCTGAGCCACGCGGGAATCGAAACTCGGCTCCGCGCGCAACCTGCGGATGCCGCCCCCGGAATGATCCGGCGAGGTGCGGCCCCTGCGCGCGCGCGAGCCATGGCGGAAACGGCTTCTCTTATGACACGATGCCATCCTGACCACTGCATTCCCGGGGCGCTTGGCGCACCGTGCCTGCATGGCCCAGGCGCGTCGCGTCACTGAAGCACGTTCCGCCACGGAACGCCGCCAGATGGCGGCAGGAAGCAACCGTGGCTGACACGAATCCCAACGACGAAACCCTCCCGCACCCCACTGGCGAGCAGGCGCAGCGAGCGTCCGGCGAGTCCGCACCGCATGCGCACAAGCCCGCCGACGACGCGTCGGACGAGCACACGCATGACGAGTTGAGCCCCGGCCAGACCTGGTCGCCCGTCGAGGAGACTCCCTCCCGCGACCGCGGCCCGATCGAGACCGACCTGACCGCCGAGGTCGACGCACCCGCCGACCTGGAGCGCCCGTCCATCCGCGACGAGGCCGACAGTGACGAGGGTGTGAGCGAGTTCCTGATGGAGAGCGCCACGACCGCCGAGGGCGAGGCCGCCGGCACCGAGGGCGCGGCCGGGAAGCCCGTGAAAGTGGTCAAGCGACCCCGCGACACCGTGATGGTGGTCAATGACGCGATCGGCGACGAGTGCCGCATCGCCTTCGCGCGCGGCCGCAAGCTCGAGAGCTACTTCGCGGAGCGCGCGGGCGCGGCCACGAACGTGGGCAACATCTACAAGGGTCGCGTCACGAACGTCGAGGCCGCCATCCAGGCCGCCTTCATCGACTTCGGCGAGGGCCAGAACGGCTTTCTGCACATCAGCGACGTGCATCCGAAGTACTTCCCGGGCGGCGACAAGGCCGAGCGCGTGGGCCACAAGATCCCACGCCGCGAGCGTCCGCCGATCCAGGAGTGCCTGAAGAAGGGACAGGAAGTCCTCGTGCAGGTGATCAAGCAGGGCATCGGCACGAAGGGCCCCACGGTCACCAGCTACCTCAGCATTCCGGGCCGCCTGCTCGTGATGATGCCGGACATGGACAAGGTCGGCGTGAGCCGCAAGGTCGAGGACGAGACGCAGCGCCGCGAGATGCGTCGCATTCTCGACTCGCTCGAGCTGCCCAATGGCTGCGGCTTCATCCTGCGCACCGCCGGCTTCGACCGCAGCCGCACCGAGTTGCAGCGTGACGCCGCGTATCTCACGCGCCTCTGGGAGGCGATGCGGAAGCGCATCGACAGCGTGGGTGCGCCCGCCGAGCTCTACACCGAGAGTGACGTGCTGCTGCGCACCGTGCGCGAGATGGTCGACGACACCGTCAGCGACATCGTGGTGGACAGTGTGAGTGCATGGAACCGCGTGACGGCGTTCCTGGACGTGGTCTTTCCGAAGGACGCGCCGCGCGTGCTCTTCTACGGCAAGCCCGCGCCGATCTTCACCGCCTTCGACCTGGAGCGGCAGATCGGCGACATCTACCAGCGCGCCGTGCCGCTGCCCTCGGGCGGCGCTCTGGTGTTCGACCAGACCGAGGCGCTCGTGGCCATCGACGTGAACAGCGGCAAGAGCCGCAGCGCGCGTGACAGCGAGACGAACGCCTTCGAGACCAACAAGGAGGCGGTCGACGAGATCTGCCGCCAGCTGCGCCTGCGCGACATGGGCGGCCTGGTGGTCTGCGACCTCATCGACATGCGCAGCCCTCGGCATCGCCGCGAGATCGAGGAGCGCTTCCAGCAGAACCTGCGGAAAGACCGCGCCAAGACGACCGTGGCGCGCATCAGCGAGTTCGGCCTGGTCGAACTCACCCGCCAGCGCATGCGCCCGAGCGTGCGCAAGGCCCACTTCGCCGAGTGCCCGCACTGCGGGGGCAGCGGCGAGGTCCGCATGCCGGACAGCACCGCTGGCGAGGCGCTGCGCCGCGTGATGACCCTGCTTGGCAGCGATCGCGTGCACCGCGTGGAGATGGTGTGCAGCGTGCGCGTGGCCAGCGTGCTGCTCTCGAGCCGCCGTGACCAGATCTTCGACATCGAGCGCGAGACCGGCAAGCGCATCGACGTGCGCATCAGCGAGGCGATCGCAGGCGACCGCGTGGACCTCTACGCGTACGACGATCGTGGCGCCGACGTGGAGATCGAGCGACTGCCCACGCCGTCGCTGCCGCGCCTGGACGAACTGCCCGAGGAGCCGCCCGAGGAGACCGTCGATCAGGCGTACGAGTCCGGCGAGGCGTCCGAACCGCGCCGCCGTCGTCGACGACGGAAGAAGGCGCAGCCCGCCGACGCGACCGCGATGCTGCTGTCGGGTGCTTTCGACGATCTGCCCGAAGTGGCCGACGACGAACCCAGCGTGATCGAGGCGCTGCGTCGCACGGAAGCCGCAGAGCGCGCCGCCAAGGATGCCGAGCGCAAGGCGCGCAACGCCGAACGACACGCCGCAGGCGAAAACGTGCCCGAGGGCGAGAGCGACGCCGGACCCGAAGGTTCGGAGTCCGGCGATGACGAAGGTTCGGACCGACGCAGCCGTCGTCGACGCCGACGTCGAGGCCGTGATCGTCAGCGTGATTCGGGTGAGGCGCCCTCCGCAGGTGGCGAAGGCGCGCCCGCTCGCGAAGGCGATGCGGGTGCAGCCAATGGCACCCCCGCTGACGTAGGTGGCGAGGGTGCACCCGCTGGCGAGGGTGGTCGACAGCGTCGACGTCGACGTCGCGGCGGCCGCGGTCGCAAACGCGATCGTGGCGAAGGCGCACCGAGCGGCGATGTCGCGCCGCAGACCGAAGGCGGATCAAGCGAAGGCGCCCCAGGTGCCGAGGGCTCGAGCGAAGGCGGCACCGAGGGTCATGGCACCGAGGGTCATGGCGGCGAGGGTCACGACAGCGAGGGCGGCGAGCGCCGCGGTCGTCGTCGACGTCGTCGTGGCGGCCGCGGTCGTGACCGGCGCGAAGGTGGCGAGGGTGGCGGATCCGGATCCTCGGATTCGGGCGCTTCGTCCGCCTCGAACTCGGGTGGCTCATCCGGCGGCTCGTCCGCCGCGTCGGAGTCCTCCTCGGGCGATGCCTCCAAGCCAAAGTTCACGTTCCGCTCGATTTTCGGTCTGGGCCGCCGGCAACTCACGCCAGGCGCCGCCCGTGACGCGATGAAGAAGGATGGCTGAACCATGGCCACGCGGCGCCTGATCCTGCTCGGCAGCACCGGGAGCATCGGCGTCAACACCGTGGAGGTGCTTCAGCACCTGCGTTCCGAGGGCGTGGTCTTCGAGGTGATCGGACTGGCCGCCGGCTCGAACGCGGCGCTGCTGACGGAACAGGCGCGTGCGCTTGGCGTGCATGAGGTCGCGATCGTGGATCCCGACGCCGCGCGTTCGCTTCCAACGTCGATGCATGTCCGCACCGGACCCGAAGCCGCGCTTCGGCTGGTCGAGGACCTTGCGCGCCCGGGCGATCTGCTGGTCGCCGCGATGGTCGGCTTCGCGGGCCTGGCCAGCGCGATTCGCGCGATCGAACTTGGATGCGACATCGCGCTCGCCAACAAGGAGACGCTTGTCGCGGCGGGCGATCTCGTCATGTCGCGCGTGGCTGCCAGGGGCGTGCAGCTCTTCCCGATCGACTCCGAGCACAGCGCACTTGCGCAATGCATTCGATCGGGTCGTGTGCAGGAACTGGAGCGCGTGGTGATCACCGCAAGCGGTGGCCCCTTCCGCACCTGGTCTGCCGAGCGCACCGCGGCCGCCACACCCGCCGAGGCGCTGCGCCACCCCACCTGGCAGATGGGCCGCAAGATCACCATCGACAGCGCCACGCTGATGAACAAGGCACTTGAACTCATCGAGGCGCACTGGCTCTTCGGGCTTCCTGCGGAGCGCATCGAGGCGATCGTGCATCCACAGAGCCTCGTGCACGGCTTCGCCGAGTTCCGGGACGGCAGCGTGATCGCGCAGCTCTCGCCGCCCGACATGAAGCTGCCCATCCAGATGGCGCTCACCTGGCCCGATCGGCATGCGGGCCTCGCCAGGCGGCTCGACTGGAGCACGCTGCGGCAACTCGACTTCGAACCGGTCGACCATGCGCGGTTTCCGGCCTTGCGCCTGGCGCACGAGGTGATCCGTCGTGGCGGCAGCGCCGGAGCCACGCTGAACGCCGCGAACGAGGTGGCGGTGCACGCCTTCCTCGCCGGCCAGATTCCCTTCGGCCGCATCGCGCAGGTGGTGCAGGAGGCGCTCGCGGAACTGCCGGACCGACCGATCCAATCGCTGGCCGACGCAGAGCGTGCCGATCACGAGGCGCGCCTCTTCGCCTCAAGCCGCACGGACACGATCGCGCGGACCTAGACTCGGGATTCCTCCTGCAGGAGGTCCCACCATGCAGCTCCTTGGCGACGGCTCCAACATCCTGCTGATCGTGCTTGGCTTCGGCCTGCTCATCGCGGTGCACGAGCTGGGTCATTTTCTGGCCGCGCGCTGGGCGGGCATCCGGGTCGAGGACTTCGCGATCGGCATGGGACCCACGGTGGTCGCGTGGCGTCGCGGCATCGGGTTCCGAGCCGGCAGCACGGCACGCGAGATGGAGCGCCGCTTCGGCTGTCCGCCCGAGGCCGTCACCATGCAGCGACTGCAGGCGGCCGGTGTCGGCGAGACGGAATACAGCCTGCGCGTGCTGCCGCTTGGCGGCTTCGTGCGCATGAAGGGTCAGGAGGACCTCGTCGCGATCGATCGCGCGGGCGATCCCGACGCCTATCCCTCGCGTCCCGTCTGGAAGCGCATGGTGGTGGTGAGCGCCGGCGTGGTGATGAACGTGATCCTGGCGATGCTTCTTTACATCGCGGCATTCATGGTGGGTGTGCGATTCGAGAGTCCCACAGTCGGCCAAGTCGCCCCCAATGGACCCGCCGCGACCGCGCGCGCGCTGCAGGACGGACCCGACGGCCTGCGACCCGGTGACCGCATCGCGCGCGTCGACGGCGTGCCGGTCTCCACCTTCGCCGACGTGCAGATCGCGGTCGCCATGAGCAAGCCGGGTCAGGCCGTCACGCTGGAGGTGGCGCGGCCGGGCGCAGACAAGCCGCTGCGATTCACCGCGACACCGACCGATGATCCGGTGGCGCGCCTTCGCTCCATCTTGATCACCCCGGCGCGCGATCCCACGCTCTCGTCCGAGGCTCTCGAGGATCCGATGGCGCAGTACATGCTCGCGCGTTCCGGCCTGTCCGGCGCGGGCGTGCACGGAGGCTGGCGACTGATCTCGGCCCAGGGCACGCCATGCGTCAGCGCAGACGCGCTCGCCACCGCCTGCACGACCTCGCGCGGACAGCCCGTGCAGACGATCTGGAGCGATGGCGAGGGCGCGCAACGCACCGCGACGCTGCTGCCCCAACCGATGCTGTCTCGGGTCCAGCCCGTCGACGAGCCCGGCGTGCAGGAATTCTCGCTGCTGGGGCTCTCGCCCCTCCCACGCATCGACTGGATCCGTGAGGGCTCGCCGAATCAAGGACTGCTGCGACCCGGTGACGTGGTGCTGGCGATCGACGACCTTCGCGGGCCGCGCATCGAGCAGTTCCGTGACGCCGTGCGCGCCAGACCGAGTGGGCAGGTGAACCTGACGATCCTGCGCGAGGGCGCGATGGCGTCCGTGCGCGCGCAGGTCGACGCACAGGGCCGACTCGACGTGCTTGTCGCGCCCGCGCTGGAGTGCATGCTGATGGCACGGCCCATCGATCGCACGCTCGTGAACGGACTCGCGACGCCGAGTCCGGCCGCCTCGCTTGAACTGGGCCCGCTTGCCGCCATCCAGTCCGTGCGTGGCAGTCCCGTGCGCACGTGGCGCGAAGTCGCCACGGCGATCCAATCTGCCGCCGATGCCGATTCGGTCGAGCTGGAGGTTCGCTCGATGGGCGCGCCCTCGGCGGTTCCTGCGCGCCTGACCATGGATCCAGCCAGCCGCGACCAGATGCAGGGCCTCGCGTGGGCCGCGCCGATGCCGATGGATCTCTTCGATCCCATGATGACCACGCTGGGCGCGCCGGGACGTCCGCTGGAGGCCGCCAAGCTCGGGCTGCACGAGACGATCAAGCTTGCCACGATGACCTGGCTCACGCTGGACCGGCTTGCGCGCGGCAGCGTGCCGGTGGACCAGCTCCGCGGACCCGTGGGCATCGTCCACGTGGGCACGCGCGTGGCGGATCGCGGCTTCACCTACCTGGTCTTCTTCCTTGCGATGATCAGCGTGAATCTGGCGGTGTTGAACTTCCTGCCGCTTCCGATCGTCGACGGCGGCCTGTTCGTCTACCTAATCTACGAAGCGCTGCGTGGACGCCCGCCCAGCGTGCGGTTCCAGAATGCCGCCACCCTCGCAGGCCTGCTGCTCATCGGCGGCCTGTTCCTGGTCACCTTCTACAACGACGTGATGCGCCTCGTCAGCTGAGACCGTCGCCCATACGGAGAGCTCGCATGAACCATCCCGTCTCCATCATCACCGGCGCAGGATCCGGCATCGGCCGAGCCACCGCCCGCATGCTTGCCGAGCGCGGCCACCATGTCGTGCTGGTCGGGCGCACCGAGCAGAAGCTTGCCGAGGCCGCCGACGAGGTGCGCGCAGTCGGCCCCGGCGACGTCATGATCGTGCCCGCCGACGTGGCCAACAGCGATCTTGCGGCATCGGTGGTCGACCAGACTATCGAGCGTTTCGGCGGCGTGGACAACCTCGTGAACTCGGCGGGCGCGGCACCCAACGTGCCGATCGAGCGCACCACCGAAGACACCCTCGAGCAGTGCTTCCTGGTGAACACCTTTGGTCCGGCGTTCCTGATCGTGCGCTGCTGGCCGCACTTCAAGAAGCAGAAGTCCGGCTGCGTGGTGAACGTGAGCACGATAGGCGTGATGATTCCCCTCCCCGGCTTCTTCGCCTACGCCGCCAGCAAGGCCGCGCTCGACAGTTTCACCCGAAGCGCGGCACTTGAGGGGCGATCCAGCGGTATTCGCTCGTTCTGCGTGAATCCCGGCGCGGTGGAGACGGCGATGCTGCGCGCGAACTTCAGCGAGAGGGTGTTTCCGCGCGAAAAGACCCTGAAGCCCGAGGCCGTGGCCGAGGTGATCGTTCGCTGTATCGAGGGTGAGCGCGCGGACGATCACGGCAAGTCGATCGTGCTACCGAGCCCGTGAGCGCCTAACGGCGCCGGTTCATCTCGCGCTCGATGTCGCGCCGCGTCTCACGCTCGCGGATCGCCTCACGCTTGTCGCCCTTCCTCCGGCCGTGCGCCACGCCCACGAGCAGCTTGGCAACGCCATTCTTGAAGTAGATCTTCAGGGGCACGATCGAGGCGCCCTTCGCCTGCATCGCCAGCGCCAGCTTCTTGATCTCGGTGGCGTGCGCCAGCAGCCTGCGCGTCCGCACCGCCGGGTGCTGACGGTCGCGGCCTGCCGGCGGATACTCCGAGATGTGCACGCCGTGCAGTTCCAAAGAGGGTGGTTCCATGCGGGCCATCACGAAGCCCTCGGCCAGGCTGGCCTGCCCCGCGCGGATGCTCTTCACCTCGCTGCCACGTAATACCAAGCCGCACTCCAGCGTCTCCCCGATCTGGAAGTCGTGCCGCGCCTTGCGGTTCTCGATCTCGGGCTCGTGGGTGGACTTGGACATGGGAACCGTGCCGGACGGGCGACGGCCGGAGGGTCAAGATAACGCTCTTTGATCCATATTTCGGACCGGATGGCCGTGATACGTTTCCGGGAGCGCCCACAAAGTCTCAAAATCATGCCTCATGGTTATTGTCCAGCGCCGTTTTCGGGGGAAGATTGGACATCGCCCACGAGGCGGAGATACCCCACGGATCCGATCGGGATCCTCCAGATCCGGAAATGACCACATGCGTCACCCTGCTCGAACCGCTTCACTCTGTCTTCTCGCCTGTGGTGCCACCGCGCTGGCCACCGTGCCGCCTTCGGCGCTGCCGTCCACCGCGATCGCCGCACCCGGCTTGGGCATCGACATTCGTGATCGCTTCAACCAGACCTTCCCGGGCGGATCGCTGATCGAGGTCCGTGGCCAACTGCGCCGCGTGTTCGGCCAGCGCTTCTCGACCGGTGCCACGCCGCACGACAGCGTGGAGTCGTTCCTCATGGACTGGAGCTCGCTGTGGGGCGTGCCCTTCGAGCAGCTGCAGCCGGTCGGCCCCTTCGATGACGGCGCACATCAGATCGAACTCATGCATGAGGAGGACGGCACCAACCCCTCCTTCACCTCGGTGTACTGGCAACAGCATGTGCGTGGCGTGCCTGTCTTCCGAGGCTGGGTCTGGGGCCTTGCGGCCAACGAGCCGTCCTTCCCGATGGTGCTTGGCGGCGGCACCCTGAAGGATCTGGGTGCTGACTTCCCCGCTTCGCTGGAGAGTCGCGACCTCTCACCCTCCACGATGGACCCCGCGGTCTACGCGCGCGAGGCGCTGAACCAGTTCGGCGCGCCACCGCTGATGACCTCGCCGCGGTACGTGGTGTGGGCAGGCGTCGACACCGATCCACAACCGGCCCGCCTGGCCATCGAGTTCGTCGCCACCGGCGGCGGACCGTGGGATCCGACGAATCACCAGAAGATGCAGTACGTGGTCGATGCCGACACCGGCGAGATCCTGCACCAGGAGAGCCAGATCCTTCACGGCGCCGTCTCGGGCACCGTGAGCGGCAAGGTGACCGACGGCTCCAAGGCCGATGCGTGCAACACCGAGGTCACGAAGGGCTTGCCGTACGTCGGTGTGGTGGTCGGCGGCACCACGAGCTACGCCGACGCAAACGGCAACTTCAACGTCACCTACACCGGCACGAGCAACGTCAGTGTGGCCCCTACGATCAACGGTCGCTTCTTCCGCGTGAACGAGTCCGGCGGCAACACCGTGGCCTCGGTGTCGGCCCAGACCGTCGCCAACGGCGGGTCCGCGACCTTCACCTTCAACAGCACGCCGGCGGTCGCACAGACCGCCCAGGTCAACTGCTATTTCGAGTCGAACAAGGTGCGCGACATGGTGCTTGCGGCGCACCCGACCTACCCGACCATCGCGAATCAGACTTCGTTCCCGATCTACACCAACATCGCGGACTCCTGCAACGCCTACTACGACGGCGCGAGCATCAACTTCTTTGCCGCCGGTGGCGGCTGCAACAACACCGGCTTCAGCTCGGTGGTGCACCACGAGTACGGGCACCACGTGGTGAACCGTGGCGGCAGCGGCCAGGGTGCCTACGGCGAGGGCATGGGTGACTGCATGAGCGTGCTCATGCTGGACGAGCCCCAGTTGGGTGTGGGATTCTTCGCCAACAACTGCTCGAGCGGCCTTCGCAACGCGGCAAACAGCTGCCAGTACAACGCGTCAAGCTGCTCCAGCTGTGGCAGCGCCATCCACTCCTGCGGCCAGCTCCTCTCGGGCGCCGTGTGGGACGTGCGCAACCTGCTGCGTGCCGCCTATCCGAACGACTATCGCACGCGCCTGGCGCGTCTGGTCGTCAACTCGGTGCCGATGCACGCCGGCCAGAGCGACATCGCCTCGGACATCGCCGCCGACTTCCTGACCATCGACGACGCCGTCAGCAACGGTGGCAACAACGACATCCGTGACGGAACCCCGAACTACAACCTGATCACGCAGGCCTTCAACGCCCACGGCCTCACGGCGCCGTCGCTCGCCCTGATGATCTTCGAGTTCCCGAACACCGTGCCGAACGCGATCGATCCGGCTGGCGGCCAGACCTACGACCTGACCATCCGTCCCGTCTCCAGCCAGATCCAGACAGGCTCGGAGAAGATGTGGTTCCGCGAGGGCACGAGCGGCTCGTTCACGGAGCTGGCCCTGCAGAAGCAGTCGGGCGACACCTACCGGGCGACCTTCCCCGCGACCACCTGTGGCAGCGCGCTGCAGTTCTACTTCGAGGCAAGCAGCACCGGTGGCACGATCGTGCGGTCGCCGTCCACGGCGCCGACGGATCTGCTGTCGACGGTCAGCCGCATCTCGTACGCGATCGCGCTGGACGACAACTTCGACGGCACGACCACCGCCTTCGTCTCGACGGGCAACGTCGGTCCGAGCCGCGGCGGATTCCTGCGCACCGGTCCGATCACGGTCAACAACTGCAACGGTCCCGTGATCGCGACTGGCAAGGCGTGGGTCACGGGCTCGCTGAGCACCTCGTGCAACGACATTGACGCTGGTTGGACCGAGATGCTGTCACCCACGTTCGACGTGTCGGGCGGGCAGACGATCGCGCTCTCGATCGTTACCTACCTCAGCAACGACACCGGTGGCTTCCCGGGCGAGGATCCAATCACGATCTCGGCCTCGAACGATGGCGGAACCACCTGGGTCGTGATCGACACGATCTACCAGTCGCACGGGTGGACGAGTCGACGCTACGAACTGCAGAACTACCTGGCACCGTCAAGCACGGTACGCATCAAGGTGCGCGCCGAGGATCTTGGCGCCGGTGACAGTCAAGTGAAGGCGGCCGTCGACAACATCCGTGTGGAGTCGATCGTGTGCACCGCCGGTCTGTTCGGCGATCTTGATGGCGACGGAGTCGTGGGCGCGGGCGACGTGGCTGTCCTGCTGCTTGAGTACGGAGCGTGCGCGGGCTGCCCAGCGGATCTCGACGGCTCGGGAACGGTAGATAGCGGCGATCTTGCCCTGCTGATCCTGAGTTTCACCGAGTGAGGCAATCAAGCCCGAAAAAAAGCAGGTCTGCGGGGTTTATTCGCCGGACTCTGCAGGTTCTGTTCCCGGCGGCCTCCTGATTTTGAATTACAGGGCTTTTGTTCGGCGACTTTTGAAATCCGAGCTCCTTACACTTGGTGATATTGCAATCCGGGGCATGTTGAAGCGCTGGCAACCCTCCCGGCCAAGCCGCCCACGGCCGGCCAGGACCATCTCTGCAGAGGAGCTCGAGACAAGATGCGATTCACTTCCCGTTCCTTCGTGATCGGCACCCTCGCAGTGTCGGCGATCGCCCTTGCTGGCAACGACATGCAGTCGCGCCCCGGTGGTGTCGGGCCCGGCCTTGGAAACGGTGCCGATGGCGGCCAACTTCCGATCGAGGATCAGTTCGAGCAGACATTCCCGGGCGGCCAGCTCCTGAAGAATGGCACGCACCTCCGTCGCGTGTGGGGCCGACAGTTCTCCTGGGGCGCCACGCCGCACGAGAGCGCGGAAAAGTTCGTCAAGAAGTGGAGCTCACTCTGGGGCGTTCCCTTCTCACAGCTCTGCGAAGTCGGCGTGAACGCGAATGGTGATCACCTGACCCAAGTCGGCGGCGTCGAAGGCGCCGGCGACTTCACCATGGTCTCCTGGAGTCAGCAGGTCCGTGGCGTGCCCGTGTTCCGCGCAGGCGTTTGGGGCATGGTCGGCAACGAGGCCAACCATCCGCTCGTGCTCGCGGGCGGCACCCTGAAGGCGCTCGGCAACTTCCCGCAGACGATCGCGGATCGTGATCTCTCCGCCTCCACGATCGATCCCGCAGTGTACGGCCGTGAGGCGCTGAACCAGTTCAACGCACCCCCCGAGGTGAACAGCCCGCGCTACGTCGTGTGGGCCGGCGTCGACGCGCAGACCGTCGAGCCGAAACTTGCTGTCGAGTTCACCGCCACGGGTGGGAGCGCGCTGGATTCAGTCAACTACCAGAAGATGCTGTACGTGGTCGACGCCGACACCGGCGCCGTGCTGCATCAGGAGAGCCTGATCCTGCACGGAACGGCGCAGGCGCAGGTGAACGCGCTCGCGACGACCGGCATGAAGGCTGCCGCGTGCAACACCACGGCCGTCACGGGCCTGCCCTACGTGCGCGTGCTCTTCGGTTCGACCACCGTGTACGCCGATGCGACCGGCCGTGCGACATTCAATTACACCGGCACCGCCGCGCAGACGGTGAATCCGTCCACGCTCACTGGTCGCTACTTCACCGTGCAGGACAGCAGCGGCACAGCCGTGCAGTCCGTGAGCAGCCAGAGCGTGAACGACGGCGCGGTGGGCACCTTCCAGTACGCCAGCACCACCAGCCAGTACACACGCTCGCAGATCGACACCTACTACCACGCGAATCGGGTGCGTGATCACCTGCTGCGTTACAGCCCCGGATTCCCTGGCATCGGCGGCGGCCAGACGATGGTGATCAAGAACGGCGTGAGCGGCAACTGCAACGCGTTCTACGACGGCAACATCAACTTCTACCCCTCGGGCGGCGGCTGCAACAACACGGGCTTCGCCACGGTGGTGCACCACGAGTACGGTCATCACATCGTGTCCTCGGCCGGCAGCGGTCAGCAGCAGTACGGCGAGGGTTTCAGCGACGTCATGGGCGTGCTTCTGAGCGACGAATCGCAGCTCGGTGTCGGTTTCTATTCGAGCACCTGCACAAGCGGTATTCGCAACGCGCAGAACACCTGCGTGGGCACCCAGACCGGCTCCACCTGCGGCACGGGGATCCACTCGTGGGGTCAGGTGCTCAGCGGCTGCTTCTGGGATCTGCGAAACCAGCTGATCGCAGCCTATCCCGGCGACACGCGCGGACGGCTTTCGACCGATCCGGCCAACGGCGTGGCCGACTACCGCGACATCCTGTCGTATCTGGCCACGAACTCGGTGCTGGCGCACGCCGGCCAGTCCGACATCTGGACGGACATCACCGTGGACGTGCTCACGCTGGATGATGCTCCGAGCCAGGGCGGCAACAACAACATCGGTGACGGCTCGCCGAACTACGCCCGCATCGCGACCGCGTTCGGGAACCACGGCCTGACCGCACCCGCGCTGAGCCTGTTCACGATCACCTCGCCCGCGGCTCCCAGCACGATCGATCCGGCCGGCGGTGACACCATCGACGTGGTGATTACACCGGTGACCGGCACGGCGCAGACCGGATCGCAGAAGCTGTTCGTGCGCACAGGTACCAGCGGCGCGTTCACCGGCACCGTGATGGCCAACGTGGGCGGCAACACCTGGCGGGGCACCTTCCCCGCCACCAGCTGCAACGCGACCGTGCAGTACTACTTCGAGGTCAAGAACATCTCTGGTACGGCGGTCAATGACCCGCCGACGGCGCCAGCCTCGGTGTTCACCACCAAGGCGATCACGCCCGGCGGCACCGTCACGGTTGTCTCGGAGGACTTCGCGACGACCGATGGCGGCTTCGTGGTCACCGGCACGCCGTTCTCGGGCTTGGGCGGTTGGGAGTGGGCGGTCCCCAGTGGCCGCAGCTGCAACGCACCCAGCACCCCCAGCAAGTGCTTCATCACGGGCAAGCCGATCGCCACCGGCACCTGCAACGACTTGGATGGTGGCCCGACGATCCTGACCTCTCCCGTGTACGACCTGTCCGGATCGGCGGCCGCCGAGGTCTCGTTCCAGACCTTTTACCTGGTCACCGGCACCGGCAACACGTCGGATCCGCTGGTGTGCAAGGTGTCCAACAACGGCGGAAGCAACTGGGTCACCATGCTCAGCCTGACCTCCTCGGGCAGCTGGACGACCCGAACGTTCAACATCGCGGACTACGTCGCGCTGACCTCGAACATGATGTTCCGCTTCGAGGCCGCGGACACCGGCACCGACAACACGCTGGTGTGCGGCATCGACAACTTCTCGATCAACACGATCTCCTGCGGCATCGAGGGTGACCTCGACGGTGACGGCAATGTTGGTCCGTCCGACCTCGCCGTCCTGCTGCTGGACTTCGGTGTGTGCCCGGGCTGCGCCGCCGACCTTGACGGCAGCGGTGTAGTCGACGACGGCGATATCTCGCTCCTGCTCCTGCTATACACCTCCTGAGCGGGTCCGATTCCCGGAACGTATCCAGCGGGCGGCCTGTCGGCCGCCCGCTTTCCTTCAGTGGCATGGCGGCTTTCCAGGCATTCCGCTACACTTTCCGCCCCGGCGACTGGCCGGCTTGGCCCAGGTGGCGGAATTGGCAGACGCGCCAGCTTGAGGTGCTGGTGGGAGCAATCCCTTGGAGGTTCGAGTCCTCTTCTGGGCATTTCGGTTCGCGGTGGAGGCCGCACGATCACGATGACCGCCCTCTCCATCCAGCAGGCGGAGCCGGGCGCAGCGACGCTGCGCATCAACGAGATCTTCCATTCCATCCAGGGCGAGGGCCTGCGTGCAGGCGAGCCCTGCTTCTTCATCCGCCTGTCTGGATGCCCGCTGCGCTGCACCTGGTGTGACACGGCCTACGCGTTCCGCGAGGGCGCCCCGCGCACGATCGAGAGCCTGGTGCAAGAGGCCCGCCGCGTCGGATGCCCGCTGGTGCAGGTCACCGGCGGCGAGCCCCTGGCGCAGAAGAGCTGCCTGACCCTCGTGCACGCCCTGTGCGACGCGGGCTTCACCGTGACCATGGAGACCAGCGGTGCGCTCGACATCTCGCCCCTGGATCCACGATGCATCCGCATCATGGACCTGAAGTGCCCGGCAAGCGGCGAGTCACACCGCAATCTCTGGAGCAACGTCGCACACCTGTGCCGCCGGGATGAGGTGAAGTTCGTGATCGCAGATCGCGGCGACTACGAGTGGGCGAAGGCCCGCATGAAGGAGCACGCGCTTGTGGATCGGGTAGCGGCCGTGCTGATGAGCGCGGCATGGGAGCAGCCAAGGGGTGCCGAGATCGCCGGTAGCGCGGGGCTTTCGGCGCGGGATCTGGCGGCCTGGATCCTGGCGGATGGGCTGCCGGTGCGCATGCAGACGCAGCTTCACAAGATCATCTGGGATCCTCAGACGCGCGGCGTCTGATGCCCGGACCTGCTCAGTAGACCCAGCCTTCGACCCGTGCCTCGACCGGCGGCACCCACTGCAGCGGATCGGTCACCAGCAGGATCGCGTCGAGCAGGTCGCCCTCGGGATCCTGTTCCGCGCTCCGAGCCATCTCGGCCGCCAGAGTCAGCCGCTCGCGGCCCTGCAGCCGCTTCAGGAGGTCGGCACGCACGCGGCGCGGCGGATCACCCGCACCCTTGTAGCCGTGATCGGGCCATCCCTTCAGGCGAAGCACGCTCGCGGGGCAACCCTCGCACACGGTCACGCTGCCGCCCGCCGCCTGCACCGGCTCCACGCGCACACCGGCCTCGGCGAGCGGCCGCAACACTTCGGCGATCAGCGTCCACGTCTGCTTGAAGACACGCAGATTCATCGGCGCCATCGGTGTTCGAAAGGCCGTGTCACACACACGCTTGGGCTCGCGACGGTCCACGGTACGAACCTCGCCTCGCCACAATCGGGGCGATCCGAAGCCGGCGACCCACGCGGCCATCGCGCTCCAGTCGGGCGTGACCTCGAAGCTTCGCAGCGTGTCGAGCGGCAGTCCCACCGGCGCGTCGATGCGCACGAGATGACGGCGCCCATCCTCGCGCATGGCGAGAATCCGGCGCACCAAGGCGCCACGATCGAATCGTCCGTCGAGTCGAACGGCGGCCTTCGGCACATCAAGATCACGCGAAACCATGCGTATCTTGGCCGCGCCGCCCGAGTCGGCCCCGGAGAAGTCCACCCCGTGAAGGATCACGCGCTCAGTTCCGACCGCACTGGGAACCGGGCTTGCCACAGGGGCAGCAGCCCCCCATCGGGAGGCTCATGCCCGCGCCCTGTGACGCGGCACCACTGACGCCGAACACGCTGTGGCGACGCACGAAGGCACGGCCCTTGCCCGCGGGATCCTCGACGGGACTGTCCGCTTGGCTCATGGGACGGAGCAACTCGATGACCTCGCCATCAGCCTCGCAGATGTACTCGTAGATCGGCATGGGAAGGAATCCTAGCCTGAGCGGCGCGGCTTGATCAACGCGCACGCCTGGATCGCGGCGCTCCACCGCCGCCGTGGCGGCGATTCGCACGCGCCCCGCGGCCATCGTTCGCGCGGCGTGGCGCCGGGGATTGGGCGCCGCTCCGAGCGCCTCGAGGCGCGATGTCGAGCGTCTGCGTGGCACGCGCAGGCTTCGCCTCGCCACGCTCGTCGCGTCGGGCGCGCGCCGCCGCTGGACGGAACGCCGCCTCGCGAAGCTCGCGCAGTTCCGACGCGTTCAGCTCGCGCCACGCGCCCACGCCCAGACCCCTCAGGCGCAGCGGCCCCATGGCCACGCGACGCAGGCGTCGGACGGGGTGGCCCAGACGCAGCATCATGCGACGGATCTGGCGATTGCGCCCCTCGCGCAGTTCCATCAGCAGCGTGGTCTTGGTGCTGTCGCGGCCGAGCAGCTTCAGCTTGCTACGGCTCGTACGCGTGCCGACCTCGTCCTTCTCCGGCAGGAAGACGCCCTCACTCAGCCGGCGCACGGCCTCGTCGTCCAAGCGACCGCTCACGGTGACCTCGTAGGTCTTGTGCACCTCGAAGCGAGGATGCGTGAGACGGTTGGCCAGCTCGCCGTCGTTGGTCAGCAGCAGCAGACCGCTGGAATCCATGTCCAGCCGGCCCACCGGGAAGATGCGCGCCTTCAGCGGGTGGTCCACGATGTCGATCGCGCGGCGGCGACCCTCGGGATCCTCATTCGTGCACACGATGCCCTTGGGCTTGAACAGCATGATGTACACGTGCTGCTCGTGGCGACGGATCGGGCGGCCATCCACCTCGATGCGATCATTCGCAGGATCGACCCACGCGGGCAGACCATCAAGCACGGTGCCGTTCACGCACACGCGGCCTTCCTCGACCATCTGCTCGCAGTCACGGCGACTCGCGACACCGGCGGCGGCGAGCACCTTCTGGATCCGCTCACCGCGACGATCGTCATTGAACGGATGGGACGGACCGTGGCGGCGCCTGGGCATCGCGGGATGGTACGGCCCCGCTCGTACACTGCGCGCATGCAGGAACACGCCTCGGCTTCGGTGGAATCCCGCGGTTGGCTCGGCCTTTCGCATCATCTGGGACTCCTGCGTCGGTGGATCGCCATGGACCGCGCCAGCCAGATGGCCAGCGCGCTGGCCTACCGCACGCTGCTGGGCCTGCTGCCGGTGCTCGTGGTGGCCACGCTGGTGTTCAAGGCGATCGCGGGCCCACGCTTCGGCCAGATGGTCGAGGATGCGCTGGCGGGACTTGGATTGAACAACATGCAGATGGCCTCGCCCAAGGGCGGCGCACCGATGGCCATGGGCGCATGGCTTCGCGGCGTCGTCGAGGACGCGAGCAACTTCGATCTCTCCGCGATCGGCTGGGTCGGTGCCGGCGCGCTCATTCTCAGCGCGGTGTGGGTGGTGGCGACCGTCGAGGACTGCTTCAACCAGATCTGCCGGACCGATCAGGGCCGCAGCTGGCCGCGCCGAGTGATCACGTACTGGTTCGCGCTCACGGCGGGCCCCCTGCTGCTGGCGATGGTTCCGCTGGTGAACGGCCTGGTGGAGCGCGCGGCGGAGAATCTGCCGCAGTGGTCATGGCTGCTCTCCACGCTACGCATCGGCTGGTCCACCTTCGTGCTTTGGTCGCTCATGTTCGCGGTATATGTCACGGTGCCATCGAAGGCGCCGCGTCTGCGCGCCGCCGCGGTGGGCGCGCTCGCAAGCGCGATCGGTCTGGAGATCAGCCGAAGCTTCCTGCATTTCTATGTGACACGAACGCTCGGTCTGAGCCTGGTCTACGGCTCGCTGGGTCTGGTGCCCGTGTTCATGTTCTGGATGTACGTGATCTGGATGATCGTGCTGGTCGGACTGCAGGTCGCGGTGCTGTGGGATGCGCTCGACAGCCGCGGTCTTTCGAACCTGCTCTCGTCCGGGGACGGCGAGGGCTCACGAACCGCCTGATCGACGCACCGGCCGTCCGTCGCGGAAGTCGGCGAGCTTGCGGCCCCACGCGGTCTCGGCAAGACCCGGCTCGCGACGGATCTCCTCGCGCAGCCAGCAACGCTCCACGGCGTCGATCGGGCCGAAGATCGACTCGAAGGTCTCCACGCGCTTCGTGGGAAGCGCGAACGCACCGGATCGAAGCACCTCGAGATATCTCGTGAACTCTCGCGTGCGATGGCGTGCCAGCCAGGTGGTGAAGGCCCACGACTGCGCATAGAAGTCGCGGATCGCGTCCTCCTCGCCGTCGGTCGGCATGCCCTCCGCTATCACGAGCGCCTGCAGCGGCACCAGTCGATCCTCGCGCATCGCCTCACGGAAGGTCTGCTGGCGACCGGAATTTTCGCTCTGGAAACCGAGATCTCGGTCGCTTGCGTTCTCCGCCTCGAAGGCCGTCGCGATGCCCTCGGCCAGCCACAGCGGATACGGGACACCGCGACGCTGCACGTCACAGTGGAAGAAGAGCTGGTGCGCGGCCTCGTGCGACACGGTGCCCAGAAAGCCTGCGCTCGCGGTGGCGGCGACGCGGCGTCGCTGCGCGTCAATCTCTCGCTGCACGCGCGCCACCTGCCCATCGGCATCGAGAGGCTGGACACCCGCCGCCGCCGCCTCGCGTTGCACACGGAGATTCTGCGCCTGCAACTGTCCAAGCGTCTTCTGGACCTTCTCGTCGCTCAGGCCGTCGAACAGCACAAGCCGGTCCGCGCCCGGGTTGTAGTACCCGGCTGCCCAGGCCCGGTCCATCCCGTCGTTCGTGCGTGCAAAGACGCTGTAATCGCCCTTCTCGCGAAACATGACGGCAACCAACTTGTGCTTCAGCGGCTCGGGACGAACCCCCAGCCGAAGGCAGTTCTGCTGGAAGGACCGGTAGGTGCTCTCCAGCAGGCCCGCGATCGACTGCGTGTTCTCCTTCGGTGCGTCGGACAGCAGCACAAAATGATCCGTCTCGGTGGGCTGCATGGTCGGTACGAGCGGCCGCGTCGCCTCCAGAACCTCGCTCCGCGTGGCAAGCGCTGCGCCGGCTCCATCGGCCAGCGAGGGGCCCAACATCGCGACAAGGATCGGAAGCAGCGGTGACATCACGCTTTCATCCTAGTCCGGCCTCTATCCCGAGCATTTTGGCCTTCGGATGGGGACTCGCCCTGCCCGCCCGCCTGCCCTACCATAAGTTTCCATGGGTCTTGAATCCGCTCTGCCCGTCGACAGCGTCCTGTCCACCCAGCTCAATCGGGTGGTCAACTGGGCGCGCCGCTCCAGTGTCTGGCCGATGCCCTTCGCCACCGCCTGCTGCGGCATCGAATTGATGGCGACCGCCTGCAGCCGCTTCGATCTGGCCCGCTTCGGCGCCGAGGTCATGCGGTTCAGCCCTCGCCAGAGCGACCTTCTGATCGTGGCCGGACGCGTGAGCGTGAAGACGCTGCCCGTGCTTCAGCGCATCTACATGCAGATGGTGGAGCCCAAGTGGGTGATCAGCATGGGTGCGTGCGCCAGCACCGGCGGCGTGTTCGACACGTACGCGGTGGTGCAGGGCGTGGACCAGTTCATTCCGGTCGACATCTACGTGCCGGGCTGTCCGCCGCGGCCGGAGATGCTCATCGAAGGCATCATGGCGATCCAGCGGATCATCGACGCGGACAACATTCCGCGTGATCCGGAAGGCAAGCGCCTGCCCCTGAACATCGCCGTGGCGCCTAACTACGAACCGCGACCGATGCCGGTCCCAGTGACGGTGGGCGCCTCGTGAACGCAGCGGCCGAGACGGCCGCCAGCAGTTCGAGGCAGCCCCGTGACGTCGAATGGCCGGGAATCGCCCTGCGCGTCATCGTGCTTCTGGCGGCGGTCGCGGCCGGCAGCGTGATCGGTCTTCGCGGCCTGGAGACGCCGCAACCGGCGCCCGCCGACGCGGACTCCTTCTCGGCGATTCGCGCAGCGAAATTCGCGCAGACCATCCTGGGAGATCAGCCGCGCCCGGCTGGCTCGCAGGCGAACGCCGAAGCCGCACAGCGACTGACTGAATGGCTGCGTGCCCGCGGACTTGAGGTCGAATCGGCTGAAACCAAGGTTCGCACGGCGGGACGCGAAGTCACCATCCGCAACGTGGTCGCCCGGAAGACGGGCGCCATGCCCGGCCCGGCCATCATGCTGTGTGCGCACATCGATTCGGCGCCGGGATCGCCGGGCGCCGGCGACGACGGCTTCGGCGTGGCCGTCCTTCTGGAGGCCGCCGCGGCACTCGGTGTCGGGCCGTGGCCGGGCCGCGACATCATCCTGCTCTTCACGGACGCCGAGGAGTCCGGCCTGCTTGGCGCGCGCCAGTTCGTGAGCAACCACCCTTGGAACGCGAAGGTCGGCACGGTGATCAACGTGGACAACCGCGGCAACGCGGGTCCCTCGATCCTGTACGACCTGTGCGGCGATTCCGCGGAGGTGCTTCAGTCCTGCTCCCCCGCCCTCGGTCCGATCGTGGGCAGCAGTCTCTACGCCGAGATCGCCTCACGCATGCCGAACTCGAGCGATCTGTCCGTATTCCGCGAAGCGGGCATGAGCGGCATGAACTTCGCGCTCGTGGGTGGCCATGAGCACTATCACGCCTCGACCGACACGTGGAGCCAGGCGAATCTTTCCTCGCTGCAGCATCAGGGCGAGATCGCGCTGGAGGCGATGCAGGCGCTGGCCATGCACCGCGCGGACACGCCCAAGGCGGAGGGCCGAGCCATCTATCAGGACTTCGCCGGCACCATGCTTGCGTGGTGGCCGGCGCGCACGGGCGTGACGGCGTCGTTCCTGTGCGTGGGGGCGCTTGGCGTGGCAGGCTTGGTCGTCAGCCGACGCAACACCGTCAAGCCGCGCGATCTGGCCATCGGGTGGGTGGCCGCGCTGGTCCGCTTCATCGTGGCAGGTCTCGTGACCTGGAGCCTGCTGCTCGGCGCCGAGTGGGCGGGGATGTTCGGCATGGCGGCAGCGAAGTTGGGCATGCCCGATGCCAGCCTGACGGATCGCTACCGAGCGGCGTTCTGGCCATCGCACGGCCCGGCGCTGATTGCGGTCGCCACGCTGGCGGGGCTTGGCTGCAGCATCCTTGCTGCCCGTCCGTTGCTGCGGAATCGCGAGCCCCTCTGCACCTTCATGGGTGGATGGTCCACGCTCGCGGTGTTCGTCGCGATCCTTTCGGTCGTGCTGCCTGGCGCCTCGGCACCCCTGCTGCCGATCGTGCTGGTGACCTCGCTGGCGCTCGTCGCGCTCACGCTGGTGATCGAGCACAAGCAGAAACTTGCAGTCCTTGCCACACTGGCGCTTGGTGGATTCCTGGCTGGACTGCTCTTCGTACCGATCGAGTACCTGAGCTGGATCGGCGTCGGGCTGTCCATGCCGTCATTCGTGGCGATGCGCGCGGCCGTGCTGGCGCTGGTGCTTCTGCCGGCACTCACGCCCGGCGTCGCTACCGCAGCGACTCGGTGAACAGGCGAAGGCGGCCGATCCCCTCGCGGATCGCGCTCTCGGCGCACGCGAAGCTGATGCGGATGTTCGTGCGTGCGCAGTCGCCGAAGTCCTCGCCCGGCACCAGCGCGACCAGCGACTCCTCAAGTAGCGCCTCGGCGAAAGCCTGTGCGGAATCGATCATGCGACCCGCGGGCGACTTCAGGCCCACACAAGCTTTGATGCATGGGAATGCGTAGAAGGCGCCGGTCGGCGCGCAGGTGCGAAGCCGCGCGATGCCCGAAAGCAGTTCGCGCGTGCATTGCGCGCGTGCCGCGAACGATTTCCGCATGGACTCCACGCTGGCGGCGCCGTTGGCAAGCGCCTCCACCACCGCAGGCATGATGAAGGTGGGAATGCTGTTCGTGAGCTGACCCTGCAGCTTGATCGCCTCGCGGATGAAACGACCGCCGTCGCCGGGCGCGGCCACGTAGCCCACGCGCCAGCCGGTCATGGCGAAGGCCTTGCTCATGCCGTTGATGGTGATTGTGCGCTCAGCCAGCCTCGGATCGGCGCCAGGACTCACGTGCCCCAAGCCCGCACGCACCTCCGGGTAGACCAGCTTCTCGTAGATCTCGTCGCTGATCACGGTGATCGGCGGGTTCGACGCAAGCAGATCGAACAGAGCACGAAGCGTCTCGACCGGCTGCACCACGCCGCAGGGATTGCTGGGGCTGTTCAGCAGGATCGCGCGGGTGCGCGGGGTGATGGCGCGCTCGATCGCCGCGACATCCAGAAGGAAGCCGCGCTCGACCGTGCTGCCCACCTCCACGCAGGTTCCGCCATAGAGCTCGATGAGCGGTCGGTAGCTCACCCACGCCGGCGTGGGCAGGATCACCTCGTCGCCGGCGTTCAGCATGGTCTGCAGGGTCAGCGCGATCGCGTGTTTGGCGCCCACCGTCAACGTGACATGCTCGCCCTTGCAGGCGATGCCGTTCTCCTGCTGCAACTTTCGCGCCACCGCCTCGCGCACCGCCTTGTCACCGGGGGTGGGCGCGTAGCGCGTGAGGTTCGCGTCAAGCGCGCGCTTGGCCGCCTCGCGAACGGGCGAAGGCGTGTCGAAGTCGGGCTCGCCGACCCCGAATCCGATGACCGGCTTGCCGGCGGCCTTCAGCGCCGCGGCCTTCGCGCTCACGGCAAGCGTGGCGCTCTCCTTCATCCGTGCGACGGCATTGCCAATCTGCATGCGCCGGAAGATATCGCAACGCCACCACCAGCCCGGTGGCCGTGCCCTCATCGCTACACTCCTCCGATGCACTTTGACGCCCACCAGCCGGTTCTCGACGAGCTTGAGGCGCGGATCACCGCCATCCGCGACTCTCTTTGACTGGCCTCGCAAGATCTGCGAACGTGACGCGCTGGTCGAGCGCATGGGCGCCGCCGACCTCTGGAACGACCCGAAGAACGCGCAGAAGGTCATCGCCGAACTGAAGGTGCTGCGCGCGCAGGTGGAACCCCTCGAGGGCGTGATCAAGGACTTCGAGGACGCGAAGGTCGGCTACGAGATGGCGAAGGAGGCCGGCGACGCCGACCTGCTGAACGAGGTCGACGAGACGCTCTTCCACCTGCAGTCGCGCATGGCCAAGGTCGAGCGCCAGAGCCTGCTGAGCGGAAAACATGACTTCCGCAACTGCTTCGTGAACATCCAGGCCGGCGCGGGCGGCGTCGAGGCCGAGGACTGGGCGGGCATGCTGGAACGCATGTACCTGTACTACTGGAACGAGATGGGCTGGAAAGCCGAGGAGATGCACCGCAGCGCCGGCGCCGAGGCAGGCGTGAGCGAAGTGGGCTACCGACTCGAGGGCCCCTTCGCGTTCGGCTACATGGGTTGCGAGCGTGGAACGCACCGCCTGGCGCGCGTGAGCCCGTTCAACGCCGAAGGCAAGCGACAGACCAGCTTCGCCACGGTCGACGTGTCGCCCGAGTTTGAGGAAGCTGATCTGGAGATTCCGGCGCGCGACCTGGAGATCGTGCCCTTCGTGCGCGCCAGCGGTCCGGGCGGCCAGAACGTGAACAAGGTCGCCACGGCGATCCGCGTCACGCACATCCCGACCGGCATTCAGGTGGTCGCCAGCACCTTCCGTGACCAGCCGCAGAACAAGAAGCAGGCGCTCACCATCCTGCGCGGCAAGCTTGAGCAGATCGAGGAAGAGCGACGCGCCGCCGAGATCGCGGCCGTGACGGGCGGCAAGGTCACACGCGACTGGGGCAACCAGATCCGCAGCTACGTGTTCTACGACAACCGCGTGAAGGATCATCGCAACGGGCACGAGACCGGAAACCCGCAGCATGTGCTTGATGGCCATGTCGCCGGCTTCATCGAGGCCGAATTGCAGCGCCGACGCACCGAACGCGAGAAGTCCACGGGCAAGGCAGACTGATGTCGGGCGTGACTGATCCGATCGTAGATCTGGGGCCCGACCAGTGGCGTGATGCACGCCGCAGCGGCCAGCTGGAATGGCTCTGCACCAACGGCATCGGTGGCTACGCCTGCGGCACCGTGGGCGGTCTGCTGCAACGACGTTGGCATGGACTGCTGGTGGCGGCCACCGATCCGCCGGCCGGTCGCACGCTGCTGGTTCCGAAGATCGAGCTGTTCGTCAGGCAGGGCGGCCGCGAATGGCCGCTCACCGCGAACGAATGGTCGGGCGGCGGCATCGAGGCGCCGGGCCTTGGGTATCTCGCGCGCTTCCACATGACGGGGTCAGTGGTGGTGCGACACTGGCGGATCGGCGCGACCGTGCTTGAGGAGCGCATCGCCATGGCGCGCGGACGCAATGCCACCGCCGTGCTGCTGACGCTGCGCCACGCGTCGGAGCCGGTGCAGGTGCGGATCAAGTGTCTCGCGAACCGTCGACCGCACGATCATCTGGTGCAGGCCAACGCCTTTGAAGCCTCGATCGCCGCGGAGGGTTCCGCGCTACGCGTGGACTTCGCAGGCGCCACCGGCGAAGGTGCCGCGCTCCACCTGCAGGCCGATGGCGCGAAGACGATCGCCGACGGCACGTGGTATCGCGACTATGTGCTTCCGGTGGAACGCGCGCTGGGCTACGACTGCGTGGGCGCGAACCTGTGCGCTGGCGAACTCGCGATCACCCTGAAACCGGGCGAGTCGCGCGGCTTCACCGCCAGCACACGCCGCGAAGAGTCTGGCGAGGCGGCGCGCATCGTGGCCGCGAACCTGCGTCGCTCGAAGAAGCTCGTGGAGAACGCGGGCGCCACCGGCGATCACCTGCGCGCACGCCTGACGCTCTCGGCCGACCAGTTCATCGTGGATCGAGCACTGCCGGACGGCCGCCGCGGCACCAGCGTGATCGCGGGCTACCCGTGGTTCGCCGACTGGGGGCGCGACGCACTCCTCTCGCTGCCTGGACTCTGCCTCGCCACCGGTCGCGCCGACGACGCCGCAAGCATCCTGCGATCGCTTGCGCGCTTCGAGAAGGACGGCCTGCTGCCCAACCGCTTCCCCGCGCCGGGCGAGCCGTGGATGGACAACAGCGTCGACGCCCCGCTGCTGCTCGCCGAAGCCGCACGCCGCACCGTGAACGCGACGGGCGACATGGACCTCGCCCGCGACCTCTGGCCCACGCTGCTCTCGATCTGCACGAACTTCCTGCGCGGCACACGTCACGGCATCTCGGTGGATCCGGCCGACGGCTTGGTGCGCGCGGCCGAGCCCGGCACGCAACTCACCTGGATGGATGCGAAGGTCGGCGCGCGTGTGATCACCCCGCGCATGGGCAAGCCGGTGGAGATCAACGCGCTCTGGATCGGTCTGCTGCGCACGCTGGTCGCATGGGCGAAGCCGCTGCGCCTTGACGCAGGCCCCGCCAACGCCGCACTGGTGAAGGCGCTCTGTAGCTTCGCACGATTCACGCGCACCGACGGCACGGGCCTGATCGACGTGCTCGACGGCCCCGCAGGAAACGAGTCGTGCCTGCGTCCGAACCAGCTGTTCGCGCTGTGCGGGCCCGAGCCGCTCGTGGAGCCGCGACTGGCAAGGGCGATGCTCGATGGCACCCAGCGCGCGTTGCTCACCCCCTTCGGACTGCGCACCCTGGGGCCGAACGAGCCCGGCTACATCGGCCGCTTCGAAGGCCCCGTGGAGATCCGCGACGAGGCCTATCACATGGGCACGGTGTGGCCGTGGCTGCTGGGGCCCTACGCGGCTGCGCTGCGTCGCTTCGGAACTCCGGAGCAGATCCACTTCGCGCGCGAACCTTTCGCGCATCACATGAAGGAAGGCTGTCTTGGCCAGGTGTGTGAAGTGGCCGACGGCGACGCGCCGCAGCGACCCAGTGGATGTTTCGCGCAGGCGTGGAGCATCGCCGCGCTGCTTGATGACGGCGTGGGAGATAACGCCGCAAAGCGCGCTCGATTCTCCCGAAGTTGAAACACGATCGAATCTTTACCTTGATTCCGAGGAGATGACGTCGCACTTCCCTCGGGAATGAGGATACGCGCCGATAGACTCGCAAGAGCACGCACATGCGTGAACCTTGCTTGCAGGAGATCTTCGCGAACGAGCCAGCCTCCATCTTGAACCGAGTGGCCACCGGCGAACCCGGCGCGATCAACGAGTGCATGCAGCGCTTCCATGGCCTCGTGTGGTCGCTCGCCCGACGCATGGGTGCGGGTGCTGCAGACGCCGAGGACGCGGTGCAGGAGATCTTCATCGACTTGTGGAAGAGCGCGGAGCGATTCGATCCAGCGATCGCCAGCGAGACGACCTTCGTGGCCATGATCGCGCGTCGCCGGCTCATCGATCGCGGGCGACGCCGCATGCGACGACCCGAGGCCGCCATGATCGAGGAGACGGTCTCCGCACCACCCACGCCGAACGACATGACGGAACTGAAGGACGCGGCGCGCATCGCGGAGGACGCGATGAAGACCCTTCGCCCTGAGCAGCAACGCGTGCTTCAACTTGCGATCCATCATGGATGCAGCCATGAGCAGATCTCGATCAGCACGGGTCTTCCACTTGGAACCGTGAAGACTCACGCCCGCCGTGGCCTGATCCGGCTGCGGCAAGCCTTGGCCGAATCCGGCATCGTTCCGGAGGGTTTCGTGCCGCCTCCGGCGGCTGGCGGCAAGGAATCGGCGAAGGCCTGAGCCGCGCCCGAAACCGCGCCGTGGTCTCGCGGTACAACTCGCTCCATGAAGCGATTCAGCCTGCCGATCGGACCGGTCGCACCTCTTCTGCTGGTCTCGGCCGTGATGGCCGCGGATCCGCTCGAGGCGCCTCCGGCCTCCATGCTGCGATCGCCCGACATCGGCGCGAAGGACATCGTCTTCTCGTTCGCGGGTGACCTGTGGCTCGTGGACAAGAATGGCGGCATGGCCCGGCCGCTCACCGACGCGCCCGGCCCCGAGAGCACCCCTCGCTTCTCGCCCGATGGAACGCGCGTCGCGTTCGTGGGCGGCTACGAGGGCAACCGCGATCTCTACACCATTCCGGCAGGTGGCGGCCAGCCGAGCCGTGTCACGCACCATCCGACCAGCGAGGGTCTGTGCGACTGGAACGGCGACATGCTGATGTTCGTCACGGGCGATCTGGGTGGACTCACGCGACAGGCGCGACTGTTCCAGGTGCCGATGACGGGCGGTCTTCCCGCCGCGTTGCCGGTTCCCTATGGCGCCAACGCCGCGGTGAACCGCACGGGCGAGTGGCTTGCGTACACGCCGCACTCGATCGACAACCGCACCTGGAAGCGTTATCGCGGCGGCATGGCGACCGACATCTGGCTCTACAACCTGAAGACGGGCGAGAGCCGGCGCGTCACGGACTGGGAGGGCATCGACACGCTGCCGATGTGGCACGGCGATTCCCTCTACTACCTGAGCGATCGTGGCGAGGGCAACCGCCTGAACATCTTCCGCTTCGATCCCGCGTCGGGAAAGACCTCGCAGGTCACCACGTTCACCGACGAGGACATCCGATGGCCGAACATCGGGCCCGATGACGCCTCGAGCGGCGAGATCGTCTTCCAGAAGGGCGATCGTCTGATGGTGGTGGATCTCGGCAGCGGCGCGTCGCGCGCCGTCGACGTGCGCGTGCCTGGCGACCGACCGAAGGTGGCGCCGCGTTCCGTCGATCAGTCGAAGAACATCTCCGCGTGGAGCGCAGGCCCCAGCGGCAAGCGCGTCGTGGTGAGCGCGCGCGGCGACCTCTGGACCGCACCCGCCGAGAACGGAACGCCGCGACCACTCACCGCGACCAACGGCATCTTCGAGCGCGATCCTGCGTGGAGCCCCGACGGCAAGTCCATCGCCTTCTTCGACGACTCGACCGGCGAGTACGAGCTGTACGTCATGCCCGCCGACGGCAAGGGAACCAAGCGGCAGCTCACCGCCGATGGCGGTCCGTTCAAGAGCGACATCACCTGGAGTCCCGACTCGAAGCGTCTGACCTACAGCGACAAGACGGGCACGCTCTGGCTCGTCACGCTGGAGGATGGCGCGCGCGCGCGTGTGGACCGTAATCCAAGGTCGAGCCCGATGCGGATGAGCTTCAGCCACGACGGCGCGTGGATCGCCTACGCGCGCGGCACCGATGATCGCGACACCGCGAACATCTGGCTGTACGAGGTCGCCACCCGCACCTCCACACCCGTCACCGCCGGCATGTTCGACGACAGCCTGCCGACCTTCGACCGCAAGGGCGAATATCTGGTCTTCGCCAGTGGCCGTCGCTTCGAGCCCAAGTACAGCGGCCTTGACACCACCTGGATCTACGACGAGACCGAGCACCTCTATCTGGTGCCGCTGCGCAAGGACGTGAAGCTGCCGTGGCCCGCCGAGAGCGACGAGGAGGACGCGAAGTCCGGCAAGGACGAGAAGAAGGACGAGAAGAAGGACGAGGCCAAGAAGGACGAGGCCAAGAAGGACGAGACGGATTCGAAGCCCGCCGAGCCCGCGAAGGAGCCCGCCGAACCTGCGAAGGAATCCGCTGCCGCCGCCGACGCACCGAAGGACGAGGCCAAGAAGGACGAGGCGAAGGAAGATGAGGCCAAGAAGAAGGAGCCCGATCCGATCAAGATCGACCTGGAGGGCTTCGAGGTGCGTGCGATCCAGTTGCCCCCAAAGGCCGGTGGCTACGCGGCGATCGGCTTCAACGACAAGGGTCAGCTGCTGTATGCGCGCGATGGCATCAAGCTGCTCGACCTGACCGACACGGAGAAGAAGGAGAAGAACGTCGGCGAGGGCGGGCGCTTCGAGATCACCGCCGACGGCAAGCGGCTGCTGGTGGGCCGTGGCGGTGGCGGCGCGCTGGTCGACGCGGCAGCCGACGGCAAGAGCCGCAGCGTGATCACGGCCCCGATGGACGCGCGCCTCGATCCGCGCGCCGAATGGCGGCAGATCATCCTGGACGCGCATCGCATCATGCGCGACTGGTTCTACGACCCCGGTCTGCACCAGGTCGACTGGGACGGCCAGCGTGACCGTGCGCTCAAGCTGCTCGAGAGCGCCAACAGCCGCGAGGACGTGAACTGGATCATCATCGAGATGATCAGCGAGCTGAACGTGGGTCACGCCTACCTGCAGGGTCAGGGCGACGTGGAGAACCTCGCCAATTCCAGCGCCGGCATGCTGGGCGTGGACTGGGAGATCGGCGAGGGCGAGGGTGGCGCGAAGGCCTACCGTTTCGCCCAGTTGATCGAGGGTGCGCCGTGGGACGCCGACGCGCGCAATCCGCTGCGTGAGGTGGGCGTGAAGCCCGGCGAGTACCTGCTGGCGGTCAATGGCCGCGCGGTGGACATGTCGCAGGATCCGTGGACCGCTTTCGAGGGCCTGGCGGGCAAGACGGTCACGATCACGGTGAGCGAGAAGCCCGTGCGTGACGGCACCGAGCGTGACGTGGTGATCCGCACGCTCTCCAGCGAGCAGCCGCTGCGCTACCGCGCATGGATCGAGCGCAACCGGCAGTTCGTGGACCGCATGAGCGACGGCAAGGTGGGCTACATCTACGTTCCGAACACCGGCGTCGACGGCCAGAATGATCTAGTGCGGCAGTTCCAGGGCCAGCGCACGAAGCCCGCGCTGCTGATCGACGATCGCTGGAACGGTGGCGGCCAGATTCCGAATCGATTCATCGAGATGATGAACCGCCCCGCCACCAACGCATGGGCGCGTCGCGACGCGGGCGAGCAGGTCTGGCCGCCGGACACGCACAACGGACCGAAGGCCATGCTGATCAACGGGCTCGCGGGCTCAGGAGGCGACATGTTCCCGTGGCTCTTCCGGCACCACAAGCTCGGGCCGCTCATCGGCACGCGCACATGGGGTGGTCTTGTGGGCATCAGCGGGAATCCCGGCTTCATCGACGGCGGCAGCATCAGCGTGCCGACCTTCGGCTTCTACGAGCTCGACAGCACATGGGGCGTGGAGGGCCACGGCGTGGATCCCGACATCGAGGTGATCGACGATCCCGGCGTGATGAAGGGCGGCCTGGCCGCCGGTGGCCGCGATCCACAGCTTGAGAAGGCGGTCGACGTGCTGGTGCAGCAGGTGAAGGAGAAGCCCTTCAAGAAGCCCGCGCGCCCGGCGTCACCCGATCGTCGCGGCATGGGCCTGCCCGAGTCGGATCGCTGAACCATCCGCGACACGCCGCGCTTGAAACGAAGAACGCCCCGGACGCAACCGGGGCGTTCTTGTGTAGGCGTGCAAATGTGGAATTCAGGCCTTGCGATACGCGCCGCCAAGACCGCGCTTGCCGTTGCTCTCGAACAGCGCCTTCACCTTCTTGCCGTCGGACTCGAAACCCTCCGTCAGCCGCTTGAACGCGGCGGCGCAGCGCTTGGGATCCAGGCCGGCCTTCTGGCAGATGGCCTCGCGACTCATCCAGGCGCCACCACAGGCCGAAGCGAGCGCCTTGTACTGGCTCTCCATTTCGGCCGGGCTGCTGCGATAGCGCTTGCCGGTGGTGCCGGCGCGGCCATTGCCTGAAGCAATGCGAGCGGACTGACGCAGGTTCTGCCCCCCGGAGATTCCCAGTTCCTGCAGGGTGGACACAAGCCGCTCGTACTCGCCGCGGATGCGACGCAATTCGTGAAGCTCGGCCATCATGGTGCGGAGTCGCTTGGCGACCGTCGTGGTGTATCGGGGCATTCCGCGATTGTCGGGGGAAAGCAACGAATTCGCAAGCCCGAAACTGACTTGTCGCTGCCGGATACCGGAAGTTTCCGCACCGCGCAGGCCGCCGAGATCTCCGCGTATGCAAGTGAAAGGTCATGTCAGCCAGACCCATCGCTTCGACCGGCTGCGAGCAGAAGTCCAGCGCGCCGACCACGCCCAAGATCGAGAGCAGCGCGAGGAGCGCAGGCGAATCAGCCGGAAAGGCCGCGGCCGAGGGCAGCAAGACCGTCGCCAACGATGCAAAGGCTGCCTGCGAGGCGACGAAGCCGCAAGAAACCTTGATCGCGGCATTACACTGGCGCGCGATCCTCGCTTGCGGGTGGTCCCTCAAGCGGCGCGTTTCCGGGGCGCTCCAGCACGCTGGACTCCGGGAAGCGGCGATCGGGATCTTTCCGAATCAGGGTCGTCGCACCCTGGCTGAAGGAGCGTCGCATGCCGGAGTCAACCGCTGAACTCGCCGCACTGGTCGCCCAGATGCAGCACGAGAGACGCCTGCTCAAGGATCGCCTTGCCCAGATCGAGTCCGCCGGCGGAGGCATCTCCAACGGCCAGTTCGGTGACATCCGCTGCACCGGCTGGAACGTGATGGACGAGCTTGGATCCGTGCGGATCTCCGCCGCCACCGCACCTGACGGAAGCGCAGGACTTTCGTGGCGCGATCGTGAACGAAGGCTTCGCGTGACGATTGAGACCTACAAGGACGGGGGTTCCGGCATCGCGTTCCGCGACATCGATCGCAAGAAGCGCGTGGTCGCGGGCACGCTGGGCGATGGCTCGGTGGCGCTGCCCACGCGCGATCTCAAGGCGGCCGCAAGCGGCGGCATGCCGGCGATCGATGCGGATCCGGGGTGAGGTCGCGTCGGCTTTGGTTCTGATTTTGACCGCATTTTGAGACCACACCAGTTGCACGTGCCGGAATCCCTACACATTCGACCTTATCGTGCAACTCATGTCGGGCATATTGCGGAGGGGCCTTGTGAGCCGGGGCCGAAGGAGCCTTCCGGAATGAACTGCAACGCACGATTCATCCATCGCACTCTGATCGCGTTCGCGGTCGCGGCTGTCGCGTGGCTTGCTGGGCGGGCGGGTGCGGAAGTGGATGTGGTTTCGTGGGGAATCCAGACGTACGATCAAGGCGACGTTCGAGAGCGGTACTCCCAGATCGCGGCGGGCGGGGACCACACCGTCGCGCTCAAGAGCGACGGCACCGTGGTCGCCTGGGGCTCCAACTCCTCCGGCCAACGCAACGTGCCTAGCGGTCTCTCGGGCGTAACCCAGATCGCGGCGGGCGGGGACCACACCGTCGCGCTCAAGAACGACGGCACCGTGGTCGCCTGGGGCTCCAACTCCCTCGGCCAACGCACCGTGCCTAGCGGTCTCTCGGGCGTGACCCAGATCGCGGGGGGCGGGTACCACACCGTCGCGCTCAAGAACGACGGCACCGTGGTCGCATGGGGCTCAAATGGCAACGGCCAACGCAACGTGCCTAGCGGTCTCTCGGGCGTGACCCAGATCGCGGCGGGCTACTACCACACCGTGGCCCTTGTCACCTTCACCGACTGCAACGCCAACGGCCAACGCGACAGCTACGAGATCGGCAAGGGTTGGGCCGCCGACTCCAACGCCAACGGCCGCATCGACAGCTGCGAGTA
>Ga0194133_10000281_pt1 | contig 109758 bp, 108 predicted proteins | sample TA2KigOf40mmetaG_FD_155448 | JGI IMG/M metagenome (GOLD analysis project Ga0194133, IMG submission 155448) | Freshwater microbial communities from Lake Tanganyika, Tanzania - TA2015055 Kigoma Offshore 40m | ecosystem: Environmental > Aquatic > Freshwater > Lake | place: Tanzania: Lake...
ATGGGGATCCCTTCACGATTTCGCCTCCGACGACCTCACCGCAGACTACATTTATCAAGTATTAGATTTCTAGGAAAGGACCGGATGTGACCCGCACCTGGGCAGACGTCGCCCGCCTGTGCGAGGAGAACGACGTCCACACCGTGGAGTGCCTCTTCGTCGACACCTGGGGTATCCCGCGCGGCAAGCGAATCCCCACCCGGCAATTCCTGCGCGGCGCCGGATACGCGATCGCCAACGTCGTCTACACCTGGGATCCGACCTGCTTCATCTTCGGCACTCCGTGGGTCGACGAGACGGATGGCTTCCCGGACATGCACGCGATGCCCGATCTCGACTCCTTCCGCATCGCCGGATGGACCGACGGAGTCGCCGTCGTCATCTGCGACACCTTCCATCCGAATTCGCACACCCCGATCGAGATGGATGCGCGCGCCATGCTGAAGCGACAAATCGCTCGCTTCTCCGACCAGGGATTCGAGGTCAATGCAGCCACGGAGCTCGAGTGTCACTTCTTCACATCGGACTGGCAACCGTTGTATTCGGACATCAACTGCTACTCCATCGCACGCGGTGCGGAGATGGAGTACTTCATGCTCGATATCCGTGAGTCATTGCGCAAGACAGGGATCGAAGTCGAAGCGTCGAACGTCGAATACGGCCCGGGTCAGACCGAGATCAATCTCCGTTACGGACCGATCATGGAGATGGCCGACGCCACGGTGCTCTTCAAATACATCGTGCGTCTCGTCGCCAAGCGTCACGGCATCAACACCACGTTCATGGCGAAGCCGTACCTCACCGAGGCCGGTAACGGCATGCACGTGCACCAATCCCTGTCCCGCGACGGAGTCAATGTCTTCGCCGAGCGGGATGAGGACACCGTGGTGGGCAACGTGGTGATGCGCAAGTACCTCACCGGGCTTCTTGCACATCACCGGGAGCTGCAACTGGTCATGACGCCCACGGTCAGCGGCTACAAGCGGGTGGAGGATTACTCGTTCTCGCCGACCCAGGTGACCTGGGGACTCGACCACCGGTTGGTGGGCGTCCGCTCGATCGTGGGAGCCGGCGATGCCAACCGACTCGAGGTGCGGTGGGCGGCCGCTGACGCCAATCCGTACCTGGTGCTCGCCGGATGCCTCGCCGCGGGGATGGATGGCCTGATGAGCGAGTACCCGCTCCTCCCGCAGGTGATGGGCGATCCGCATGCGGATGAGTCCTGGGATCGACTCCCGACAAGCCTGCGGGGCGCCATCGAAAACTTCGACACCCCGTTCACGAGGGCGACATTCGGTGACACCTTCGTGGAGAACTTCCTGATCATGCAGAATCGCGAAGCGGATGAGTTCGACCACAACGCCGCCGGCGAGGGCGTGACGGAGTGGGAGATCGCGCGGTATCGAGCAGTGATCTGACCATGCGGGTTCTGCTCATCAGCCATGAACCCCAGGCCTCACCGGGTGTCATCGGCCGCCTCCTGTACGAGCGTAGGATCGAGACAGAGACGCACATCGTCCTGGAGGATCCAGTGAATCCAAACACCGCGTTCCCCGATCCCGGAGACTTCGACGCGGTGATCTCGTTCGGTTCGTTCTGCAACGCGTACGACCCTGCTGTTCGCGACTGGGTCGAGCCCGAGGTGTCACTGATCTCGGACATGGTGGAGCGAGATATCCCGTACCTCGGCGTTTGTTTCGGTGGCCAGCTCCTGGCCGAGGCCCTCGGTGGGTCGGTGGAGCGCGCCCCTGCGGGATCCGACGAGATCGGTCTGATCGACATCGACTCTGACGTGGCGGAGATTCCGAGTGGGCCCTGGTTCAGTTGGCATGAGGATCGCACCACTCTTCCCGACCACGTCACCGTCCTCGCTCACAACGGAAACGCTCCACAGTTGTTCCGCTACGGCCGTGCCGTGGGCACGCAGTTCCACCCGGAGGCAGAGATCCCGCTCGTGCGCACCTGGACCGAGATCGGTGGGGACCACATTCCAGCCCGGACGTCGGCGACGGAAATTCTCCACGACCTCCAAGTCCGACGTGAGGATCTCGAAGCGAACTGCGCACGCCTCGTCGACTGGTTCCTGGAGGATGTGGCGCGTGAGCGCTGACACCCCCCTCGCCGGCGTCGTGGTGGTCTCGATGGAGCAGGCGATCTCCGCGCCATTCGCCAGCCGCCAACTGGCCGACCTCGGTGCCACGGTCATCAAGGTCGAGCGAGCCGAGGGTGACTTCGCCCGGCACTATGACTCCATCGTGTCGGGATCGTCCGCATTCTTCGTCTGGGCGAACCGCGGGAAGCACTCGGTGGCAATCGACATAGATGCGCCCGGGGCGGCCCGCATTCTGGAGGAGTTGATCGCCGGGGCGGACGTTTTCCTGCACAACCTCTCGCCGGATGCAGCGGCACGTCGACACCTCGATGTCACCTCGCTCCACGCTCGCTTCCCGCATCTGATCGCCTGCGAGATCTCCGGATATGGGCTCGGTGGCCCGCGCACGGCCGATAAGGCATACGACCTCGCGATCCAAGCCGAGGCCGGGGTGTTCTCGGTGACGGGCGATGACGGGATGAGCAAGGTCGGCTTCTCCGTGGCCGATATCTCGTCGGGCATGTATGCGCTGAGTTCGATCCTCGCGGCTCTGGTCAAGCGGGATCGCACGGGCGAAGGTTCGGCGATCTCGATCTCCATGCTCGACTGTCTCGCCGAGTGGGTCTCGGCACCGATGTATGCGGCTGTCTACGGCGGAACCCAAGCGCCACGCACCGGTCGCCGACACCATGCCATCGCTCCGTATGGAACGTTCACGCTCAGCGACGAGAGCACTCTGCTGATCGCGGTGCAGTCCGATCGCGAATGGCAGGACATGGCTGTCCACCTGTTGCAGTCTCCCGATCTCGGTACCGATCCTCGGTTTGCGACGAATGCCGATCGCATTCGCAATGTCGATGACCTCGAAGCCATTGTCAATGCGACCTTGGCATCTCTGTCACCCGATGAGGCGCGCGCGCGTCTCGCCGCCGGGAGAATCGCGGTGGCCCACGTCAACGATCTACATGGCGTGTGGGAGCACCCACAACTGCGGGCACGCCATCACTTCCACAGTGTGCTCACCGCTCATGGCGACATCGAGATGATCGACGCCCCCTTCGGATTCCTCGAGGAGTTTCCAACACCCGACTGGATTCCGGCACTCGACCAACATGACCCGAATGTGCTGGCGCGGGTACGCGCGCGCGGTGCTGAGGTGCTGGGAGATCAGTAGGACTTGGGAAGGCCCAGCACATGCTGGCCCAGGTAGGCGAGCACCAGGTTGTTGTTGATCGGCGCCACCTGGTAGAGCCGCGTCTCCCGGAACTTGCGCTCGATGTCATATTCCACTGCGAACCCGAAGCCTCCGTGCGTATCTAGTGCCGCATTGACGGCTGCCCACGAGGCCTCCGATGCCAGGAACTTCGCCATGTTCGCTTCCTCGGCACACTTCTCGCCCGCGTCGTAGAGCCGCGCGGCCTCGAACCGCACGAGGTCTGCGGCGCGCAGCTGGGCGTACGCGCGAGCGAGGGGGAATTGCACGCCCTGGTTGGCACCGATCGGGCGACCGAAGACCTCACGTTCATTCGCGTAGGCGATCGCCCTCTCCAGCACGAAGCGTCCATCTCCGATGCACTCCGACGCGATGAGGATCCGCTCGGCATTCATGCCGTCCAGGATGTAGCGGAAACCGCGCCCCTCCTCGCCGACGAGGGCAGCGGGAGGGATCACCACATCGTCGAAGAAGACTTCGGTCGTGTTGTGGTTCATCATCGTCGGGATGGGCTTTATGGTCAGACCGGGAAGATCGCGCATGTCGAAGAGGAATGTCGACAACCCATCCGTGGGCTTGGCGCACTGCTCGTACGGGGTGGTGCGCGCCAGGAGCAGCATGAGATCGGAGTGCATTGCGCGCGATGTCCAGATCTTCTGCCCGTTGATGCGCCATCCGTCAGCGGTGCGTTCCGCACGTGTGCGGATGCGGGTGGTCTCCGATCCCGCACCGGGTTCGGTCACCCCGAAGGCCTGAAGGCGCAACTCCCCGGAAGCGATGCGAGGGAGGTAGTCCCGCTTCTGCGGCTCGCTCCCGTGACGCAGCAGGGTCCCCATGATGTACATCTGCGCATGGCAGGCGGAGGGGTTGCCACCCGACGCCGCGATTTCCTCGAGGATCACCGACGCCTCGGTGAGCGTTGCGCCCCCGCCGCCGTACTCCTCCGGGATGAGCGCGGCCAGGTAACCGGCGGCGGTGAGGGCATCGACGAAGTCGGTGGGGTAGCCGTCGGGCTCGAGTCCCCGCCAGTACGGGCCGTCGAACTTCTCGCAGACGGCTCGGACGCCGTCGCGCAGCTCGTCGTGCATCGACTCAAAGCGCATAGGCAATTTGTATCATTGATAAGAAATACAAGCCAGGGGCGGCAAGAATGAACCCATGACCGACTGGCGCTCCCTCACCACGTCCTTCCGGTTCCCCACGGGGCTGCTCATCGACGGAACCTGGTTCGAGGGATCGGACTCCTTCGAGGTGATCAGCCCCATCGACGGAGCGGTGCTGGGGAGGGTTTCGTCGGCCGATGTCGCCGACGTCGATCGGGCGGTGCGTGCGGCCCGACGCGCATTCGAGGACGGGCGTTGGTCGGGAAAGACACCGGCAGAGCGCAAGGAGGTTCTCCTCCGCTGGGCGCAGTTGTGCGAGGAGCATCGCGAGCGGCTCGCCCTCGCGCACGCGCTGGAGATGGGCAAACCGGCCCGTGAAGCACACGGTGTGGACATGCGCGCCGTCATCCGAACCCTGCAGTGGTTCGGCGAGGCCGTCGACAAGATCGTCGACGAACTGCCACACGTGTCACCCGATGCATTGGCGATGGTGCAACGCGAGCCCGCCGGAGTGGTGGGCGCCGTTGTGCCGTGGAACTTCCCGTTGACGATGGCGGCCTGGAAGCTCGCCCCCGCACTCGCCTCGGGATGCACCGTGGTGCTCAAACCCGCGGAGCAGTCACCCATATCGGCACTGCTCCTCGCCGAACTCGGCATGGAGGCCGGACTCCCCGATGGGGTGTTGAACGTGGTGAACGGTCCCGGGCATGTCACCGGTCAGGCACTAGGACGTCATCCTGATGTCGACGTGCTGACTTTCACCGGGTCGACCGAGGTCGGACGCAGGTTCATGGAGTACTCGGCGTCATCGAATCTCAAGCGGGTGTGGCTCGAACTCGGTGGTAAGGGTGCGAATGTGGTCTTCCCCGATGCGGACCTGGACAAGGCTGCGCGCACCGCGGCCTGGTCGATCTTCTACAACGCCGGCCAGATGTGCTCGGCCGGTTCCCGCCTCCTCGTTCACGAATCGGTGCACGACGACGTGGTTCGCACCGTCCTCGATGTCGCTGCGACCATGCAACCGGGTGATCCCCTCGACCACGACGTACCCATGGGAAGTGTGGTGACCCACGAGCATCGCGATCGAATCCACTCGATGGTCGTCGAGGGTCTGCGTGCGTCCGGGGAAACGTTGACCGGCGGCAGTCCGGTGCTCGTGGACAGCGGTGGCGCCTACTACCCACCGACTGTGATCGACTCCGTGGCGTCGGACACCCTCCTGGCGCAGCAGGAGGTCTTCGGCCCCGTGCTCGCGGTCACCTCCTTCCGGACGGAGGAGGAAGCACTCGCGCTCGCGAATGGCACGCCGTACGGGCTGGCATCGGCAGTGTGGACCAACGATCTCAACCGCGCGCATCGCTTCTCCCGGGCACTGAAGTTCGGCGTAGTCTGGGTGAACTGTTACGAGGAAGGTGATCTGACGGTGCCGTTCGGCGGTGTGAAACTCTCGGGATTCGGGCGCGACAAATCTCTGCACGCGTTGGACAAGTTCTACGACCTCAAGACCACCTGGATCGACCTGACATGAGTGAGACCAGGCGTGTTCCCCGACGCCGGAACCTGTCCGAGGATGTCTCCGAGTACATCCGTGACGGGATCATGTCCGGGGCGCTCCGCCCGGGGACGCGGATCGATCAGGACGCCATCGCGGCGGAACTCGGGGTAAGCCGGCTGCCCGTGCGCGAGGCGTTGATCAGCCTGGACAAGGAAGGCTTGATCAACACCATTCCCCGGCGCGGCGCCTTCGTGGCGCAGATGGAGCGCGAGGACGTCCTCGACCACTATCAACTCTTCGGGCAGGTCGCCGGCCTGGCTGCTGCTCGTGCGGCTGCGCGGTTGTTGGATTCCGACATCGAGCGACTCGTCGACGTGCACTCTCGGATGCACGGAACGTCCAACCGAGACGAGCAGCGCAAACTCAATGACGAGTTCCACCGCATCATTAACAAGGCGGCCGGGAGTGCGCGGATCACGAGCATGGTGGGTCTGCTCTCCCGGTCACTCCCGATGCCCTACGTGGATTTCCCCGACACCTGGTTGGACGAAGCCGACCGCCAACACCAGGAGATCATCGACGCGTTGAGGAAGCGTGACACCCTGGCGGCGCAACGCGCCATGGAGCAACACATCAATCTCAGCGGCCGTCACGCCGTTAACGTGCTGGAAGGAATGGGCTTCTTCTCTCCCGAATAACTCAGCGGGAGCGTTCTGCAATCACCACGCCACTCAGAATCAACGCACCACCGATGATCTGGATCCAGGTGAGGGATTCACCCAGGACAACCCACGCGATGAGGATCGCCAGCAAGGGTTCGGTCAGTCCGACCGTGGAGGCTTGCGAAGCGCGCAGGTACTTCAGCGCCACGACGACGAGCCAGAACGGGACGATCGTCCCCAGCACGACCAGCCAGGTGGCCATCACCCAAATGTGAAGGGATGATCCGGCGAGTTGTGCATCACCACCGAATGTGGCCCAGGGGTACGACCACCATGGTTGGGCGACGACCCAGAAGAGGGACGCGAATCCGAAACCCCACATCGTGAGCGACACCGGATCGCGTGGTTCCGGTTCGCGCACCTCGCGGTCACCGAGCACGTAGTAGATGGCCAGTGCCACAGCGGCACCTGCTGCGGCGAGGACGCCGATGGGATTCAGGGTGAATCCCTGCCACACCTGGGCGACCAGACTCAGGCCGAGGAGTGCGATGACGAGTGCGAGCCACACGGTGGCGCGGGTGGGCTCCCGGTAGCCAAACCGGAACCACAGCGCAACCAGGATCGGCGCGGTGAACTCAATGAGCAGGGCCACACCCACCGGCAGGTACTGCAGTGCGACGAAGTAGAGGTACTGGGTCATTGCCACGCCGGCGATGCCGTAGACGAGCAAGGGCACGATGTCCCGGCGCCGGAGTCGCAATGCTCCGGGTTTCGTGATGGCGACGAACACCGCCAGGATCAGGAAGGCGCCGGTGACGCGCAGCTGCGACAACCGCGCGGGATCGAGCCCATCGAGCAGGAGGGTCTTGGAGACCGTGCCGTTGATCGCGAAGAAGAGGGCGGCTGTCACGTAGAGGACGTATCCACGTGCCGGGTGTGCTTGGTGCGAGGGGCGTACGCCGGGGACCGGTTCGACGAGGTCGCTCACGATCTCCCAACCTCGCGCACGGGCTGAGCCTAGGCCCCCACGCAGGTAGGCTCCGAGCGTGAGTGCGGATCCGCACGTGCTGTGCATGGTCCTTGCTGGTGGCGAGGGCAAACGCCTCATGCCCCTGACGGCCGATCGCGCGAAGCCCGCGGTTCCCTTCGGTGGCTCCTATCGACTCATAGACTTCGTCCTGTCCAATCTCATCAATGCCGGATTACGTCGCGTGTGTGTCCTGACGCAGTACAAGTCCCACTCGCTGGATCGTCACGTCACGCAAACCTGGCGCATGCCGACCCTCCTCGGCGACTACGTCACCCCGGTGCCAGCCCAGCAGCGACTTGGCCCGCGATGGTTCACCGGCAGCGCGGATGCGATCTATCAGAGCCTCAACCTAGTCTTCGACGAAGCACCTACTCACGTAGCCGTCTTCGGCGCAGATCACGTGTATCGCATGGATCCGATGCAGATGATCGAGGCGCATATCGAGGGAGGCGCCGGTGTCACGGTCGCCGGAATCCGCATGCCACGGGCCATCGCGCATGACTTCGGTGTGATCCAGGTCGGACCGGACGGCCGGACGATCGAGAATTTCCTGGAGAAGCCCGCCGACCCGCCTGCAATCCCCGGGCACGCCGATGAATCGTTCATCTCGATGGGCAACTACATCTTCAGCACGGATGTTCTGCTCGAGGCTCTGCGCGAAGATGCTGCCGATCCATCGTCGGTGCACGACATGGGCGGCAACATCATCCAGATGCTGACTGCTCGGGGCGCGGCACAGGTCTATGACTTCGCCGACAACATCGTCCCCGGTGCCACGGAGCGCGATCGGGGCTACTGGAGGGATGTCGGAACACTCGACAGCTATCACGACGCACACATGGATCTCGTGTCCGTGCACCCGATCTTCAACCTCTACAACCGCAGGTGGCCCATCCTCAGTTACATCACCCCGCTCCCCCCCGCGAAGTTCGTCGAGGGCGGGAATGCACACGAGTCCATGGTCGGTGCTGGCAGCATCATCAGCGGTGCGCACGTGCGCACATCGGTGATCTCGTCCAACGTCAGCATCGATTCGGGTGCCTACATTGAGGGCAGTGTGCTGATGCCCGGTGTCCATGTGGGCCGCAATGCCGTGGTGCGGCGCGCAATCCTCGACAAGAACGTGACCATCCCAGACAACGCCCAGATCGGCGTCGATCTCGAGCGTGATCGAGGCATCTACACGGTCAGCGACGGTGGGGTCGTGGTGCTCGGCAAGGGCGTGACCGCCGTCTCGTGAAATCACGGATCACGGGGATCTGGACGACCAGCATCCTGTGCGGAGCACTCCTGGTGGGTGCTTTTCCTGCATCTGCCCACCCCACTCTCCATCCGCGCGTTGTCGGCGGCGCACCGGTACCGATCACATCCGCCCCGTGGCAGGTTGCCCTCTTCATCGGGAACAACTCGTTCTGCGGCGGATCGCTGATTGCATCGACCTGGGTGCTGACCGCGGCACATTGCCTCGCAGGCGCACCCTCGCCACGGGTCTTCATCGGTGAGTCGAATCTGAGTCAACGTTCGGAGACCGACGAGTATCCGGTGATCCGGACGATCATCCATCCGAGCTACGACTCGCGCCGGTATACCGCGGATCTGGCCTTGATCGAGCTCGGGAGGCCGATCACTCCCGGCGCGGCGATCGGCGTCATTCCACTTCCGACGTCACCGGATCCGGCGAGTTGGCCTGCCGTCGGCACACCCGCGAAGGTCACCGGGTGGGGTGCAACGTCGTTCGGTGGGGGTGCGGTCACCGATCTCCGGGAGGCGACGGTGCAGGTGCTCGTCGGTCCCACGGGAGGAACATGTGGCGACTACGGCACCGGATACGACGTGCGCGCGACCATCTGCGCGGGTGTTCCCCAGGGTGGGATCGACACCTGCCAAGGGGATAGTGGTGGCCCCTTCGTCATCGATGTCGCCGGCGTGCCAACCCTCGCGGGGGTGACGAGCATCGGGAACGATTGCGGGCAGGCGACCTTCCCCGGCATCTACACCCGGGTCACCACGTACCTCGACTGGATTCGATCGGCGGTTCCCGTTCCCGCCGCCGCCCCGAGCCCACCGGCGGGCGTCGGAGTCAGCACCGAGTCCCTGGGTCGCGTGGCAGTTCGCTGGACAACGCCCACGGCGAACGGCTCGCCGATCACGGGGTACACGGCGACCGCTGGTGAACGTTCCTGCGCGACGACTGACGTGACCTGTGTCATCGACGGCGTTCCCACGGGAGTACCGGTCTCGGTGACGGTGACGGCCAACAACGCGGTCGGCACGAGTGCTGTGTCGTCACCGATCGAGGTCGTCCCTGTCGATGGTGTCACCAGCGTCGGAACCAGGGTCAGCGATACCCGTCTGGAGACCTGGGCAGGCATTCCACGCAGGTCCGGTGACCGCAGCGCACTGCGCGTGGCGCCCGAATCTCGACGCATCTGCGAGGTGAGTGGGGATCGTGTGCGCATGCGAGCACCGGGTCTGTGCGCCGTGCGCCTCGTAGTGACGCGAGCAGATGGCTCCCGTCTCCGGGCCACCACGTACGTGGACGTCCGATCAGCCAAATCTCCCTGACACGTAGTCCTCTGTCTGCTTGACACGGGGATTCGAGAAAATCTGCGATGTCTCACCGATCTCGATCAATCTCCCGGGTTCTCCGACGGCATTGACATTGAAGAAGGCAGTCGTGCTTGACACGCGAGCGGCCTGTTGCATGTTGTGTGTCACGATCACGATGGTGTATGTGTCCTTAAGTTCGTGGATGAGATCCTCGATGGCCAAAGTGGAGATCGGGTCGAGAGCCGAGCATGGTTCATCCATGAGGAGGACCTCAGGTTCGATGGCTATGGCACGTGCGATGCACAGGCGCTGCTGTTGGCCACCCGAAAGACCCGCGCCGGGTCGATCCACTCGATCCTTGACCTCGGCCCAAAGATTCGCGCTACGTAGTGATCGCTCCACGACGTCGTCAAGGTCCTTCGAGCGCCGCCGCCGCTTGCTTAGCCGGAGTCCGGCGACGACATTGTCGTAGATCGACATGGTCGGAAATGGATTGGGCCGTTGGAAAACCATGCCGATCGTTCGACGCACGAGGACCGGATCCACGTCGACCCCGTAGACGTCCTCGTTGTCCAGGAGAACTTCCCCGGTGACATAGGCCCCTGGAACGAGTTCATGCATGCGGTTGATGCTCCTGAGCACGCTGGATTTTCCGCATCCGGATGGACCAATGAAAGCTGTCACGGATCGCGGGTTCACCGTGAGTGTCACCTGTTCCACCGCGAGGAAGTCACCGTAGAAGATATCCAGGTCGACGAGGTCGATTCTCTTGCTCATGGTTCTCCTACTCCCGGGCCGGGGCGAAGACGGCCGCGATCACGCGTGCTGCCGCGTAGAGGACAAGTACGAACAGGATCAGCGCATATGCGCCTCCCCATGCTCGATCAATTGCTGGTGCGGTACCCCGTGAAATCTGATCCCAGATGAACGTGGGAAGAGCGGTCTGGGACCCATCGAAGGCATTGAAGTTGACATCCTGGGCGAGAAATGTTGTGAGGAGCAAAGGCGCCGTTTCGCCCGCGACACGTGCGATGGCGAGCATTGCGCCGGTGATGATGCCCGAAATTGCGGTGGGGAGCACGACGAATGTAATGACTCGCCACTTTGGGATGCCCAGTGCCAACGCACCTTCGCGGAGGGAGTTGGGAACTATTCGCAACATCTCCTCGGTGGAACGCACGACAACCGGGATCATCAAGATCGTGAGAGCCAGCCCGGCGGCGAATCCCGATTGCGAGAATCCGAAAGTCAGGATGACCGCTGTGTAGATGAAGAGTCCTGCAACGATGGAGGGAACGCCCGTCATCACATCCACGAAGAAGCTGATCCAGCGCGAAAGAGTCTTCCCGCGCCCGTACTCGACGAGCTGTATCGCTGTCATGATGCCGATGGGCAATGAGATCAGAGCAGCGATACCCACCTGCTGAAGCGTTCCCACGAATGCATGTCCGATCCCACCGCCTTCGACGCGAGGACCAATGTTGCGCATCGTTCCGGTGATGAACTCCGTGTTCATGACCGAGTAACCCCGGATCGCGACCGTGATGAGGATCCAGACGAGCGGAACGAGTGCGAGGAGGAGTGCACCAACGACCAGTGAACCCATCAGCCTGTCCGTTGCGTGCCGACGGCCTTCGAGAATCCACGACCACGTGGAACGGGCGACGATGAAGCCGATGGCGGCGAAGAGGGCCGGGGCCAGGCCGAGAGGGCTGATCCCGCCGAACTGGAGAACCAGGCCGACAAGGATTGCGGCAGCTGCCACCACAGGTGTGGACCACCGGGGTAAGCGTCGTCCGGTCAGGATCGGCACAGTGGTCACGTGTATTCCTCGTGGCGTGCGATGATCCAGCGCGCGATCATGTTGACCGCGAGCGTGATGAGAAAGAGGACGAGTCCGGCGGCGATCAGGGCTGATCGACCGTTATCCGCCGCCTCACCCCACTTCAATGCGATGTTTGCAGCGAAGGTGTTGCCACCGGGTTCCGTAATCGCCCAGTTGATCTCAAAGATCGCGGATAGGAGAAGTGCCACCGCGATCGTTTCTCCGAGCGCCCGTCCCAAGCCCAACATCGCGGCCGACACCATCCCGGGACGACTGAATGGGAAAACCGACATCCGGATCATCTCCCAGCGTGTAGCGCCGAGAGCAAGGGCTGCTTCCGTCTGAGCCCGGGGAACTTGCAGGAACACCTCACGGCTAATGGCCGAGACTGTTGGAAGAATCATGATTGCCAGGACTACCCCGGCCATCAGGATGCTCTTGGTGTAGATCTCGAGGTCGTTGCGAAATAGGGGAATCCAGCCGAGATACGTGCTGAGCCACTCTGCAAACGGAACTATGCGCGGCATGAAGTAGTAGAGGCCCCAGAGACCGAAGATGATTGAGGGGACTGCAGCAAGGAGGTCGACCGTGAAGCCAAGAGCGGTCGAGACTCGTCGGTTGCCGTAGAAGGCGATGAAGAGAGCCACCCCGAACCCGATGGGAACCGCGATTCCCATAGCGATTAAAGATGTCAAGACCGTGCCGAATGCGAGGACTGCGATTCCGAACACCGGAGGGTCTCGATCGGGTAGCCACTGTTGCTCGGTGAAGAAGTTCGCGCTATCGGTGGTCAGCGACGGAATCGCTTTCCAGACGAGAAACACAGCGATGGCCGCCATGACCACGAGGACGAGCACCCCTGCTGCCAAGGACAGTCCGCTGAATACTCGGTCGCCGGGGCGAACCGCCTGCCCGGACAGCACGGCTGTCACGGTGACATCCGTGTGATGATGTCCCGAATTCGTTGTAGGAGCGCGCCGGTGATGGGTGCGTATCCGCCTGCTGCCAAGGTTGCCTGACCGGGATCGGACGCCGCGTATCTCAGGAACGAGGCAACCAGTTCAGGATTGAATGAGTCGGCGAGCCCTGATGAGCAGACCAGCTCGTAAGTGACCAGGACTATGGGGTAAGCGCCTGCGGGAGGATCGGCGTAGTCGAAGGTGAGTTCCGTGTTCCCGTCCTCACCCGATACCTCGGCCGCGGCAATCATGGCGCTTGCATTTGCGGGTGTGGGAGCGACGGGTCCTGCGCCGGTATCCAGGAGTGCTCCACGTGCATTGACCGCGACATCCACGTAGGAGAGATCGACGTACCCGATCGAGTTCGGTGTGACATCAACGGATGCGATGACCTGGTCAGACCCCTTCGCGCCCTGACCTCCAGGAGCGATCCACTCCTTACCGGGCTCGAAGGGCCATGCCTCGGATGCTGCGTCCGCGAGGTACGTGGTGAAGTTTGCTGTGGTCCCACTGGCATCAGAGCGATGGAATTGCGCGATAGCCGCATCGGGCAATACGCCACGCGGATTCAATCGAACAATTTCCGGGTCGTTCCAGCGGGTGATCTCGTTTGCGAAGATTCCAGCCACAGTGGGCGGATCCAGGATGAGCTGCTCGACCCCCTCCAGGTTGTACACGACACCGATCCCGCCTCCGACGAGCGGGATGTTGATCGCCGAACCACCTTCGCAGCGCTCACCTGCAGCCGCCCTCTCCTCGTCATCGGCTGCCGAGTCCGTGCCGGCGAAAGATGTCTGCCCGGCGACGAACTGCTCCACGCCTGCACCCGAGCCGACCGCCTGATAGTCGATCGTGGCATCGGGACAGGCGGTTTGGTACACGACGATCCAGTCCGTGATCGCATTCGCCTGGGCGGTGGAGCCCGCGGCCTTGATCGTCCCGCTCGCACATTCCAGCCCCGGGGGCACCTCGATGGATACCGGCGGGGGTGCCGGTGCGCAACCGGCGAGGCTGATGGTGGCCACAGCGGCCGCGAGGCGTTTCAGGGACCCTCCTTGGTGAACCGCACGTGAACCTAGGAAGGCGCGGTGACGAATAAGCGTGCCCATAATGAACACAAGGTGAACACCAAGTGAACGATGGGGGTCAGGACCGCTCGGGAGCCGGGTATCTCTCCACCCCGACAACTCCGCCACGGGAGTCACGGTGGATCACCACGAAGGCCGCAGGGGAGAGTCGGGGATCCCAACTCTCGTCTTCGGGCACTCCGGTGTGGGCGGCCAGAGCATCGAGAAGCGTGGGGAGCACCGGCCTGTGACTGACCACGACGGTCGGTTCGCACCTCGCATACAACTCGACGATGCGCCGGGCAGCCTCCTCGGCATCCGCGTCATGCGCGTGTTCGGTAAGGGCTTTCTCCGGCACCGTCTCCACGTCGATGCGACGGGCGAAAGGACGCACGGTTGCGGTGCACCGTTTTGCCGATGAGGAGTGAATGCTCCGAACACCGAATGCCTCGAGCAGGGGGGCGAGGGCTTTCGCCTCACCGCGACCGCGGCCGGAGAGTGGGCGATCGTCATCATCGCTGCCCGTGAAGTCCGAGCGTTTGATCGCCTTGGCATGACGCAGGACCACGAAGGGCGTGGTGGGTGGGATGGCTGCAGCCCGCTGCACCAGTTCGACATCCGCCGCATAGGTGAGGTGCGACCCCGCATCCTTGATCGGCACCCAGGCGATCGAATCCACTTCATCGTCGGGGGCGAAACCCTCATCGCCGACAACTTCGGCGAGCCAGTAGTCGACTCGTTTAGGGCGCCCGGCAGCGATGTACTCCATGGTTCCGACGCAGGGGCCGAGCGTCACCTGGTACCCCGTTTCCTCATCACATTCGCGGATCGCGGCAGCAAGAATGTGTTCGCCGAACTCGACTTTGCCCTTTGGTAATGACCAGTCGGCGCGATGTGGACGATGCACGGTGAGGACCTCGCGCTTACGGGATTTGCGGCGCAGAACCACCACCCCCGCTGCGCGGAGGATGTCCTCGACCACGTCTACTCCAGTCCCGCCTTGTGAGCCGCGTGCACGACATGCGGCCAGAGGTGCCGGAATTCCTTCCGGAAATCCTGTTGCCGTTCTGCCTCGTGCTGGCTCATCATGCCAAGGGCGAAGGCTTCGTGGGGATCAGATCCGGTGGCAAGGGTGCGCAGCACCGTGCGGGCCACGTGCGCGTCTTGATGCGTTCCGAGAAGGTCGGTGACCTTGGCCAATGCCCCCGCGCACGTCATCATGTGCTTGCCCATCACCGGGCCCAGACCCTCGGCGGCGTATCGGGCCTTCTTGGCCAGGATTCGCACCTCATGCCACTGTTCATCTGGCGCAGATGAATTGAGTGCGTCGACCCGATGGGCGAGCCGACGCCAGGTCCGCCGCACCCGGGGGAGCAGTACGTCCTCGACCGGCCGAAATGCATCGTCGGTGACGGGTGGCTCGGTGACAAAGGCGATCAGATCCTCGAGGAGCTGATCGTGGCGATCAGTGCGGAGCGCTGCCATCACACTCGCGCGCGCTGCGGGCATGCGTTTGTCGTACCAGCGATCCACCGTGGCGAGGGCCGCAGCTCGATCCTCGTCCTGTCCGAGCTCGGAACTGAGGTCGACGAGGAGGTCGTGGATGACTTCGGTATCCCGGACAGCACCCAATTCGCGTGCCAGCCACGATAGGTCCTCCCGCACCGGTGCCACCGCTTCCTTGTCCAGAAGCGAGCGATAGGTGCTGAATGTGCTGCGCAATCTGCGTGCTGCAACCCGCATCTGATGGACCGAGTCAGGGAGGTCTCGGCGCACTGCAACATCCGACATCACGAGATGGCGCACGTGACGTGCCAGCACCGAGCGCAGTGCGTCGACCGCGAGCCCGTCGGGTCCCACGGGCGGGAACTCGGGCACATCCGGCGGGCCGAGATCGCCCAGCGCTGATGCAGCCTTGCTCACCGAGCTGGGAACGGCACCGTTGTCGCGGAGGCGATCACCGATCCGGGTGACCGCTGCGCGGGCAGCAGGCGAATCGGCCACAAGCTCGAGCTCGAGTTCCCGGAACGTGCTTCGAGTGCCCGCACCGGAGACCTCCACGTGGTCATCGACGAGTTCGATGAGCGCCTCATCGGACGTCGATGAGATCAGGTACGGCGTTCGGTGGGTGGTGACGTGGGCACGATGCTCGACGTCCTGCCCGCGCAGGAACGGAGTCAGGATCTGTACGAGTTCGACTGGCACGGTGTCACCCATCGCCGACACTCGAATCTCGTCTCGGGTGGTGACTTCGGCTCCAACGACGGGAACCTTGGCATGCCATCCATCATCGGATCCACCGGACCGACGCCGGAGTGTGATCCCCCAGCGCAGCAGTGTCGTGCGCTCCGTGTCGTAGTAGTCCGCGTCCAGGATCAGCGGTGGCTGGGGGTCGATCCGGAAGTCAAGAGTCGTGAGGTCTGGAAGGTCGAATTCCGGGTTCACCCGGAACTTGAACTCTGTCTCGCGGAACTCCTCGGTCACAGCAACGTTCCGCGCTTGCTCGTCACCTCGATGAGGGTCTCCTGATAGTCCCTCAGATGACGGCCCTCGGAATCGAGGAGATAACGGGTCCAGGTCCCATCGGGGTTGAGTTCCCAACGGGCAGTGCCAGGATCGAAAGCGAAATCGAGCATCGACTCAACCTCGGCGATCTGCTCAGGATCAGCCAGGCTGACCAGGGTCTCGACTCGGCGGTCAAGGTTGCGGTGCATGAGATCCGCGGAACCGATCCAGACGGACGGGTTTCCACCATTGGCGAAGCAGTAGGCCCGTGAGTGTTCGAGGAATCGTCCCAGGATGCTGATCACGCGGATGTTCTCACTGAGTCCGGGAATCCCGGGTCGGAGAGCACAGATGCCCCGCACGAAGATCTCCACCGGAACGCCCTGGGTCGACGCTCGATAGAGGGCGTCAATGATGGTCTCGTCCACGATCGAATTGCACTTGAATCGGATACCTGCTGGTCGTCCCTCGCGGTGGTGCTCGATTTCCCGCTCGATTCTCATGACGAGCCCATTGCGGACCGAGTGCGGGGCGACGAGGAGTCGTTTGTAGTCGGTGTTCATGGAATAGCCGGAGAGAACGTTGAAGAGATTCGACACGTCTTCGCCGACATCCGGATTGCACGTCAACAACCCGAAGTCCTCGTAGAGGCGGGCTGTCTTGGGATGGTAATTGCCCGTGCCGATGTGGCAGTAGCGCCGTAGTTGATCACCATCGTTGCGAACGACCATCGACAACTTGCTATGGGTCTTGAGCCCGACGAGGCCGTAGACGACATGGACACCGGCCTGCTCGAGCTTGCGTGCCCACTCGATGTTGTTCTGTTCGTCGAAGCGCGCCTTGATCTCCACCAGAGCCAGCACCTGCTTGCCGCTCTCCGCCGCCCGGATCAGCGCGTCGACGATCGGTGAATCGCCGGAGGTGCGGTAGAGCGTCTGCTTGATGGCGAGGACGTGGGGATCGGCGGCTGCTTGCTCGAGGAAGAGCTGCACGCTCGTCGAGAAGGCGTCATAGGGGTGGTGCAGCAGGACATCGTGCTCGCGAACGGTCGCGATGACGTCGGGAGCGGTCGACGTCTCAACTCCGGCGAGCTGCCGTGAAGTTCGGGGAACGAACTTCGCCTGCTTGAGTTCCGGCCGGTCGAGATTGACCAACGTCCACAGCCCCGTGAGGTCGAGTGGCCCGGGAAGGCGGTAGACCTCCTGCTCGGTCACGTCGAGTTCGCTGACCAGGAGTTCCAATACGTGGTGCGGAATGTCCTCGACCACTTCTAGTCGGACCGCAGGACCAAAGCGCCGGCGCACAAGTTCCCGTTCGAGTGCTTTCAAGAGATTCTCGGCATCGTCCTCTTCGACCTCGACATCCTCATTGCGGGTCACTCGGAAGGCGTGGTTCTCCACGATCTCCATGCCTGGGAAGAGGTCACGGAGGTGGGCCGCGATGACGTCCTCCAGTGCGACGTACCGCTGGGGCCCCACCTCATAGAAGCGCGGCAGCAGCGGTGGAACCTTGACGCGCGCGAAGAGGGTGTTTCCCGTCTGGGGATTGCGCACGACCACCGCGAGGTTGAGGGACAGGCCGCTGATGTAGGGGAACGGATGGGAGGGGTCCACGGCAAGCGGCGTTAACACGGGGAACACGGTGGAGTCGAAGAGGACGTCCATCTCCTTCTTTTCCGCCGGGGTCAACTCCTCCCATCCCAGGAGTGCGATCCCGTTCCGGTCCAATTCGGGGCGGATGACGCGCGCGAAGAGGTCGGCCTGCGTTTGCTGCAATTCGTAAGCCCGACGCCAGATTCCCTCGAGCACCTCCTTGGGCCCCCGCCCACTGGCCGAGGGTCGCGCGATTCCCGTCGCGATCCGCCGCTTCAGGCCCGCCACGCGCACCATGAAGAACTCGTCCATATTGCTTGCGAAGATGGCGACGAACTTGGCCCGGTCGAGCAGGGGGAGTTGTTCATCCTCGGCGAGTTCGAGTACCCGCTTGTTGAACGCCAGCCACGACAACTCTCGGTCGAGGAAGCGCCGGTCCTTGGCCTGATCCGGATCCTCGGCCGCGGTGAGGGTCGCGGTGTCCTGCAGGGTCACCCGGGGATGGTCCCACAGCAAGGTGAACGAGTTATCAGGTGGAGCGGCGGTAGAGGACGTCGGTATCCCAGCGCACGAATCCAAGGTGGGAGTAGAGCGAGATCGCCGCCTCATTTGTGTGGTCGACGTAGAGCATCACCTGGTCCAGTCCGCGCTCACGCAGGTACCGCAGGCCCGCGACGGTCAGTGCCTGTCCCAGGCCGTGGCCGTGCATGCTGGGATCGACCCCCAGCACGTACACCTCACCGATGGGTTGGTGACGGTGGTGGTCCTCCCCGTGCACCTTGGTCCAGTGGAAACCGACCAGCGTCGATCCCGACCACGCCATCAGGAAGCCCTGGGGGTCGAACCACGGCTCGGCCATCCGGGTCGCGAGGTCCTCTCGGGTCCACGAGCCCTGGTCGGGGAGGGATGCGAATGCACGTGCGTTCAGTGCGAGTAAGGCATCGTCATCGACGCCGGGGCGAAATGGAGCGACGGTGACCCCTGCAGGGAACGTGGCGTGCGGCAGGGGTGCACGCAGGGAGCGACGCATCTGCCAGAGGACACGGAGGGTGTCGAAGCCCATGCTCGCGGCGAGTGCCGATGCGGCGTCTCCTTCGCTGTGGGACCACAACCGAAGTCGGCCATCGGGAGTCGCTGCGATGAGGTGTTCGACGAGTAAGCGTCCGAGTCCACGACGACGTGACTCGGGTGAGATCACCAATTCCGCGGAGGATCCGGCAACGGCGTCCGTGGTGTCCAGGTGTGCGTATCCGACCACCTCTCCCTGTGCCGTTCGAACGAGAAAGTGGTGATCATGGTCATCACCGCCATGGCGGAGATGTAGCCACACGTGTTCACTGAGGGGTGACACACCGTCGGAGGTTGTCGCGGAATTCACCAATTCGGTGACGGCGGCCACTTCGGAGGAGTCGAGGTGTTCGTGCACCTCGATCAGCGCATCGTTCTCGCTACTGGGTGAAGGCGGATTCATCGACGTCGAGCGTTGCGATGGTTGCCGCATCCGGACGCTCGGGAACGAAGCGATAGCCAACGTTGCGCACCGTACCGATGAGTGATTCGTACTCCACGCCGAGCTTCGCGCGGAGCCGCCGAACATGGACGTCGACCGTGCGGGTTCCACCGAAGTAGTCGTATCCCCAGACCTCTTGGAGCAGAACTGCCCGGGTGAAGACCCGCCCCGGGTGTTGGGCGAGGAACTTCAGCAGCTCGAATTCCTTGAAGGTGAGGTCGAGTGGACGCCCACGAAGGGTTGCGCTGAACGCGCCCTCGTCCACGTGGAGGTCACCGCTGCGGATCTCCTCCGTTCCCTCACCGGCGGGCGATCCCGGCGCAGCACTCCGCGCCACGCTCAACCGAAGTCGTGCCTCCAACTCCGCAGGAGAGCAGGTATCCAGGATCACCTCGTCCATGCCCCAGTCCCACTGGATCGCGGGGAGGCCGCCCTCGGTTGCGATGAGGATCACCGCTTGGGTCACCCCGCCTTGGCGGAGGAGACGGGTGAAACTGCGCACCGAGGGGAGATCGCGTCGGCCGTCCACGAGGAGTGCGTCGGCATCCGGGGTGCTCAGGAGGGCAGTGGGCTCCGCGGCCATGGTGCGCACGTGGTGGGCGAGCAACGCGAGCGACGGGAGTACTTCCGCGCTGGATTCCATGCCGCGCGTCAGGAGGATCAAGCGCATTGAACCTCCCACCACGAATGAAGTCGTCAGGATAGTGGACTCCTGAGAGACAATCACCCCGTGGTCGACGTGCACCTGACAACCACCGATGGCGTCCGCATCGGGGCTACCTGGCTCCCGCGTTCCCAGGACACCGCGTTCGTGGTGGTCCACGGGCTCACGGGTAGTCGAAGCACCCCGCGGATGGCGGCGATCGTTGATGTCCTCCAGAGGCATGGATCGGTGTGCGCGATCGACATGCGCGGTCATGGGACGTCGGCGGGTGAGACGACGCTCGGAATGGACGAGGTCCTGGACGTGGACGCTGCCGTGGCGTACGCGCGCAAGCAGGGAATCGATCGCGTTGTCACCATCGGTTTCTCCATGGGCGGTGCTGTCGTAGTGCGGCACGCGGCAGGGGCCGCGGCCGAGCGCGATACCCCCCACCACCGAGTCGATGCCGTCGCCAGTGTGAGCGCTCCCGCGTTCTGGTTCTATCGCGGTACGCGCATCATGCGGGTCGTGCATTCCATCGTGGAAAGCCCAGCCGGGCGACTCGCGATGCGCGCCCGCGGTACCGCCATCACGCACCGGCCGTGGCCGACACCACCGCCCATGTCACCCGAGGAGGCGGCACGACTCATTGATACCCCGTTTCTCATCGTGCACGGGGATGCGGATCACTACTTCCCGATGGAACATCCGCGGGCCTTGGAGCGTGCGTCGGAGGCGAATCCCCAGCGGTCGGTGGTAATTGTCCCGGGGCTCCGTCATGCGGAATCCGGGATCTCCCCCGAGTCGGTGGACCTCATCGCGCGCTGGGGCTGCGCACCCGCCCGGCTGTAATGTGGCGACGTGCTCGAAGTGTTCACCACGGGACTTCTCATCGTCGCGATCGCGGGGGTTGCGTGGTTCGCCTTCCGCAGGGTCCTCACACTCTTCAAGGGTGAGGGATAGGCGTGGCGTCGGGCGAGCTCCCCGAGCCGATCATCCCCATCTCGTGGTTGATCGGCACCTGGGTGGGAGTGGGAACGGGCCACTACCCGACGATCGAGGACTTCCGGTTCGGTCAGGAGGTCGCCTTCCAGTGCGACGGGCGGCCTTTCCTCAGTTACTTCTCCCGGAGTTGGTTGCTCGACGACGACGGGAACCGCGTTCGCCCTTTGGCGACGGAGTCGGGATTCTGGCGGCCTCAGCCCGATAAGCGAGTCGAGGTCACCCTCGCGCACCCCACCGGATACGCGGAGATCTACCTCGGTTCAGTCGAGGTCACCGGTATCGAGAGCGCGGTGATCACAGGCGCCCGCGCGACCCTGCGCACGGATGTCGTGACGCGCACCGATTCCGCCAAGGACTACAGCGCGGGTGAGCGGCTCTACGGTCTGGTCAACGGGCGGCTGATGTGGACCTACGACATGGCGGCCATGGGACAACAGATGACGAATCACCTTGCCGCCACGCTCCTCCCCGCAGGTGGCTCGGATGAGTGACGGCTGGGAGGTTCGCCTACGCGAGCGTGGGTATCGCGTCACGCCGCAACGCCAGCTCGTCCTCGAAGCCGTTGACCGGCTCCGGCACGTGACACCGGAGGAGATCCTGCTCGAGGTGCAGTCCACGGCGAGCGGTGTGAATCTCTCGACCGTCTATCGCACCCTGGAGGTTCTCGAGGCCGTCGGATTGGTCACGCACGCGCATATCGGTCACGGAGCACCGACGTATCACGCCGTCGACGAGCATGTGCATATCCATCTCGTCTGCGACATGTGCGGATCGGTGAGCAGCATCCCGGCAGCAGTCGCGGACCCTTTCATTGGTGAGCTCGATTCCTCGTATGGATTCTCGACGGACATCTCCCACGTGTCGATCCATGGACGCTGTCTGTCCTGCCGTGATCGCATGCCGGAGGACATTGAGGAGGACCCCCTGTGACACGCGGTGTTCCGGCCCCGGCCGGAGACATCGACGAAGGGGTCGCCTGGCATTACGGAGATCCGCATGCGGAGCAGCGACTCCTCGCGTCCGGGCGCGGTGTGGTCGATCTCTCCCACTTCGACGTCGTAACAGTGTCGGGGCCCGATCGGCTCACCTGGCTGCATGCCCTCACCACGCAGCACCTCGAAGGTCTCAGTGCGGGTTCGAGTTCCTTGGCTCTGATCCTCAGCCCGCATGGGCATGTGGAGTTCGAGCTGCATCTCGTCGATGACGGAGCCACTACCTGGATCATCACGCAACCAGGCACCGCGTCCGCACTTGTCGCCCACCTCGAATCGATGAAGTTCATGACGCGAGTGGAGATTGCCGATCGCACTCCGGATTTCGCGGTCGTCTGGGAACCCACCATGGAGCGCGACCTCAAACACCCGACGTGGATCGAGCCGGCGGACTTCGCCGGCACCGGTCGTGTCGATGCCGGCAGTGACCGGGGTGGGAGTGCGGATAAGTACGTCCCGTCTCGTCCACATGGCTTCCCGGGGCGTGAGGTGATCCTGCCCAGATCGGACTTCGCCGATCGCGTCGTCCGAGAGCCTGCCGGAACGTGGGCATGGAACGCCATGCGCGTTGCTGCCGCGGTGCCCCGGGTGGGTCAGGAGACCGACCACCGCACGCTCCCTCATGAAGTGGGATGGATCGGACCCGCAGTTCACCTGGCGAAGGGCTGTTACCGAGGTCAGGAAACCGTTGCGCGCGTGCACAATCTCGGGCGCCCGCCGCGACGCCTCGCACTCGCACTTCTCGACGGCAGCGACGAAGTACTGCCCGCGCACGGGGATCCCGTCTTCTTCGAGGGCGCGGACGTCGGCTGGTTAGGCAGTGCTGCACGACACTACGAACTCGGGCCGATCGCCACCGTCGTGGTGAAACGCAGCGTTCCCGAGAACGCGACCATCATGGTTCATCACGGCGACGCGCAGATCGCGGGCGCGCTCGAACCGGTCGTGGTCTAGTCCGCGCTATCCATGACGAGCGTCATGGGTCCGTCGTTCGTGAAGTGGACCTGCATATCCGCCCCGAATCGACCGGTGCTCACCGGCGCGCCCTCGGCGCGAAGTGCCTCGACGAAGGCCTCGAAGAGTGGTTCCGCGATCGGACCCGGCGCGGCCGCGTCCCAGGTGGGTCGCCGGCCCTTCCGCGTGCTGCCGTAGAGGGTGAACTGACTGATGGCCAGCACCGGCAAGCTGCCATCGCGGGCTGAGACCTCGCGTCCGGCATCCGCGGGAATGCGCCCTCCCACCTCCTGCAGGTGCGCCTGCTCGAAGATGCGCAGGCCGTAGACCCGAGACGCGAGGGCGGCCGCCTCGGCAGCGGTGTCGGTGTGGGTGACCCCGACCAGGACGACCAGGCCTGGCCCCGGGAACGACCCCACGACCGTCCCGTCGACGCTGACCGAGGCATCCCGGGCCCGCTGCACCACCACGCGCACCACCGAAGCCTGGCATGCCGCATCGCTAACTACGGCTAGCGATTGCGTTTGCAATTGCAAGCACCCTGTGGCACCCTGGAGGCATGCCTCTCAACGTCGGATCCCTCGGGGACTTCATCCGCGAGCAGCGGGACCAGGCCCAGATGTCCCTGCGGCAACTCGCGAAGGCAGCCGAGATTTCGAACCCCTACTTGAGCCAGGTGGAACGGGGGCTTCGGAAGCCGAGCGCGGAGATCCTCAACCGGATCGCCCAGGGGCTCCGCATCTCCGCCGAGACCCTGTACGTCCAGGCAGGAATCCTCGACGAGCGTGCCGGGGATGCCGCCGTCACCACCGCGATCGCGGCTGACATGACCTTGACCGAGCGGCAGCGCACAACGCTGTTGCAGATCTACGCGGCCTTCCAGGCCGAGAACACCACCCACCGTGGCGCAGAGGATTCTGCGTCGCCCGCAAAGGAGCACTGAAATGACGCAATACCTCAACCCCACCTTCGTGATCGGAACCGCCAAGGACGTCGCCAGCGCAGCCGCGGGCGTCGTCGCCAAGGTCCCGACCAAGCAGGTGACGCTCTCTGTTCCGGACATCACGCTGCCCAACGTCGACGTGCGCGCACTCGCCACGACCACGCGCGAGAACCTCGGCAAGACCGTTGTGCTCGTGCGCGAGGCCGTCGGGATTTGACGGATTCGCCCGGGATTTGACGGATTCGCCGAACCCGTTAGCGTGGAAGCATGTTCGATGCTGTCCAAGGTCTCGTGGTCCTCGTTCTCTGGGGACTCTTCCTCGTAGTCAAGGGATACGCCTTCGTTGACTGCATTCGACGCCCCACCGCAGCTTTTCCGGCGGTGGGGCGTCAGTCCAAGGTGCTGTGGATGATCCTCACGGGCGCGGCACTTCTGACTGGCCTGCTTCCCGGGATGACCCTGAACATAATCGGGATCGCCGGGACCGTCGCCTCGCTGATCTACCTGTTCGACGTGCGGCCCAAGATCCGGGAGATCACCGGACGCTGACCTGCTTCCGTTCCCAGCGGACCGCACTCGTGCTCAGGGCGACTCCCGCGAGAAGCACGACTCCGACCACGATCGCCATCGCCCGTTCATCTAGTTCGGTGAACGCCGCGGACGCAGCCTCGATCGCGGCGAGAACCACCGTCACGCCACCGAGGATCGCGATGATGCGTATGCGCGTCGGCCGTAGCGACAGGGCGATCACGGTGAATCCGACGTACGTCAGCATCAGCGAATTGGTCAGCTCGGTGCCGTAGAGGCTTTCCAGGATGTCACCCTCCTTGGTGATGGCGACCGAGGACAGACTCAGGCTCGCCGTCCCGATCCCGAGTATCGCGATCGCGTGGCCGAGGAGGTAGAGCAGAAGGAGCCCAGCGCCTGTCGGTGTTCCTCGATTCCACAGCACGTCGAAGTACTGCGCCCAGGTCAAGCCGAGCAGGAACACCACCAGGACGATTCCGAGGATGTTCGGCCGACCACCGAGCTGGGAGCCGACCGCGATCTCCAGGAAGGACTCACCGACCACGATCAGGAAGAGTTGTGCAAGGCGCTCGCTGAGATGCTCGCGATTGATCGGCATCTGACGGTCCATGCGCGGGAGGAACAGCAGGAAGTACCCGCCCACGATGACGAGAAAGGAGAATGCCAGCGCGAAGATGTTGAAGGACTGTGGCGTGAAGGCGTTGACCCCAAGGATGAGCGCCGCGATGAATGCTCCCCATCCTGCGTGGCGCTGCAAATCAGCAGGTGATCCCACCTCACGTGCAACGGTCCGAGCGAGGAGCCCAAGCGTCACGAAGACGATCGCGAAGAAGAAGAGGCCGACGTTGTCGTCAACGCTGCTCGTCTGCGCGGCGATCAAGACAGTGCCGATCAGTGCACCCATCTGGGCGAAGACGAGAAAGCGCACCCAGGTGGATTGATCGCGAAGCCGGTTGAGGGCGAACGTGGTCATCAGCCAGACGCTAAAGAGGAGGAGGACGATGAAGCTGAGCCACCATTGATTCTCGGCGGAGAAGTCCTGCTTCATCGACATGAAGATGATCAGCGTGCATGCCGCGAAGATCAGGTCGTAGAAGAGTTCCAGCCATCCGACCCGGCTCTGGCTACTCATCTAGTCCTCCAGTGCGATTCTAATGCGGCGGAACCCCTTGCCCTTGTTCTCCACCTTCAGGACCTGCATGCGCCCGATGTGAGCCGTCGACGCGACGTGCGTTCCGCCATCGGCCTGCACGTCGAGGCCCGTGATATCCACGATACGCACGATCTCGATGGTTGGAGGCAGGAGATTGGTTGCGGTCCGGATGACGTCGGGGATCTGAAACGCCTCGTCGCGTGGCAACTCGTAGGCTTTGATCGCTCGATCGGTGACGACTTCCACATTGCAGGCTTCCTCGACGGCCTCCTTGAAGCCTTCCGGGACCGTGTCCAGGTTGAAGTCGAGCCGACCACTCAGCGGGTCCATGTTGCTGCCCGTCACCAGCGCACCGAAGTCGCGGAAGACCACACCGGAGAGCAGGTGCAGTCCGGAATGGGTGCGCATGAGTGCTGTTCGCCGTTCGTCCTCGATCGCACCCTGGACCTGGGTGCCCGCGGGAGGCAGCGGGTCACCCTCGGCAGGGATCAACCAGTAGTCGCCTAGCCGACGCACATCGATGATGCGCGTCTGCACCCCGCCCCACTGGAGCACCCCGTGATCGGGAGGCTGGCCGCCACCACCGGGGTAGAAGGCCGAGCGGTCGAGGACGATCCCCTGCTCGGGATCGGCGGCCAGGACGGTCGCGGTCCATTCCCGCAGCGTGGAGTCAGCGAGGTCGAGACGGACCGTCATCGACGGCCTTGGGCGGCAACCGCAGCCGCCGCTTCCGCCGCCGCTGCCGGATCGAGGTACTCCCCTCCGGGGACCACCGGCCGCATGTCGTCGTCGAGGCGGTAGACCAGGGGAATCCCGGTCGGGATGTTCAACGCGGCGATGTCCTCGTCGGAGATGCCATCGAGATGCTTGACCAATGCGCGGAGTGAGTTCCCGTGGGCGGCGACGAGCACGGTGTCACCCCGCCGCAGACCCTCGGCGACGATCACGTCCTGCCAGTAGGGGATGAGCCTGCGCACCACATCCGCGAGGCACTCCGTCCGGGGGCGCGCCTCAGGCGGGAGTGCCGCGTAGCGCGGGTCGTATGTCTGGGCGAACTCGCTATCCGGGTTGATGGGCGGGGGAGGAACGTCGTAGGACCTGCGCCACAGCATGAATTGCTCCTCACCGAATTCCGCGAGGGTCTGCGCCTTGTCCTTCCCTTGCAGTGCGCCGTAGTGGCGTTCGTTGAGTCGCCAGTTGCGCACCGCCGGGATCCAGAGCCGATCGCATTCGGCGAGAGCCAGGTGGGCAGTGGTGATCGCGCGTGAAAGCAAGCTCGTATGCACGACGTCGGGGAGGATCCCCGCCTCGGCAAGGAGTTGGCCACCGCGGGCAGCCTCGGCACGACCCTTGTCGGTCAAGCCGACGTCGACCCAGCCGGTGAAGAGATTGCGCGCATTCCATTCGCTCTCGCCGTGCCGGAGCAGGATGAGGGTCGAGGTCATGGCCCCATCCTGCCGGATCACGCATCAGGTTCGAGCGGATGGAGCAAGTGCGCGAAGGCTGAAAGGTTGTCGACGGGGAGACCTTTCTCGGTACGCCACTCCCACTCACGGCGGATGGCGCTGGAGAAACCCAGTTCCAGGATGGTGTTGAACGAGGCATCCGAGTACTCAAGAACGCAGCCGAGGATCCGATCGAGTTCCTCCGGCGATACCGCGGTCAGAGCCACCCGGCCGGTGAGGTAGATGTCGCCGAGGTGATCCAGGCTGAAGGCGAGTGCGTAGAGGCGACGGTTCTGCTCAAGCAACCAGCGGTAGACCTCCGCGTGGTTCTCATCCGGACGACGTGAGACGAATGCATTGACGGTGAGTGCCGATGTTCCGAGTGTCAGGCTGCAGGTGGTGCGCAGTTTGCGTTCGCCCGGGAGCGTGACGACCACGGTGGTGGCATTCGCGCGTTCCCACGGAACGCCGATCCCATCGAGGATCTGCTCGATACTGGCGACGGTGGTCATCGATGCCTCACGGGGAGACGAGGCTGAGCCGCGGATGGGACTCCTGAAGTGCCGCGTGATACGTCTCAAGCAGTCCTCGGGTGGTGTTGTCCCATCCGAATCCGGCCGCATGCATGCGGGCACCCGCCTGGAGTTCCACCATCCGGGCATTGTGTGACACCAGCCGCAGGATGGTCTCGGCGTACATGCGCGGATCGTGCCCGGCGACGAGTGCACCACTCACGCCGTCGGCCACCGCTGTGCGCAAACCACCGACCGATGCAGCGACCACAGGTGTCCCACACGCCTGCGACTCCACCGCGACCAGGCCGAAGGATTCCGAATGCGATGGCACGACGGTGAGATCCGCTGCTCGGTACCAATCGGCAAGGGATGCGCGATCCCCCGGTGGTTCAAAGCGCACGATGTCCTGGATCCCGAGCGCGCGGGCCTGTTCGATCAGTGCGTTCGGACGGTCGAGGCCACTTCCCGAGGGACCTCCGCATACGACGACGCGCAAGCGTTCCCGTATCGCAGGATCCTGGGCCATCACAGCGGCTGCTCCGAGCAGCACATCGGGTGCTTTGAGCGGTTGGATTCGTCCGACGAAGAGCAAAACGATCGAATCCGACGCGAGGCCCTTGGCTCGCCGAGCCGACGCTCGATCTTCAGGGGTGAATGTTGCGAGGTCCACACCCGGATGCACGATGTCGACTCGTTGTGGGTCCGCCCCGTAGAGCTCGATGAGTTGTCGTTTCTCATCGGCAGTGTTGGCGACGAGGCGTGTCGCGGCGTCCACGACCTGTTGTTCGCCGATCACCCGCACCTCGGGTTCTGGTGTATCCCCGGCTGCGAGTTCCGCGTTCTTCACGCGCGCCATCGTGTGCATGCTGTGGACGAGGGGGACGTTCCACCGCTCGGATGCCAGCCAGCCCACCTGTCCGGAGAGCCAGTAGTGGGAATGGATGAGGTCGAACCACCCTTCGGGCCGTGAGGCCTCCGCACGCAGAAGTCCAGCGGTCACCGCACACAACTGCCCGGGGAGTTGGTCCTTCGTCAATCCTTCAAAGGGGCCGGCGGTGACGTGGCGGACGGTGACCCCCGGTGCCAACTCGACCGAGGGGGGAAGGCTCGACGACGTCGCTCGGGTGTAGATCTCCACCTCGATGCCAGCCTCGGCGATGCGCGTGCTCGTCTCGACGACGTAGACGTTCATGCCTCCGGCGTCTCCCGTCCCGGGCTGATCCAGGGGGGACGTATGAATCGAGAGGACGGCGATGCGCCGAAGGGCCATGGGAGGAGTGTGACGCATACCCCGGGGGCGTCAGCCGTCCAGGGTGACACCCACGTAGGGCTCGCCGGTCACGATGGTGACGACTCTCCGGGTCACGGACACGGCGTGATCGGCGTAGCGCTCGTAGTAGCGGGAGAGCAGCGTCACATCGATCGCCGCCTCGACACCGTGGGACCAGGTGGGGGAGAGCACGATCGTGAACAGTTCCCGGTGGAGCCGATCCATCTCCTGGTCGTGACGGGCGATGTCCGTCCCCAATGTGACGTCCTTGCTCGCGATCACCTGGCCGGTCTTGGAGACGATGTCCTCGGCCAGGCGCCCCATCTGCGCGAAGGTCTCCCGAAGTTCCGTGGGTACTGCGGGTCGGGGGTGGCGCATGCGCGCCTGCTTGGCCACGTGCTCGGCGAGGTCGCCCATGCGTTCCAGGGAGCCCGCCATGCGCATGGCCCCGAGTACCACGCGGAGATCGGAGGCCACGGGCTGCTGGAGAGCGATGATCTCGAAACAGCGATCCTCGACGTCGCTGGTGAGGGCGTCCACCCGTGCGTCCGCCTCGATCACCGACTCGGCGAGGGAGAGATCGGCATCGAGGAGGGCTTGCGTGGCCTTGTTCATCGCGGACCCCACCACGCGGGTCATTTCGACGAGATCGTCGGTGACCTGCTCGAGTTGATCCTGGAATGCCGAGCGCATAGAACCTCCCGCACCAAGAGTAGGTGCCGATGGGGACTTCGCCGGCGTTAGCGGGGCCGATGTGAACGATCAGTGCACACTCGGTGAACCCTGGCGGAACTTGGCTGCCATGGTCCGTTGTGTGGGGCGGAGCCGCGACGCAACCCGCCTATCCTGATCACGTGGCAGCGCGGCGTCGTCCGGGTGAAGTGAGTGCATCGCGCTTTCCGGGCCGCCCCGCCGTCCCCGACGAAGTTGTGCGCGTCCTGTCGATCCTGCCCTCTGCATCGCTTGTGGTCGCCCCTGATGGGGCCGTTTTGCGAGCCAGCACCCGGGCAACTGCCCTGGGGCTCGTCAGCAAGGGAACGATCGGTATCCCGAACATCCTCTCCCTGGTGCATCAGGTGGCCGACGATGGGAATGCGCGTGAACAGGAGATGCGGGTTCGTCGCCCACCGCTGGGACGTGAACTCCTCGAGTTGCGTGCCCGAGTCGCGCCGCTGGGAACAGGAGCGATCCTCGTTCTGATCGATGACCTCGCCGAGGAGCGCCGCGTTGAGGCGGTACGCCGGGACTTTGTCGCCAACGTCAGTCATGAGTTGAAGACGCCCGTGGGCGCCATGTCCCTTCTCGCCGAGGCGCTTCTCTCGAGTTCGGATGATCCCGAGCAGGTGCGCCACTTCGCCGAGCGGATGCAGGTGGAGGCGACGCGATTGACAGAGCTCATTCAGGACGTCATCGATCTTTCGCGCCTTCAGTCCGATGACCCGCTGATTCGTGGTGAAGTCATCGACGTCGACGAACTCGTGGCGAGGTCGATGGAGGAAGTGCGCGTCCAGGCCTCCACGCACGACATCGAAGTGATTTGCGGTGACCCCACGGGTGCCACCGTCTACGGGGATCGGGGCCAATTGCTCACCGCGTTGCGAAATCTCCTGGTCAATGCGATCCTCTATTCCCCAGTTCACACGCGGGTTTCGATCTTCGCGCGGCGTGACGCGAGCATCGTCGAAATCTCGGTGAAGGACCAGGGTCAGGGAATCCCGCCACATGACGTGGACCGAATCTTCGAGCGCTTCTACCGAGTTGACCCTGCGCGTTCACGGATCACCGGGGGCACGGGACTCGGTTTGGCGATCGTCAAGCATGTATGTCAAAACCACGGTGGTGAGTGCACGGTGTGGTCCGAGGTTGGTACCGGATCGACCTTCACTCTCCGGCTTCCGGCCTACGATTCAGGTGTGACAACGACGGGTGAGGTACGCGCATTGCCCATAGATCTTGTCGTTGCTCCCGAGGGTGGTCGAGGACTGTGACGCGCGTTCTGGTGGTGGAGGACGAGGAGTCCTTCTCCGACGCTCTGTCCTTCATGCTGCGGCGGGAAGGCTACGAGGTTCTCGTCGCCTCCGATGGGAACGAGGCGCTGGCCACATTCGACAAGCATGGTGCTGATCTCGTGCTGCTCGATCTGATGCTCCCCGGTCTCGCGGGCACTGAAGTGTGTCGCCAGATTCGCACCCACTCCGCTGTCCCGATCATCATGCTCACCGCGAAGGACGGTGAGGTGGACAAGGTCGTGGGATTGGAACTGGGTGCCGACGATTACGTCACCAAGCCGTTTTCCTCACGCGAACTGCTCGCCCGGGTGCGGGCGGTGCTGCGTCGGCACGGAGAGGTGGAGGAGATGGTTCCTCCGGCGGTGGAGTCGGGACCGGTGCGCATGGACATCGAGCGGCATGTGGTCACCGTCCGCGGCACGCAGGTCGCGATGCCGCTCAAGGAATTCGATCTCTTGGAGATCCTGGTCCGCAACTCCGGTCGCGTGCTCACGCGCGGGCAACTCATCGATCGGGTGTGGGGTTCGGATTACGTCGGAGACACCAAGACTCTCGATGTGCACATCAAGCGCCTGCGTGCGAAGGTCGAAGAGGATCCATCGAATCCCGTGCACCTGCTGACCGTGCGAGGACTCGGCTACAAGTACGAGGCCTAAGCCGCCGGGGGATTGGGCGCTATTCCTTCGTAGAAACTCAGTGGTGGTACCGACAGCACCTGGAGTTCCGCGTCGCCGGACTTCTCGAACACGAGGGTGACGTCGACGAACGCGCTCGGCTCTGCGTCGAATCCATACGAGTTGACCCAGAGGTCTGACTCGTAGGCGAAGGGAATGGATGTCCCCGGGGGGAGATCGACTGTTTCGCCGGTGATGCTCGCGCGTACTCCGTCGATGGTGGCGGCGAGGAGTCGATCAGATTCCGTCCCCTGGTTCACGATGCGCATCATCAAAGTCGCACTCTTGCTGCCCTCGGGGCCGGTGACCAACGTGGCGTTCTCAACGCGGATCAGTCCTGCCTGCGCCTGAACACCATTGCCAGTCGATTGCCCGGCTTGCATAGTGGTTGTGGCATTGGGGCCGCTGAAGCAGCCGGCGAGGGAGAGGGATGCGAGGAGTGCGATGGCTGCTGTGCTCTTTCGGATCACATGACCACATTAGCGGCCCGACTGCGTGATGCTCGATCACTCTCACGGCCACGATGGCCCCCCGGGGGGCCGTGTTAGACTCATTGGCCTGGAAAGGATTCCCCGTACATGGCCTTCAATGTTGGCGACACCGTCGTGTATCCGCATCACGGCGCCGCGGTTATCGAGTCCGTTGAGATGCGCACGATCAAGGGGGAGGACCGCGAGTACCTCGTGCTGCGGGTCGCCCAGGGTGATCTCACAGTGCGAGTCCCCGCGGACAACGTGGACCTCGTGGGTGTGCGCGATGTCGTAAACGCCGAGGGACTTGACCGCGTGTTCAACGTGCTGCGCCAGCCCTACACGGAGGAGCCCACCAACTGGTCCCGCCGGTACAAGGCGAATCTCGAGAAGCTCGCTTCGGGCGACGTCATCAAGGTCGCCGAGGTCGTCAGGGACCTGTGGCGTCGGGAGCGTGAGCGGGGACTGTCCGCAGGAGAGAAGCGGATGCTCGCGAAGGCCCGGCAGATTCTGGTGAGCGAACTGGCCCTCGCGGAGAAGACCGACGAGGGTAAGGCGGAAGCCATCCTCGACGAGGTCCTCGCTTCCTAGCCATGAGTGGGCGCACGGCGGCGCTGATCCCCGCCGCAGGCCGGGGCGAACGCCTCGGTCCTGGAGCACCCAAGGCCCTTCGCGATATCGGCGGGATCCCGATGCTCGTCCACGCGGTGAAGGCGATCTCCTCCTGTCCAGCGGTCAGCATCGTGATCGTCGCAGCGCCATCGGACAACGTCGACGAAGTCACCGCCCTCCTCGGTCAGCAAGAGTTTCCCTCGGACGTACACGTCGTCGCGGGTGGTGACACGCGGGTGGAGTCCGTCGCTCGCGCGCTTATCAATCTGCCCGACGACATCGATGTCGTCCTCGTTCATGACGCCGCGCGTCCGCTCGTTCCCGAGGAAGTCGTTGCCTCCGTTGTCTCTGCTGTGCGTGCCGGACACGACGCCGTCGTTCCCGCGCTGCCGATGACGGACACGGTGAAGCGGGTAGATACCAACGACGATGTGACCGCGACACTCGATCGATCGACGCTGCGTGCGATCCAGACACCGCAGGGCTTCCGTCGCGAGATCCTGCAGCGGGCCCACGCGATCGCCGATGACGAGGGAATCACCGACGATGCGGGAATGGTCGAAGCCCTCGGGATCACAGTGCACGTCGTGCCAGGACACGAGGAGGCGCTTAAGGTCACGCGTCCTTTCGACGTCGTTGTCGCGGAAGCAATCCTTGCCAAGCGAAGGAGCCTCGGTGCCCTCGGGTGACGTTCGCGTCGGCGTCGGAACGGATGTCCACGCATTTGCCGACGGTCGCGAACTCTGGCTGGCCGGCCTGCACTGGCCGGGCGAACGTGGCCTCCTCGGCCACTCTGATGCTGACGTGGCGGCACACGCCGCCTGCGATGCGGTGCTCTCCGCCGCGGGTCTCGGTGACCTCGGGTCGGTGTTCGGCACGTCGGATCCCGCATGGCAGGACGCCTCCGGCATCAGCCTGCTGGCTCACATCGCGCACCTCGTCCGCCAGGAGGGTTTCCGGATCGTCAATGTCAGCATCCAGGTCATCGGTAACTCTCCGCGGGTCGGTACCCGCCGCCAGGAGGCGCAGGACATCCTCTCTGCGGCCCTCGGTGCACCGGTCACCATCAGCGGAACCACCACCGACGGCCTCGGTCTCACCGGGCGCGGTGAAGGCATCGCGGCCATCGCCGTCGCACTCGTCACGACGTAGACTCGGCCCACATCACGGGGGAGACACCATGATCCGCACCGCACTGGCAACGTCCGTAGCCGTAGTGATGCTGGCCGCGGCGGCCGCTGCACCCGCATTCGCCTACGACCCCAAGGAGTACGCCTACGCGGCGGGTCACATGATCACGCCCAAGGAGATCGCCAAGCCTTTGACTGTGAAGTCCAAGGGCTACTTCAGTGCCGGTCCGGATGGCGGATCGTTCCTGTGTCGGAAGAACGACAAGGACGTCAACTACCCCGGTGGTTCCGATCGCTACTCCATCAATTACAACGCGGAGAATGGCACGCGACCCAGCATCTCTGTCAATGTCCAGCAGTACTCCTCGAGTGTCAAAGCGATCAAGGCATTCGACACCCTGAAGAAGGCCGCAAAGACGTGTGCAGGACCCGCGAACGGCTCCGACAACTGGACCGGCGAGAACGGTGCTCCGGTGGTGCAGCAGTGGAGCCAACTGACCACCACGGGCTCCGTGCCGCTTGTGACCGTTGTGGGTGTTCCATCAATCTTTATCAACGTCAACTACGAGAACGTCGTCTCGAATGAGGAGAGCCGCTACAGCTCGGACAACTACACGGTCTACACCCTGGTCAACGACGTGATTATCAGTACCTCGTTCTTCTCGGGATCCCAGTTGAACATCACTGCGCCTCAGAAGAAGGCCGTGAATCAGACCGCATTCAACGCGGTCGGGACCTGGGTGGGCTGACGTGGCGACGCTTCCCGATTCCGTCAAGCCCTGGTTCGACGCGCCGGAGTTCGCCATGATCGCGACGCTCCTGCCGGACGGTGGACCACACCTGTCCGTGGTGTGGGTGGCGCGTGACGGTGACGAACTCCTTGTTTCGACTGTCAAGGGCCGACGCAAGCACCTGAACATCGAGCGGGATCCCCGGGTCAGCCTCCTGGTCTACCCGAAGGACAACCCCTATTCCTATGTCGAGGTGCGCGGAACCGCCACCATGACCGAAGAGGGCGGTCGTGACCTCATCGACCGTCTCTGTCACGAGTACACGGGTGCGGATCGCTACACCTACGACGACGGGACGGACAACGTGCGCGTCGTCGTGCGCATCACTCCCGACAAGGTCGTCACGCTACAGCGCTGACGCCTCGCTACTGTTCACGGATGCGCCTCTACGACACCGCCACGCGCGCTGTCCGGGACTTTGTTCCCCGGGAGCCGGGCAAGGTGGCTATCTACCTGTGTGGCGCCACTGTCCAGGCCCCTCCGCATGTCGGTCATATCCGCAGCGGAGTGGCATTCGACGTGATCCGACGGTGGTTCACGGCGCGCGGATACGACGTCACGTTCGTGCGCAATGTGACCGACATTGACGACAAGATCCTGCACAACGCGGGCCACGAAGACGTGCCTTACTGGGTGGTGGCCATGCGCAACGAGCGCGCCTTCACCCGCGCGTACGACACCCTCGGGTGTCTTCCCCCCACCTACGAGCCGCGCGCCACGGGTCACATCCCCGAAATGGTGGCCCTCATGCAGCGCTTGATTGACGCCGGCTACGGCTACGCCGCGAACGGTGACGTCTACTTCGATGTCCGGGCGTTCACGAACTACGGATCACTGAGCGGGCAGAAGCTCGACGACATGCTCGCCGCGGATGATTCCGAGGCCCGCGCCAAGCGGGATCCACGTGACTTCGCGATGTGGAAGGGAGCCAAACCGGGGGAGCCCGCCTGGTCCACCCCCTGGGGCGATGGACGCCCGGGCTGGCACATCGAGTGCTCGGCGATGGCGGAGAAGTACCTCGGACCGGAGTTCGACATCCACGGGGGCGGGCTCGATCTCGTTTTTCCGCATCATGAGAACGAGATCGCGCAGTCTCAGGCTGCCGGTGACGCCTTCGCTCGCTACTGGTTGCACAACGCCTGGGTCACCACGGCCGGGGAGAAGATGAGCAAGTCATTGGGCAATTCCCTGCTCGTCGATCAGGTGGTTACTCGGATCCGACCCGTGGAGCTCCGCTACTACCTGGTGAGTGCGCACTACCGCTCGATGCTCGAGTACAGCGACGACTCGGTCAGGGAGGCGGGAGCCTCCTATCGCCGGATCGAGGGCTTCCTCGAGCGTGCGGCGGAAACGGTGGGTCGCGACGCCATAGCGATCGGGACGCGCCCCGCCGCATTCGACGACGCGATGGATGACGACTTTGCCGTCCCCCAGGCCCTCGCGGTTCTGCACGAGACCGTGCGCGCGGGCAACAGCGCCCTCGCGGCAGGAGACGTTGCCGCAGCAGCGGAGGCCGCGTCGGCAACGCGGGGGATGCTGGACGTCCTGGGACTCGACCCCTGGTCCGACCCGTGGGTGTCCTCGAATCCCAAGGACGAGTCCGCCGCGGTCATCGATGCCCTGGTGCAGGTGGCGATCCAGCAGCGCCAGGAGGCACGCGCTCGCAAGGATTTCGCCGCCGCGGATGCGATCCGCGACGGCCTCGCGGAGATCGGCATCGTCCTGGAGGACACGCCATCCGGTGCGCGATGGTCGATGAAGGAGCGTCATGGCGGGTAACTCGCAGCGCCGCGGCGCCACGCGCAAACCCGGATCGAAGAAGGGTGCCACCGTCGGATCCGGCGGCCAGCGTCGGGCGAAACTTGAAGGACGCGGTCCCACCCCCAAAGCCGAGGATCGACCGCACCACGTCGCGGCGAAGCGCAAACGTGCGGCGTCACGTGCGCGCACCACGGCCCCGCGCACGAAGCGCTCGGGCACGTATCTCTTCGGTCGTAATCCGGTGGTGGAGGCGCTGCGTGCCGGGGTGCCCGCAACCACCCTGTATGTGCAATCGAAGGGTGACGCCGACGAGCGCGTGCGCGAGGCCATTGAGCTCGCGGTGACGTCCGGGATCCCGCTGCTCGAGGCACCGCGCTCGGAGATGGACACCCTCGCCGACGGCGGCGTCCATCAGGGTCTCCTGCTCGTCGTTCCCGACTATCGCTACGCGGACCTCGACGACGTGGCGGGTGCATCGCTGCTGATCGCCCTCGACGGAGTGACGGACACACGTAACCTCGGTGCCATCGCGCGCTCCGGTGCCGCGTTCGGCGCTGGGGGCATCGTCGTCCCGAGTCGCCGATCAGTCACGGTCACCGCTGCGTCGTGGAAGGCATCGGCGGGCGCGCTGACGCGGGTCCCGGTCGCCGAAGTCACCAACCTCACGCGGGCGCTCACCGATCTCAAGAAGCGCGGGTTCACGGCCGTCGCCCTGGATGCCGACGGTGGGACGGCGATCGCGGATGTTCCCCGAGATGTGTGGCGTGATCCCATCGTGGTGGTCATCGGGTCCGAGGGGGCGGGAGTTTCGCGTCTGGTGGGGGAGACCTGCGATTGGCGCGTCATGATCCCGATGGCCGCGGGGCAGGAGTCCCTCAACGCCTCGGTCGCGGCCGCGATCGTCCTGCAGCGAATCCACGAGGCACGCACGTAGTCGCAGGTGAGACACTTGCCCCATGGCACCGCTGATCGGCATCACCACCTACCTGGAGCCCGCGCAATGGGGGCTCTGGGATATCACCGCACCGGTGCTTCCGCGGTGGTACATCGATCTGTTCCAGGAGGCCGGTGCCACTCCCGTCATGCTCCCGCCGGGGACATCCACCGAGGTCATCGATCGGATCGACGGCCTTGTGATCGCTGGCGGTGCCGATGTCGACTCGCGTCTCTACGGCGAGACTCCGCACGAGACCGCCGATGCCCCGCGCGAGGTACGTGATGCCTCCGAGATCGCTCTCTACCGCGCTGCACTCGACGCGGAACTGCCGGTCCTCGGTATCTGCCGTGGGGTGCAGATCATGGCCGTTGCGCATGGCGGAGCACTTCACCAACACGTACCGGAGGTGACCGAACTTCCCCACAAGGAAGCACCGCTGGTGTTCGTCGAACACGGCGCGCGTTTCGAGCCGGGATCCCGAATCCATGCGATCTACGGGGATGCGGTCACCGTGAACTCCTTCCATCACCAGGCGGTGAAGGATCCTGGGACGCTGCGCATCACCGGCACGGCTGAGGACGGCACCGTCGAGGTGTGCGAGGTTCCCGGATCGACGTTCATCGTGGGCGTGCAGTGGCACCCCGAGCACCCCGATCGTCGAGTCGCCGATCGTCCACTCATCGACGCATTCCTCGCCGCCACAGGCTAGCCGCGCAGGAGGGGTGTGATCGCCTCGAGCACCGCTGGATCCTCGATCGTGCTCGGTACCGCTTCGTGGCGACCTTCGGCGATACCGCGCATGGTGCGCCGCAGGATCTTCCCTGATCGCGTCTTCGGAAGCGCGGACACGATCACGACGGACTTCAATGCGGCGACGGGGCCGATCTCCTCCCGGACCGCGCGGATAATCTCCTCCGCGAGCGTGTCGGGATCCACGGTGATGCCGCTCTTCGTGACGACCAGTGCGCGTGGCACCTGACCTTTGATCTCGTCGTGGACACCGATGACGGCGCACTCAGCCACCACCGGGTGTGAGGCCACGACAGCCTCCATCGATCCGGTGGAGAGGCGGTGTCCGGCGACGTTGATCACGTCATCCGTGCGTCCCATGACGAAGACGTAGCCGTCTTCGTCGATGAAGCCACCGTCACCGGTGGAGTAGAACCCGGGAAACTCCGCGAGATATCCCGAGATGTAGCGATCGTCATCACCCCAGAGCGTCGGCAGGGTGCCCGGAGGCATGGGGAGTCGTATTGCGATCGCACCTTCGACATTCGGCGCGCACTCGCCACCTGCGTGGTCGAGGACTCGTACGTCGTATCCCGGGACAGGCTTCGTGGGTGAGCCGGGCTTGATCGGCATCGGTTCCAGGCCGCGCATATTCGCCGCGATCGGCCACCCGGTCTCGGTCTGCCACCAGTTGTCGACGACCGGAACTCCCAATCGCATGGCAGCCCAGTGGTACGTGTCCGGGTCGAGCCGTTCTCCGGCGAGAAACAGGGTGCGCAGGGATGAGAGGTCGTAATCCGCGATGCGATCGCCTTCCGGGTCTTCACGCTTGATCGCACGAAGCGCCGTGGGCGCGCAGAACAAGGCGTTTACCCGGTACTGCTCGATCACCCGCCAGAAGGCACCTGCGTCGGGCGTTCCCACGGGCTTTCCCTCGTACAGGATGGTCGTGGCACCTGTGATCAACGGCGCGTAGACGATGTAGGAATGTCCAACCACCCAGCCGACATCCGATGCCGCCCAGAACACGTCGTCGGGACCCATGCCGTAGACGTTCGCGAACGACCATGCCATAGCAACCGCATGGCCACCGTTGTCGCGCACGATGCCCTTGGGCTTTCCCGTGGTACCCGATGTGTAGAGGATGTAGAGCGGGTCCGTGGCCATGACCGGTACGCAGTCGCGCGGTGACGCCTTCCCTTCTTCACTGTGCCAGTCAACGTCGCGTGGGCCGAGGTCCACGACCATCTCGGGCCGCTGCCAGACGATGGTGTGCTGCGGAGGATGGGTGCTCAGGGCTATCGCCTCGTCGACAAGGGGCTTGTAGGGAACGACCCGCGTGGGCTCGAGGCCGCAGGATGCGGTGACGATCACCGTGGGCCGTGCATCGTCGATGCGGGCAGCCAGTTCCGCGGCAGCGAATCCACCGAATACCACCGAGTGCACGGACCCGAGTCGCGCGCACGCGAGCATCGCGATCACCGCCTGCGGGATCATCGGCAGGTAGATGATCACACGATCACCGCGTGAAACACCGTGGTCGGCGAGTACCCCCGCGAAGCGTGCAACGGCATCGCGTAGCTCCCGGTACGTGAGCGTTTCCTGCGTGCCGGTCAGGGCGCTGTCGTAGTGAATCACCGGATGCTCACCGCGTCCCGCCTCGACATGACGGTCGACGGCGTTGAAGCACGTATTGAGCTCACCATCGGCGAACCACCGGAAGAGCGGGGACTGGGAGTCCTCAAGGATCCGAGTCGGAGGCGTGGACCATGCGATGGCCGTTGCCGCCTCCGCCCAGAAGCTCTGGGGATCGGTGGCCGTGCGCGCACGTGCCTTGTCGTAGGCGCCCACCGCCACCTCCCATCCCCGCGTGGGGATTCTGGCACTGGAAACATGGTCGTGGGGTTGACATCACGACGTTGGCCCCCGACGGTAGGCATGGCGAAGGGACCCGCATGGGCAACACGGTGAAGAAGGCCACTCGGGCGGCCACGGTCACCAACGACCCTGCCGTGGAAGCCACGGTGTCGGCGGTCATCGCCGATGTGCGAGAGCGCGGGGACAATGCCGTACGCCACTACTCGCGCACCTTCGATTCCTGGGACCCGGTGAGTTTCCAGCTCGGCCCCGAGGAGATCGAGCGCGTCATCGCGTCGGTTCCCACCCAGGTGAAGGAGGACATCCGGGCAGCACAGGCAAACGTCCGCAACTTCGCCGAGCATCAGCGCACGTCGCTCCACGACTTCGAAGTGGAGACTGCACCGGGGGTGTTCCTCGGTCAACGCAATATCCCCGTCGCCGCCGCGGGTGCCTACGTGCCCGGCGGGCGCTACCCGCTTGTCGCATCGGCGCATATGACGATCATCACGGCCAAGGTTGCAGGAGTCGAGCGCGTGACCGCGTGCACTCCGCCCATGCAGGGGCAGATCCCCGCGGCCAGTGTCGCGGCCATGGCGTTCGCGGGGGCCGACGAAATCCTCATCCTCGGAGGAGTGCAAGCAGTGGCAGCGATGGCGATCGGCACCGAGTCGATCGGTCGTGTCGACATCCTCACCGGGCCGGGGAATGCCTATGTTGCCGAGGCGAAGAGGCAACTCTTCGGTGAGGTGGGCATCGACTTGTTCGCCGGACCGACGGAGACCCTGATCATCGCCGACGAACACGCCGATCCGTTCATGGTTGCCGTGGACTTGCTCAGTCAGGCCGAGCACGGGCCAGACTCGCCCGCGATCCTGATCACCACATCGGAGGATGTCGCGCGTCGCACGGAGGAACACATCGATCGCCTGCTTCCGGGTATGCCCACGCGACAGAAGGCCGAACCTGCATGGCGCGATCACGGTGAGATCCACGTCGTGGACTCCCTCACGGATGCCTATGTGCTCGCCGACGACTTCGCGAGTGAGCACGTGCAGGTTCTCACAGTCAACCCGCGTGAGGCCCTCGCGGCCATGCGCAACTACGGAGCGCTGTTCCTCGGAGATGGCACGTGCGTCACCTACGGAGACAAGGTGATCGGGACCAATCACACTCTGCCGACGCGCAAGGCCGCCCGGTACACCGGTGGCCTCTGGGTGGGCAAGTTCCTCAAGACCGTTACCTACCAGGAGGTGCCGGACCCCGCCTCAAGTGCGGCACTCGGCGAACTTGCGGCCCGCGCCAGCCGGGTCGAATCCTTCGAGGGACATGCGCGTTCCGGAGATCTGCGCGCAGCGCGCCACTTCGGAACCGAATTGCCGTGGGCGCCGTGACTGTCCGCAGTCAGGATTGAGATGGAGCGACACCAGCCATTCTGCGATCCTTCGACCACCATTGCGTGTTGCGCAACATGGTACATTTGAGGTGTCATCAAGTCCTTCAAACACAAGGGCTTGCGAACGCTCTTCGAAACAGGAAAGGCATCAGGTGTACAGCCAGCCCACGCAAGACGGCTTCGTATTCAGCTTGCTGCACTCGACACAGCCCAGGAGATCGCTGACATGGATCTTCCGGGCTACCGGCTCCACCCCCTCAAGGGTGGGAGCCTTCGGCGGTGGTCGATCACCGTCAACGGAAATTGGAGAATGACGTTCGAGTTCCGAGACGGGAACGCGTACGTCCTGGATTATGAGGACTATCACTGATGACTGATCTCAAACCCATGCACAATCCACCGCACCCAGGTGAATTCATCTCCGAGGTCTACCTTGAGCCCTTTCAGATCAGTGGCCGGGAGCTAGCCCAGAAGTTGGACGTATCCGCATCGACTCTGAGTCGGATTCTTTCCGGTATCAGCCGGGTGACGCCTGAGATGGCTCTGCGCCTATCCAAGGCACTCGGGCGTTCCCCAGAGAGTTGGCTCGCGATGCAGGATGCTCACGATCTTTGGCAGGCCCGCAAGCAGGTGGACCTTCGACGAGTCACTCGCCTGAAGGTCGCTTCGGCCTAGATTCCGTGTGGTCGAGCCCCCGGTCAGGATTGAACTGACGACCTACCGCTTACAAGGCGGTTGCTCTACCACTGAGCTACAGGGGCGCGGGAGAAAGCCTAGTTCTCTGTGGCAATCAGACGGGGCCCGCGGCTAGCGCGCACATTCGGCTGGTGGGCAGAGTTACTCGGATCTGCACGGGGCGCACCCAGGACACCGCACCAGGGATGCTCAACAGCCTGCGAGTGATCTGCGATTCTGGCACCTATCGATTCCTAGAGGGGAATCTGGTTCCCCCGAGGAGGACCAATCTTTTCTCGGTTCCCGAGTGTCGTGGTGGGGTCGCTGTTGTTGGCCTCGCTGAGTGCTCCCTCCGCGCATGCCGACGACGGGTTGGCGCGTCTCCGCGCGTGCACGCCTCCAACTGCACAATTCGTGTCGCTCGGTGCTGCGCCCGAGGTGGAGGGTCCGATTCCGATCACCGCGGGTATGCATCGACTGTGGGATCTCGGCGTCACATGGAAAGACATCAACCCGGCACCGGGGCAGTTCACCTGGGCAACTCTCGATGCGGAAGTGCGCCAGGCCGAGGAATCCGGATCAGTACCAATGCTCGTTTTGGGGATGACGCCGTCGTGGGCAGCGGCAAATCCCGGCGCGGGGGATCCACGCTGGGGATTGGGAACGGCGAGTCCGCCCCGTGAGGTTTCGTTCTGGCGGGACTACGTCGCCGCCGTCGTCGATCGATACGGTCCCCGCATCAAGGCGTATCAGATCTGGAACGAAGCCAACCTTCAGACATTCTGGGCCGGCAACCCCGAGCAGATGGCTGACCTCACGCAACAGGCATACACGGTGATCAAGCAACGACAGCCCGGTGCGATCGTGGTCGCACCATCTATTGGACTGCGACTCGCCGGGCCGATGCGCACGTTCACCCGGGGATTCTTCGGGGCCCTCGGTGCGCGCGGGAACCCGATTGATGTCCTCTCGATTCACACCTACCCTGCCGGCGATGGGGGCACCCAGCAACGTGTGGCGTTGATAACGGACTGGCAGCAGACCCTGGTGGGTGCAGTAGGCGCGTCCTCACCGGTTCTCGATCTCCCGGTGTGGGACACGGAGGTTAACTTCGGCCTCGCCGGCCCTGGTGCGCGCCCGGGACGCGCATTCTCTGATGCTGAGGCCGCGAACCTCATTCGACAGACGTACGTCGACTCGCTGGCTCTGGGGATCGACGCCACCTTCTGGTACCTCTACACCGCAGCGCCGTACCCGCTGCTCGGTGTTCAGTTGTGGAAGGGGGCACCTGAAGCCACGGCCGCATGGCAAAGCGTGAGTCGAGCATTCGCCCCAGGGTCTCCGTGCTCGGTGACCGCACCCTCGTCAGATCGTTTTGCCATCGATGCGCAACTGCAACGGGTTCCGGCGGCGCCCGCACTCGAAAGCGCGCAGGTCAATGTTGCAGGTGCAACGTCCGTGGTCCCGCTGGTGGGGGGTCGTGCCGGGGATGCTTCTTGGTCCGCTGCCTTCTCGGGTCTACCGGGCGGGGTCACGGGTCCACGGGACACCGTCGCTCTCACAGCGACGGGGTACCTTCCTTCGTCTCCGGTCTATATCTGGCGTGACGAGTCATTCGCACGATACGTTCTCGCGGACGGGTCGGGTGCAGTCTCAGCCACTGATATCCCCACGAAAGGCGCGGCCTCGTTGCAAGTTAACGGGTTCACACCCGCTGGCACCATTCGTTCCATTTCTGTGAGCCTTCAGCCTCCGCTGCGCAAGAGCCCCTCGCAGGTCACGGCTCTGGAGTTTGTTGGCGGTGACCTCACAGCCGCTTCGCAACGAAACCTGCGACGGCTCACTCAGGCTTCAGTGTCGCGCGATGTGATCGTGATTCGCGTCGTTGCATCCTCGAACGTGATCGCGTCGCGTCGGGCGCGCACCGTCGAAAGGTTCCTTCAAGCCGAAAAGTTCCCCGGAACAATCCGTATCAAATCTCGTGAAGGCACCCGCGAGCGAGCGAGGGTGCGCCTCAACTAGGGATCGCCGTAGTCGAGGTTCACGGATCGAAGCGAGTGCGGCTCAGCGGGGTTCTCACCCCTCTGCGATTCTCGGTCCCCCCAGACAGCGAGATAGCGCGTCAACGCCTCGCCACACATCCTCGAAGGTGTTGTAGAGCGGCGCAGGGGTCAATCGGATGACGTCGGGATTGCGGGCATCGCCCAGAACCCCGTGGGTGGAGTACATCGATTCGATGAGGGCAAAGGGTTCGACCGGTACGCGAATGGAGACCTGGGCGCCGTGACGGTCCGGCTCGCGCGGAGTAATGACCTGGATGTCCACATCTCGGGCGGCGATGTCGATCAGGGCGAAGAGGTACGCGGTCAACTCGAGGCTGCGGGCATGCAACCGCTCCATCCCGATCTCGTCGAAGATGCGCAGGGATGTGAGCGCCGGACTCATGATGAAAACCGGTGAGCAGGACACCGACCACGCTTCCGCCGTAGTCCACGGGTCGAGGATCGGGTCCATGCGAAACCGTGTCTCGGGGCGGTTGCTCCACCAGCCCGCGAGTCGAGGAATATCGGGATCATCGAGGTGGCGCTCGTGGATGAAAGCACCTGAGACGGAACCGGGGCCCGAGTTCAAGTACTTGTAGCTGCACCAGGCCGCGAAATCGACGTCCCAGTCGTGCATGCGTAGTGGCACGTTGCCGGCCGCATGCGCAAGGTCCCAGCCAGCGATCGCACCGATGTCATGGACGGTGCGGGTGATCGCAGGAACGTCCATGAACTCACCGCTGAGGTAATTCACGGCTCCCACGAGGACGGTGGCGATCGAGTCGCCATGCTCGCGGAGAGTCGCGATCACATCCTCGGTGCGCAGCGAGTCCTCACCGGCGCGTGGTCGAAGCCGGAGCACGTCGACATCCGGGTCGAGGCCGCGTGCCGCCACGTGGGAGCGCACCGCGTAGGAGTCCGAACTGAAGGCGTAGTCCTCGATGACGATCTTCGTGCGCGACCCGTGGGGCCGATAGAAACTCGTGAGCAGGAGGTGCAGGTTGATAGTGAGGCCGTTCGTGATGACGACCTCGTCGGGCAGTGCTCCCACCACCCGCGCACTCGCGCCGCTGAGCTGCAGGGGGTATGCCATCCACGGCCGGTCCCCGTGCGCGTAGCCGCGCACCGCCAGGTTCTGCCACGCGTCGAGATCCGCGTTCATGTCTTCTCGTGTGCCGATCGGCATCAGACCGAGGGAGTTGCCCACCAGATAGGCAGTGTGGTCCTGACCCAGGATCGGGCTCGGCATGAGGTGAAAGCGATCGCGGGCGATCGGCGGGTCGAGTTCCGCATCACGGTGGGCGGCGTAGGAGCGAGAACTGTCGATCACGCGCCGACCCTGCCAGATACCCTTGCCGAACGGAAGGGAGGCGGCAGTGAAGGTCTCCTTGGACGCGGTCGATCACGCGATCCTTCGTGAGTTGCAGTCCGATGCCCGCCTGTCCTACAGCGAGATCGGACGTCGTGTCCACATTTCCACGCCGACCGCCGCCGATCGCATTCGACGGATGGAGCGCGACGGCGTCATCACCGGTTACTCGGCGGATATCGATCCGACCCGGCTCGGTTGGGACGTTCGTGCTTTGGTCCGCATGACCTGTTACGGACCTACCTGCATCCTCGACGACCCGGACGTAGCGATGTGGCCCGAAGTCCTCCGCATCGACCGGCTGACCGGGGATGAGTGTTGCGAATTAACCGTCGTCTGCGAGTCGATGTCGGCTTTCGGCAGGCTCATCGATCGACTTGCAACCCACGGAACGCCGGAGAGCTCCCTCGTACTGTCATCGATTTCTTCGCCTACCGTGCAGGCACCGCCCACGTCAGTGCCTGATTGATGATGAGCGCGCACGCGTTCGTGCGCGGATCCACCCACTCGAAGTGACCGACATCCTGGGTAGTCGTCTCCCCGTAGTCGTGGGACATGGTGACGGGAACACGTATGTCGCGTGCTCCGTGCATGACCACGAAGTCGATGTCCGGCCGCGGTAGTCGGGCGGGATCGAGGTCGGGGTGATCCGCGGCGGGTGAGCCCAGGAACGCGGGAACCGCGCCGTCATCTGCATCGGCGATCTCGGCGGCACGCAGGTCCGTGATCGGTGCGATCGCCAGGCAGGCGCGCATCAACTCCGGTCGGTGGATCGCGGCGAGGAGTGCCAGGTGACCTCCGGCGCAGTGCCCCAAGACGACCGGCGGGTTGCCCAGGGTTCCGATGTGAGCCAGGGCGGAGCACACATCGTCGAACTGCCAGGTCGGATGCCCGGGACCCGCCGGTATTCGATGTTGTAGACGGTCACGTGGTGCGCCAGCCGTGCCGCGAGTGGGCGCAGGTAGGTGCGGTCGATCTCCGGACGCCAGTACCCACCATGCAGGAGTGCAACCGGGTAGTCCGATGGGCGATGCTCTCCATAGGCGTCCATGACGTGATCGGGATGCCCGCCATATGCCACGGAGCTGGGAGTATCGGAGGCCTCAAGGTCGAAGACGGACCGGTCCTCCATGGCTACCTAGACTGCCAGAAACCTCGGAAGTGGAGTTGGGATGTTCGGTTGGCACGTGCCCGACCTGCAGCCGGGTCTGCCATGGTGGCCGCTGCTCGTCGTCATCCTGGCCCTCGTCCTCGTCAACGTCGTCAACAATCGCCTGGCGCCCCAATCGCACTACTTCCTCTGGGCGATCGCGGGGTCCGTGCTGTTCCTCGCCATCGGCCTGCTCGACGGGAACTCCCTGCAGGACATGGGCCTTGGGTTCACGTATCTCCTCCCCGGATTGATCTGGGCGGCCGTTTCCATCGGACTTGTGACTGCTGTCTACGTCATCGGATCCATCTTCAAGAAGACTCGACGTGCGTTCCACGACGAACGCATTCGGGAATTGTCGGCTGGGCGCCTGGTCTTCCAGGCATTGATCGAGGTGCCGTTTGGCACGGTGCTCTTTGAGGAGATTGCCTTCCGAGCGGTGTTGTTCTCGATGCTGGCGCGCAGGTTCGGGGTGGTGACCGCGATCGTCGTGTCGGCGCTCCTGTTCGGCATCTGGCATGTGCTGCCGAGTGTCGGAACCCATGAGCAGAATCCGGCCCTGGGATCCGTGGTCGGCGAGGGTCGACGTGGCAACGTCCTGGCGATTGCGGCGAGTGTGCTCACCACGACCATTGCCGGGGTTGTGTTTACGCTGATGCGCATCGTGTCGGGCAGTGTGATCGCTCCGATCGGGCTCCACTGGGCAACGAACGGTCTCGGCTATGCGTTCTCGTGGGTTCTGATCCGCACCCGGAGATCGGGTGCATGATGTGCCGGGACACGAGGGGAGGGGTAAGTGACATCAATGGAATTCACCACGTACGATGACGAGCGCTTCCCCGAGCCCGCATCGCTCGATCCGTATTGGGAGGACCTGACCGTGGATTTGGCCCGCAGCAACGACGAGTCCTGCGGACTCAGCGATCGCGATCAGCGCATCCTGGAATTCGAACGGCAGTGGTGGAAGTACGCCGGGGCTAAGGAACAGGCCATCCGCGACCTCTTCGACATGAGTGCCACGCGGTACTACCAGATCGTGAACACAGTCATCGACACGCAGGAGGCCTTGGCCTTCGACCCGATGCTGGTCAAGCGCCTCCGGAGGATGCGGGCGGCTCGGCAGCAGGCCCGCTCGGATAAGCGGGCAGACGCTCGCTGATCCGCCCCGCGAGACCCCGGTTCGTGGTAGCAATGTGGCGATGCGAACCTCACGGGTCCTCTTAGGGGCGCTCCTCGCCCTGGCCGTGGTGGGTGGTGCGCAACCCGCCCACGCTGCCAAGAAGCCGATCGTTGTCTGGGTGGACTCCTCGATGCGCGCGGCAACCAAGACGTTGTTCGCCGCTGGGATCAATGGGCGTGAGGTTCGGGTTCGGGCACGGGATATGTCCTCCGTGGCGGAGCAGCTGCGCACCGTCGATCCGGCGGAGGCGCCGGACATCATCCTGATCGACAACACGCAGACGGCGGCTTTGGCCGCGGCGACGCTGATCGAGCCGTTGACAATCCCGACCCAGACGACCAGGGGGTTCGTTCCCGCGGCCATCGATGGATTCCGGTACGGGTTCGGGAACTACGGGATCCCGATGCAGCGGAGCAATCTGGCGTTGATCACGAACGCCGACCTCGTCCCGGTAGCGCCGGAGACGTTCGCGCAGCTGTCCCGTGCCGCCCTGCAGTTGAAGGACGACGGCCGGATCACGGTGCCCTTCGCGCTGGCGCAGGGGGAGAAGGGCAATGCGGAAACCACCTACCCGCTGTTCAGCGGCCTGGGCGGTTTCGCATTCGGGACGAATGCGGCTGGCAGCCTCGATCCGACCAAGGTCGGGATCGACAACAAGCTGTTCCGAGGGCATTCGCAACGCATCGACTCCTGGAAAGAGTCGGGGCTCCTGGACTCGGCCGTCACGGCCGAGCGGGCGCGCGAAACCTTCATCGCAGGGCAGTCCCCCTTCTGGCTCGCGGGACCCGAGGACATCCCCACCTTGCGGGCGGTCAGCTTCCGCTACCGGGTTACTGCGCTTCCACCGATCGTGAAGCGCCTTGCACCGGCGCCGCTTCTCCGGTCGTGGGGATTCGCCGTGACCCCGTTCGCGCGCCAGCACCGGGTCCTCCCGGCGGCCATCGCCCTCGTCACGCGGGTGGCGGCCTCGGCGGAGGGTCAGGCCGCCTTCGCGGCGGCGTCCACCCGCATCGGTCTTCCCGCCAACATCGCCGCGGCGTCTCGGGTGGCGGATCGGCTGCTGGTCGCCTTCGGCGCTGCCGGATCGGCCGCGGTGGCCTATCCGAACATCCCGCAGTGGTTGGAGGCCCGGGCAGCCCTGGGCGAGGCGTGGCGGGATTCGACCCGGGGGGAGGGGGCGACCCCGGCCGCCGAGTCCTTCGCGGTCGCCCAGAAGCGGGTCCGGGCGGTCGGGGGATAGGAATTTGCACTCACCGGTGCCGAGTGCTAACTTTGGGTTAGCACTCTCCACCTGAGAGTGACAACTTTCCGAATGACGTTCCGGGAGGAACCACCCCCATGGCAAAGATCATTGCATTCGACGAGGAGGCCCGGCGTTCCCTCGAGCGCGGCATGAACGTGCTCGCAGACGCCGTCAAGGTCACCCTGGGCCCGAAGGGCCGCAACGTCGTTCTCGAGAAGAAGTGGGGTGCCCCCACGATCACCAACGATGGTGTGTCCATCGCCAAGGAGATCGATCTCGAGGACCCCTACGAGAAGATCGGCGCTGAGCTGGTCAAGGAAGTCGCCAAGAAGACCGACGATGTCGCAGGCGACGGCACCACCACCGCCACCGTGCTGGCCCAGGCGCTCGTGCGCGAGGGTCTGCGCAACGTTGCCGCTGGCGCGAACCCGATGGGTCTCAAGCGCGGTATCGAGAAGGCTGTCGACGTCGTGAGCGCGGAACTGCTCGCGATGGCGAAGGACGTCGAGACCAAGGAGCAGATCGCCTCCACGGCGGCCATCTCCGCGGGCGGCGACGAGGAGGTCGGCAACCTCATCGCCGAGGCGATGGACAAGGTCGGCAAGGAAGGCGTCATCACCGTCGAGGAGAGCAACACGTTCGGACTCGAGCTTGAGCTCACCGAGGGTATGCGCTTCGACAAGGGCTACATCTCGCCCTACTTCGTCACCGACGCCGAGCGCATGGAGGCCGAACTCGAGGATCCCTACATCCTCATCGTGAACTCCAAGATCTCCTCGGTGAAGGACCTCGTGCCCGTTCTGGAGAAGGTCATGCAGAGCGGCAAGCCGCTGGCCATCATCGCCGAGGACGTGGAGGGCGAGGCTCTCGCCACCCTGGTGGTCAACAAGATCCGTGGCACCTTCCGCTCGGTGGCCGTCAAGGCCCCGGGCTTCGGTGACCGTCGCAAGGCCATGTTGCAGGACATCGCGATCCTCACCGGTGGTCAGGTCATCAGCGAGGAGGTGGGTCTCAAGCTCGAGAACACCTCCATCGATCTGCTCGGACGTGCGCGCAAGGTCGTCGTGACCAAGGACGAGACCACGATCGTCGAGGGTGCAGGTGACGCGGAGCAGATCAAGGGCCGTGTGAACCAGATCCGCGCCGAGATCGAGAAGTCCGACAGCGACTACGACCGGGAGAAGCTGCAGGAGCGTCTGGCCAAGCTGGCCGGCGGTGTTGCGGTCATCAAGGTCGGTGCCGCCACGGAGGTCGAGCTCAAGGAGCGCAAGCACCGCATCGAGGACGCCGTGCGTAACGCGAAGGCGGCCGTCGAAGAGGGCATCGTCGCCGGTGGCGGTGTGGCACTCATCCAGGCGATGAAGTCCAGCGCGGCGAAGATCGACGCACTCGGCCTCACCGACGAGCAGGCCGTAGGCGCGAACATCGTGCGCGTCGCGGTGAGTGCTCCGCTGAAGCAGATCGCGGAGAACGCCGGTCTCGAGGGTGGAGTCGTTGTCGAGAAGGTGCGCGAGCTCCCAGCCGGACAAGGCCTGGATGCCTCCAACGGCACCTACGTCGACATGATCAAGGAGGGGATCATCGATCCCGCCAAGGTCACCCGCTCGGCGCTGCAGAACGCGGCATCAATCGCCGGACTGTTCCTCACCACCGAGGCGGTCGTCGCGGACAAGCCCGAGAAGGCTCCCGCGATGCCGGCAGGTGGCGGCGATATGGGTGGAATGGACTTCTAGTCCCGAATGGAAATGGACTTCTAGTCCACGGTTGTTACGAAGGGCGGTCCCGTTCGGGACCGCCCTTCGTCATTCCCGCGAATCGCCGGACGTGAGGAGCACGACGACGACCGCGACGCTCTCGACACCCCAGACCGCCAGTGTCCACGCCGGTGCGATCCCGGCGAGAATGATGGTGACCACAGCGAGGATCGGAACGACGGCGAGGTGATGCACCACGCTTTTAGACCACACTGTGGTTCCACCGTTGTCCATTTCTGCACTCCAGACGAACCAGCCGAGGATGAGGGCGTTGAGGCCTACCAGGGCGGCGAACAGTTGCAGGGCCAAGGGCTCCGCGAGCTCGTAGATCCCGACCAGGTGCGCGGTGAAGGGGATGAGCGAGATCGTGGCAAGGAAGATGAAGTTGATAAGGACGGTCCGCGACGAGCAGCGCTTGATTGTCGACGCGGTGTCATGCTGGATCATCCAGAAGCGGGCAAGCACGATGACACTGATCAGCCACCCGAAGAACGGATGCCAATCGGTCGTCAGGATTTCCTGAAGGGAGACGCCCGCCGGTGGTGGGTCGGGAAGTTTGAGTTCGAGGACCAATAGGGTCAACGCGACCGCGAAGATCCCATCGGTCAGGGCAGCGAGACGCTCCGGTGGGTAGAAGCGGCGCGCCATGGTGCGCATCATGCCGTCCACGGGCTGTGCTTTGGCACACTCAGCGGGTGAGTCCGACGAGTGGCACCTGGACCATCGGGCCGATGGACAGCGGGGATGTTCGCCTGCGCAGCGGGAGTCACGGGCTGATGAACCTCGATGTCCGGGCCCCTGTGCGCTCGGGGCGCCTCATCATCGACGCTCAGACGGCGACCCTGGATCTCGTCATCGCCCTCGATCGGATCTCGACCGGGAGTTTTTTCACGGAGCAAGCAGCCCGCGCGATGCTGGCCGGATACCGCGTCCACGACCTCGTGTACTCGGGCACGGGTCCGTGGCAGGGGAGCGCCTTTGCCATCTCAGGTCAGGCCCAGGCTGGAACCATGGACGTCACGATGGCCCTGGCCATCACTCCTCCTGTGACCGCGATGACTATCGAACTCACGGGTTCGGCCAGCTTCGGCTCCGTACACATTCCGTTCCCGGGGATCGGTGCGGTCGACGACTTCATGGTCGACGTCGACGCCCGCCTCGAAGTGACCGCGGTCTAGCGGGAGCCCCAGGCGAGTACGTCGTCCGCGTCGACGATGTGGTACGCGTAGCCCTGCTCCGCGAGGAATCGCTGCCGATGCTGGGCGAAGTCGGCGTCGTTGGTGTCACGTGTCACCACGGAGTAAAAGTGCGCGGTGCGCCCGTCGCCCTTGGGCCGCAGGATCCTCCCGAGCCGCTGCGCTTCCTCCTGGCGAGACCCGAACGATCCGCTCACCTGGATCGCGACTGCGGCCTCGGGGAGATCGATCGAGAAGTTCGCGACCTTGCTCACCACGAGAACACGCACCTCGCCGCGGCGAAAGGCTTCGAAGAGTCGCTCACGCTCCCGAATCGAGGTGTTTCCGGTGATCACGGGTGCGCCCAGGTGTTCGCCGAGTTCGGCGAGTTGGTCCAGGAACTGCCCAATCACGAGCACCTGCTCTTGCGCATGGTGCTCGATGATCGCGTCAACCACGGCGATCTTCTGCTCGGCGGCCGCGGCGAGGCGGTACCGGTCCTCCTGCTCGGCGACGGAATAGGCCATGCGATCCGCCTCGGGGAGCGTCACGCGCACCTCGGTGCACTCGGCGGGTGCGATATAGCCCTGGGCCTCGATGTCCTTCCATGGGGCGTCGTAGCGCTTGGGCCCGATCAGGGAGAACACGTCGGACTCGCGCCCGTCCTCACGCACGAGAGTCGCGGTGAGACCGAGCCGGCGTCGGCTCTGGATATCCGCGGTGAAGCGGAAGATGGGCGCAGGTAGAAGGTGGACCTCGTCGTAGATGATCAATCCCCAGTCACGGGTGTCGAACACATCCAGGTGCGGATAGATCCCCTGCCGCTTGGTGGTCATCACTTGATACGTGGCGATGGTGACGGGACGGATCTCCTTCTTCGCCCCCGAGTATTCGCCGATCTCGTCCTCGGTGAGCGTGGTGCGACGCAGGAGTTCGCTTCGCCACTGGCGCGCAGCTACGGTGTTGGTCACCAGGATCAGCGTCGTGGCCTGGGCCAGCGACATTGCCAACGCACCCACGATCGTCTTGCCTGCCCCGCAGGGAAGGACGACCACGCCGGATCCACCATGCCAGAAACCCTCGGCTGCCTCGACCTGGTAACTCCGCGGCTGCCAATCCGATGTGTCGAGTCCGATGGCATGCCGCTCACCATCCACGTAGCCCGCGATGTCCTCGGCGGGCCAGCCGAGCTTGAGCAGCGCCTGCTTCACGTGGCCGCGTTCGCTCGGGTGCACCAGGACCGTGGTCTCGTCGATGCGCGCTCCCAGCAGGGGCGCGATCTTCTTGCTGCGGAGAACTTCTTCGAGGACGGCGACGTCGATTGCCTGAAGCACGAGCCCGTGCGCGGGATCGTTGGCCAACTGCAGGCGCCCGTACCGCGCCATGGTTTCCGCGACATCGATGAGCAGTCCGTGCGGCACTGGATAGCGCGAATAGCGCAGGAGTGTGTCGACCACCTGCTCCGCGTCGTGACCTGCAGCACGCGCATTCCACAATCCGAGCGGCGTCAACCGATAGGTGTGGATGTGTTCGGGCGCCCGTTCAAGTTCGGCAAAGGGGGCAATCGTCTTCCGGCACTCGTCGGACTTTGCGTGATCGACTTCGAGGAGCAGTGTCTTATCGCTCTGCACGATCAGGGGGCCGTCAGCCATCGCCGTCCGCCAGTACGTCGGAGATGAGGGCGGCGATCAGCGCGGCGCGCTGTGTCATCCCCGTGACCGATGCATGTTCGTGGTCTGCATGGGCACCGTCGCCGATCGCACCCAGCCCATCGAGTGTGGGGACTCCGGCGGCTGCGGTCAGGTTCCCATCGCTGGCACCACCGACAGCGGCACCCTCTAGGATGGGGAGGCCGAGGGTCTCGGCCGCGCCGACTGCGCGTGCGAACAGATCCGCGCTCATCGACTTCTCGAGGGCGGGGCGATCGATGCCGCCGGCAATAGTCCAGTCTGCTTCGGGATGCTCCAAGGTCCACTCCCGAACCAATCGATCCACGCGTTGCTGCTCACCGGCGGTCCATGCGCGCACGTCGATGGTGAGACTGGCTTCGGCTGGGACGGTGTTGCTCGTGGTTCCGGCCGCGAGCAGGGTCGGTGTGACGGTGGTTCCCAGCTCCGGGTCCGCCCACGCACGACAGGCGATGGTGAGTAACGCCGCCTCCACTGCGGCATTCACGCCGCGTTCGGGATCGAGTCCCGCATGGGCAGCGCGGCCTCGAAACGTGAGCACGTACCAACTCGTTCCCTTGCGCGCGATCTTCACCGAGGAACCGAGTGCTGGTTCGAGGACGAGAACGGCACGGGCATTGCGGATCGCATCATCGATGAGCGGGCGCGAGGTAGCCGATCCGGTCTCTTCATCCGTGGTCAGCAGCATCCCCACGCGCGAACTCTGCTCGCCCACCGATGCGAGGGCAGCCCAGCCCTGCACCACTCCCGTCTTCATGTCGAAGACTCCGGGACCACGCATGGTGTCTCCCTCGACCCGCCAGGGCAGGCGCTCCAGCGTTCCGACCGGCCAGACGGTGTCGAGGTGTCCGAGGAGCAGCACCTCCGGGTGTTCGGCGCCCCACCGAACGTAGGGCCGACCCTGATGGACGCCGAGATGCGCGGGTTCGGTCAGCCATTGACCCATCTCCTCCACGGCCACACCGCATACCTGTTCGCACGCGATGAGGTCCTCCGTCGGAGATTCGCAGCGAACGAGCGCACCGACGGACGCCACCATGCGCTCTGCGGAATCCATTGGGTCCCTTCGTTACTGTGCTGGCGTGTCCGAGCCCCCCAGTCTCTCAGCCGAGGCGTGGGAGGCGGTGCGCGCATCCCAATCCAGGGCTGGTGTCACGATCCGGACCGTCGAGGACCACCAGGGCATCGAGGATGCACGAGGGATCTTCGACGAGGTATGGCCGCCGCTGGAGGGCGGGACGCAACTGCCGCCGAATCTGTTCATCGCCCTGCTGCACGCGGGCGGTTATGCCTGCGTCGCCTATGCCGGCGGTGCACCAGTTGGGGCGACCATGGGATTCCTCGGAGAGGGAAATCACATCCACTCGCACATGGCCGGAGTCGTGGAGTCGCATCGCAACCAGCACATTGGCACCGCGATGAAGATGCACCAGCGGGCCTGGTGCCTGGACCGGGGGATTGACACCGTCATCTGGACGTTCGATCCTCTCGTGAAGCGCAACGCACGTCTCAACATCACCAAGCTCGGTGTGGACGTGGAGGGGTACGAGCCGGATTACTACGGCGAGATGCCCGATGCCATCAACGCCGGGGATCCCTCCGATCGGATGTTCGCCGTATGGCATCTCGGGAGCGACACCGCACGGCATGCACTGCACGAACCCGTCCCATCGGTAAACCCCACCCCGGAGGATCGCGTCATCGAAATCCCCGACGACATCGTCGCGATACGTCAGCACAATCCGGTAGAAGCCCAGCGCTGGAGGATGGAGGTACGGACCCGGATGATGGCCGCACTCGACGAGGGTTTCGCGGTGCGTGGACTGACAGATGCGGGTAGCTACGCAATGAGGGCGTCATGATCGAGAGGTTTCGACTCCATCTGGTGGAGATCCCACTCGTGCGCCCCTTCCGCACGAGTTTCGGGAGCCAGGATGTGCGCGACGTCCTACTCGTCGAGGCGGTCGACGATTCAGGTGTGTGCGGGTGGGGCGAGTGCGTCACTATGGCGTGGCCGGGCTACAGCTCGGAGTACACCGCGGCTGCTGTGGATGTGCTGCGTGATCACTTGATCCCTGCATTGACACCTTCATTCGATGCCGATCCCCTCGCGATTCGCGATCAGTTGGAGGTTCTGCGCGGGCACCCGATGGCCAAGGCCGCCCTCTCCACCGCTCTCCTGGATGTGTGGCTGCGTCTGCGCGAGGAGTCGCTCGCGGACTACCTCGGCGCCTCGCGCACCGAGGTGGAGTGTGGGGTGAGTGTGGGTATCCCCTCGGGCATCGAGGAACTCCTCGACGAGGTTGCCCAGTACGTCGACGCCGGCTACCGACGCATCAAGCTCAAGATCCAACCGGGATGGGACCTCGAGCCGGTCGCCGCAGTGCGCGAGAGGTGGCCGAGGGTCCCGCTGCAGGTGGATGCGAATCAGGCGTACACCCGTGATCACGCTCGTCATCTCGCGCGCCTCGACGAGTACGGACTGCTGCTCATTGAGCAGCCGCTGCCCGAGGATGACCTCTGGGGCCATCGGCTCATCGCGGATGCGATGAACACCCCCGTGTGTCTGGACGAGTCGATTCTCTCCGTAGCGTCGGCGGAGTCGGCGATCGAGTTCGGGTGCACGGAGATCATCAACATCAAGCCCGGACGCGTAGGCGGGTATGTGACAGCCCGTGAAATCCATGACCTCTGTCGGGAGCGCGCGATCCCCGTCTGGTGCGGAGGGATGTTGGAGACCGGAATCGGCCGCGCGGCGAACCTCGCCCTCGCCGCACTCCCGAGTTTCACGCTCCCGGGTGACACGAGCGCATCCGATCGCTACTTCCGGGTGGACATCACCGAGCCGTTCGTCCTCGAGCATGGATGTTTGGCGGTGCCCACGGGTCCCGGCATCGGGGTTGATCCGATTGCCGAGGAGATGGATCGCCAGCGGCAGGCGACCTGGGAGATCGCGGTCTAGGCCGGGAGCACTGCGGCGATCCGCGAGATCGTCAGGTTGCGCACCTGTTCGATCCCGAAGTCGAACGCGGTCACGCTTCCCCCACCCATGCGGATCGGTTCCATGTGGATCATCACGGTTTCACCGCTCGCATCGGCGTAGCCGATGCGGATCGGTGCATGAGCCTCGATGGCATTGCGCAGTGCCGTCACGACCGCGCCGGTCGACATGGGTTCGACGTCCACCACGACATCCGCTGACTCCGTACGCGTTCCACGACGAAGCCCGGCGATGACCGCCGTGATCATTCGCTCCTGATTTCTGCGGGTCACAGTGATGGGGGGCTCGTCCCAGGTGCGCACCTGCTGCGGCACCGATTCAACGTTCGTTCGTTGCGCGTCGTCGAACAGATACGCCATAGCGCTGGGAACCGGTGTTGCACTGTGCGCGGCCAACCAGTGACGGATGTCATCAGCCTGCATCCCTCGCCCGATACCCCGACGCACACTGGACGCTGACATCCGGAACACCGAGGCATGCCCACGAGACTCGACATCGGCGAATCGGCCGAGTGTCAGGCGAATGGACATCGGAAGGGGGCCTGGACACGTGATCGTCATATCCGCCTGCGGGATGACGCGATCGACGACGTCGGGCATGGCCTCCGCCAGTCCGCTCTCCCGATGCTCGATCCAGGACCGCCCGAAGTGCGTGAGGACACCGCGCACCATCACGCCGAGGCACTCGGCCTCCGTCAGGGTCGCCCGGATCACCTCGTCCCGTGCTGGCCCGGAGCGTCGCGGGAATCGATAGGCGGCCGCCGCGATTATCGAGTCCGCGGACACGCTCTCCCCTACCTCGGTCTCGTTCAGCAGTCCGAGCACCATGCGACGCGCACCCGACGTGAGCGCGGAGTCCGTGGCCGGGTCGAGCGGACGTCGGTCCGCCGCGAATCCCACACGTGGCAACGACACCCAGGTGTCGACGATCAACCTCCACTGTTCCGCCGGTGGGAGTGCACACCACGCGGTGAAGCGATCCGTTGCCATCCATTCGCGAGTATCCAGCGCGATCAGATGCGCGGCCGCGGCGCATTCGAGGAGCAGCGACGCTTCTCCAACCGAGATCCCTACCGTGTCGGCCAGTGCTGAGACATCCCTGGCCGAAATTCCATCGGAGCGCAATGCCGGCATCGGAGTGAACGAGATCTCGTCGACAAGCATCGCAACGTGGTCGAGGAGCATCAGGATCTCCGCGATACCCGCGTCGGGGCTCAGTTCGTGCACGCGGCCGGTGCCGACCGTGGGCACGACGGATGGTGGGGGAGTGATGTCGGGCACCATGCCGGCCACGGCCGTCACCACCCTCAGTGCGTCCGGATCACCCCACACCAGTCCGAGCGTCCGCAGATCGTCGATCGCCGCGCCGGCGGTGCTGGGGTCGACCGGGATCCGGGCGAGCCAGGAATCGCGGTCGGGGTGGGCGACGGTGAGGCAGTAGAGCGCCAGGGCATCCAGCGTGTCGAGGCACCGGGCGATGGAGGGCCCGGCGGTGGCGCGGGTGGTCAAGGCGGTCATGTCCGACGGCGCGGGGGTGATCAAGTCGGGCCTCCGGCGCAGCAGAGCAGCCAATTCCTCGTCTGTTCGGCGGCGCAGGTCATCGGCGAGGCTCTTGGGCCTCGTATGGGTGTCGGGCATCAGCCCCGCCGCGTCCGAGCAGGCGGGCGGAGGATCACGCCACCAGGATATGCCCCGGATAGGGGCTGTTCCCGGGCCGATCGGCTGACGCTAACCTTTTGGACTCCGAGCCGACCGGCTCGACAACGGAGGTTGCGGTGCCCACCGGAACAGTGAAGTGGTACGACTCCACCAAGGGGTTCGGCTTCATCTCCTCGGACGACGGTGAGGACGTATTCGTGCACGTCTCCACGCTTCCCGCAGGGGTCACGGCTTTGAAGCCGGGCTCGCGTGTGGACTTCGGCGTGGTCGATGGCCGTCGGGGCAAGCAGGCGCTCAGCGTCACGGTCCTGGAGGCACCTCCGTCACTGGTCAAGGGATCTCGCAAGGATCCCGACGACATGGCCGTGATCATCGAGGATCTGATCAAGTTACTCGACAACATCAGCAACCAGATGCGCCGCGGCAAGTACCCCACGGACGCGATGGCCCAAAAGACCGCTGCGGTTCTCCGGGCAGTCGCCGACGATCTGGACGTGTAGTCGTGCCGAGCTCCGCGACCCTCAAGGAGGACTCGGTGGTTCTCGGGGCAACCGAGGCCGCCGAGGCCGCTGCCCGCTCTGAAGCACCGACCGTGGGTGGGTTCCTCGGTGCGTATATGGAATCGGAGCATGTCGCCGTCCACCACTTCGCATGCACCGACCCGGGATATGTGGGCTGGGTGTGGGCGGTCACCGTGGCCCGTGCACCGCGGATCACGACGCCCACGATCTGCGACGTCGTCCTCCTTCCGGGTGAGGGAGCGCTTGTGGCACCCGCGTGGGTTCCCTGGAGCGCGCGCATTCGACCCGGGGATCTCGCCGTCGGAGATGTCCTTCCGACTCCAGCCGATGATCTGCGTCTCGTCCCGGGTTACACCGGCGAGGCGGACGTGGATGGTGCTGCCGGTGACGAACCCCTCGGTGTCATGCGTTGGGTCTGGGGGGTGGGACGGGAACGCGTTCTGTCCCCCTGGGGCCGCGATGTCGCAGCGGACCGTTGGGATGACGGCGACTTCGGCCCGCACTCGGACATGGCCCAGGCCGCTGCGATGCACTGCGGGACCTGCGGCTTCCTTGTGACCATCGGCGGCCCACTCGGCCAGGGCTTCGGCGTCTGCGCCAACGAGATGTCACCGGCGGATGGCCGAATGGTGTCCCTGGGCTATGGGTGTGGCGCGCATTCGCAGGTGGCCATCGACGTCGTCCCCACAACCCTGACTGAGCGCGAGGAGGATGTGGCCGTCGAACTCGGTCACTCCTGAATTCGTCGAGCCCGACGCTGGAAGTACGGCAGCGCCAGCGCACCGGTGATCGTCCCGGCCGCTGCGACCCCCCACCACCAGACACCCTCCGCGGGCGGGCTGATCGGTAGGAGGAGGGACGCGACGATCAGGGCCACTACCCACAGGATCGTCGCAACCGCCGTCGGCAGAATCGCTGTCCGGTCCGAGTTCATCGACCATCTCCTGTGTCGGATGTGACGTCTGCTTCGGAGGGTACGCGCGTTGACGTGGACGTAACCGCAATTCCTTCCATTAACGCAAGTTGAACAATAGGTTATGCGCGTCCCGGGTTGGCGCCCCCCGCGTATTCCCTGAGCCCGGACTCCATCGAGAGCTCAGGAGGTTTGCGTGTCCCTTACCGATTCCCGTCAGGTCACCAGTTTCGACCGCTGGTTCGAACTGACCGCGCGCGGGTCCACCTACGGCCGGGAGATCCGCGGTGGTGTCGTCACGTTCTTCACGATGGCATACATCGTCATTCTCAATCCGCTGATCATCGGAACGGCGAAAGACGTCAACGGCCAATTCATCGGTGCCACCGATGACATCGTCAAGTCGATCACCATGGTGGGTGCCGCGACCGCGTTGGTTGCCGGCCTCATGACGATCCTCATGGGTGCCATCGGGAGATTCCCGGTCGCTATCGCGGCGGGTCTGGGCCTGAACGGCTTCGTCGCCTTCACCCTGGCACCTCAGATGACCTGGGCCGATGCCATGGGCCTGGTGGTCATCGAAGGCATCCTGATCCTGTTGTTGGTCCTCACTGGGTTCCGTGCTGCGGTCTTCAATGCGGTGCCAGAGCAGTTGAAGTACGCGATCGGCGTCGGCATCGGCCTGTTCATCACGCTCATCGGTTTGGTCGACTCGGGGATCGTCAAGCCGGGTGTGCCGTTGATCAGTTTCGGCACGGGGGGCGTGCTCCAGGGCTGGCCGACATTCGTCTTCGTCTTCGGCCTCCTGCTCACCATCGTCCTGGTGGTGCGCAAGGTCAAGGGCGCGATTCTCATCGGCATCCTGGCGACCGCAGTCCTCGCGATCGTTCTCGAGAGTTGGTTGGGGCTCGGTCCGCGCGTGGGCGGCGATGGACAGATCGCCAACCCCGTCGGCTGGAGCTTGAACGTTCCGGCCATTCCCGAGCAGGTGATCGCATCCCCCGATCTCGGGCTGCTGGGTCAGTTCAACCTGTTGGGGTCCTGGTCCGCGATCGGCGTGATCGCGACGATCCTGGCGATCTTCTCCCTGATGTTGAGTGACTTCTTCGACACCATGGGGACCGCCTTCGGACTGGCCACGGAAGCGGACCTCATCGACAAGGATGGGAACATCCCGCACTTCCAAAGCATCCTGGTTGTGGACTCCGTGGCTGCAGCAGCGGGCGGCGCGGCATCTGTATCGACGAACACCTCCTATATCGAGTCCGCTTCAGGTATCGGTGAGGGTGCGCGTACTGGTATCGCGTCGCTGGTCACAGGTGCGCTGTTCCTGATCGCGATGTTCTTCACCCCGCTGGTGACGGTCATCCCGCATGAGGCGGCCACTCCGGCGCTCGTCGTCGTGGGCTTCTTGATGATGACGCAGATTCGTCACATCAACTTCCTCGACTACACGATCGGCATTCCCGCGTTCCTCACGATCGCGTTGATGCCGTTCACCTACTCGATCACGGTCGGCATCGGAGCCGGCTTCGTCTCCTGGCTGGTCATCAAGATCTTCCAGGGCAAGGCCCGCGAGGTGAACTGGCTGATGTGGGTGGTCTCGATCGCCTTCATCATCTATTTCGCCGTGTCACCCATCGAATCACTGCTCGGTCTCGGCTGATTGGTCGCGGGTCCACGACGCCTACGCTGGCGGCGTGGACCCGCGAACCCGCCGCATCATCACGCTCGCCATCCTCGGCGCGTTCATCGGTGTCGTGATTCTCGCCGCCCTCTGACCGGTCAGGGTTCCCGCAGAGGCGAGATCTTCAGGATCACGAAAGCAACCACAAGTACTACAGGGACGATCAGGAATGCCAGGTGCACGTTGAACTGATCCGCCAGGGCCCCGAGAACGAAGGGTGAGATACCGCCGGCGACGGCACCCGCTGCGGCCGCCCGTCCCGCGGCTATGTCGGTGCGACCCCCTGACGTCCGCGACGCGCGAGCCACGCCCAGTGGCCAACCGACAGCGATCCCGACACCGGAGAAGAAGAGGCCCAGGATGATGACGACCGGGCTTATGGTGGCCCAGGCAAGTAGAAAGCCCATGAGGCCGATCAGGATCGAACCTTTGAGTATCCGATCGATGGGGACACTCTCCGCGATGCGACTTCCTACGGCGCGCCCGACGAGGACCCCGACGGTGATGGCTGCAACCGAGGTAGCGGCCGCGGCAGGCCCGAGATCTCCACGATCACGCAATAGGTCCGCACTCCACAGGAACAGGGCGAATTCCGCAGCGCAGAAACACGCGAGGGACCCGATGGACCAGTAGAACGCCCGGGGCAGGGGTCCGTGGTGCACCTCGAGGTCGTGCACAAGGGTGGGGACGCGGTACGTGTCCGAGTATCGCCGACGGAGTACCTCGCTGATGATCAGTGCTCCGATGAGCATCCACAATCCGAAACGCCAACCGAGGATCGTCGCCGCTCCGATGCCAACGCTCAGCGGTGCCAGCAAGCCGATGAGTGCGGCAAGAGCGTTTGCCTGCGTGAGAGCGGCAGGCCCCGCCCCCTTCTGGTAATCAAGGAGGAAGGCATTGCTCGTCACGACGATCGCGCATGAGGAGAACGAGACGATCGCGATACCCGTCAGGGAGGCTCCGAGACCACCCGGTCCGGTGTACACGGCGAGTCCGAGACACATGCCGATGACCCCGAAGCGCGGAGCATCGCGTTGCGGCCGAAGCGCAAGATCAGGTTCGGCAAGACCATGGCGCTGATGAGGTTTGCTACCGCGTAGATCGTGGCGTGCAACCCGGACACGGTGCGCGTGGTTCCCTGCTCGTCCCTCAGCAGCGCCTGGGAGGCGCCGAAGCCGTAGAAAAAGACGGCAGTGAGCGAAATCTGAACGAAACTGATCCAGGTGGGTCGATCCCGGATGGGTCGCTGGGGCGCGACGAGGCTCACGCGAGTTGGGTGATGACGTAGTCGATGCTCCCGATGAGTTTCCGAACGTCGTCCGGCTCCACCGCGGGGAACACCGCGATACGAAGCTGGTTGCGGCCGAGCTTCCGATACGGCTCCGTGTCCACGATGCCGTTGGCGCGCAGGGCGGCGCAGATCTGCGTGGCATCGATCGCATCGTCGATATCGATGGTGGCGACCACTCCTGAGCGGAGCGCGGGATCGGTCACGAACGGGGTGGCAACGGCGCTCGCCTCTGCCCACGAATACAGCAGACCCGAGGACTCACTCGTGCGGTCCGCGCACCAGGACAACCCACCCTGGGCGTTGAACCAGTCCACCTGTTCGGCCATGAGGAAGATGGTGGCCAACGCGGGTGTGTTGTAGGTCTGGTCCTGCACGGAGTTCTCCACCGCGGTCTGCAGGTCGAGGAAGTCGGGAATCCAGCGTCCGGACTCCTTGATCTCCGAAACCCGGGCAAGGGCCGCGGGGGACATCAGGGCGAACCACAGTCCGCCGTCGGAGCCGAAGCTCTTCTGCGGGGCGAAGTAGTAGACGTCGAACTCCGACGCATCAACGGCGAGGCCACCGGCTGCGGATGTCGCATCGATGATTGTCAGCGCACTGTCGGCCGCCACCCGGCGCGGTGTCACCGCGACACCGGTCGAGGTCTCGTTATGCGGGGAGCAGTAGGCGTCCATGCCGGCTGTCACCTCGAAAGCCGGGGCGCCCCCTGGGTCGGCCACGCGGACATCCGGTGCTCCCAGGTGCGGGGCCTTCTTCGCGCACGAAGCGAACTTGGCGCCGAACTCCCCGAAGGACAGGAATTGGGCACGATCCCGGATCAGGCTGAAGGTGGCGACATCCCAGAACGCGGTGGACCCACCATTGCCGAGCACCACTTCGTACCCCTCGGGCAGGGAGAACAGCTCCCGCAGACCCTGACGCAGACGACCCACCTGCGACTTCACCGTCTTCTGCCGGTGCGAGGTGCCCAGGTACGTCTGCCACACCCCGGCGAGCGCATCCACCTGCGCCTTGCGGACCTTGGAGGGCCCAGACCCGAATCGGCCGTCGGCGGGAAGAAGATCGGCGGGGATGGTGATGCTCACGCGATTCCTTTCGGGTTTTGGAAACTGGATGCTATCTGTCTGGGCGTGGCCCGCAGCGCACGCGAGGTCGATCCGTGGTGGGATCAGGCCATGGCCGACTCGATCCCACAGTCGATCGCGGACCTGCGGGTGACGTACGCGCAGGGAACATTCGAGCCGGCCGAGCTCGCCGAGCATCCGCTCGCGCAGTTCCGTATCTGGTTCGATGCTGCGGTCGAGGCCCGGATCGACGAACCCAATGCCATGGTGCTCGCCACCGCGGATGAGCATGGACATCCCAGTTCCCGCTCTGTTCTGCTGAAGGGTTTCGACGAGGGGGGGTTCACCTTCTTCACGAACCTGTCGTCGCGCAAGAGTCGGGAGATCATCTCCAACCCGCACGCGGCAATCACCTTCCCCTGGTATGCCCTGCACCGTCAGGTGAGCGCATCGGGAGTCGTGGAAATGCTGCCGCGCGCCGAGGTCGAGGCCTACTTCCGCAGCCGTCCCCGGGAGTCCCAACTTGGGGCATGGGCCAGCGAGCAATCCACGGTGATCGCCGATCGCACCGTGCTCGACGATCGGTGGCGAGAACTCGACCGCCGCTACCCCGATGAGATCCCGGTCCCCGAGCACTGGGGCGGCTGGGTGATCCGGCCGACGATGATCGAGTTCTGGCAGGGACGTCCCTCCCGTCTGCACGATCGCCTGCGCTACCGCGCCACCGCGGGCTACCCACCCTTGGACGACTCCGGTTCCTGGGTCGTCGAACGACTCGCCCCCTAGTCACGTGGCTCGGGTCTTCGCGGATATCACCCCGCTGCGGGTCAGCGCGCCGTATCGGCGGCTCTGGCTGGGCTTGAGCATCTCGAACATCGGCCAGCAAATAACTGCGGTCGCGGTAGGTCTTCAGATCTACGACATGACCAAGTCAAGCCTCATGGTGGGACTCGTGGGTCTCGCCCAGGTCATTCCGCTCGTCGGGTTCGGGCTCTACGGCGGGACACTGTCCGACGCGTTCGATCGACGACGGGTCGGCATCGCCACGGCGATTGGGCTATGGGCATGCTCGGTGATGTTCCTCGCCCAGTCACTCCTGGATCTCAATTCGGTGGGAGTGCTGTATCTGATCATCGCGGTGCAATCAGGATTCTTCGCAGTGGGTGCACCTGCCCGGCAGTCGATCATCCCGCGACTCGTCTCCCGCGATCTGCTCCCCGCAGCCAATGCCCTGGGGACGATGTCGTGGAACATCGGATTCACCATCGGACCCCTCGTTGCCGGTGGGCTCGTGGCGGCCACGGGCACTATCGCCGCGCCCTACCTCGTCGATGCGATCGCGTTCACCATCCTGGTGTGGTCGATGTGGCGGTTACCGTCTCTACCGCCCACACCCGACGCCTCGGGACAGGTGACACGCGCCGGTTGGCATGCTGTGCGCGAGGGACTCGAATTCATCAAGGGCAAACGCAACCTGCAGATGATCCTCTACGAGGACCTCGCCGCGATGGTCTTCGGGATGCCTCGTGCGCTCTTCCCCGCGATCGCCGCTCTGTGGTACGGCGGTAGTACCGAGCAGGTCGCACTCACCCTCGGCCTGCTCTCAGCCGCCCCCGGGGTGGGCGGTGTCCTCTCGAGCCTGTTCTCCGGACCCATCGGCGCCGTGAGATTCCAAGGCCGCGCCATCGTCATCTCGATCATCATCTGGGGTGTAGCGATCACCACCTTCGGCGTCACCCGCACACTCGTTCTCGCGCTCGTGTTCCTCGGGATCGCCGGTGGCGCGGACAACATCTCGGCGATCCTGCGCAACACCATGCTTCAGGCAGCAGTCCCGGATGACTTCCGCGGTCGCATGCAGGGTGTGAACACCGTTGTGATCGCCGGCGGCCCACGTCTGGGGGATGTGGAGGCGGGGGTCGTGGCTTCCCTCGGTGGAGAGGCGTTCTCCGTCATCTCCGGCGGAATCGCATGCACGGTGATCGCGATCGGCCTCGCCGCGAAGTTCCCGAGTTTCTGGCGCTACGACGCGCAGGTCCCGACGCCCTAGGTCCAGAGACGCCGGGCGATCAGTTCGCCGATGCTCACACCGCTGGCCTGCGCTTCGCGCTCCAAATCTTTGCGCAGCGACTTCGGCACCTTGATCTTCACCTTGACCGACTTCTCGGGCTTCACGGCATCCGCATTCGAGGAGCCCTTGTGCGCGGCGAGCGGGTTTGGCGTGGGTTCGCTCGACTGTGCGTCGGCCTTGCGCAGGGCGCGGCGGGGAGTGGGGTCGAACTCAGCCACGTGACCCTCCCGGGACCAGATCATCGAGCAGGGTGTCGAAGAGATTCGCGAGTTCAGTGCCCGCGGGGGACTCCCACGCGTGGATCGGCATCCCCGCGGCTTCGCTCTGCGGGATCGCATTGCGTTCGGGGATGCGCGTGGGAGAGACGAGATTGCCGTAGAACTCCTCGAGCTCTTGTACGCGTTGCCGGTGCTCGGCGACTGTCATGCGTGTGCGATTGACGAGGAGGACGGACCGCGTCAGTGCCGGGTTCGTGGTTCTGCGAATGGTGTCGATCGCCTCGAGCGCTTGCTGCGCGCCGCGGAGGGCGAAGAAGCCGGGTTCGGTGACGACGAGTGCGATAGTCGCAACATGCAGGGCGTTACGTGTGATCTCCCCGAGTGAAGGTGGGCAATCGATCAGCACGACGTCCTGCTGGCGCGGGATGCTCGCGAGCGCGATGCGCAGCCGCTGGGTCGCCAGGGGGCCTGCCTGATGCGAACAACGCTCGAGGGAGGCATCCGATGGCACGACCGTGACGTGGTCCCCCCAGGTGGTGGCGGTGATGGCCTCCTGCGCGATACCCGGGCGGGAGTCGGAGAGGACATCTCCGACGGTGATGGTGGGGGACTCGACCCCGAGGCCGATGGACGCATTCGCCTGCGGATCGAGGTCGATGACCAGTGCGCGCCAATTGCGCTTCCACGCCGCGCTCGCCAGCCCCAGAGTCACGGTGGTCTTGCCCACGCCACCCTTCATGGACAGGACGGCGATAGTGGGCACGCGGGAACAATAGGACGTCGAGGTGAACGACCTCAGCGGCCCTTGATCGCCGCGAAGTCCGCGAGCGCCACCTGCCGCTCGTGCGCGTGATCGACGATCGGCTCCGGGTACCCGTGCGCATACCCGTCGATCCAGTTCCACGGTTGGTGCACAGCCGATCCCGGGATATGCGCGAGCTCGGGGACGTAGCGTCGGACGTAGTCGCCATCGGGGTCGAACTTCTCACCCTGGCCGATGGGGTTGAACACGCGATAAAACGGCGAGGCGTCCGTGCCGCAGCCGGCGGTCCACTGCCAGCCGTGGCTGTTACTGGCCACGTCGCCGTCGCGCAGCATGTGCATGAAGTGCTCCGCCCCGCGCTGCCACGGCAGGTGGAGGTCCTTGACCAGGAAGCTCGCCACCACCATCCGCACGCGGTTGTGCATCCACCCTTCGTCGCGCAACTGGCGCATCCCGGCGTCAACGAACGGGAAACCGGTCATCCCGGTCTGCCAGGCCTCGAGAAACTCGCGTGCCTGCTTTCCCTTTGTCCAACGCATGATCGTGTCGTAGCGGGGATCGAGGGAGTGGGTTGTGCTCGAGGGATTATGGAAGAGGACATCGGCGTAGAACTCGCGCCAACAGATCTCCTTGCGGAAGACCTCGTCCGCGTCGCCGAGGTCGGTAAGAAGCGATCGCGGATGGATCTCGCCGAAGCGCAGGTACTGGCTCAGGCTCGACGTCCCCGCGATGTCCGGTCGATTGCGCAACTCCGCGTAGTCGGCAAGTCCCGTGGCGCGGAAGGTCTCCCAACGTTCCCAGGCGGCGTCCTCGCCCGCGGGAGGCAGTGCGATGTCGAGTTCGGGCGGACTCGGGTACCCCTGACACCCCACCGGCATCCACCACTCGACGTCCCCCGGATCGTCCGCGGGTGCTCGCCACCCATGCTGCAGCCACGCCTTAAAGAAGGGGGTGTACACGCGGTAGGCGGTGCCATCGGCTTTGGTGACGCGGCCGGGTGCTACCGCGTAGGGCGATCCCGTGCGGACGAGGGGTGTCTTCTTCAGGGCAGTCCCGACCCGGGCATCGCGGGCCTGGCCGTAGGGGGAGTAGTCGGCGGCGATGTGGACCGCATCGGCCTTGGCCGCTTTCGCGATGCGCGGGACCACCTCTTCGGGGCGGCCGTGGATGAGCAGCAGGTTGCGGCCCAGGCTGGCCCCCAGGGAGCGCAGGGAGGCCACCAGGTAGTTCTGCCGGACCGCCCCCGCCCGTTCCCACAGCACCGGGTCCACCACGAACAGGGGCACCACCGGGCCGGACTCTGCGGCGGCCAGGAGGGCCGGATTGTCGCGCAGGCGCAGGTCCCGGCGGAACCACAGGACCGACGCCATAGGCCCACCGTAGGGCCCCGGTTGCGGGGCGTCTCGGCCTCTGGCACCCTGGGCCCAGCAAGGGGAGTATCCCCACGTCGATGGTCGTCAATACGGTGCGCAGCACCCGGTCATCGGGCCGGCATGTGTCGGTGGCGAGAGACCTTGTGGCAGATGCGACTGCGGTCGCCTGACACAAGGAGGCGCTCGATCACATCCCTATTCTTAGGCCTGTCTCACACGTCCATGTCGTTGTGCCCTGTTATTCGACAGATGAAGTGAGGTTGTCATGATCGCTGTGGAGCAAGGATCCGTCCGTGAGTCCTACAAGGGACCAGCATGCGTCACCATCCGTGGACGCCAACTCATCGAGGAGCGCATCGCAGATATCCGTGAGCGCCGGCTGGCCGAACTGCGGCCACTCCTCGTCGAGCACGAGCGCGATGAGCGCTACGTCACCGAGTTCGAGAACCTGCTCGAGGAGGCGGCCCGATGGGAGGCATTCCTGAGCGAGGCAAAGGTCCTCGACCCGAAGGCGGCCGTCAAGGCAGGTCGCGTGGACCTGGGAGTGCGCACTCGCATTCGCACCCAGAACGGCGACGAGATCTGGGTCATCCCGGTGCATCCGGCCGAGGGCTTCCTCGACGACGAGCGCATCTCCGCGGCATCGCCACTGGGGTCTGCCATCCTTGGCGCACACAAGGGCGAGACCGTCGAGGTCGATGCACCGGTGGGCACCTGGCGGTGCTCCATCCTCGACGTCGCGCGTGTATCCCTCGGATCCACCCGGGGGTGAAGGGGAGGTGAGGTGTGACCCCCGAACTCCTCACCGCCAGCATCTTCTCCGTCCCGGTCCTCGCGTTCGCGCTCGGGATCATCGCCGCGCTGCTGCGGGCGGACCTGCGCCTGCCCGATGCGGTGTACCAGGCGGTCTCGATGTACCTGCTCCTGGCGATCGGATTGAAGGGTGGGGTTGCCCTTCGGGAGTCGTCATTTTCCGATGTCATCGGACCAGTTGGCGCCGCCATCGCATTGGGGATCGTGATCCCAGTGCTCGCGTTCGTCGTACTGCGCGGCGTCACCCGTCTCGGCCCGGTCGATCGCGGTGCCATGGCCGCGCACTACGGATCGACATCCCTTGTCACGTTCACGGCCGCACTCGTCTTCCTCGAGGCAAGCTCCGTCCCCTACGAGGGGTTCGTTGTCACGCTGCTGGCGATCATGGAGATCCCCGGCATCCTGATCGGACTCATGCTGGCCGGCCGTGCCTCGCGCACATCGACCTGGAGCACGTCCCTGCGCGAGGTGCTGACCGGTCGATCCGTCCTGTTGCTCGCCGGTGGTCTGGTCATCGGTGTGATCGCCGGGCCGATGGGCTACGAGCGGGTCCAGCCGTTCTTCGGAGCGTTGTTCACCGGCATCCTCGCTCTCTTCCTGCTCGAGATGGGCGTCCTCGCCGGGCGTCGTCTGGGGAGCATCCGCGAGGCGGGATGGGGGCTTCTCGGATTTGCGGTTCTCTTCCCCGTCGTGACGGGTGCGCTCGGCATCGTCGTCGGCATCGTCGTCGGCCTGTCTCCCGGCGGGGCAATGGTCCTCGGCGTGCTCTGCGCGAGCGCCTCCTACATCGCCGCGCCTGCGGCCGTGCGTCTCGCCCTACCCACGGCGAACCCGGGCATCACGCTGACCACCAGCTTGGGCATCACGTTCCCGTTCAACCTCGTCATCGGCATTCCGCTCTACTGGTGGATCGCCCACTCGCTGCCCTTCTAGGAGGCACACCATGACCCTGCCGCGCACACGCATGAAGTGCCTCACCATCGTCGTGGAGTCGCTGATCGAGCAGCGTGTGGTTGATGACCTCCGCGCCTGCGGTGCACGCGGCTGGACGATCACGCCATCGCGTGGAGTGGGGCCCAGCAACCGTCGGGTCAGTGAATTGGAAGGTGGCAACAGCAGGATCGATGTGCTCGCCGATACGCAGATCTGCGATCGGATCTGGGATGTGCTCGAGCGCGAGTATTTTCCCAACTACGCCGTGACCGCTTGGCTGTCCGATGTCGAAGTGGCCCGACCCGAGAGGTACGCGCACGACAACGTTGGTAGCGTCGGGGATAGGTAAGTCCGTGACGTGATCCGGCGTGACGTGATTCGGGAGGTGACATGAGCGACCTCATCGACACCACCGAGATGTATCTGCGCACCATCTACGAACTGGAAGAAGAAGGCATCATCCCGATGCGCGCTCGCATTGCAGAGCGTCTCGGACAAAGTGGCCCCACCGTGTCCCAGACGGTTGCCCGCATGGAGCGTGATGGCCTCGTCGTCGTGGAAGCCGATCGCCATCTGACACTCACCGAGCGTGGGCAACGGGCGGCGATCCGCGTCATGCGTAAGCACCGGCTCGCTGAGTGCATGCTCGTGGAGATGCTCAAGATGCCCTGGGAGGAGGTGCATGAGGAGGCCTGTCGATGGGAGCACGTGATGAGCGATGCCGTAGAACGCAGACTTCTGGACGTTCTCGGCCATCCCACGGCGAGCCCCTATGGAAACCCCATCCCGGGTCTCGCCGAACTGGACCCCTCCGCGATGGATGCGACGCTCGGGCTCCAGGGACTCATGCCCTTGACCCAGGTGGTTGGGCCGGAGGTGCAGCGCTTCACGGTGCGTCGACTGGCCGAAACCATCCAAACCGACGCCGATGTCATGACCCGGCTACGTCGCGTGGGTGCACTTCCCGGTGCGGACGTGAAGGTCTATCGCGCGGCGGAGGGCATCATGATCGGGAGTGCGGGGGAGTACGCGGAGATCCCTGAAGACGAGGCCGTCCACGTCTTCGTCGAGGTGCACTAGGCGAGCGCGGGCGATCGCGTACTGAAGTCCGGCCGTAGCGGCATCCCGGACATCCCCCCGGGCCCGAGCTTTACGCCCAGGGTCTGGTGCAACTGGATCGTGTCAAGGTCGAAGCCGAGGCGCGAGGCCGCCATATAAAGCCGCCAGACGCGTGCCGTTCCCAGCCCTGCCTCGGCAACCGCCTCATCCCAGTGGTCCTCGAGGTTCTGACACCAGTGGGTGAGGGTGAGCGCGTAGTGCTCGCGGAGATTCTCTTCGTGTCGGATCTCGAAACCTGCGTCGTTCATCACGCTCATGATGTGACCCGGACCGGAGAGTTCACCGTCGGGGAATACGTAGCGGTTGATGAAGGACTTGCGGTAGTGCGTGCGATCCGCGTTGCTCGGCCGGGTGATCGTGTGGTTGAGCATCCGGCCCTCGTACTTCAATTTTCCGAACAGGAAGGAGAAGTAACTGGGGTAGTTGGCGCGGCCGATGTGCTCGGTCAGACCGATGGACGAGATCGCATCGAACTGGGTCTCCGGCACGTCCCGGTAGTCGCTGAATCGAACTTGGGCGCGGTCGCCGAGACCTGCTTCCTCGATCGCCTGCTGACCCCATTGCGCCTGCTGCGCGGACAGGGTCACGCCGATCGCGGTGACTCCGTAGTTCTTGACGGCGTGCAGCACCATGCCGCCCCAGCCGCAGCCGACGTCGAGGAGGCGCATCCCCGGCTGCAGTCCGAGCTTGCGGCACACGAGGTCGAACTTCTCCTCCTGCGCCACCTCGAGGGACGCGCCGGCGTAGGGGAATACGGCGCAGGTGTAGGCCATGGATGGCCCGAGGACCCACCGATAGAAACGGTTGCTGACGTCGTAGTGATGGTGGATCGCCTCGGCGTCACGATTCTTCGAATGCCTGCGTCCGCGCAGCGTGCGCTCTTGCGGGGGTGGGGTGGGCCGTTTGATTGCGAAGGGCGCGAATGTCCGACCCAGGGCGAACTTGTCCGACCAGGTGAGATGCGACAGGTCCATCGGGTAGAGCCTGCTCAGTGCGGTGTAGGCGTCGCCGATGATCTCAAGGTCACCGCTCACGTACGCGCGGGCGAGCCCGAGCTGACTGGGGGCCGAGGCGAGGTACTCGACTGCACGGGGTGTGCGGATTTCGAGGATGACGTCGTTGTCCTGGGGACCGGACGTGGAACCGTCGTATGCCCGGAAACTGACGTTCCGATCGGGGGTCACGATCAGGGAGAAGGCGTCTGCGAGCTTCACTTGCCACCAACCACTTTCTGGTACAGGTCGAGAAATCGATCGTCGGGATCGTAGGTCTTCTTCAATCGGGTGTATTCGCTGCCCCCATAGATGGACCAGAAGGTCTCATGGTCGTAGAAGGCTGTCGAGTAGAGCGACTTGCGTCCATCCAGTGCGGTCACCATCTCTTCGATGCGACGATTCACCCGTCCCTCAGCCGGATCTACGCCCGCAGGAACGGCGACCGTAGACCAGAAGCCGACGTTGACGTAGGTGATGTTTGGATCGAACTCGTAGAGCGGCCACCGGACATTTGCGTCACGCTGTCGGAGCGGACACACCCAGACCGGCTCGATGCCGACTTCGGCGTGGAAGAAGTCGAGAAACTCCACGAGGCGATCGACCGGGACCTCGATGTCCTGGACAACGGGCTCCCGCGCTGGTCGACCGCGCAGGGCCGCCACCTTCGCGCTGAATCCGAACTTCCGATCCCACGCGACGATCTTCCAGTAGACGTCGCTGCGTAGTTTCGACTTCGGCCAGAAGCGTCGGATGAGCGGCTCCTGTGCGCCCATCGCGCGTGAGCACCAGAACCAGTCGGTGTCCCAGCGCCAGATGTAGTCGTGAATCGTGAGGACATCCTCGTGCGTGCGCTGGATAGACCGGTAGTAGATGTCCATCCCCGTGTAGTCACTGACGCGGAGTCCGGAGGGGACTTCATCCACCATCTCACCGAGTGTCAGGTACTGCTCGCTCGCCGAGAACACTGTGCCATCGAGAAAGTCCACACGTCGTCCCGCGAATTCGCGGGACGCGGAGATCTCCTCGATCGCTGCGGCCATCGCAGCTGCGGATGGGTAGCGCACGTGACGCAGATGCACGAAGGGTTTCGTGCGCTCGAGTTCGATCTTAAGGCGCAGCGCATAGCCGAGTGATCCGTACGAGTTCGGGAATCCGTAGAAGAGTGCGTTGTCAGGGTCCTCCGGTGAACCGGTGACTGTGACCACATCGCCAGAGCCGGTCAGGATGTCCATCTCGATCACCGCTTCATGCGGTGTCCCGTTGCGAAAACTGGCGCTCTCGATTCCGAGCCCGGTCACCGCGCCACCGAGAGTGATGGTGCGCAATTGCGGAACGCAGGTGGGCATGAGTCCGTAGGGAAGCGTGGCATCGACGAGGTGCTCGTATGTTGTCATTCCAAGGACCTGCGCGGTGCACGTCTCGGGATCGACCTCGAGGACCCCATCGAAAGCGCTCACATCGAGTCCCGGGGAGGTGGTCGCCGCCCGACTTCGGAAGAGATTCGAGGTGCGTTTGGCCAAGCGGACGGGCGCATCCGTCGGGAGCGCCCGAAGTTGACCGGTCACACCGGCAACGAGGGGGTCATACCGGTCACGCCATGCGGGGCGATCCTGGGCGGCCACGGGAGAACGGTAGTCGGTGGGACACAATGCCTCTATGGGTGAGCAGAGCGCAGTTGCGACGCCGTGGGTGCGGCGTCGATGGGTCCCGCCCGTCGCGGGCGCCCTCGCCTTCCTCCTCACCCTCATCGTCGGAGTGGGCACCGCCGCGGACTGGGCGGTGCGCACGGGGGAGATGCGGACCCTCATCACGAGCATCCACGAGTCCGAGTCGGTCATGGAGGCGTTCCAGGACGCAGCGTTCGACGCCGTGGAGGAGCACCGCACGGCAGGGGTCCAGGACCGCGCGAAACTCGACGACGAATTGACGGCGCTGGCGACGGTTGCGAATGAGGAACTGCAACTCGCGGGTGACGAGGTCGCGGCACAGTCGATTCTTCCCTGGCATCGCACGATCGGGGCGGCGCGCGATGCCTATCTCGCGCACAACGCCGCATGGCAGGAATACACCGCGCGGGTGATCGAGGATCCCGCCGAGCTACTCCGCGACCAGCCGCTTGTGAACAGCACCTTCGAAGACGCGCAGCAACCGCTTCTCGATGCGATCCCACAACCTGATCTCCTCGACCTGGAACTCGACGTCTGGGTCATCTATGCGCCACCGGAGAGCCCCTCCGGCGAGGTCTTCTCCACGAGTCTGCGTCGTTAGAAACGAAACGACTCGACCCTCCGATCCTGCGCGGGCACTATCGTGTCGTGACCAGCATGGGAGGAATGCGTGAACGACGCCCTGGACTCGCTCGCATTCAGCGCCGTTGCCGCACTGGCGCTCGCCGTGATCCTGCGTCACTTCGGAATTCAGATCGCACTCCCCCTTATCGCGGCGGGTGCGGTGCTGTCCCTCTCGCCGTGGGGACCCGATGCACTCTCCGATCCCGAGATCGTTCTCATCGTGATCCTCGCTCCACTCGTGTTCGGCGACGCGCTGTCGTCGTCGTTCCTGGATCTGCGCAAAGTCAGTAGACAGGTTCTGCTCCTCGCGGTGGGGCTTGTGATTGCCACGATCCTCGTCGTGGGCGGAGTGGCCGTCTGGGTCGCGGCCATGCCGTTGGCTGCCGCACTCGCGCTGGGTGCCGTGCTCGCTCCGACCGATGCCGTGGCGGTGAGCACCGTGGCGAAGAAGGCATCCCTCCCGCGGTTCGTCATCTCGATCCTCGAGGGAGAAAGCCTCGTCAACGACGGAACGGGTCTGACCGCGCTCCGTGTGGCTGTCGCTGCCGCGATCATGGGAAGTGTCACCCTGCTCGATGTGGGCGAGATCTTCGCCCTGGCGGTAGTCGTAGGTGTTGGGATCGGAGCAGTCAGCGGGATCGTGCTATCCCAGGTGCTCCGTCGCACCCGTGATTCGATCGCGGGTAACGGCCTCGTCCTCGTAGCACCCTTCGCGATCTACCTCGCGACCGAGGCTCTTGAAGGCTCCGGGATCCTCGCCGTGGTGGTCGCTGCACTCTGGATTGCACATGCCCAGCACTCCGAACCCGGTGCGTCTGGTCGACTCCAGGCCACGAATGTCTGGAAGCACATCACGTTCATCTTCCAGGCGGTCGCGTTCTTCTCGATCGGGATGGAAATTCCGGATGTGTTCCGACGGCTGCCCACCGGTGAACTGCCCTTGGTCCCCGGGTTGGTCGTGCTGGTTCTCCTCGCGCTCATAGTCACGCGGTTCGCCTTCGTCTTCGGGATCGTCGGACTCACCCCGCAGTATCGACAGGTGGACGGGTGGGGCAGGGCTGCGGTGTTGATCTCCTGGGCCGGGGCACGTGGCCCGGTCTCGGGCTTGGCCGCCTTCTCGATCCCACTCACTGTTGCTGCAGGGGAGGAATTCCCCTTCCGCGACGTGATCCTCGCAACCACGTTTTCCATCATCATCATCACGCTCGTGCTGTCCCTGACAGTGGCACCTTTGGCTCGGATGCTGAAGATCTCGGGGGAGGACACTTCCACCGAGGTTCGCCGGATCGATGCGCAATTGGCGCGCGCTGCGCTCGAACGGCTTGATGTGATCATCGAGGAGTCCGAGATCTCGGGTCGCCCACTGGATCCGGTAGTCGTCCAACGGCTGCGTGACGATGCTGTTGCCCGAATCGAGCACGCGGAGAACCTGGAGTCGGACCACGTTCCCGAGCAGGATGCGGCCCACCAGCTTTCCGTGGTTTCCCTGTCGATGGTGCACGCCGAGCAGACCGAGCTACTCCGCATCCGCGATGACGAAGGCGTGCCCGACGCGGTCATCCGACCGATCATGCGGGATCTGGATGTTCGGGCCGCCGCCCTGGAGGCGCGCTAGTCCTACGCGGCGCAGAGCGTGGCGAGCACGGCGATGTCGGGATCCTCGCGCGGATCGACACCGACGCGACTGAGCAACTTCGTGACCGTGCCATCCGCTTCGGCCTCAACCCACGCGGCCCGGTGGTCGAGCCCCAGGTGTGGGACTCCCGGAAGGAGCACCGCGCCCGATGCGACACCGACACACTCGGGCGTCGACGGCACGGTCTCCGACGGTGGGTGGAGGACCACCAGTGCCGTGGGTTGCGGATCGCTCAGGGCTCCCGGACCGGGTGCGCCTGCGCCGATGATCGGCCCGCTGCAGGTGACCAACCCGACGACGTCCGGGGCCGGGTCCTCCGGGAGGACGTCCGCGGCATGGAACCCTGACGTCGTGGGGAGGTAGCCCGGTCGCGCGGCGATGCGCACGGCGACCGCGAGGAACTGGGTCCATTCGCGCGTGGAGTGTGGCCAGCGGCCGGACAGGATGAATCCCGCGAGGGTGTTGTCGGCGCGATGAAAGGCCGAGACGCCGATATCGGTCATTCCACCTCCCCATTCCCACCCCTACTGTGCGCCACATCCGGTTAGCACACAAGAACCCCCGAGTGCCAGTGTCGCGGTCCCGTAGATTGCGACTCCGCCACGTGGCCTGAGGAGTCCCATGAGCCGACCCGTCGATCAGTCCGGCACCTTCACCCTGGGAGCGGGTGGCCCTGATCCGCTCCCCGTCCGGCGTCTCGGTTTCGGGGCGATGCGGATCACGGGCCCGGGCATCTGGGGTGACCCCGCTGATCGGGATCGCGCCATCCGGGTGCTGCGCACCGCCGTGGATCTCGGGGTGGACTTCATCGACACGGCGGATTCGTACGGACCTTTCGTCAGCGAGGACCTGATCCGTGAGGCGCTCTATCCCTACGACGGCGTGGTCATCGCCACCAAAGGCGGTCTCACCCGTCAAGGTCCCGATCAGTGGGCCCCGGTCGGTCGTCCGGAGTATCTGCACCAGTGCGTGCAGATGTCCATCAGGCGCCTTGGTGTCGAATGCATCGACCTGTGGCAATTGCATCGCATTGATCCGAAGGTTCCACGCGATGAGCAATTCGGCGTGATCAAGCAGATGCAGGACGACGGCCTCATTCGGCACGTGGGACTCTCCGAGGTCTCCGTCGCGGACCTGCAGGAGGCCCAGCGCGTCCTCGACATCGTCAGCGTGCAGAACCTCTACAACGTCGCCTTCCGCAACAGCGCCGAGCTCCTCGATCATTGCACGGCGCACGGAATCGGCTTCATTCCCTGGTTCCCGCTCGGAAACCGGGAATTGGTGGGTGACGACGGGCCGCTCGCGCCCTTCGCAACTGAACTCGGGTGCACTCCGAGCCAGGTGGCACTTGCGTGGTTGCTCAAGAAGTCACCGGTCATGCTGCCGATCCCGGGAACCGGGGACATCGATCACCTCCGCGAGAATTGCGAAGCGGCCGCCGTGGTCATGTCCGACGAAGTCTTCGCACGGATCGACGCTCAGTTCACGTCGGTGTAGCGCTCGACGCGCATCCGACTCCGAAGGTGGTGGAGAATTCGGGGGTGGGTATGCACATCGCGGAGAAGGTGTTCGTCGTCACGGGCGGTGGAAACGGGATCGGTCGCGAAGTCGTCCTGGAGTTGGTGCGTCGTGGCGCTCGCGCGGCCGCCGTCGATCGGCGTCCGGAGTTCCTTGAGGAAACATCGCGACTCGCATCACCTGATCGGGTTGTCACCTATGCGAACGATGTCACGGATCGACCCGCCGTGTTCGACCTCCCCCACGCGTCACTGCAGATCTCGGGCAGGTCGACGGCGTGGTCAACGTGGCCGGAATCATCCAACCTTTCGTCCCAATCAACGATCTCTCGATGGAAGACATCAACCGCGTCATGGCGGTCAACTTCTGAGGCACGATGTCCATGGTCAAGGCGTTCCTGCCGACACTGCTCACCCGCCCCGATGCGTGCATCGTGAATGTTTCGAGCATGGGTGTCCTCGTCCCGGTTCCGGGACACGGTGCCTACGGAGCAAGCAAGGCCGCGGTGAGACTCCTTACCGAGTGCCTGTTCGCGGAACTTCAGGGAACGCGTATCTCGGTCACCGAGGTGTTTCCCGGCGCGGTGGGCACCCACATCTCTGAGAACTCGGGGGTCGAGGTGCCCGGCATGCCGGCGGGTGCGCCACCCGCGATGACGTCGGCTGCAGACGCTGCGCAGTCGATCGTCGACGCCATGGAACGGGGAACCTTCCGGGTGCTCATCGGACGTGATGCTCGGAATCTGGACCGTCTGTCCCGCATCGCGCCGGAGCGTGCGATCACGCTGGTCGCGCAACGCATGAAGAAAATGCTTGGGCTCTAGTCCCAGCCGAATTCCCGGGCCGTGCGTTGGAATGCCTCACGGTCGGCGGCACTCAGGCCCGCCCATGGGTCCTCGGGTTGGGGGATCGAGTCTTCCGCGGGAGCTGTGGCACTGCCGCGATCTGGTGCACCACGACGTCGCATGGCGCCCACGGCGAGGGCGACGGCGAGTGCCAGCAGGGCAGCGACCGCGAGCACGAGCCACACCCGTCCGGAGCCGGAGGCTGCGGTGGAACTTGATTCCGTCGACTCCGCCGACTCGGGTGCCGAGGGCTGGCCGTTCGTGGCGTCTGTCGGCGCGGGTAGTGGAGCGGCGGATTCCGGCCCGGCGGCGGGGCTCGACGTGGGGGCGGGGCTCGCTGTGGGTGAGGGAGTTGCCGACGGAGTGGACTCCTCGGGAGCGGGGGTCGTTGTCGCAGTCTCCGCCGTTCCACCCTCGTCGGTGCCGGTAGTCGTGGCCTCATCGGCCGGCTGGCCGGGAACTTCAGGCTGGATCATGTCGGTGGGTGCCTGGGGCTCCGGGAGTGGTCCGCCACCGTCAGCATGGACCGCGACGATTGGGGTCACGACCAAGGCCGCCATGAGCAATGCTCCGGCGAGGAGTCCCGTGCTGCGGGGAAGCGTGTTCATGGGGAAGACCGGGGATCAGTCGGGCGGCTGAGCCGGCCCGATGCGAGCGAGCAAGTCGGACTTGAGTTGGGCTACGGAAGCGAGGTACGAGCGCGCGGTGGCTTCGGCCCGGGCGGTTTCGGCTGCCATCGCATCCGAGGAGGACCGCACGCCGTCCAGCACCGCGCTGACCGAGACACGCAGCGCACTCGCTTGATCGAGGAGGTCTGTCATCGCCTCTTCCTGAACCCGCAATTGCGAGAGCGCCTCACCAATCACGCCCCGTGCTTCCCCGCGGGCGTCCTCGCGCAGGGTGTCGGCCATCGCACGCGCCGCTTCGACGATCCGCCTCGCCTCATCACGGGCGTTCGTGGTGGCCTGGTCCGACGCGGACAAAGAGGCCTGGAGTCGGCGCTGCGCCTCGACGACCAGGGAGTCGGCTTCCGTCTGGGCGACCCTGCGGATGTCGTCGGCCTCTGCGGCGGCCTTTGAAGTGAGGTCGTCGGCTTCCTGCCGGACTCTGGCGAGAATCCGCGAGGTGTTCTCTCGGGCGTCGTTCATCATCGCATCGCGGGCCGACTCCGCGTCCGCCCGCAGCTGGTCGGACTCCATCCGGGCCTGCGTGAGAGCGTGCTGAGCAGCGTCACGTGCCTTCGCCGCGTCGGCCGCTGCCGACTGACGCAGGTCCGTCGCCTGCTGACGAGCGGCCTTGATGATGTCTCCGGCCGCTCCCACCGCCTCGAGTGCCAACTCATCCGGTGACAGGTCCTGGAGGCGTCGGTGATCGCCTTGGGTTTCCGCGAGTTTGGCCTCCAATTCGGAGACGCGGCGCTTGAGGCGCTCGAGGATCTCTCCAGGCGACAGCGTGGATGGCGTGCTGTCCGTCGACACGGTCACCAGCTCCCTCGTGCTCACGCGCACTCCTACGGCGCGGACCCCCCAGGCTAGCGGCGACCGTGGCCGGGCGTCCTCGCCGGGCTATTTCCCGGCTTCCCCGGAGAGCCAGAGATCCCACTGCCGATCAAGCAGGCGCGCGTAGCGCGGGTCGGTGACATCCACGTACCCGTCCTGCAGGGACTGGCGCGACCGAGCCTCATCCGACAGTCGGCGGGCCTGCACCGCTTCGGACCGGCGCCGCGTTTCATCGACGAGTCGGACGCGGGCCTCCTCCAGTTCCGTGCGTGCGACTTCGAGTTCGAGGCGTAGCGCTTCGGCTCGCCGACGTTCGTCAGCAACCTCGGACCTTAGTTCGTCGACGGTGGCATGGAGGGTGTCCAACCGGCTGCGCTCGTCCGCAACCGCGAGCCTCGCTGCGACGAGTAGCTCCCTCTCGGTCTCCAAGTTGCGTTGTGCCTCCGCTCTGGCTTGGGCAGCTACTTCGTTGCGCTCCGCGACGAGGAGTTCCTTCTCGGCTTCCAGTTGACGCTGGGCCTCTGCGGCGTGGGCTTGTGCCTGGGCTGCAGCCTCGCGGCTCACCGCGAGGTCGCGATCGATGGCCTCACGCTCGGTCTGCCATTGCTCGCGCGCCATCTCGAGTTCGCGCTGAGCGGTTTCCAGGGCCAGGGTGCGCGACCGTAGCTCTGCCTGCTGCTGGTTGAGTTCCAACTTCGCAATGGATAGCTCGGATTCGCGTGAATCGAGATCGAGGCGAATCTGGCTGGCTTCCGCAGCCCGAGACTCGACCTCGATCAGGACTTCTGCAGCCCGTGCGCGTTCCGATTGCGCGTGCGCCGCCTCAGCTTCGATCAGGGTCCTCTCGGATTCGAGGCGTACCTTCTCGGATTCAAGCCGCGCTTCCTCGGCTTCGAGGCGTGCCTTCTCGGCCATCAGGTCATGTGAGAGAGATTCGAGCGTTGCTTCACGCTCGGCCAAGGCCTCCCGCGTCTCAGCGACATCTCGTCGGGCGTCTTCCAGATCCGTGCGCTGCGTCTCCACCGCGAGCTCGCGGGAAGCGATTTCGGATCGCAGGGCTTCTACCTGATCCTTTTCCGCGTCGAGACTTACCCGCATCGCCGCGACCGTGCTGCGCTCGTCACGTAGTGCTTCTGCGTCCTGGTGGTGCTGTCCGCGAACCTCGTTGAATTTGCGTTGGGCTAGCTGCATTTCGGATGCCTGCGTACGCAAGTCCTCGCGAGCTAACTCCATCTCGTCTTGCAGTTCGCCCAGGCGCACACGCGCTGCGTCGATGGCCGTACGCTCGCGGACAACACCGAGCCTCTCGTCTTCGAGAGCCGCGCGCGTTCCCTCGAGTTCCGCTCGAAGTACTCGCAATTGGGCGCGCTCACTGGCCATACGTTGCTGCTCAGCTGCTAAGGCCTGCTTCTGCTCATCCAGGGCACCGAGTGCGCTCGACGCAGATTCCGTTCGCAACATGACTTCCGCACGTTCACGGGTGAAGCCGGAGCGCTCGCGTGCGAGTGCTTCATGTTCCCTTGCCAGACGCCGACTCTCGGCCTTGACCTCGATGTAGAACTCGCGAAGTTGCGCCTTGAGCTTCTCGATGTCCCGCTCAGCGTCGATATTGATATCCGGATCGCGCGGAGCGGGGGGCTCCGATGCAATCTGCTCCTCGCGAGGGGTGACCACAGGTGGATCGATGATTCTGGTCTGTGGAGGGATCGGTTCAGGTGTGAATCCACCGCCGCGGGGTGCGATCACGGGTGGCTCGACGATCCGGGTGCGAGTCGGGAGCGGAGTCGATGGGGCTTCGGGCTCGGGTGACGTGTCGGTCACCTCTGTCAGGTCAACCTCGTACGACATGCCGAGCGAATGCCGAAGGCGGTTGAGCAGCCCGGCCTTCGGAGGAGGAGGTTCGAGTTCCCTGCGCTGCTGGGCGAGCGATTCGTCGGAGGCCACTTGGCGACGGCGGGCGCGGTCTTCCGCGATGACCCGGGCGACACGTTCACGGGGATCCTCGTTGACGTCGTCCTCGGTGACCAGGTCATCGACCGTCACGCTCCCGCGGCGGGAAGGCGCCGCGGGTGCCGGCGCCGCCTGTTCGTCATCGGGGGCGTCGGTGTTCGTTGGAAGAGTCCGCACATGGGGGGGTGCGGGTACGCGCCACACGTCTTCATCTGCCATGGGGTCCCCTAGGAAGTGGACGAACTTCGCCGGTTCGGAGTGTAGCGGTTGTGACTGGTGGTGCCTATAGGGTCAAGCGTGGCCATGCCTGCAGCCTCGGCGCGTCACGAGGCCGGCCCGTCCGCCTCACCCCATGTGTGTCCCATGGCGGGCCCTACCGGCCGAGATGACATCGCTTACATGCTGGTGACACACGTCGCTCTGCCTCGGCAGTTCCCCACGCGGCGAGGGTGTGAAGCGGATACGTTCCTCACAGGGATATTTCTGACGTGTGGGTCGTGCAAACGCCTTTCATGACATGGACGGAGGGACCACATTCTGCGACAGTCAGCCACAGACTTTGGGGCCACGCGGCGTTCACCAGTGTCCTCTTGTTTTCCCTGAGTTTTTTGACGCTCCCGCTCGACCTGCGCACCGGTATCTCGTAAGCGAATTCTCCCGAGGGGCGGTTAAGGGCTGATGGCATATGTGTCCTTGCAGAACCTGACGAAACTGTTCCCAAACGGAACCAAAGCGGTCGACGACTTCTCGATTGACGTGTCTGACGGCGAGTTCCTCGTTCTCGTCGGGCCGTCGGGATGTGGAAAGACCACTGCGTTGCGCATGGTCGCCGGTCTCGAAGAGATCTCCTCGGGAACGGTCAGCATCGATGGAGCCGTCGTGAACAACGTCCCGTCCCGTGGGCGCGACGTTGCGATGGTCTTCCAGTCGTACGCCCTCTACCCACATATGACCGTTCGGCAGAACATCGGTTACGCACTGAAAGTGCGGAAGATGAATAGGGGTGAGATCGCTAGCCGCGTGGACGCTGCCGCGGAGATGCTCGACCTCACGAGCTACCTCAACCGGCGGCCAGCGCAGCTCTCGGGTGGCCAGCGGCAACGTGTGGCCATGGGTCGTGCCATCGTGCGCGAGCCGAAGCTCTACCTGATGGACGAGCCGCTCTCAAATCTGGATGCCAAGTTGCGCGTGCAGATGCGTGCGGAGATCGCCGAACTGCAGGATCGTCTCGGGGTCACCACGATTTACGTGACCCATGACCAGGTCGAGGCAATGACGATGGGGGATCGTGTCGCGGTCATGCGCCTTGGCGCGTTGCAGCAGGTGGCATCTCCGCAGGAGTTGTATGAGAACCCAGCGAACGTCTTCGTCGCCGACTTTATCGGGACTCCCCCGATGAACCTCTTCCACGCCCACGTGCGAAGCGAGGGTGGTCAGGTGTCCCTCCACTTCGGGACGCAGACAATCGCCCTGCCCTCAGGGCTTTCCATCGCGTCCATGTTGAGTGCCAGGAACGGTGCGGAGATCATCGTGGGCGCCCGTCCGGAGTCGATCACCCTCAGCGAGTCACAGGGAACCGTGCCGATCCGCGCCCAGGTCAAGCTCGTCGAAGTGCTCGGTGGCAGCGCTTTGATCCACTTCCTGCTCGAGGCGCGCCCGATGTCGCAGGATCTCCAGAGCAGCGGAGTCGAGGGCGCCGAGGACACGGCGACGTCCTTGGGTTCACGCCGGGGTAGCGAGGTCCTCGCTACCGTGCCCGCGCAGTCCGCGTTTCGGGTGGGGGAGCAGGTGGCCCTGCATGTGCCGGTGGAGGCGCTGTACTTCTTCGATGCGATGACCGGGTCTCGAATCAATCTGTAGGCAGACGACGAACGCCACCCGTGCCAGGTCTCATCGCGCCGGAACCATTCGAGGATCCTGGCTCCAGGGGTAACGTCGGAGCATGTCGGAAAGTCCGCTCGTCGATGCGTGGTACGCAGCGCGTGCCCGTCGCAGTCATTCGATGCAGATCCCCGGCCACAAGATGCGTTATGGCCGCGCAGGGCTTACCTCATTCGCCCAGGATGTGCTGGCGCCGCTACTGCAAGACGACATTCCGTTACAGGGCGGAGCCGACGACAACGTCTTCAGCGGACGGGTGTTGGAAAAGGCGGAGAAGCTCTGGGCTGAGGCGATCGGTGCCGATCACGCGCGCTTCCTCGTCGGGGGATCCACCCAGGGGAACATCGCGGCGCTGACCTCCGTGGTGGCCCCCGGGGTGACGGTGAGCATCGATCGCACGTCTCATCGCAGCGCCCATGCCGGGCTGGTCACGTCCGGCGCCACACCCCGGTGGATCCTTCCGCGCATCCATCCGGAGTTCGGCGTCCCCATCGGCGTGAATGGTGCGGATGTCGACATGGAAGGCGCCTACGCGCTTTTCGTCACATCCCCCGCCTACGTGGGGACGATCACGGACATCGCTCCTCTTGCGGAGGTATGCCACCGACAGAACTCGGTACTCATCGTCGATCAGGCATGGGGTGCTCACCTTGACTTCCTGCCTGGCGGTGGCGCGCATGCACGCGGTGCGGATGTCGTGACCACGAGTGTCCACAAGGCGCTTACCGGTTACTCCCAAACGGCAGTCACGTCCCTGAAAGGGACGCGTGTTCTCCCCTCGACCCTGTCGCATGGAGTCGACCTCACGGCCACAACGTCACCGTCCGCGACCCTGCTTGCCTCCATCGACGCGACGCGCGTCGCCCTGCTTCGTGATCGGGGTGCGCATATGGCGCTCCTGATAGAAGCAACGGCGGATGCCCGGGCAACGCTCGCCCGGGTTCCGAGACTCGTGGTCCTGGATGACGCAACCCTCGGTTGCGTCATGGATCCACTCAAACTCACCATCTGGGTCCCGCGCACAGGTACGACGGGCGCTGCGATCGCCGCGGAACTCTGGCAGCAGGGCATCGGAGTCGAGGCGGCGGATGCGGACACGGTGATCATGACGGTGTCGGTTGCGGATGAACCCGAGGAGCTTGCGCAGGTCGTCAGCGCCCTGATCGCGGTCATCGAGTCCCAGCGCACTTCACCCCGAATCCCCGCGCCAGCTGCGACATGGCAGATCCAGCCCGATGTGGTGCTTTCGCCCCGGGATGCCTACTTCGCGCACCGGGTGCGCATGCCCCTCCGCGAATCGATCGGACACGTGAGCACGGAGCAGTTTTGCCCCTACCCGCCGGGAGTACCGCTCCTCGCTCCAGGCGAACGCGTGACACAACAAGTGGTCGAGGCGATCGAGGTGGCCGGGAAGACGACACGCATGGCCTACTGCAGTGATCCCACGGCAACCACAATCGAGGTGGTGGATGAGTCACGGAGCCCGTAGGAGATGGGCGAGCACCAGCGCGCCTGTGCTTCTCGTGGGTCTGCTAGTCCTCGCTGGTCTCGTGGCACCCGGGTCGGCTGCTGAACCCCGGGAACGTCTCACGATCGGCGACATGAGTCTGTCCCGATGCTCGGTGCTGGAGGGAGTTCGCTTTCAGTCGTGGTGTGGAACGCTGATTCGGCCGCTAGATGACTCGAGCACTATCCCCATCAGATTCGCCCTCACTCTCCCCCGCAATGCGACTCCGGGAAGTGTGCTCCTGTCTGACGTTCTGCAAAGGCCACTGATCGCCGCATTTGAGGGCGGTCCTGGCTACGGTGGAATCGACTCAGGGTACGAATATGCCGAGATGCTGGGCAGCCTCATGTCAGAGCGAGCACTTCTGGTGATGGACGCCCGAGGAACCGGTCGCTCATCGGCGATCAACTGCCCTGCAGTGCAGCGCGGCACGATGGCCTACCCGAAGGCGGTACAGGCATGTGCCCAGCGGCTCGGGCCGAGGGTCGATGACTACGGCACAGCTCGGGCGTCCGATGACGCAGCGGCCATCATTGAGTCCCTCGGATTTCGACAGGTTGATGTATACGGAGACTCGTACGGGACGTTCATGGCCCAGGTCTTGGCAGGACGGCATCCAACGCTGATCCGCAGCCTGGTGCTGGATGGTGCGTACCCTGTTATCGGAGAAGATGCCTGGTACCCGACGCAGGGTCCCACTCTCACTGCAAGTCTTCGGCAGGTATGCGAGGCAGATCCCTCGTGTCGCACCCATCGGTGGGACACCGTGGAGCGTCTGGGCACTCTGATTGAGGGCCTTCGGACGGATCCCATTGTTGTCGTGGCGCCCGGAGGCGACGGTCAGCGGCATCGCATTCGTATCGGGCCATCCGATCTCCTCGATGTGGCATATCACGGCACGTACACCGACGTCACCTACCGGGAATTCGATCCCGCAGTTCGCGCCGCGCTCACCGGAGACCCGCTACCCCTGGGTCGCCTGGTTGCGGAGTTCCAGTTTCCCGGTGGGACGCCGGAGTCGCCTTCGGAGAACAGTGCGGGTCAGTTCCTCGCTGTGACGTGTCAGGACTATCCGCAGCTTTACGACATGACGCAACCACGTCCCGTGCGGCAATCCCAACTCTCGACTGCCATCGAGACGGCACGCTCGACGTCCCCAAGTCTGTTCGCTCCGTTCACGATCGAGGATTACCTCGCATCATCTTGGGAGACGATCTACGACTGCATGTCTTGGGCGCAACTCCCACAGGAGCAATCCGGACCACCAGCACCGCCGACTGGTACATATCCCGACGTACCTGTGTTGGTGCTCTCAGGGACCTTGGACACGGTCACGACGGCGGATGAAGGCCGAATGGTCACGCGTCAATTCCCGCATTCGCGGGCCGTGGATATCCCCTTCGGCTTGCATGTCCAGGCGATGGGCAACACGGTTCCCTGCGCAGCCGCGATGACTCGCGCCTTCTTCCAGGATCCGGCGGGGTTCCTCGCGCGTGACAACGGACCGTGTTCCGCCCCCCGTCCCCGTTTGATTCCTCGATTCACCCGGATAGCGGATTCATCCGACCCCGCTCGAGCTGTGGTGCTGTCCGTTGCGGATTCCGTGAGCCGCTCTCAGGTCGCGGGTGGCGACTCCGGGCTGGGACTTCGTGGTGGATCCTGGGAGGTAGTGGACGTCGGAGTGAACGCGGTGACCGTGCAGTTGCATTCCTACCGCCTGTTCTCCGATCTTCCGGTCACGGGAAGGGCAACCTGGAAGTTCGACGGCGGTGGGGTCGCAACCGATGTCCGGTTCCCTGGTGGCAGGCTCGAAGCCCGGTGGAGTGACGCGTCTCCGACTGCTGATGTTCGTGGCACGCTGGCCGGATCGCGGCTACCGGTGAGGGTTCTGGCACCGTGAGTGATCACGTCTACGCGAGCGTTGGAAATACAAGGCACTCACATGTGCACCGAATCACGTTGCTGAAGCACACTGGTTAACGCGCGCGACGTTGACCTTTACCAGACCCTGATTTTCGGGGACCACCGTGAGGGGACTTGGCACGTCCGTGGCGCGGAGCACGGCGGCGCGCAGCGCCACCGGCATGGTGGGGCCTCGCGGGCTTCTTGACCTGCACATGGCTCGTGGGTGGCACCCACGGGACACCGCTGGGCTCCTTGGCTCCGGTGATGCGCTCCACGCGAGGGTCATGCGCATCGACCGTGACGAATTCAGCATTCACGCTGGCACGCTTGGCCAGACTCCGCATCTCGCGTTGCTCATTGGGTCGTGCCAGTGTCACCACCGTCCCCGACTCGCCAGCGCGTGCGGTTCTACCGGCACGGTGCAGGTAGTCCTTCGGGTCTGTCGGCGCATCGACGTGCACCACCAAACTGATGTCGTCGACATGGATACCGCGTGCCGCGACATTCGTGGCGACGAGAACCGGTGTGGCACCTGACCGAAAGGCCTCCAGCGCCCGATTGCGGGCACCCTGGGCCTTCCCTCCGTGCAGCGATCCAACGGCGATTCCGCGCTTCGCCAACTTGTCGGCCAAGCGATCCGCACCCCGCTGGGTGCGCACGAACATGATCGTGCGTCCGTCGCGTGCCGCGATCCGGGAGGTCAGTTCATCCCGATCCTCGGACTTGACGACGAAGACATGGTGCTCCATCTGACCTTGAGCCTCGATGGGAATCTCGACGCTGTGCTCGATCGGATTGCGCAGGTACGTCTTGACCAGAGTGTCGACATCGCGGTCCAGGGTGGCGCTGAACAGCAGGCGCTGACCGTTGTTCGGGGTGGCATCGAGAATCTCGCGCACGGAGGGCATGAATCCCATGTCCGCCATCTGATCGGCCTCATCAAGGACCACGATCTCGCAGCGGGACAGATCGACCGCCCCGCGGTGCATCAGGTCGATCAAGCGACCAGGTGTCGCCACCACGATCGGGACGGCGCGTTCGAGGGCCTGGACCTGACGATTGAGCGGCATGCCGCCGGCAACGACGACGGAGGAGAGATTCACCTTGCGGGCGAGGGGTGCGATGGTGTCGTTGATCTGCATGGCTAGTTCGCGCGTGGGGGAGAGCACGAGGGCCAGTGGGAAGCGACGCTTCGCCGTCTGGCCGGCCAATCGAGTGAGAAGCGCAAGGCTGAATGCCGGCGTCTTACCCGACCCTGTGTTGCCGCGTCCGAGGACGTCACGGCCCTTGATCGCATCCGGCAAAGTCGCGGTCTGGATCGGGAAGGGTTGCGTGAATCCGCTATGAGCCAGGGCACGTGACAAGGGCGTGGCTACGCCAAGTTCTGAAAACGGCATTTTCTGTTACACCAAATTCCCATGACCACACCGTGTGTTGCAGTGTGGGGGCGAACTCGCCCTGAGGGAAAGCACGCGAATGACTGATTACGAGGTTTCGTGATCGATGTCAGTGTACCTCACGTGCGTGACCTCTTCTCCACGCCATCATGAGGACCGCGATGATCGCGACGAGGATCGCACCACCCACTAACCAGAAAAGGACGCTTCCATCGGTCGTGGACGAAGCCTTCTCCGCCGAGGTGGAAGATCCAGTGCCGACCGTGAACGTGATCGCGCCGCTCACCGGATGCCCGTCTGCAGACACGACTCGATAGGAGACCTGCCAGGTGCCACGTCCCAGGTCCGCAGGCCACGGCAGCACGAGGTCGGTGCCATTCGGAGTGACGGACGTGGAAGTGACGACGTTTCCGGCGCTATCGATGATCGCCAGTGTGGTGAGTCCGTCCATCAGATTCTCATTGAATGTGAGCCGGACTTCCGTAGGCGGTGTGGCAAGGGCAGTGCCGTCGGCCGGCAGGGTGGAAACGAGTTGGGAGTGGGCTGCAGCCGGAGCGACTCCGAGCCCGAAGACTGTTACCAGGATCGCCACCGCAGCAGTCCACCTCATGGCAGCCGAACCTGACCGCGGTGCACAACGACCACGTCACCCTTGAGCACCGTGGCCTGGAGCTCCCAGGTACCAGTGAATGGAAGGACGCCCGATGCGACCTTCCCGTCGAATGACCAGGTGAGGGGGCCCAGAAGTGCCGGATGCATCCATTGCACATCACCCATCGTGGAATTCAGGGATGAGAGTTGAGCGGCACCGGGGCTCACACCGGACAAGGTGAAGCGGGATGCGGGAGTGGTGGTGACCGATCGAGGCGTGATTTCGCGACCACCGCGTCCCACCTGGAAACTCATGGCGCCGCTCACCACATGTCCGTCATCCGATACGACCGACCATGTCGCCGCGTAGGGGCCCCGAGTGAGTGCGGTGCCAGGCCGCGCCGTCACGCGCGTCCCGGAAACGCTCACCGTGTGGTCAACGGTGCGGCCCCGAGCGTCAAGGATCCGAAGATCCTGCACGGAGACCGGCTCGTTGAACCGCAGCGTGATCTCTGCGGGCGAGCGTGTCACGGTCGCACCGGACGCGGGGCGGATGCTACGAAATCTGCGTGGGCGTGGGCGGGTGCTGGGCCCACTCCGACGAGGAGCAGACCCAGCACCACAGCTAACGGGAAGCGGAGCACTAGTGCCCGTGTCCCGAGGATGTTGCTGCGACCACCGTGACGGTCGGGGCGGGCATCTTCATGTCCGTTCCATCGCCGGCCACCTGGGTCCATGCCTCCATGGCCCTGTTGGAGTTCGCGATGGTGTGGCCGCCGCGATGCAGGGAAATTGGTGTCCCCGCCGGTGCCTTCGCCGACGTTGTGGTGAAGTTGACCGCGCCATCGGTTGCCACTGTCGTGGATCCGATGCGTGTCTCCCCCGAGAACACCCCGACTTCCTTGCCCGCGAGCGACGGGAGCTGTGCGGATGCCGCCACGTCCGAGCCCGAGCGCGTCACCTTCACTTCCGCATCGCATACCTGGACCGTGGGAAGGGCCACTTTGCGGGAGGCCTCTCCCGGATTCAGGGTTGGGTACTTCAGGTTCAGTCCAAAGTCATCGAACTGATCGTCGGGAAGATGTCCACCAGACCAGGTGATCGAGTTTCCTGACCTGGTGATTGTCCACCCAGCTTTCTGCTGCGGCTTCACCCCGGCGGCGTTGATTCCCGCCGGGATGGTCACGGTGACGGAGTTCGTCGCGTCACCATCACACCCGTGCGGCACGCGAAGGAACAGGGTCCCGTATCCGCCCGACGTGGCTGTCGCCCCGTTGAGATTCGCGGTCACGTGCGCGCTGGCAGGTGCCGCGAGACCGAGGGTGAGCGTGGTGCCGACGAGCGCGGCACCCATAAATGGTCGAAACATTGTTGTCCTCTCTGAATCGGAATCCGCCGAGACACGGCGGAGAAACCGCTGCCCGAGGGCTCGGGAGCGGGCGATGCGCTGATTCAGAGATGAACGGGCGGTGCGCGAGTGGAGGATGTCCTCCTGACGGACTGCGTTGGCGTGAAGAACCCGGAACTCCACATCGCCAATTGGCCCTGGGGAACCGCGGTCAGGGGGAATAAAAAGCCGAGGATGCCGCGGCCCCATGCAGTGAAGCGTGCGATGACGTCATCGAGGTAAACCAGGACTATGGATGCGACAGCGGCCGCTCCCGCATGGAAGAGGACCATCGACCAGGGTGACGCGGACCCATGGCCTGTATGGGTGAAGCTCATGAGAACGTGCAGGAGAGCCTGGGCGCCGAGAAGGTAGAGGAATGCCCAGAAGACCGACCTGCGCTTGGATACCGCCGGGACGCTCAAAGCTAGGGAGACCCCGAAGACGAGCGCAATCGTGGCCCCGCCGGGCAGCGAGCCGTCGGCGAGGGAGTGACCAGCCAGCCCCAGCAGTGCGATCACGGACGCGAAGGTCAGAGTCCGAATCGACATGGCCGAATCGTAATGGCGTTGTGGGCCCTGTGTGGAGGCTATGGCGCTTTTCACACGACGTCACTACTTCGGCCACTACTGTCGCCGATACGGGGCTCACGGAAAGGGCACTCCATGAAGCGGCCTGTCGTAACTTTCGTTCTGGCTTTGGTGAGCGTGGTTCTTTCCCCAACCCTGATTTTCTTCGAGATGGTCGCCCTTCTTTTCGCCGACATGGTCAACTACGAACCGTCAAATTCGACCGCGGTCAAGGTACTGACGGTGGTCATCGTCATTGCGATCGGAGCAATCGCCCTCGCGGTCCCCATCATCGCCCTCGCGATGAGTTCCAAGGTGCGCGCAGCATCCACGGTGACGCCAATACCACGAGCCGGCATCGCGACTGCGGCGATGGTCATCGCAGGCATCGTCACCGCGGGCGTCGTCCTGGCCCAGGTGTACATGATTCTTATGGTCTTCGGTAAGTGCAGCTTGGAGGGCTGTCAGTTCTGATGGGCGCGCGAGCCATTTTGCGCCAGATGATTCTGCTGTCCCGCTTCCTCTAGAAGATGCTGTCGGCCGCGAGCCAGACCGCGGCCGTAAGGACGAGAATCCCACCGACGCGGTACACGGTCGTCATCGATGGGCGCAGGTACCAGCGCACGTCACCGTCGAGTGGTGCGCGGCCGAACATGGTGAGAATTCCGAGGATCACCCCCGGAATCAGCAGGATGACGAACGAGGTGAGGGCGAAGTCAGGAGTGTCGCCGAGGATCGCTCCCGCGATAGAAGCGATGATCAAGAAGACGAAGAGGTTGAAACTCAGAAGTGGTAGAGACTGAGGCAGGATCTGCCAGAGGCGTGAGTTGTTCGGGACCCGCGAGCTCACGATCGCCAGGATTACCGGGATGAACCACACGGCTCCGCCCACCCATAGTTGCCAGGACGTTCCGATGAAGGCCGCTGACACGAAGAGGAACACGGCCAGTTTGAGCATGGCCGACAGCGCGCATTGCGCTGTCCCAGGCTCCTCGAGGTCGCCGACGACTGTTGCGAACCGCTCCGGGAACCAGCGCGCCGCGGCCTCTTCTAGAAGCACCTTCACAATGAGGAGCCCCGCCACGATGATCGCGAGGAGACCAGAACTTTCAGCGACTGGGAATAGCGACCCGCCCAGTGACGGCATGGAGTTGGCCACGTTGTAGGTGGTGAAGGCTCCGAGCAACGGCACGATGATGAGGTCCGCGCCACGCTCCCACCACTGTGCAAAGTCCTGCGGAGCGGCACGTCGGATCTCGCGGAATGACGTCGCAATGAGCCCGGGTCCGATGATGAGAAGTCCGACGCCCATCAGAGTGCGCACGCTCGTGAGGTCGATCACCCCACCCATGAGGATTACGGTGATGGAGAATGCAAGAACCCCGACGAGTCCGGCCAGGGCATCGAGGACACCGATCACGATCAATGCGATCAGGAGTGCCGTGACGGGTGGCTGCGCGATACCACCACTCGTCACTGCGGAAGCGAGGCCGAGGACGAGTGCGATGACGGGGAGTAGTGCGCTCAGACTTCCGAAAATCGCGCGTATCGGCGCGGCGTCACCCAGTATGCGTGCGAGGAGCGGGCTCTTCGTGCTCACTGCCTCGGGCCATAGATAGGAAGCCTCGTCAACGTATGAGGTGAGCGGCGATCGATAGAGCCACGATCGGTCACCTGCCGCGCCTCCGCGAGCCGTGAATCGGGTGCGCCAGCCTCGGTTGTGCGCCACGTCCATCGCGAGGAGCAGGGCGCCTGCCCCCGCCAGGCTCTCGTTGATACCACCTCCGGAGGGAGAGTTCGAGCGAGAAGCCCCGACCAGGCCAGCTCCGGTCACAGACAGCAGAGCGACGGCCGCGATGGTCGCCGAAACCACCGCTGCCGGCTGGTCAAGTGCTGACACCTTCGGAAATTGAGGGGCCTTCGGGTTATCCGGTAGCTCTGGAACGACCAAGGCGGAGACGTCCACCCCTTCGGTGACGCCGAGAAGTTCGCCGTTCGGTCCGATCTCCACGCTGGACCCGTACTCCACGGGTGCTCCGGTGGAATCCGTACCCTTCAGCAGAACCGTGTGCGAGCCCTCGGCCAAGTTCGTTGGCAGCGTGGCTGACAGTGTGATGGTGCCGCTGCTGTCCACGACACCCTGGGCCAGCAGTTGCGGAGTCGAGAACACCCACAACTCCGCGCGTGAATCCGGCATGAGTCCGCTGCCTTGAGCAGCGACCGAGATCCCGTCGCTCTGCTCGATGACGAGACCCAGCTCTGCTGACCCTTCCTGGATCTCCTCGCCCTCCTCGACTCCACCGGACTCCTCCGTTGTGGTGTCGCTTCCTGAGTCGGTGTCCGCGTCGTCGCCAGCTTCATCGGCGAAGTCCTCATCGGCCAGGTCCTCATCGGCGAAGTCCTCATCGGCCAGGTCCTCATCGGCGAAGTCCTCATCGGCCAGGTCCTCATCGGCCAGGTCCTCATCGGCAGAGTCCGGCTCCTCGTCCTCGCTCTCCGCCACCGCGCCATCGGAGGGATCGGCGTCACCGGGATCCGTAGGTTCCTTGGTGGCTTCCGTGGTCGGGCTGCTCGGAGCGGGCTCCGGTTTGGCAGGTTCCGCGGGACCGGAATCGCCTCCACCATCGCCCTCACCGCCACCATCGCCTCCACCATCGTCCTCGTCCTCTGCGCTGATCCCCACCGCCACAGCGCTCGACAGGAGGGGGGCTGCGAGCCATAGTCCGGCGGCGACGGCGATTCCGGCGATGGCTGCCGTGGCACGGCGCTTTCGGAACATCCCCAAACCCTAGGCCACATCGGTATCAACCGCGGGCGACTTGGCACACGAGCAGAGCTCCGCCCATCACGGGAGCGCATCGTTCACGGACAGCCGACGTTCTCGGCCCTGTCGGCTTCGTGTCGTCCCCCGAGAATGGTTCCGATTACGCGGAGATCACGACCACGGAGTCGTCTTCACCGAGCATGAGTGGCTCATCCTTTGCAGGGTTGAGCCTTATGCCACCACCCAGGACGCCCGAGGGCCCTCCGGACGAGGCGCACCGAACACCGATCGGCGTGACGCCCCAGTCCCTAGCAGCCTCGATGATCGCTCGGAAAGTCGTCGGACCTGGTGCCACGTAGCGCTCCACGGGATGCATCGCGATGACCGCACCCGTGGAGTCGAAAAGCTCCCGGAAAACCGGCGCGAGGTCAGGGCTCTCACTGAGTTGGGCGAGAAGCAGGCCGATGAGTCGCTGACTCACGATGAAGTCACTGTTCTCCGCGGGTGCCGTGAGTTCCACATCATTGGGATCAACGAGTTCCGCAACGATGTTTTCAGTCGTCCCGTGGGCGCTCAGATAATTCCGCACGTGGAGGAGCGCCAACATCGTGCGCGCATCCGCGTCGCTGGCTGAGAAGCTCTCCTTCTCGCTGAGAAGCAGCACATGGTCGTACGGACCGCGCGCGAGGACTGCGGTGACATCTGCTCGATTGATGGGGCTCCCCGGATGGATCGTCAGCGTTTGATTATGCAATGTCATTGCCGTGACGATCGCGTCCAGTGCCTCTCGCGGGACGTCGACGAGAAGGTGAATCTCGGAATCCGGCGCGACATGCACATCGATTTCCTGCGCGATCATGGGCGCAAGTGGGCTCCACCCAATCAGCAGGGTGCGCTCTCGTGGCCGTGCAAGTGGCTCCCAGGCGCGCGAATCGGTCGGGTCCCAGGCTTGTGGGCTCGAATCCAGGGAGAACTTCGAGTCGTCCTCGGCGATCGCGATCAGGCGATCACCCGCCTGGAGCACCATTCGCGTGTCTGGCCCAACGAACGTCCCCTCAGAGTTTCGAAGACCAATGATCGTCGCCGTGCTGCTGGCAAGAAGTGCCTGGCCGTACGTTTGTCCAACCCATGCAGGCGATACGTCGATGACATATAACTCATCGCCCTCGAAGTCGAGGAACTCCTCATAAATGCCACCGAGACCGGGGGAACGTGCCACCTGCGCACCGATTCGGGCGATCACCTCGCTGGACGTGATCGTCAGGAGGCGGCCGCCGATGGCATCTGCGAGGGCATCAGCCGTGTCCTGGTCTTCGAGTTCCGCGACGATAGGAGCAGAGGAACCCTCGGGTAGGCAGCGCGCGATCGCGAGTGCGGTCTTCACCACCTGGGCATCCGAGCCGTCCTCCTGCCGCAGGATGATGACGGACTTCGCCTCTGCCGGATTACCTTGTTCGAGATCACTGATCCGCGTGGGATTGCCGCTGCGCACTACGAGGCGCGAGGTTTTCATGTCCGGAATCTCACTGCACAGGTCGTCGGCCACTTCCACGACATCATCCGGTGTCAAGACGACGATTGCACGATTCTTCTCGCTCAGGTTTGCTTCGACCAGCTCCTTGATCACTGAGCTCAACTTGTCATTGCGTCCAACGATGAGGGTGTGACCTCGCTCGATGACCTGCGAACGTCCACGACGGAGACTCTCGACACGGGTGTCGATTGCGGAAGACACCAAACCGATGATGGCGGCTGCGAGAAAAATCCCCACAATCGTCACGGTCAAGGTGGCAAGTCGAAAGGGCACACCCTCGTCTCCGGTGAATGTGCCTGCATCCAAGGAGCGAGTCAGTGCGATCCACACGCCCTCCTGGAAAGTTGTGGATTCCTCGCCAGGACCCACTCCGGTGAGTCGCAGGAAGAGCGCGACGACGACGATGAAGGCGATTGCCAAAGCCCCCAGCCAGCCGAGCACACCCCAAATTCCTTTGGACAGGGTGTTATCGAATCGGTAGCGGAGCTTCTGGCGCAATGTGAAGGTCCGAGGCACGTCGGAATCCAAGCACATTCCAAGATCCATCGAAACCAGTTTCCGAAATGCCTCCGGGGGTCACGACCTGCAGTGGCCCTAGACGTCATCAGTGCGCAATTACCGAAGGTCCCGCAGGTGTTGGGCAGGAGGTGGAGGTGTAAGCCACTGGGAGCATTCGAAGCCGAATTCCACTCTGCGGCTCTCCAGTGGCATTACCCTGACGCAACTGGTCATTCACTCATTGGCGCAGGAGGCATCGCATGTCCATGGAAGAAATCCAAGTAACCGAATACACCGAACCGTCCCCGACGGGGTTTGTCGCCGCGATCAAGAAGGGCTTCCGAGGCTACGTTGTCTGGAACGCTCGCTCAACCCGATCTGAATACTGGTGGTGGACGCTCTTCGCCTTCATCGTGGCAATCGTGGCAGCAGTTATCGACTCGGTTGTCTTCTCCACGAACATGATGGCGAGTACGGGACCGGTCAGCGTGATCACCGCGCTGGCCCTGTTCCTTCCGGGGCTGTCTGTGTGGATTCGGCGGCTGCACGACACGGATCGCACCGGGTGGTGGGCCTGGATCATTCTGATCCCGATCGCGGGTCTGATCGTGAACCTCATCTTCGTGCTTTTGCCGTCGAAGGTGGGGCCGACTCGTTGGAACAATCGCATTCAGCAGTAGGAGTTTAACTTCGGGAGCGGTCGAAGGCCGCTCCCGAAGTCACGACGCGGCACTCGCTCGGGACTCCGTTGCGCATCGACGAGATTGTCCGCCGGCTAATACTCTTCTTCCTCATCCACCTGACCCGAGTCAATTTCCTCGTCTTCGGGCGCGTCCTCCTCGGTGCCCTCGTCGACCCCTTCGTCTTCGGGCGCGTCCTCCTCGGTGCCCTCGTCGACCCCTTCGTCTTCGGGCGCGTCCTCCTCGGTGCCCTCGTCGACCCCTTCGTCTTCGGGCGCGTCCTCCTCGGTGCCCTCGTCGACCCCTTGATCGGGACCTTCTCCGACTAATTCGTCCACGAGTGCCAGGAAGTCGGTGTCGACTTCCTCTGCCTCACCATCGACCTCGGTGACGTCGAAGTCTCCGGTCTCGGGGTCGTACTCGACGTCGGAATAGACGACGGAGCCGTCTTCCGTTTCATCATCGATTTCGAAGGAACCTAACTCTTTGCCCTCCTCGTCGAAGAGGCTGACCGTGGCCACGCCATCCTCATCCGTGTCGATCGACAGTGAGTTCTCATCGTCGAGATCGAAGGTGGATTCCCGGAGCCCGTTGGCAATTGATACCTCGGCAGAAGTGTCGTCGGTCGTGTCCGCGACCACCAGGCCCGAATCATCCACCGAGAACCGGGCAACTCCAGACCCATCCGAGGGGGAATCGGCCCGCATCATGATGCGGGGCGCACCCACGGAATCCACAGAGATCGTTACCGGAACGGTGGCCCCCGAGGGGTTCTCTGTGGTGGCGGTGATCGTGTAGTCGGCAACAACGTCGGTATCGATGTCCACGACAGTCGAACCCGATGTCAAGGTGTCTCCGCGGATGGGCCGCACGGTCACGCCCGTCGGGGGAGTCACCTTCGGGTCACTGAGGTCATAGGACACGCCATCCATCGCCAGAACAGCCCCCGCGATGGTCTGCGTGTCCGGCGAGGTCACGAGAACCGTCTGATTTTTGGCTGCGTTGCGTCCCTTGCCGCGCTTCTCGGAGAAGGGTGCGGGTGCCGGAAGCGCGCGGCTCTCCATGGGCGTCAGTTCGATGGTGCCTGTGCCACCCTCCCAGCCGCCTGTTGGGGCACTGGGCTCCGTGGTCCCCGCCGCATAGGACCAGGTCTCCTGGTCGGGGTCGATCATGATCCGTTGCACTGTGCCCGGGTAGTTGTTGTCGTAGATGGAGATGGCGACCTGGTCGCCGACGAAGCCGACACCCAGCGGGGTGACGGCATGGCCGCCATCCTCCGAGTAGATGCCGATCGTGTAGCCGGACCCGTCAGCCAGCCCATCGATCAGCGCGGAGGCGATCTCGGTGGGCGTGAGTTTCTGGTAGGCCTTGTAGGCGCTGACGACGGGGTCCAGGTATTGGGTCGCGAACCACATCTCGATGGCTGAAATGACATTCCGATCCGAAGGGTCGAGTTCGATCGTCGCACCGGCATTGGGGTCGAGTTCGTCGATGGCGTCGTCACCGAGGAATAGGCGTGTGGAGAGGACAGCCATTCCCTCACAGTGGCCACCAGCCATCGCCTCATTGACCTGGTCCGCCCATTGTTTGGCGGCTGGATACATCACGCATTTATCCCCGGTGCCGCTGGCGCACACCTTCTTGCGTCCGAAAAGGGCGATCATCTCGGTGACACCGATGACACCGGTGTCTCCCCAGTTCGCGAAACCGAAGCCATCTATCGAAGGGTCGAAGCCGTTGAAAATGCACGGCTCACCGTCGGCCTCGCTGCAGTCGGGGAGCGGATAGCCCTCGGCGAAGGTGCCCTCGGTTGACTCCGAGGTGAGAGGTGTCTCCTCCGACGCGTCCTGGGTATCGGCGGAGTCCGAGCCGCATCCGGCCAGAACGCACGCCATCACCACGGCGGGAACAATGCGCCGCACGAATCTGGATTTCCTCACGAAGACCAACTCCCTCAACCGGGGATCCCCGTCAGGGGACCAAGCGGAGTGTAGGTCGGATTTCTGGACAGTGCCAGGGTTTAGCTTCGCCGACCCGGCACTCCCCTGGTCATAAAAAAATTCCGCCGCAATCCGGAGACTTGACCGGTAGCGAGTTAACCGGGAGGATTCATCACCATCATCAAGGGCTCACGTGGAGGTCAACCTGTGAATCGACCTGGAGTCTCATTCATTCTGGCTTTGGTGAGCCTGGTGCTTTCCCCGATCCTGATATTCATCGAGTTCACCGCCTGGTTCGGCGCAGCGATGATCTCGTACGAGCCGGCGAACCCACTGTGGACCAAGATCCTCTCGTTCGCGATCGTAGGCCTGATCGCGCTCCTCGCGTTGACTCTTCCCGTATTGGCGATCAGATCAGGTAGAAGGGCCCGCGCAGCAGCGAAGTTGACGGGTGCGGGCGGCTCGGGTCTGGCAACGGCGGCGGTTGTGATCGGTGTCATCGTGGTTGCCGGAGTGCTGGCGGCCCAAGTTAATTTTCTCTTCGCGGCCTTCGGCTAGTTCGACCATGCTTGGGTGTTAGCTCCGGTGATCGATTCTCGTCCCCTCTCCAGTACGTGGCGCTCAATCGTGAATCCTGACCGCACGAGTCCCATGTGAAACGTCCTGGAACGGCTCTGGCTCTGGCCCTAGCGAGCGTGATCGTTTCCCCGCTCCTGACAGTGGTTGAGTTCATCGGCTTGATGATCCTGGCGAGGGCAATCTATGGTCCGGAATACTCCCTCGTTGCAAAGGCTCTCTCGGTTGCTGTCTTGGTGACCTTAGGACTGCTGGCTTTGGCTTTGCCCGTGATCGCAGGGGTCGTGGGGGCGAGGGCTCGCACCGAGTCGAGGGCTGCAGGGACTGGGGGTTTGCGTCTCGGGACAAGCGCGGTGGTGATTGCAGGCATCGTCATCATCGGTGTGGCGGTGGCTCAGGTGTATGTGATCCTGCTGGGAACGGGAATTTGCCAACTGGATGGCTGCTAGCACCTCCGGTCGTGCGCCGGGCGTAGCCTTCCAGAACGCTTGGGATTTGTGCAGCAGGGTGGCGGTCAATTCCGCTGGAACCAAGCGAAAGCTAAGCCTGGCGGTTTCGGGCAGCTGTGACGGAGGAAGTCGCAGGCTGACGTGGTTGCTGAACTCGATTCGGAATTGTCAGAGGGTGGGGGGCACGAAAGACCGGGCGCGCTCGGATACCGCTACCCACGGGAATCGATAAGGCTCAAGCCCGGGGACAACAACTCGGACCACAGCCACCTCAAAAGTCCTACCCATCACCAGTTCCCGCGCTAGCACCGTCTCGAAACCAGCTCGGGAGAGTCCGTCGAGGATGATGGCGACATCACCGTGGAAGGAGCCGGTGGCCCGGTTGGGCAGTTCGTCCACCGAGACAACAACTGAGTTCGCCGAAATCCACTCCGGTCCATACACGTCGCTTCGCCGCAGGGCTTCGAACGATGCGCGCCCCAAATCGTCGCGGGCACCGGCGACGAAGATCGTACGCGCCTGGACTGCCTCGGTTACAGCGCGAATCATGGCGATCTGCGGATCGAGGTGACATCCGTAGCCCTTGTAAATTCCAAGCCCACGATCGTTGGACCATACATAAGCCATGCACGTGGGGATGCCAACCTCCGTAGGGCACCACATGATTGCCACATCGGAATCAGCCGAACGAATCTGCTGGACGATGCCGCCGATGACCTCGCCTCGCAAGGTATCGAGGTTGATCATGAGATTTGACGCGCCGTTCGCGTGCGCAACCTGCCAGCAACTCGTTGCATCGCGCTCGACAACCTCATAGAGGCCAGCACACAGCGCTTCCGCGACATTGTTGCCCGACGCGAGGCCGTTGGATGATGCTGCCCATGGTGAACCGGTCATGGGCGGCTGCTCAACTGGCAGGTGGACCAACATTTCTGGGACAAGCCGCGTCTCCCCGCTACGGAGATCCCACATATGCGACCACCCGAATGCTCGGCTGGTGGCGACGCGGGCATGAGTCAAGAGTGGGAAGTGTTCGATCGGGACGGCCACGCGGTCCCCGACCTCGTCCACGGTTGCCACAAGGTCGCGGACATCATCTTCCTCGCCGACAAATCTTTCGATCGCCTCCATGGTGGCCGAGGCGGCAGCTGCCTCTAGCGTGGCTCCCTTGCCCGCCTCCACCGCGAGCGAGCCTGAGGCGGGTCGTGTGGCGATGACGACCGGAATACCGATCGTGTCGAGCTCGGTGATGTCCGCAACACGCGTGATGCCGGCCTTGTGAAGATGTGGCCGGATACGGGCCAAGGTGAGCGCAGGGTCCATCGCCCTATGCGTGCCCGACACCCATTCTTTGTCGGCCCGATACTCCTGCGATCCGAGCCTGATGGCCGGGTGGGAATCGACCTCCACAGAGTCGAAGCCTGGAGGGGTCATGGGCTAAAGAACCTGTCTCGTCGCGAGGGCATGGAACGCCCCGCGGCGTTCCATAAGTTCTCCGTACGTTCCATCCTCAACGACCCGGCCGGACTGGAGCACCACGATGCGGTCGGCGCCGATGATCGTCGATAGTCGGTGGGCCACGACGATCCGGGTCATGCCGAGTTTGGCGAGATTCTCAGTGACGACCCGCTGAGTGACGTTGTCCAGCGCACTTGTCGCTTCATCGAGCAGGAGGATGCGCGGTCGCGTCGCGAGCGCACGAGCAATAAGGAGGCGCTGGCGCTGACCACCGGAAAAAGCCCCACCGTTCAAAGTGATCATGGTCTCGAGCTGCATCGGCATGGCCCTGATGTCATCCGCCAGGGAGACGAGCTCGGCCAACTCCCAGGCCTCGTCGGGAGACAACGTGGTGGCACCGGCAAGGTTCTGGTGAATGGTGCCAGGCATCAATTGTCCATCTTGGAGCACCACTCCGAACTGACGCCGTACCGATTCCACGTCGAGGGACGACAAGTCCACATCGTCGAACTCCACTGAGCCGGCCTCAGGGGTCTCGAACCCTAGAAGCACGCGCAGGATCGTGGACTTCCCGCACCCGGACTGACCAACGATGGCGACCATCTCACCGGGGTTTATGTGAAGGTCGAGCTCATCAAGCACGACAGGCATATCCGGCTGGTAACGGAATGTCACTCCGCGCAATGCAACTTCACCTCGAAGCGGACCAGGGTCCGTGCGTCCCTCACCCGACTCCGGCAGGTCCGCCACGAGTTCGGCAGCACGCTGCATTGCTGGTCGCAACTGCAGTGCCGTTCCAACGCCCGTGACAAGCGTCATGATGCCTGCAATGAAGAGCATGTAGGTGGTCTGAAAGGCGATGAATGCTCCGACGTCTTTACCTGAGTCAGTAAGCGCCACGCTGGCAAAGAGCACCGCTGTCGATAACGTACTGATGATTCCACCAAACAGCATCTGGTGTGACACGCGAATGGTGAGGTCTTGGCCGACAGCCCCGCGGAAGCGGTCGGCCCATGCCGCGAACGCCCGGGGCTCAGCTCCAGCTACGCGCAGCTTCGGTATTGCGCTGAGGACCTGATACAGGAATCCGTTGACATTCCCCGTGGCCTGATCCACCGATCGTTGAGCCTGGGCAACGCGCACAGCGAACACCAGAGAGAGCGCCAACACTATGAGGCCCCACAAAACTGCGACGAGGGCAAGCGCAGGAATATAGATGAAGAGGATCACGCCCGACAAAAGGGAAGCAAGGATGACGGGCAACGATCCGATGATCGATTGCTCAACGGGATCGCGGGCCATCTCGAGCGCCGAGAAGCGAATACTGAGGTCGCCGGGGCCTACACGCTTCACGAGCGCAATGGGGCTGCGCAGGACTCGCCCCCAAATACCGCGCTGCAGTCTCCAAGAGACGGTCGCCTCGAGGCCCGTTGCCGCTGCGGTCTGGGCGATCTGCACCGGAAGCACGGCGATAGCAGCGACCACCAGCACACCCAGGAGCCAGGCCAGGCGCGTTCGATCACCCTCCGGAATGATCTCGCCGAACACGACGCCTGAAGCCAGTGGAACCGTGATGCTGACAGCCGCGATGACGAGCGACCACATCAGCACTCTCAGCACTTGACGCGACTGGCCTGAGATCGCCAAGCGAATGAGCTGCGATGGAGTGAGGTTCTTGCCCACCGGCGGCTTGGAGAACACAAACGCGCTAGAGATGAGCGTCGGAGCGTCAGCAGATTGAGCGTCAATCTCTACGCCATCAGCTCCGATGAGGATGCCTTTGCCTTTGCGCATCACGAGAGCGAGTGGCGCGCCGTCGACGGAGAAGCTCACCATCGGCTCCACCGAGTTGACCCACCACATCGCCGGCAGCGTGACGGTGCGCGCGAATAACCCCGAGGTGGTGGCGATCGCGCGCACGGCAGAGGTTCCTTCTTGACCACGGAGCCCACCTCGAGGGGCCTTGATCGCATAGCCGTTGATGTCAGCAACCATCGACGCGACGACCACGAGGGGTTCTCCCGAGGTGATGGTCGGCACCACAGCTCCACCGTCATCAACCTCCCGGGCAAGCAAGCGCAAACTCGCCGATTCGACCCGGGCGGAAACTTCGGAATAGGCGAGTGCCCGCTCGCGCTCGAACGTCTCCTTCTCTACGAAGGAACCCAGGACGCACTCCCCGGCCACACCGAACAGCCACGCAACACCCTCGACTCGCGCGGCAGTCGCTACCCCGGAAAGCGGGTGGGCGGTGAGGGCCGTGCTTCCTTCACCCAGGATGCTCATGCGCTCTGCGACGGGTGCCCCCGATTCAGGGAGCAGGCGTCCGGCCAAGGTGGACGCGCCCTCCGCTACCCGCACCCACGTGAGCTTGTCGACGACCGCGGTGCTGCCAGGAGTGAGGACGAGGGGCTCGGTGCCCAGCCGGACAACATGCCCGGAGGGCGGAGGAACGTTCGGGCGGACGACTGCACAGAGGGCCTCGGCAGTTGCGATCACCGAGGCATCGAACTCAGACTCTGTCGCCTCCGCGAGGGGGACCTCCACGGCTGAGGAGTGGTGAGCCAGAACCCATGCCCGGCCCGCTGGTGGGGCCGGCGTCGCGATGATTGCGGGTGCAAAAAGTGTCACGACTGGAACACGGCGGCCCAGCCCCTCACCGGGGATGTCCTCAGCGAGGAACAACGTCGTGTTCCCCGCCCGTAGAAATACCGGTGACCCCGGCTCGAAAGGTGTCACCTGCTCGACCTTGATGATGCTCGTGTCACCCATGGCGCTCATTCCTGCACCAGCGTGGAGTACACGCCGTCGCGGGCCATGAGTTCGTCATGGCGTCCCATCTCGACGACTTTCCCGGCAGACATCACGAGAATGAGATCAGCGTCTCGTACCGTGCTGAGTCGATGTGCGACCACGATCGTGGTACATCCTCGACGTTGAAGGGCTGCATCAACGAGACCCTCGGTTTCCGAGTCAAGGGCGCTGGTGGCTTCGTCGAGCACCAGGATCGAAGGGTTGCGTACCAATGCTCGTGCGATCTCGAGCCGTTGTCGCTGTCCACCTGACCAGTTCGTTCCACCGTCTGCGACGACCGCGTCATACGATCCGACACGGGCGATGATCGCATCGTGGATCTGAGCGTCTCGTGCCGCACGGACGAGATCCTCGTCGGAAAACGAGGAATCCCACAGGGTCAGGTTCTCCCTCACCGTGCCGCTGAAGAGAGCGATTCGTTGATCGACCATAGCTATGGAGCAACTAATCACGGGGCGCGCGATGTCCTGGCGACGCTTGCCGTCGAAACGGACCTCTCCCTCCCACGGTTCATGGAGGCCGGCGAGGAGCCGGATCAGTGTCGACTTGCCGCTGCCAGACGTGCCGACGATCGCTACCCGCGCGCCCGGCGGGACATCGATGCTGAAGTTGTCAATGAGTGGTGGCATCGTGGTCTTGAAGCCGAAAGTGACATTGCGCATGGAGATCGCCCCGCGAAGGCGGGTCTCCTCCCCAGGCATCACGTCGAAACGCTGGATCGCGGGGTCACAGGACGGATCGATCTGCTCATCGAGCACGTCATCAAGCCGAGTCACGAGATTCTCGACCTGCTGCATCATCCAGGCGAATCCGACCAGGTCGGAGATCGGGCCCTGGAAGTAGCTGACGAGGGCCATGAATGCGACGAGCGAGCCGATCTCAAGGGATCCATTGATCACTTGCAGGGCGCCCACTCCCAGCACCGCGGCAGAGGTGAGTGCCCTGAGCAGCGTGGGTATGGCATTCCCAACCTGATTGCGCAGCGCCATCTCCTGCCGCACCTCAGCGACCCGGACTGCGGTGCCCTCCCACCGGGCGTAGAAGTCACCTTCGAGCCCACCCGCCTTGATGGTCTCGAGGGTGAAGGCGCCGTATGCGGTGGTCTGCGAGAGCATCGCCTGCTGCTGGATAAGTAGTCGTGCCGCGTCGCGTCGGCGCTTCAGAGCACTACGTAGCGCGAGGAGGTTTCCGAGTGTCAGCACAAGTGCGATGAGGGCGAGGAGTGGATCGACGATGAACATCGCAACCGCGTACACCACGACGGTGATCACGCCCACCGACACGACGGCGAGCCGGCCGGTGAGTAGCGCTGACACCTCCTGGTTGTGCTGGACGCGTTGGGAGAGGTCGGCGACTGAGCGTGCTACGAAGTATTTCTCTGGTAAGCGAAGAGCCTTGCGCACAAAGGTCGATGAATCGACAACTGTCATGCCGATCGACGCGCGAATGAGTATGCGGTGTTGAAACCAAGTGATGAGCCCCTGCAACACGATGACTGCAAGTAGTCCGATGACGAGGCTTGATGCAGCACTTCGGTTTCCACTGATGAGGACGTCATCCAGGAAAATCTTTGAGATCGCAGCGACGGCGAGGCCGGGCACCGTCACCATGAGACCGAGAAGGACTACCGCAACAACTTCGTTAAGTGCTTTGAAAACTCGTTGGAATACTCCTCGCCAGGGGCGCGGCTTTGTGCCCCCTTTCGTGAATTCGGGGGTAGGGCGAAGGACCAGACATATCTTCGCGTAGTCGTTCTGTAGTTCTTCGGTGGTGACGAACCTCGGCCCGACGGCGGGGTCGTTGAGACGTGCTCCCCCCTCGACCAATCCTTCGAGCACCACAAAGTGGGCTCCCTTCCAAAACAGGATGCTGGGGTAGCCGACCTGGTCGAGTTTCGATGCACGCAGGTAACGCCCGTAACCGTCCAATCCGTACCGTCGAGAGGCCGTGAGGAGGTCCGCCATCGATGTGCCGTCTCGGGAGGCACCGCAGGTCTCCCGCAGTTCCTCGAGTGGTACCCATTTGCCGTAGTAAGCGAGAACCATCCCGAGCGCCGCCGCACCGCATTCCGTGACCTCCATTTGAAGGTAGGTCGGAACATTCACCCGGCGGTCGCTCCCGGGTGGGAGGTCCGCCTTGGTGTCGGCAGCTTCGACGGTGGTTGTCATCAGCCGAAGATCTCCGATGCGATCGACTGCCGCGACGTCTCTATGGACGCAACTCCGATCGACGTGATGGGTGGTGCGGAGGGGGGACCGTCGCCCACAGTCCAGGCGTATCCGCTTGGAGTGTTCGATGAGATCAGCTCAATTTGCACCTCGTACACGGGCCCTTGCTGAGCAACTGCCGCGGCCAGGGTCCCGCTCCCCAGCACCGCGGCGATGCGGGTGCTGGTGACGGGGGTATCGCCGATTCGGTCGAGAGTGCCGATCAGGCGACCTGAACTCTGCTCGTTCACGGTCGGGAAGCCGATCGTGACTTTCTGGCCCTTCTGGAGTCCGTTCAACTGCGCCGGACTCACTAGGCCGATGGCGAAGGTGGGCTCCCCACGCGGTGCCAGCAGGAACACCGAGGCGCCGAGGGAGGTGACCTGGCCTCGTACGGCGTCTACTTCGACGACGACTCCATCGATGGGAGCGACTATCTCGATCTCGCCGATCGCCGGATTGGAGATCGTGGCGAGCTTCTGCCCCGCTGAAACCGAGGATCCCACTTCTACGTGCACCTCACCGATGACACCGGTCTCCAGGGAGCCGACGGGATACAAACCCGTTCGTGGCAGCATCATGATGGCGGTGTCGGTCGTAACGACGCGTTCGGCGATGAAGCCCCATGTGACGAGCGCTGCAACGAGCAGGAACACGCCGGCGACCCCCCACCAGAGCCGACTTCCTGTGCGCCTGAAGACTGAATCAATGTGTTCGAGTGGGTTCACCACGTCACCGATGGCGCGTTGCTCGAACGTTAACTCCTCTACGGCCGGATGATCACCCTCAGGACCTCCCGCTTGTTCATCGATCTGACCGTGGGCTCCAGACGCTTGGTCGGTGGTGTTGTTCATTGAGTGCTCCCTGGGGAGTGAGAAGAGACTGGCCGTAGGACGATGTCGAAGAGTGGACCGAGGAAGGGATCGATCCTCACCACGGTGAATCCGGACAATTGAGCAAGAGTCCGCCACTGCTCCTCGGTGCGAGCGCCCCCGCCAAAGCGCGTCAAGTTGAACAGGTCGAGACAACTCGTCGCAAGAAGGTCGCTGGGAACACCGTCAATGAGATGCACCACGGCTTCCTCAGTCACCCACCGACGGACCGTGCTCAGCAAGGTAGCGGCCTCAGGATCGGACAGATTGCACAAGACCCGTGACATGGTCACGAAGTCGGCACCTCCGGGGAAGCTGTCGGCGGTGTGGACGCTGACGCGCTCACCGTCGACGCGCCGACGCGCCTTATCGGCAACGTGGGGACGTTCCACAATCGATACGGCCGCTGCGGGGCATCTCCTCGCGATCGCTTCGGCCGTGCGGCCGAGACCACCACCGATGTCGACCACACTTCCCGTGAAGTCCTTGGGAATGAGTGCCGCGATGAATTCATCCGAACCGAGGGCCCACGTGGCCGCCGACACCGCGAGGTCGGTATCAGGATCCGATTCTTGAAGTGCCGTGTCCGATCCCCTGATGACCTCGGCGAGTCGAGCCCAAGCGGGGAGGCTGAACTCACGTAGATCACGTGCGTAGTGAACCATTGATGCGTGGTGATCGGACCGAAACACCTCACCAGCAAGTGTGAGCGACCAGACGTCGTCATCGACTTCGACGAATCCAGCATTGCGTGAGGCCGCCAAGAACCGACCCATTCGATCAATCGGGGCTGAGCACGTCTCAGCGATGGCGGAGGTCGACGACTGCCCAGAAGCGATCGCGTCCGCCACGCCTAGTTCGACGAAAGCAAGAGCGATCGCAGACAACTGATGCGATTCGAGGGCCATGTGTGCCGAAGCGGCAGCCTTGCGAGCATCCGAGTCGGTCATCGGTGGAGCCTCACTCGGAGCGGTGGCAGGATCATCAAAAATCATCTTCAGTCGTGCTCGTCGATCGGAGGCTTCTTGACGTGCCGCGGTTGCGTCAAGAAGCGCGGTGAGCAGGCCGGCCGTGCCGTCGAACCCGTGATCGGAGGCCATGACCTCAACATCAACGGGGACGCGCCACTTGACATTGATTGCATGACGCAGGACCAGGTCAACGATCGCGTTGTGATCCGTGGGCCAGTTGATCGGTGGTCGTGCATCGGTGAGTTTTCGACGACGCGACGCTGCTTTCACCGCGTCGACGTATCGATTCTCCAAACGCAACTGGTCAAGGATAATCCGGCGATTGCCTTCGTAGAGATTTACGTCAAGGGCCCAACGCTGCATGTGGCGACGTCGAGCTTCGTCGGCGAGAAGTCTCTCTAGCTCACCCGGCCTGAAGTCGTTCGCCGCGATCCATTCGGGGACCTGCTCGGCCGACACACCGATCGACGCAAAAAAGTGAGCTGACTCTCTCTCGATTTCCTCTGGAGTTGGCTCAACCCCAACCTCGTACGCGTACGACAGTGCCACGGCGCGGTCGAGGGCACGTTGGGACAACTTCTCGAAATCGGGGTCGTGCAATGCGATATCGTTAACGAGTTGGTAACGGCGTAGGGGATGATCCGAACTAGGAACGAGCGTGTCGCTCGACAACATGGCTTCACCGATGCGCCCGAATAGATGGCGTGGTCGCTCACCTGCCGTCCTGGGAACGTTGGCATGATCGATTGCGGTGGTAATCGCCTCGATGGCGTCCCGCTTCTTTTGGTCGACGAAGTTTGCAGCAAAGGCATTAACGAGTTCCTGAGCATCTGGGCGACCCTGAGCCATGATCGTCTGCACCAGCGCTGCACGCGATCGCTGTGAGAAGTGGAGCGCGTCTGCGCCTGCCTGCAAGGCGTCGCAGTCTTCTCCCGACAGAACACCTTGATCACGAAGATGCTTGACGGTGGCCCACACGTTGACCATGGGCCAGGTCGCGGGTTGCCAATCATCCTCACCGTCGGCGTGCACGAGCGCAACGTCGGCGTCGGATGTGAGAAAACCCTCCGCATAGTGGCGATAGATCTCGCCTACTCCCTCCATGCCGAATCGGTCAAGTTCAGCCGCACGCAAGGCACCCATGGAAGATGCTCCGAAAATACGCACCCCACTGTCGAGGGCAAACAGCACCTCTTTATGCCACACCGACAGGGTTTGACCGAACTCTCCGTCGATGATGACCACCACGTCGGGCGCGTACTTCTCGCATGCGCTCAGTAGGTCGCCTTGGCACACGGGAGGGAGCACCACAGCTCCCGGCGCCAGTGCGCGTGCCTCGTCATGTGTGAGGCTGGGTCCGAGGAAGACGACGAGACCGTGACCAGCAAGGTCGTGGCCACCGTCGGCATCGACGATAGTCATCGTGTTGGGTCAGACCAGATTGTGGCTTCGATGCCCACCGACCCGCCCGATCCTCGCCATGCGGGCGCATGCGGGGAGCGGGATGGGCCCCTGGGTGGATCCACCCGGAAAATCCGCATCAACTCGCTCCTCCTGCTTCTCGGACACGGCGGTGGTTTCGAAGGCTGCAGCATCTGAGGTGTTGAGGCTAACCGAGGCACCAATGAACTCGCTCAATGTTCGTGTTCCACCCCACCGGCCCTTGCCGGGGCTCGCGCGCCGGATAGGCCCGAGCCTAGAGAACCGGGAACAATAGGAGAAGACCCTCGAGGGTTGCGTCAACTCGCCCTTCGATTCCCCCCACATGAATAGTTGACCGAGTGGTGGGGCGTGGTTGACCGTGTGGTTGGGTGAGTGTTTCCGGGTCTGGAGTTCTGGACGGCCTCGCCCGGTTCTGTTACGTTCCCCGTGGTCACGCACGTGAACGCCATAAGCCGAGCAGGTGC